>ENA-OWNT01004970-OWNT01004970.1-seawater-metagenome-genome-assembly--contig:-NODE-4970-length-11264-cov-3.857871_pt1 | contig 11264 bp, 13 predicted proteins | sample MGYA00238136_ERZ651165 | MGnify/ENA primary metagenome ERZ651165 (study PRJEB26861, sample SAMN08777766) | seawater metagenome | isolation source: coastal seawater | place: USA: Florida | collected... | reverse complement strand
TAGCACGAGTGCCGGCGAACATGTCGCGGTGTATGGCGTCGGAGAGAAAGAACGTAAAGTAGAAGACGTCGCCGTCCAACAGGGGCACCACAACATCGCTACCCCTGACTTTTTGCCTCTGCCCGTCCCCACTCCAGGGTCAGACCGCGACTCCGATCCCGAGTCGGACGGCGAGCGGCCTGCAGGTGTCTCGGAGGACCAGCAGCGCCGCATCGTTCACGTCAGAGAAGCCGCCGCTGGGTGTGGCAACTTGCCCGCTCCAGGCACCCGGGCCGACGGAGTCCTACAACGCGCTCCACCGGAAGTCCGCGAGGTAACAACCGTCCACAACTTGCACAGATGCCTAGCTTGTTTGTTGCATCACCTCTTGTCGTCTGTGTGTCCGGTGTTGTCGTTTTGCAGATGGCCCGCTTTTTCAACTCGCAGAGCGTCCAGCAACAGGCGCCGTGTGCAACCGGTGACGACCATCAAAGCAGTTCTCTGTCAGAAACGCACGCAGCGACGATCGCAACGACGACGACGACCTCCACGACCACCACAGGTCTCGGGGTAACCGGGGTATCTCAGGCATTCACTCTCCGACTGCTTCAGCGGACCACAGAATACGAAGGTGCCCGCGATAGCTCCGAGGGCGAGACGAAGGAGGAATCCGTCCTCCATGCTCGGGCGCAGTCGACAACCAAAAAAGAGGAAGATAACGACAGCGCAGATGCCGACGAAGAGGTCGCCAGCGACGACGTCAGTGACAGCAGCTTCGGCGACGTGACGGACGCGTTGGATGATTCAGACTCTGCGGGCGACGACGAAGGCCGCCGCGACGAGAACGTCCAATCATACGCAGCGTTCTGCGAAATGCTTGGCGTGCAAGCCCCGTTAGGGACGGCACACTCAGCCGCAGCTAGCGCCGCCGCCGCAGCCGGAGACTTGGCCGTCAGCTCGTCGGACTCCATCGGCCGACTGCTGCGGCACATGCACGAGTCGTCCGCAGCGCACTCTCCAGTGGCTGCCGGCCTGGTGATCAACGACACCACGGCACAGCAGCTCATGCAGCCTCTCATGGAGCGCCACCTGCACGAACGGCGACGGCAACAGCAAGAGGAGCGCGCGCGGCGGCAGGCGCACTTGGAGCACTTGCGGAGAATGCGGCAGCAGATCGAGACCTGTGGCGAGGCAGGCATCAGCGGCGGTGTTGACGTGGACGACATCGAGGACGACGACGACCTGGAAGATATTGAAATCACAGATGCCAACACAGTGGTTGTCGGTAGCCGAATGTTTAGCAGCGCAAGCCCCAGTTTCTCGGAGGGGAACGAGGCTGCTGCTGCCGACGGTGATGGCGGCGGCTCTCCCGGGCGCAGTGGCGATGGTAGCGACGCCGAGCCTCACATCATTGCCGCCGTCGACAGCGACGACGAGGCCCCTTTGGTGGCATCCCCGACTTCCGGCGAACTGCGTCCGGCAGTGCCAGCAACCTCGGCGGCGGGAACGTCCCCTCCACCGGCGAAGGAAAAGGTCGCTCTGGCCGTGGACAACTGGCTCGACTTCGACGACTTCGGCACAGGGAGTGACAGTGACAGCGACGACGCCAGCCGCGACGACATTCAGCATCGTACAAGTGATGGTGATGCTGATGGTTCTGCAGAGTCTGAAGACGGCGACGACGACGCGGATTCTGGCGACGACGACGACACGGACGACGCCGCGGCAGCACGGGCGGAGGCGGACGATCTTGTCGAGGACAGACTGCCGACAACAGGCGGCCGCGAAAGCACGGACTCCAACGACTTTGTCGTTGTGTCGGAAGGCCACGCGGAATCATCAGCCCCCTCGTCCGGCAGCAAGACGACACCTGCAGTAAATCCCAGCAAGTCGCCGCGTTCGCCGCGTTCGCCGCGTTCTCCATCTTCAGCGTCCAAGGACTCGTGGGAGGACGCAGCTGACGCCCTCGCCGAAGCGAACGACGATTCAACGACAGGCATGGTGGCGGCCGCGTCTTTGGAAGACGCTGGCCCCACAGAAAGCCACGGCAAGAACGACGACGACGACGACAACAGCAATGCTGCAGATGGCAGTCTAGATGACGAGTGGGACTTGGTGGATAGTCCTTCGGCGGCAGCTCGAGGGGCTGCCGACGATGCAGCTGACGATGCAGCCGGCGCAGCTGATTATTCTGCGTTCGTAGCTGCGAACGCCAGAGCGCGGAGACGACGAGCCGACGAAGACGAGGAAAACATGGTGCAACCATTCTCTATCGACGAAGACTTCGATTACGACGACGTCCCGAGCTCTCGACGCGAAATGTGAGTTGGCACACCAGCCCAGTGTGAACGTGGCGCCACGTATCGTCGATGAATAAGTAAACCCTTCACGAGTAGTCTTTTCACTGTCACCCATGAAACCCATCCAGCATGCCAACAATGAACAATGAACAATGAACAATGAACAATCAACACCCATGAATATTCTGACAAAACACACACGCATTTGCCCAAACCGACGCCAAGGTGTTTACGGCATTTGTTCGATGCTGTATTCCATTTTGGTATTATATGTTACCACGACGCCACTTTGCTGATACCTGTTGGTGAGCACCCCGTCCATGCCCCAGTTACTCGTCGTCTCCGTCTTCGCCGTCCTCTGCTGGGACTTCTACGGACACGTGGAGCAGGTTCAGGTCGAGGCCGCGGATCTTCAGCAGGACCTGGTCGTTATCTAATGGGGCCGGCGGGGAGCCGTACGCCAGCCGCAGCGGCGCGCCGAGGCTGTCAATGGACGTCCCGCGCGTCTCGAGCCAGCTGGCGATTCTGTCATGGATGACGGCGACGGTGTCCCCGTTGGCCACCACGATGGGCCCAACGACGTGGGTGTTCTCCCCGACGTTCACGACGACGCGGATGTAGCACTTGCGCTGCTCCTGCCGGCGCCTGCCGATCGCCAGCGCGTTCTCGATGAGCGCATCGGCGGTCTGCCTCGCGAGGCTGTGCTGCTCCGCGATGTCTGCGGCCGTGTCGTAGAGCCACGGCATGAAGTCGTGCTTCACCTCCTCCTCGAGCATGTCGGGGAAGAAGCCGGCAGCGGAGAGGTCGCCGTAGATGCGCGATTGCAGCTCCCCGAGCACGGCCTTGATCAGCTGCACGGACCCGACCTTGCGGTACACCGTGTGCTCCTTGGTGACGCGGGCGCGCTCGCGCTCCACCCGCTCGGCCTTGGCCTCGAACTTCTTCTTCTGCGCGGCCTCCAGCGCGGCGATGCGCTGGCGTTCCGCGTCGTGCTTCTCGTCGTAGCCGCGCCTCTCGCGGCGGATGACGGCCAGCTCCTCCTCCTCCTCGACCTCCATGCGGGCCTGCTCGAGGGTCTTGTTGACGATGACGTCGAGGATGGGGCCGACCTCGGTGTCGAAGTCGAACAGCTCGTCCAGGTCAACCTGCGTGCCGACGTCGATGCCGGTCTTCTTGGGGATGTACGGCTTCGGCGGCGGCAGCTCCTCGAAGTCGTCGGTCTGGGTCTCGATGTCCACCACGGACACCACGTGCTCCTTCTCCACCAGGAACGCGTCGAGGCTCACGGGCACGTGGTCCTCCTGCTCCGGCTTCAGGTCGAAGATGCTCTTTTTCGTGGGCGGGATGTGCTTCCGCCTCTCTGCGGAGCGCCGCGCTGCCTTGCTGGTGCGGCCGCCGGGCGCCACGTAGCCGCCGGCCGCCGCGATCGGCGCCGCGTGCACCGTGGATCCGCGCACTACGCGCCTGTCGCTCAACAGCGACATGCCGGGCTTGCGGAACCTCTTGGACGAGCCGACGGCTCGGGGCTTGGCAGAGAACCCATACGACGCGCCTCCATTGGTTCCTGCACCACGGTAGCTCATGTCTATGTCTGCGTGGCGAAACGGGAGGGGGAACAACCAATGCCGACAAAGGAGGAGTCGATCAAGCGATCAATCAATCGATCAACTAATCAATCAATCCAGAAGTGATTGTTGACAACGGTGTCCTTGTATACTTCGAGGGCTCAACTTGCGAGGGGCGCAAGCTTTGTCATGTTTTCTTTGGAAGGTGTCTGCCGGACGATGGCCGGTTGCGAACTGCCGAACGATCGACGCGAGGTGATGATCGCACACGTCCTTCGAACGCACGTACGCAGCGAGAACAAAAAAACACACACAAGCACAACAACACAACCAGTCCTTGCGCTGATTGCCGCAGTTTACCGCAGCCAAGAAGCGGCAGGAAAAACACAGAGCAAACACAGCGGGAAAGAAAAAACGAAAACAAAAACAAAGAACAAAGACGACGCAAAAGACAACAACAGCAGCAGCAGCAGCAGCAGCGACAGTAAATAATCGCAGCAGCAAGGGGCACAATGACGACAGCAACAACGACGGCAACAACGACGGCAACAAGACCAGCAATGACAACAACGACAAACAACGACAACGACCACGTTGAACGAGTCATGAAGCTAGCGAACGAATGGACGAACGAACAATGGCAACGACGACGAACGAAGCTGTCGAACATTGCTGACAACGACGACAACGACAACGCCAACGACGCACTTCACTCCTGAAGAACTTCGTTACCCAATGAACGACGACGAACCGAACGAAACAGTGAACTTGGTCGGTACCGAACTTCCACCTGAACGAAGCGAAGCAACGCGAACAAACCAAGCGAACGAAGCGAACGAAGCAATCAATGAACTTCGCTCCCAAACGAACGAACGAACGAACGAAGCAATGAACTCCGCAATCAAACGAACGAAGCGAACGAAGCAATCAATGAACTTCGCTCCCAAACGAACGAACGAACAAAGCAATGAACTTCGCTACCAAACGAACGAACGAACAAAGCAATGAACTTCGCTACAAAACGAACGAACGAACAAAGCAATGAACTTCGCTACCAAACGAACGAACGAATGACAACGAACGAACGAACGAACGAACGAACGACGCTTCGTCGCGGCGTTGGGCGGTACATTGTCATTGAGTGATTGAGTGCTTCGTCGACTGACCGTCGCAATGTCCCGCTGACCGCCGCAGCGGTCGACTGACAGTTGACGGCGGCGGCCGCCGCCGTCAACGCGGTGTAACGTTGCACAATGACGACTGAACATTGAATGATCGCTGCCTTTACGCGGGTAAGCGTGAGTGGAGAGCGGAAAGTGAGTGATTAGCGGGTATTAATGGGAATGAGTGGAGGGGTAGAGTTGAGTGAAGGGAAGGTTGGGAGTGAATGGAAGGGACGGAAATGCAGCGGTCAGCGGTGGAAAAGCGGAGGACGGTTTACAGTGTAGGAAGGCCGTAGAAAGCGGCGCAGTGGCGGGAAAGCATTGTGAAGTAGCACTCAACGTCGTTGGTGCGCTCTTTTATAGGCGTTCAGAGGCGGTAAACCGTAGCGCGTAATTCAACTGCCGAACGCCCGAAAAACATTCGTTCGGCGACGGCGATTTCGCTGTGACGAAGCTCTTTTCGTGGCGTTCAATGGCGGTAAAGCGAAAGCCGTAATTAGACTGCCGGCGGCTTAGAAAAAGATCATTTATCGCCAATGTTCCATTCGTCTAGCATTGATTCTGTTCTCTTTCTGCGGCGTCCACGCGCATTAATCCGTAGTCCGTAATGCCGCCTACGAACGCCTGGAAACGAGTACTATACGCGTTGTTGCCGAAGCACTCAGCGCGGCTGCATTTCTGAGCGTCCGCCAGCGTTATTTTGGACGCTGTAACGATACCGAGGAAGGCGCAGAAAAGTGAGCTTTTATACATAGCTTGGCAACTACAAATAAACAATCGGAAAAGCCTTTTTCTACGCATTTATACAGTGACACCCAGTATACGGATTACTACCAACGAAGGCGGCAAAAACCGACTGTACACTGTACTCGCTATCCCACTCTTCGATGAATTGCATTGTTTCCTGCCGCCTTTATACGGTATACTCCGGCACACGGAATAACGCCGTTGAACGCTGAGGAAAGGGAATACTCCGCGGCGTCGACAATGGATTTTGCGGATTTGGTGGAATTTTTGGATGCATTTTTTGGATTCGCGATTCGGCACTTTTTTTGGAATCCGGAATCCGAACGAAGAACGACGAACGAACGAACGACGAACGACGAACGACGAACGACGAACGACGAACGAACGAACGACGACCGACGGCACAATAGAGCAGAGTATTCTATATTCGGGACTTTTCCGCGTAAAGTTCACTGTAATCGTAGTGCAATTCGATGAAATTCTCAAAACAGGATATATTTAGGGTCATTGAACCACAGTTTGATGTAACTACATCTGTGTGGTGTCGTTTGCCGTCTGTCTGCGCATCAATCAACAAAGTTGAATCTACAATCTACGCGGTTCCTCCCGTTCCAAAGGTGTCTTCGGCAAGCACAACAGCACGCCCGAATATCGCAAGATATGACGACAGCAGCATCGTAACACCGCGTTCTACGACCGCGGTTTCAGCCGAACGGTGTCATCGCGTGCTCCCACGAACGGAATTGCTGGTCTCTCGGATGATGCTGTGCAAGGGACAGGACCGACGTCGAACCGACTCGCACGACGGTGCATTGTTGTCCGTGGTTTGCTGCGTCAGAGGCAAAATGCTTTCACGAGATTTCGGTGCATCACTATGACTTTGCCAAGCCAGCGGAAATCAGCCGAAACGAGGCGTACGTCATGAGGGAATATTCTAACCTACACCCACAAGCAAGCTTGAGGGGAACACCAACATCGCGCGACAACATCCTCAAGTTGCCGTACTTGGTGAACACGCTCTTGCTCATCCGTTTGATGATCAGCTTCGATATGAAAACTCCCACGATGGCGACAAAGCCGTAACTGAAAGAAGAGCACGGCATCACAGGCAATCGTTTGAGCAGACAACACCCAACGGCATGCTTCAATTCATTCCACCGTACCAGGCTCCAATTTTGACGGAGTCGAGCGTCAATGTCCCAGCTGCAAGGCGCTGTATCAGTTTAAGCGTATTGACAGCTGAAAAGAAAGTTGCCTGCATCAAGAAACCCAAGCACGTATTTGCGTCAGAAACCAGCAATGTCACCACGCATTGGCACCGTTGTGAACATAGGGCCAACAACAACTTACTCGTGTGCCCACAAACGTAGCCGGGTCCAGTTGCAGCGTTAGCAGGTACACGTTGAGCAATGGCCCCATGGAGTTGGTCAAAATGGTGGCGAAGCCGCCAACAACACCAATAATTGCAGCAAACCAAATTGAGGTGGCAAATGCTGGAACGCCGGATTTGGAGTCATCGCTCGAGGAACTCTTCTTGGTGCACACGTTCTGAATCAACGAGACGAGGAGAATCATCAACAAGATGACTCCGACCAGGAGCCGGGCCTGGCTGTCGGAAATCTGCCCCATGACCTGTGGGGTGATGCAGCACCAAAATGAGACGCATGCAACCGCGAGGGAAATGACAGTGAGGTGGCAAGGCCACGGTCAGATGCGACTACACGAACCTGAGAACCCAACGCCACGCCGATGCCCGTCGCCGGCAGCAGTTTCGCGATAATATCCCACCGCGCTTTGGATATGTAGTTCGCCACAACGGTGAGGTCAGCCTGATGGAAACATGTCAATGACGTGGATCGATACCGATTAGTCAGGACGCGCAAGTCCGTGTCGGCATAGGGTGGGTGAAAAAACTGACCATGAACGTAACTGGGACGCCCATTGCAACACTGGCGTCCAAGCACCCTGCTCCAACCGGGGCCAAGAGACTGTTGAGTGCAACTGAACTGGTCGACGACCCGGGGACCCCACCTTTCCCTAATCCCATCATCAGGGACAATATCAACAGAACAATGGGATACTCGACCAATCCCGCCACCGAATACGAAACTGCACCAGTGGCGAGGTCCAGGAACGCAGGCTGGGCGGCGGTGCAGTTAAAAGATTCTGCATTATTTGACATAGTGCTATTGGCGAGCCGTGGGCGTCTGGACTAGCTAGCAACCAAGTCTTCGTTCAGCACAGTGCGTTCACCTAGCTCGGTCGGATGGTACGAAGAAATGAGGCCCTTTGTGAACATGCACTATAAACAACAAGAGCTTTGCCAACAGGACGAGCACCCATCATTTGCAGTGGGATAGCTGTTGGTGAACCTTGTGCGGGTCGAAGAAATAAGAAACTTTTTGACGCCCTTTTCAAACTTGCGGTTTGTATGTCCCTCCTCGTCCTCCTCCTCGAGACGACGAGCCACCACCACGCAACCACTTTGGATCACGGCATGATTGACTAAACCACGCAGGTATCAAAGTCGCAGTTCCCATCAGTGGCAAACCCCGCGAGCAAGCACAACCAGCCAAAGTTGGCCCAAAGTCTTACAACAAGTCGTCACAAAGAGCAGTCACGAACCTGACTCGTCGTGGACGTGATCTCATCAGAGGATCACCAACCGCCACCGCGAATACAACCACACAGCGTCGCCACAAAGTCGTCACAACACCACACAAAGTCACAACACAACACCACACAAAGTCGCAACACAACACAACACAAAGTCACAACACCAAGTCGGCACAGACAGAACAGTCGGCACAAAGTCGGCACAAAGAGCGAGCAGTCATCAGTGACAAAAACTGAATCGTCGTCGTCGTCGTCGTCGTCGTCGTCGTCGTCGTCGTCGTCGTCGTTGTTGCGTTCCCGGCAGTGGCCACAGAGTCCATCAGCTGACAACGACGAACGACGTCACACTGACAGACACACAGACACACAGACACACAGCCAGCCAGCCACAGTCACTGAAGTGTGTCAAGTTTGTCAAGTTTGTCAAGTTTGTCAAGTTTGCAAGTTTGTCAAGTTTGTTTATCTGCTGAACCATTTTATATTCTGACTTTGTGCATCACTGCATGACCGCTAAATTGAATCACCGAAAAGTGTACTGCAGGTAAACATTTGTCGGAGACCCAGAAATATCAAAAGTCCAAAAGTCCAACAACACAGCCAAAAATCCAAAGTCCAAAAGTCCAAAAGTCCAACAGTGGCAAAAATAACACCGAGCGATCCCTCACTATACAGTACTACTTTTCCACAAACGTCCTCCCTTCCGCTGCACTACCACACCTCATAAAACATCATCCACCCACTGCATCCCGCATTCCCCAGCCCACAGCCCACAGCCCACGGCCCCCCCAATTCGCTCGCTTCCAAAAGTGTCTTGGTTCCCGGACACTTTATTTTCCGCCTATTTTCCAACCCTTGCGATTTGGTATTTTCATGAGGCCCGCGACCCTCATTTGTTAGCTTACTGTCAAAGGCTGCGCTGACGCTGGCGAACCCAAGTGCGGAATGCCCCAGACTGTCGCGCCGTCGCACACCCACAGTCAACCCACCCGTATACATCCATAATTGCGATTTCACGGTATTTGGGCGTTGAAGGTCATTGTAAAACATGGAATCTTGATTATGGATATATACCGCCGATCATCTTGCGCTGTCGCGCTGCCACACTGTCGTGGCTGATCAATGGTGATACGCGATATCTATGACTAAGTCTCTGATTTTTTGCGGCGTTTAGCTTCACTATAAACCACATAATCCCTGTTGTAGATACCTTTAATTACAATTTAAACGAAAGCAAGTCCGACGTCGCAAAATAAGAATGCGGGCGATGCAATACTGCGACACTAAAAAATCGATGTTAAGTGTTGGATAAACGCCCTCATCAAAACTTCAACACAGTACTGTACGGTCAATTCATCGAAATTGAATGCCAGCTGTGGTGTGTCCGGTGCGTGTGAGCCACCCAAAGCAGGTAACGACCACCGTTGGACCGTGCTCCGCAACTGTCTGGAAACCGCGACACTTTCGGCTGCTGGTGCTCGAATTTTGTCCTCTTATTTGGAATCATCCCTTCACAGAATATCAGTAATCATTATGGAGTGTATGAGTGAATCATTTGCACAAATATTGTACTGTACATTATGTTCTGCTTTCCGTCCGTCATTCGTCCCTCGCAACAACGAGCGAACGAAAGTGCGCCGCGGCAAGAATGCAAGAATGCAAGCCAAGGCACAAAATGGATATTTAGTTCAGGGCAAGCCACCTCATTCTAAAACTTCAACACAGTACTGTACACGTACAGTACATGGGTTATTTTGTCATTATCGGAAACATGTCATAGTACGATAAAAGCAGTCCAAACTTTTTCCTTAATTGGCATTACAGGGTCAAAAGTTGATGATTAAGCAAAAGGCGAAGACTATTGATTGGCACATAACAATACAAGTGAAAGCATCTACAAACGGGATTCACCGCTATATGCTGGGGGCTGGGAGCAATCGTCAACCGACGTCCTACGTAAGAAAGTGGCCACTTGTGACCAAGTCACAAAGTCACAAAGTCGTAGTAGCCCAGGAATGGCCCAATAAAGTCGAATCTGCAATTGTCAAACACAGTACTGACCACCATCTTTTACTTGAGATGTGATAGTAATGTTGACTGTAGGAAGTATGATAGCGCACACTTTGTGCGACGTTGTTTTTGGTCTGGCCCGTAAAATGCAAAATGTAAAACCGCAAAAGACGTACTGTAATGTACGCGAACTTTCCTTATACCTTCCAAAATTCCAAACCCGTCTGCTCTCCATCAAATCTCAGCTGCTTCTTTTATGCACTATGCAGCGCTCAAATCCATAGCAACCTCTTGCAAATGTTATCAAATTGATTATTATTTTACAACTCCGCTTTCTTCACTGTTACTTCACTTAAAACCACAACGACAACGCCAAAAATCAGTTTCGTCCGGCAACTCCATACTGCAAGTTTAGACCAAAGTTACCGAACTGGTTCGCGGTTGTTCTCAACGCTGCTGTTTGCTGAGTTGACTGACAGTGAGTGAGTGTGAGTGAGTGAGTGAGTGAGTGAGTGAATGGGAGGGACTTGATTGAGTTTGGCCACCCTCACTCACCCACCCACCCACCCACTCACTCACTCACTCCTTCCCTCCCACCGGGCAGGCGCACACGAAAACCGCATTTTCAATGTACAGTCCTATTTGTGGATATATCCCACGAATATACCATATCACGATATATATGTGTTTGTGCTATGAGTAGGTCATTTGTTCTCATTGTTTGGTAATATATTGTGTAGCGTTCCGTATATAGGAATACACAGAAAATGTGCACTCAAACACTCGCCGCTTCCGGCCAGCAGTCGTCGTTTTGCCGTTCGTTCGTTCGTTCGTTCGTTCGTTCGTTCGTTCGTTCGTTCGTTCGTTCGTTCGTTCGTTCGTTCGTT
>ENA-OWNT01004969-OWNT01004969.1-seawater-metagenome-genome-assembly--contig:-NODE-4969-length-11267-cov-3.888025_pt1 | contig 11267 bp, 15 predicted proteins | sample MGYA00238136_ERZ651165 | MGnify/ENA primary metagenome ERZ651165 (study PRJEB26861, sample SAMN08777766) | seawater metagenome | isolation source: coastal seawater | place: USA: Florida | collected... | reverse complement strand
ACTCACTCTCTCTCTCACTTCACTCGCTGAGCACAGACAGACAGACAGGCAGAGAGGGAGCAAGCCACTCACTCACTGTGGGGTCACACACACACTCACTCACTCACTCACACCCACTCACCCACTCACTCACCCACTCACTCACTCACAGTGGGTGAGTCAGCGCCGCAGCTGCCTGCCACTTACTCACTCACAGTCACAGCTCACACAGTCACTTCACTCACTCACTCACTCACTCACTCACTGCCTAACTCACTGCCTCACTGCCTCACAGCTTGCCTCACTGCCTGCCTCACTGCCTGCCTCACTGAGTGACTGAAGTCAGCTGACCTGTTTGCTGTTTTCTGTTTTTCTGTTTGCATTGTTGAATTTAAATCATAATGCCGATGTTTGAGTTATTCAAAGTGCATGTGCCAACTTGCGTTATCATCACACCGTCACTCAGCGCTTCGACGACAGCGAGCGATCCATCAGTCAATCGATCGCTGCTTTTGCTCTGCGCTGTCTGTGTTTTGCGTTGTTGCGTTGTTGCGTTGTATGGATAGCGTCGTCGCCGTGCCGTCCCTTTGCACGCGGCCGTTGCGACGTTGCGACTTGCGAACTTGCGACCAGAACGGTGCGACCGGAACGGTGCGTCGACGAGGCCACCGTGCACCCTGGGTGGCAGTACAACACGCTTACGGGGATCCGCCCAGGGTTCGCGGGCTGGACCGCGTGAACTGTACTTTTGGGGCAGCACTGTCTGCCTGGGGTGTTCGGCAATGGCAAACGGCACGGCGCGGACGAAAGAGTTGCTGCTATCCTCGCAAATTGGTGCGAGCCCGAGACGCGAGCGCACGAGTGGCGGACCCCACGAGCCCCGCGAAGAATTGAGGAAAGGCTTGCTGCGGATGCAGTATTGACGGGCCACACCCAACCAGCACGGTGGTGCCGAAAATGCGCGGGAAAAATTTGTCCGTGAATTTCTTGCAGCTGTGTGCTCTCGGTCACGGCTCGTTCAACTACGCAGTGGCCGCCGTCGACCACATACGGCAGGCTACAACGTTGCGGCTGCTCCAGGTGCGACCATGAGTCGCCAGCTCGTCTGCGTGGTGCTTGTCCTCCAGGTGCTGATGGGTGGGGGAGCAGTCATCTTCAACGTCGGCTTGCCACGCACCGGAACGACGTCTTTCCACTACGCCGGTAAGATGCGACGGAACTGGAATCGCTGCACTGCTCTCTCCCTTGACTTGGCGGTGCCTCGGTGAACTGAACATCCATGTATGTACCTGTTTTCTTTTTCTTCTCCACTCGCGCTCAACGCACAGTCGCGAGCTTGAACTTTTCGTCCCAGCACACAGTGTTCAATCATTCGCGGTACGACTTGGAAGGTGAACTTACTGGTTTGCCAGAACTGAAGCGCTTTCAACGGAGTGGGCAGGGGATTTTTCGGACCGTTTTCGACGCGTATGATGCATTTTCCGACACCCCTATGTATGGTACGAGTGCTCCAACCACCGTAACTGCACAACGCCCTTGACAGCGCAGGCGTCGGGAGTAGTAGTATCACATGTCGCTGGGTGTCCCTTATGTTGTGTTTCCATGCCGATTTTCGAACGACGCGTCGCTGTGCAGGCCTCATTCCGTCGCTGAAGCACTGGTTCCCCGACATTGTACGTTTGTGTGATCAGCGCACTGGTCGCCTGCAGTTGGCAGATGCTCCTGTGTTGTGTCGGTTCGTTCATTGTTCAAATCAATCACTTGTTGTTGCGCACTCGCAGCCAATGGTAGCCACTCAGCGAAGCCGGCAATCGTGGCTCGAAAGTGTGGAGCGAAATCCTTCCACGATGTCCTCTTTTCTCGTATCACACGCCCATTTACTGTCGAGCACGCCGCAGCCGCAGAAGTGCTCGTACGTGCATTAGTTCTCCTCCCCAACACACGCCCGCTTGCACAATCGCTCTGTGCATGCCTGACGTCGTAGTGGCTGCGCACGGTTGTCGTCAAGGTACACACGCCAAGAGCCGTCGAAGCCACCGTACAGATGGGCTGGCAAAGTGGAGTGCCAGGCTACAACGGCTCGCCCGGACGCAGAATTGGTGGGTGAAAAATTGCGTTGGGATGTATTCAATAGCAATCTTCCGCTGATACACGGTCCATGTTAGGCGGCCGAAATTTACGACACGCACGCCGCGCTCCTGAAACGGTCTGTCTGCCCACCATGACGTGTGTGCTTGTGTGGCATCCCTTCTTGCTTGGCCCAAGATTTATTTGGTCCCTTGCTCTGATTACAATCATTCACTCAGACACGACATCCCAACAATCGACTTGGAGGCCACGTCCGAAGAAAAGTGGGACACGTGAGTCGTGTGACAATTGTCCTCGTTGATTATTTTTGCTGTTATCCTTGGACTCACAACCATGCATGTGTCTGGCGAGCAGTTTGCTTGGCCTGCTACCACACAGGGTCACCGTACTCGCCGCTCAAAGGTAACTCGTGCGTGTTGCGCGCCACGCACGTTACCACGAGTAGCATTCACCCCACGTGTATGTGAATGTGTATGTGTGTGTGTGTGCGCGCGCGCGCGTGTGTGTGCTGACTGAATAGGTGCTTGGGCCAAAATGCTTTGCGGTGGCCACAGTCGAACGCAATGACCATCGCCGAATTCAACGAGAATCGTCTCGAGCCGCACCTTTCCGCTGACGATCTGCTGTCATGGACTCAGTGTCGGCCGTCGTACAACGTTCCGGACTTTGCGGAGGTGTGTAGCGTGCTGACCTGACATTGTTGCATTCTCTGCAGCAGTACTAGCGGGTTGCGAACGTCGAGGTGGTGGCCGCGCCGACCAATGCCAATGTTTGCCACAACAGCGTGCTCGTTAGACTCATCGCTGGTACTGTGACTTTGTTGCTATTGGATGCCAGTTCGTGTACCCGGAGTACATCACCGGCGAAGGTTTCAAAGCCAAAGCTTTCCGCCAAGACGCTTCCGTGATTGACCCCGCGAGCTTGCAAGCTTGCCCAGAGGTAGTTATTGTATGCTTGACGAAGTTGCAGTGCCTTAGACGATTCCGTTGCGGTCAGTGTGTGAAGTCAATTCTTGCACGTCATGGCAGGAATGTGTGGAGCGAGTATTTGGTGCGAGGGTGAAGCTCTGCCAAAAGTACATGAGCCTACATGCTTTCTGTGGCGTGACCAGTGTGCACCAAGCTGGCGTGAACTGCACACAGTGTCCAGCCCCCTTCGTCGTGCTAGCGGCATAGCATAGCAAAGCGTCGACAACGACGAGTCAGCCGAGCAACGATGATGTACCCACCTACCCGCAAATGGATGGCCGACACCGGAGGGCGGAGACAGACGTCATAACTGCGTGTGCGCTTGCAGTAAGCAGTGGGCAAGCGACCAACTTTGAAGCACTTAATTATGAACCATCCATGTATGGTATGCCGAATCATAGCATGTACAATGCCGTTGTTCGCATTCACTGTCATTCGTCAGGCAAAGGTCGTCAGCTGTATCATACTTCATTCATACGTATAATACTCCTTCGTTGGCATCGGCCCTCGCACGAGCGCCGGAGTGCGATGGCGGGAAAGAAAGGTCGTGCACCAGCCACCCAGGGAGCAGAAGAAGAAGGTGTTCGTGCGTTCGTCCGCTTGATTGACGCAGTGACGGCATGCGTTTGCACTCCGGCGGCACGGACACTGTACGTCACAGTACAGTACCCCCAACACGACTTTCGCAAACCCCCGCAGACAGGTCGACGCCACCCATCCCGTTCTACAATCCGCTACTTAGTACAGTGTTCATGCAGTGATCTAATGACGGTAGTCTCCAAACCGTACAGACTCTTCGCGACGGCTACGACACGGTGTGGGGGAGCATGAAAAGCGAAAAGCGACGATCGACGAACGACGAACGACGAACGACGAACGACGAACGACGGCGAACAGATGAACAGTGCAAACTGAATGGATGTTCAATCGTTCTTTCGTTCGCGCAATCAATCGTTCGTTCGTTCGTTCGTTTGTTCGTTTGTTCGTTTGTTCGTTCGTTCGTCGTTCGTCGTTCGTCGTTCGTTCGTTCGTTCGTAGTTTGGTGCGACATTCAAACCGCAGCACCCGTCTCCAGTCGGCAAGCGATGCCGCACGACGGACGACGAACGACGCGCCACACTCGACGCGACGGTGACGGCGATGACAAGCCAGCGCGTGGTCGACGTGGTTGTCATCACATCATTGACCCCGCTCCGACATATCGTCCTTGCTTGCGTGCTTCCTTTCTGTCGTGTGCGAGGCAAGGTAGGTGGATATGATAGTGAATGCAAAGTCGTTCTCCGCCTCACCCACTGCCGCCACACAACAATGTGTCAGCCACGCACCACGGCGTTGCGCCAAGCGATCTTTGTGGGTTTGCGGCTTCATTACAAGTGCCAGTGTAATGCTGCACATGGCTGGTGTCTACTCTCGTGCGGTGAGCGCAGCTTCACAAGTCGTCTCAACAGCGGCAGTCAACATGTTGGACGACGTTGCAACGCTGTGTTGACCTACGGATTTACTGCTCGGCTTGTTTTGCTCCCTCCGTATTTTCCGCTCAACTGCAACAACGGGAGCACGCTGGTGTGATGTTGGGTTCGCGCCCATCCCTGCTCCTTTGTGGTGCACTCGGACTTCTGACGCCCGTGCCATGAGACGCGTTCCTCGACCCGCAACGTGGGCGCGTCGTCAAGCGAGGAGCCAGAGAATGATGTGTGACACAACACCCATAGCTCTTGATTGCGTCGTCTGAGAGCGGTCTGAGAGCGCAAAACACGGCTCACCCACACAAACAATGACCACCGCGGCTTCGAGCCACGGCAGCTGGTGGGCGCTGAGTCAAAACATGTCCACGGCTACCACGTGCGAAAACATTTTGTCAGTCTGGGGTTCGTGCACATGCTTGCCCGAGCACCTTGCCAACGCTGTCGCCACTTGAATCTGGAGCGTGAGGATCACCTTTGTTGCATTGTAATATCTCGGGTTTGTTTTTCGTTTCGGCTTTTGAATTGCAGGCCCGTTCTCTGACACAGACTTCTTCAGCAGTTCCTGGCTCGCGCTGATGTCGGGAGTGCTGTCCGTGGTCTTTTTTGTGGTACGCACCGCATCATGTTTTGTCCCGATGCTCTTGCCACCAGTTTGCGTCACCAAAACGATATTCTTGCTCGACGTGCGTGCAGGCGATCGTTGTGTGGCTCCAAGTCAGCAGACGCCGAGCGTACGAGCGAGTGCACAGCCGCAACACGGTCATTCCATTGCACTACAGGTGGGTTTGGAGTATTGCCGCCATCTCCTTGTTCGCCGCCGTGATCGAGGTCGTTATCCCGAACCCCAACTCTCAAGTCGTCGCCACGAAGTGGTGGACGCGAGTGAAAGTAGTGAAAGTTGTTCTCGGCGAATGGCTGGTGGAGGCCCTCGTGGTGTTCCTGGTGCAAATGGACGCAGGAGGCATTGCGTTGTTCCGCAGTGTTGTGGCGGGTGGCGTCTCCGCTGCTTTCATGGCGACGTCGTTCATTTTGACGAACCACGCCTCCTTTGGCTTCACAATGCCATTGGTACAATGCACAAGCTACGGCGCAGTGGCGACCACAAACTCAACGATGGAGAAGTGCGTTGGCGAACTATTCTCATACGCCTACACGGGGCTGCTCGTTGTCGGGTCCGTCATCGCAGCTTGTGCTTGCGTCTCCACTTGCGTGCTGCGTTGCCCGTGCGTTTGTCAAACGATCCTAATTTTTGTGTCGCATGTATCGCAACTCCCTGAAAACAGGTACCTCGTCATTTTCATCTTACGTCGGAATACTCGGCGCATTGGGCTGCTGATATTGTTGTCCACGTTGATGATAGCGAGGACCATAGATGTTCTCGTCATGATCCACCCGTGCTTTGACGTGTGCTCTCTCGTGTGGTGGTCATTTGCGTACCCCCTGGGCATTGTGATGGTCGTTCGAGCCGACTCCAACTTTTTCAGAGAAGACTTCCTCGTGCGCCACCCAAGACAAAAGCGTGTGCGCCGCCAGTGGGGGACGATGTCAGACACGGACGGGCAAACAGATGACGACGACGATTACTTCCCTCGCTTCACACGCCCGCGCGGTGACACAGTCGTCGACACGGCGCCCAGTGGGCTACTTATTCGGTTCGTTGTTTATGGTGCCATTGTGCTGTGGAAGCGCCGTCGGGGCGAATTTTTTATGTTGAGGGCCTGAAACTTATCGTCCTGGTGTCTGCTGTTCTATCGGTGTCAACATGGATTGTAGCAACGCGTCTGCTTATCGTAGTATTAGCGCAGGAGGAACCTACGGTGCAAGCAACTCAGCCAGCAACGAAGGCTCGCCAGTGCTCAGTTCTTCGGTTGCCCAGAGTCTCCCGAGCATGTCCATCCCACTGCTGACCGCAAATGAGCTGAGCGAGTCTGCTGCGCGCCGTGATGACCTGGCGCTGAACCGACTTGCAGACTCCCCGCCTGCTCACGTTGGTGACGGACTCGAAGAGAGGACCGATTCGGACAACAACGAGGAGGAGCACACCCAACGGCAACATTTGAGGCAGGAGCATGTCGAACGAATGGTCAAAGGGAGCACGATTCCCTTGATAGACTGTTCATCTATCCGACTCATCCGAGTGTTGGCTCGAGAAGAGGACAATATAATTTGGAGAGGGACACAGAACTGTAAGAAGGACGTGGCCGTCAAGGTGCGCAAGTACTGTTAAGCGAGTTGTGCGTGGCGCGCAACTACCATATTGAATCAACCTGTTTGTTCGGTGCCTTGCTAGGTGGTTCGATGTTCTGAGCTCACTGCCCGCATCGTTCGGGGGGTAGTCCGCGAAGCCTCCATCCTCCAGGCAATCTGCAGTCACGCGAACATTGTCAGTCTTCATGGTGTTAGCGTGTCACCGCCATCCATTTGGATGGTAATGGAGTTTTGCAACTACGGGACGCTCTACGACCGCCTGCATTCTCGCACGGAAAACCCATTGTCGCTGGCCGACAAACTCACCCTTGCCATTGGCATCTGCAGAGGCATTCGCCATTTGCACGAGTTCGAGCCAACGCCAATCGTGCACGGTGACATCAAGAGCCCCAACATTTTTCTGTCGATGGTCCCCGTCGCTGATGCACCACTGGAGCAGGTGTTGCTGTCGAGAAGCCCCAGCGACAACGCTATTTGGCATGGCAATACTTCCGATAACAAGGCTGAAGCGGCGGGCTACGTCCTCGTGCCAAAGCTGGGAGACTTCGGAAGCGCTGCAAGAGTTGTTACGCGCGCGGTAGCATCACGAGGCCATTCACACCACCGGCGCGGTGCCGTCTGCTTTGCAATCGATGACGAGGACGACGACTACAGCTCATCTCTCGCCGGTTCTTTTTATTGGATGTCCCCGGAGCGATTTCGAAGGATATTTGCACTCTTGGATGGCAGGCTCGACTCCGATGTAGAGGATGATGACCGCCCTCCTGAGGATGTCCATCATCGTCACAACATATCTCCGACAGGATCCGCTACTGCGCCCACGACACCCACAGTGACGGGTAGTTTGGATGACGATGATCTAAAATTTGCGGGAGGCAGCAATCAGCGCCCCGCGTCGACCGGTCCGCCAGTGTGGGGCGCTGAATCAAATCGCTCCCCGTCTCCAACTCGCAGACTGCATCGGTTGTCTAGCATCGACATTTATTCATTCGGCATCGTCCTGTGGGAACTGGTGACCGGAGACGACCCTTTTGATGCAGTGGAGGACACTTTCTCGCTTGGGCGCGAGATCGTTGCTGGTGAGTTGCTAGCATGTTTGTTCGCGCCTTTCATGGCTAATGGAATCGCATGCGTGATTGTCTGCTCTGTTAGGTCTTCGCCCTCCTCTGAGTGTCGAACAATGGCTCGATGTGCCCACGGCATTCAAGCGCATAATGCAGGTTCGTTGGTGCTCGTGCCCGCGAAGAGGTATGATAAATCAGCCTTTGTGACTCCCGCGTCTGTGTTTCGAATGGCCGTAGCGATGCTGGGCGGATCAACCACGGGACCGACCGTCCGCGCGCTTGGCCTGCCGCATCCTTCGCGAAGTACTTGGCTTGCACCGCAAGCAGCTCATCAACTGTGAAACCACGTGACACGCACATTTGTCCAACGCGTGCACGCCGTCAATTGGCTGTGATCCGTCATTGCACATTTATTTTATTACTGTATCACCTTCAAAACTACCATTGTCGAGACAAAATACTATTGGTTGGACTGCATGCTATTGGCTCGTCACGTGCGGGCGGCATTCCGTAGCCTTTTGGTGATGGATTCCTGAGCGAACAAAGGGGCACAATAGTTACTGCACTGCGCCCAGCGTTGAACGTGGCATCTCTTCCCCGACCCACCAGGAGAGCCAACATCTTGTCGTTTTCGGCGCGAGTGCCCACGGTGGCCCGCAAGCAGTCTTCACAGTGGTCACAATTTCCGCGGTATCGAATCACAACACCTACATGCCACACGTCGTATGGTGTGATGTCACAGGGGTCGTATTCCGAAAACAAATACGAATACCGTCAAACGCACCAGCCTCCGCGATATCCAGGTACACCTACCATTGACGGCAGTGGTAATAAGCGGGGGCGGCAGCAGCAGCAGAAGAAGACTCAGCACATGTACAACATGCGCACGGGCTCAGCGTAGCGTCACAATCACAATCGCAATCACGACACAAACCTGTTTGGCGTTCGGTGTCCTGAACATAACGAAATTCGTGCTGCTGGGGAAAACCTTCGAGACGGTGGGCATGGCCTGCGCACGAGAATGTGCCAAATGTGTCAGCGCGCGTTATGAACGGGCCACAGACCGTGCGGCCACGTCGGAACAGAAGCACGCGCAAATGCTGCGATGCTCACTTCTAGCTCCTGCATGACCCTTTCGCGTTCAGACTTGACGATGGCCACATTGGTCGCAAGTCCATCCAAATTCTTGAGTGCTTCGACGGCAATTCTGGACGTGATTTTGTTCAAGTTGTATGGCGCCTTCATCTTGTTCAAGGTGAAAACGATATCCTCTTGCGCGATTGCGACGCCACAGCGAATCCCTGCCAGGCCCCACGACTTGGAGAACGTCTGCAACACAACAAGGTTCAGGTACTGGGAGACCAGCGACGCGTAACTCGGCAGGTCACTGAAGTCTGCGTAGGCCTACGATGCCGGGCGGGGTGAGGGCACACACAAAAGTGGTCAGGTGACGCAAGCACTGCAGTAGGGGATGATACGGGGATGTACTGACCTCATCGACGACAACTAAACCGCGAAACCCAGATTCGAGCAAAGCCTTGATTTGTTTCCGATCAATGTCGTTGGCCTGCAAGCGCCGTTGGACCCGCGTGATCACACCGCCACCAACCGCGGCACACAGAGTCGCACAGTCTACCATACCGTCGGGTTGTTGGGGGAGCAAACAAAGATGATCTTGGTCGACGGCGTGACTTGAGCGAGCACATCCGAGGCCTCGAACTGGAAGTCGGGCGACAGCACCACTTTGTCAACTTGCACGTCATTCACGGCGGCGCACACGGAGTACATCCCTGTGTAAATAATCCACGTGAGTCAAAAATCAAGCTCAGCTTCAGCTCGCTCGTGAACAAGCACGCGAGAACAAACAAACGGAACGCATGTCGCCACTGGCGATGTGGACGTTATCGTGAACAAACCGTAGGTCGGCGGCAGTGTGAGAATGCGGTCCTGTTGTGGGACACACACCATGCGTATCAGCATGTCGATCGCTTCGTCGGATCCGACTCCGACGAAAATCTGTTCCTTGGAGACGCCGCGCCACTGAGCATACAGCTCCCGCAGCTCCCATTGGTACGGGCTTGGATACCTGTGCAGGCAACAACACAAATGTCAACAACCGCGCGCTGGCGCTGGTGCTGTCAGGACGAGTGTGCGGCCCTTGCGGTGCTTAGACTGCAAACGCGCTGATTGTGTGTGTGTGTGTGAGCCAGCACGCACCGTTCCAATGCCGGGGCCCCCGTCGCGGGGAATGGAGGGCCGAGGCTATTTTCGTTCGCATCCAGCAAGACTCCGGAGTCGTAGTCGTCGCGAGCGCAGCGGTACGGGACGAGGCTAGCAATGTTGGGTCGCACGATGCGAGCCAGGTCAAAGGGCCCGAATAGGCCGTCGGCGTCGCTGGTGGAAGCAGCATCACTGCCGCCGCTGTTTCCCGACGCAGCGTCTGCGGCAGCGCGCAGCTTGCAGTTCTTGGCGTGCCAGATGAGGGCACCCACCGCCACACCAACGGCGGCTGCGGCAGTGGCCGTCACCAGCTGCTTACGGACGCAAGGACACTTTTTCTCCATCGTTTTGGAAGCTTGCGGGGCTTGGTGCAAACAGTCGTTTGCGGAGGAAGCCACGCAGCAAGTCCCACTTCGTCCGGGTTTCCTTCCCTCGACACGACCAACCTGCGCCTCAGTTAGAACTCCAGCAACATTCGGCACAGAGTTAACTACTACGCCGAAACCCGGACCGAGCGGCCAGAGAGGGAAGGGGGAACGCACAGAACGGCACAGAACGGCACACAACGCAGAGAAGCGCAGCAAACACCCGAAGAGAGACGGCAGAAAAAAAGCAATGTGCTACCAATACACTCCCAAGCCCACTGTATGTGGGGCCTTGCTGTATGTGGGGCTAGATGCTCCACGCACACCATGGCACACCAGGGTGGTGCGACGTGTGCGACGCCATCGCGTCCAACCAAAGCAAGTGACATAGGCCGCGGCATTGCCTGATGGAAGAGAAAGAGGATGGGTTTGTGAACAACGGCGGTCGGCGAGGGTGCTGTGTTGTTGTTGTTGTTGTTGTTGTTGATTTTGATGACGATGATGATTATGATGATTTCCATGTCAACACGCTCAGGTACAACACATGTACTCGCATGCCTGGCAAGCCGCAACCACAGCGGCAACTGGCACCATGCGTGTCTCTGTATGGGGCACCATGCTGCAGACATCAACAACAGAGAGACAACAGACAGTCGAAGACCCAAGGAGCAAGCGAGCAAGCGAGTAGCCTACTTACAACTAGCCTTATACTCGAGTATGCTCCCAAATCGGCAACCGGTAACCAGCAACGCAATCAATGGATGGATTGAGCAAGGAAGCGAGGGAGAGGGAGATGGGAGGGGAGGCACGGGGCCACACAGCCACACACACACACACACACACACACACACACACATGGACGAACGACAACAACAACACAACAACAGACGACACCATGACACCATGACA
>ENA-OWNT01004968-OWNT01004968.1-seawater-metagenome-genome-assembly--contig:-NODE-4968-length-11273-cov-3.104055_pt1 | contig 11273 bp, 8 predicted proteins | sample MGYA00238136_ERZ651165 | MGnify/ENA primary metagenome ERZ651165 (study PRJEB26861, sample SAMN08777766) | seawater metagenome | isolation source: coastal seawater | place: USA: Florida | collected... | reverse complement strand
TCACCGGTGCACGAACTGCGCTACGTGGCCCAGCGGATCCTGGAAGCCCAGCTCAACGACGGCCGCGAACTCGGTGACATCGCCGTGATCGTGCGCAACGGCGGCCAGCTCAGCCAGCTGCAGCGCTACCTCGCCGGCCAGGGCATCCCGGTCCGGATCCCCGTGGCCGAATCCGCGGTCCGGGACGAGGTCGCCGTCCGGCCCCTGCTGGACGCCTATGCTGTGGCCCTGGACCCGGCAGTGCTGAGCCCCGAGGCGGCCGTGGCCCTCCTGACCTCGCGGATCGGCGGAGCCACCGCGATCGAGCTGCGGCGCCTGCGGCAGTCCCTGCGCCGGGAGGAGCTCCTGGGCGGCGGCGGACGCACGAGCGATGTGCTCCTTGTCGAGGCGCTGCTCGAACCGGGAGCACTGGCCACCCTCGGCATCGAGGGGCACTCCGCACGCCGGATTGCCCGAATGATCCAGGCAGGCCGCGACGCTGCCCAGGCTCCCGGCGGCAACGCCGAAACGGTGCTGTGGGCGCTGTGGAACTCCACCGGCCTCGCCTCCCGCTGGACCGAGGCGGCGCTGGCCGGGGGCGCGGCCGGGGCCCGGGCGGACCGGGACCTCGATGCCATGATGGCCCTCTTCCACACCGCCGAGCGCTTCGTGGACCAGCTGCCCGGCTCCGGACCGGAACAGTTCCTCGAGTACCTGCTCAGCCAGGAACTGCCGATGGACACACTGGCCGCCCGCGCACAGCTAGAGGACGCGGTGGAACTCATGACCCCGGCCAGCGCCGCGGGACGCGAATGGCCGGTCGTCATCGTGCCCGGCCTGCAGGAAGGGGTGTGGCCCAATACCCGGCTCCGCGGCGAACTGCTCGGCAGCACGCTCTTCGCCGACGCCGTCGAACACGGAGTCGAATACGCCCTGCAGCTCGATCCGCTGAGCCGGCTCCGCGAGATCCGCTATGACGAGCTGCGCAGCTTTTCCACCGCTGTCTCGCGGGCCCGTGAAGTGCTGATCTGCACGGCCGTTTCCTCCGAGGATGAGCAGCCCTCCTCTTTCCTGGATTACGTCTCGCCCCTGCACCCGGACCAGGAACGGCGCGGCTTCACCCCCGTGGAGCGGCCGCTGACTTTGCGCGCGCTGGTCGCCGAGCTGCGCCAGTACGCCCAGCTCGACGGCGGCTCCACCGAGGCGGCCGAGGCCGCCGCCGTGCTCGGGGCGCTCGCGGCCGCGCAGCCGGCCGTTCCCGGTGCCCACCCGGACAGCTGGTGGGGCCTGGCTCCGCTGTCATCGACGGACCCCGTCGTGCCGCCCGGCGGCACCGTGTTCGTCTCGCCCTCCAAGGTCGAAACCGTGCAGAAGTCGCCGCTCGACTGGTTCGTCCAGGCCGCCGGCGGAGAGGCCGCGACGGATTTCGCCCGCAGCCTCGGCACCCTGGTCCATGCCATCGCCCAGGATCTCCCGGATGCCTCGGGCGGGGAATACGTGGCCGAACTGGTAAAGCGCTGGCCGGCACTCGGAATGAAGGACAACTGGGAAGGCAAGCTGGACTTCCAGCGCGCCGAAACGATGGTCCGCAAGCTCGCCCAGTACGTGCTGGTCATGCGGAGCGAGGGGAGGAGCCTGCTCGGCGTCGAGCAGGACTTCGAGGTGAAGCTTCCCGATGTGGCCGCCGGGACAGCTCCCGGCGGCGAGGAGTCCTGGCCGGCGCGGCCCGCCGTGCTCCGCGGCCAGGTCGACAGGCTGGAGATCGATGCCGAAGGCCGCCTGGTGATCGTGGACCTCAAGACCGGCAAGCGCCAGCCCGGCAAAGCCGAACTGGAGCGCCATCCCCAGCTGGGCGCCTACCAGGCAGCGGTGCTCGCCGGCGGCTTTGGGGGACCGGACGACGGCCCGCCACCGCGGCCCGGCGGGGCGGTGCTCGCCCAGCTCGGCACCACCACCAAGAGCCCCGGCGTGCAGAGCCAGCCGCCGCTTGATCCGGAGGCCAACTGGGCGCTGGATATGGTCGGCGAAGCCGCCCGGGTCATGTCCGGAAGCACCTTCGAAGCCCGCCACGACCCCGCCAAGGGCGGGCACGGCGGCCACGGCTGCAGGCTCCCCGAGGTCTGCCCGCTGTGCGCACGTGGAAAGCAGGTTACCGAATGAGCACTCTGGCAACCACGACGGCGGAGGCTGCCTCGGCGCCCGCACGTCCTGGGGACCTGCCCGCTCCGCGGTTCAGCCCGGAAGAGCTGTCCGCGATGCTGGGGGAGAAGAACAGCCCAACAGCCGAACAGTCGCTGATCATCTCCTCCCCGCTGGCACCCCGGCTTGTCATTGCCGGTGCCGGCTCCGGGAAGACCGCCACCATGGCGGACCGTGTGGTGTGGCTCGTCGCGAACGGCTGGGTCCGGCCCGAGGAGGTCCTCGGCGTGACCTTCACCCGCAAGGCCGCCGGCGAGCTCGCCACCCGGATCCGGTCCAAGCTGGCCGCGCTGGCGCGGATCGCTGCCGTGGACCCGGAGCACAAGGTATTCCCGGCCGGGCTGCTGAGCACCGACGCGCTGGAACCCAAGGTCTCCACCTACCACTCCTACGCAAGCGGCATCGTCTCGGACTACGGGCTGCGGCTCGGCGTCGAACGTGACGTCGTGCTCCTCGGCGGTGCCCAGTCCTTCCAGCTCGCCAGCGAAGTGGTGGAAGCCTACGACGGCGACTACCAGCATTTCCGCTCCGCCAAATCCACCCTGGTCAAGGCGGTCATCCAGCTCGCCGGGGAATGCGCGGAACACCTGCAGGACCCCGCCCAGGTCCGCGGCTGGCTGCTGGACCGGGTGGCCGAGTTCGAGGCCCTCCCGTACGTCGCCACGGCCAAGAAGAACCCTAGCCAGGCCGCGGGGGAGCTCAGCGCCCTGCTCCCCGCCGACGCGGCCGACACCACGCCGGTGCCCATGTCCACCCAGCTGGGGCGCCTCTTTGCCGCCGTGGTAGGAGGGCATCGATGAACGCGATCGACCCGGCGGCATTGGCCAACGAGCTCGTGTGGCTCGTGCTCGGCACGGCCCTGCTCTTCCCTGTGTTGGTGCTGCCCGCGGTGCAGCGGCTGCGCGGCCGCGGCGTGGGGGATGCCTGGCTGATGGTATCGCCGGTGCTGGCGGCGCTCCTGCCCACGCTCTTGGGTGGGCTGCTGCTCGTCGGCTGGGCCGACAAGGAGCCGGCGGATCTGAAGCTCGCCGCGACCTCCTTCGGCGCGCTCCGCCTCGGCGCCTGGCTCACCAGCCTGCCGCTGCTCTTCCTCTCCGCCATCGTGCTCGGCTTCTTCGCCGCACGGGAGAGCGAGGAACGACACTGGCCGGCCGTGGGGGTGGCCTTCGGCCTCATGCTGCTGCCGGCCCTGGTGCTCGTGGGCGGCGCCTACACCCAAGGGGACTTCGTGTTCTCCATGGTCCGGGCGGCGCTCTACGCTGCGATGGCGGTGCCCATCGCGGTGGGCAGTGTCGGCGGTCGCCCCTCGGCCTCGCTCGGGCTGTTCCCGCTGGTGGTCGCGGTGGGGGAGGCCAGTCATCGCGGCATGGTCGTCCTCCTCGTGGCGCAGCAGACGGTGGTGGTGAAGGCGGCCGACTGGCCCGAAGGGGTGCGTCAGTTCTACGAGGCCGTGGCTGGCACCCAGCTGGTCGGGCTGGTCGCGGTGATGGTGGCGGTGGCCGTGGCCCTGGGGGCGGCCCTGTGGGATGGCCGCCGCACGCCCAGCGATGCCATCGCGCCGATCCTCGGGGCCGTGGGGGCGCTGGTGGTCGCAGGGGCCGCAGACATCGGCGCGGAGCGCATGCTCGCCCTCCAGGCCCTCTGTCTGCCGTGACCCAACGTGACGGCCCGTGGTGAATCCTCCACGGCCCCGCGGTGTCCCAACGGGTGGTTCCACACCACGGAGGCACCCATGCTGTCCATCCTTCGTCGACTCACCCTGACGCCCCACGCCGAGGCCGAGGGCCTGTTCGTCACCACCTACGACGACGGCACCACGAAGCAGCGTGGCACGGTGCGAGCGGGGCGGCGCGAGGGCCAGTGGGAGCGCTGGTACGACAACGGCCAGCTCGCCGTCGACTGCTCCTACAAGCGCGGCCTGCTCCACGGGCCGGTGACGCGCTGGTACCCCTCGGGGGTGCTCTGCGAGGAAGCACAACGCGCCTGGGGCGCCCTCAACGGCCCGGTCGCGCGCTTCCACCCCAACGGGCGCCTGGCGGAGGAGGGGGAGTACATCGACAACCGCCTCCACCGCGCCTACTGCCGCTGGTATCCCTCCGGGCACAAGCGCCTCGAAGGGGCCTTCCACCACGGCCAGCCCGTGGGGCGATGGACCGCGTGGGACGAGCGCGGGAACCACCTCTACGAGGGCCCTTGGCGCGACGACCTTCGCGAGCACCTCCCAGGGGAGACGCGAGGGGGGATGCGCCCGGCCAAGGACGACCCGGCGGTCACGACCTTCGAGCAGCTCCTGTGGGACGGTGCCTACCAGAACGTGGCGTAGGTTAGGCGGGGTCTCCTCGGAGGCCGTATGCGCGTGGTGGTGATCGGTTCGGGTGGGCGAGAGGTCGCCCTCGCGTGGCGCCTGGCGGCATCCCCCAGCGTCACAGAGCTGGTGGTGACCGCGCCGTCGCCGGGCTGGCCGGCAGAGGCAGTGTCCTGGGAAGGGGACTGGCTTCAGCGCGCCGAGCGCGAGCCCGTAGGGCTGGTCGTGGTGGGGCCGGAGCAGCCCCTGACCGAGGGGCTGGCCGATCGCCTCGCGGAGCGCGGCATCCCTTGCTTCGGCCCGTCGGCGGCGGCGGCCCGCCTGGAGGGAAGCAAGCGCTTCGCCAAGGAGATCATGGCCGCGGCGGGGGTGCCCACGGCCGATGCGGTGTCGGGCCGACTCGACGATCCCGCCGACCGAGCCCGACTGCAGGAGCGTGCCCGCCGCGGTGCGGTGGTGGTGAAGGCCGATGGCCTCGCCGCCGGGAAGGGGGTGTGGGTATGCCCCAGCGCGCATGAGGCCGAGGCCGCCCTGGAGGAGGTCACCCGCTACGGTGCAGATGTGGTGCTGGAGGACCTCCTCGTCGGCCCCGAGGTCAGCCTCTTCGCGCTCTGTGATGGGGAGCGGGCGGTCCCCCTGCTGAGCGCCCAGGACCACAAGCAGCTGCTGGATGGTGGCCTCGGGCCCAACACGGGCGGGATGGGCGCCATCGCTCCGTGCCCGCTCCTCGACGCGGCGACGGCGGAGCAGGTGGTGGCCAGCGTGCATCAGCCCGTCCTCGACGAGATGGCACGGCGAGGCACCCCGTTCCGTGGCTTGCTCTACGCCGGTCTGATGATGACCGACGCCGGCCCCAAGGTGCTGGAGTTCAACGTGCGCTTCGGCGACCCGGAGTGCCAGCCGCTCATGACCCTGTGGCAGGGCGACCCTCTGCCGTGGCTGCTCGGGGCCGCGCAGGGGGCTCTGCCCGAGGGGCGGCCAGCCTTCCGGGATGCTCACGCCTGCTGCGTGGTGCTCGCGTCGGCGGGCTACCCCGCCAGCAAAGACGTCGGGCAGCCCATTCCCGAGCCCTTCCCGGAGGGGGTGGTGGTCTTCCTCGCCGGCGCGCAGCGTGATGACCACGGCATCCTGCGTACCTCCGGGGGGCGCGTGCTCGGGGTCTGCGGGCTCGGCCCAGACCCCACCGCCGCGCGGGCGGCCGCCTACCGGGCCGTCCCGGCGATCGCCTTCGAGGGCGCCCAGTGGCGGCGTGACATCGGTGGCAGCGGCCAGTGAGGATAAGAACCCCGCGATGAGCCTCCGCCTCCGCATCCAAGACCTCCGCCCCCTCGATCCGGCGCCCCCGCTGCCGGACCGCCTGGTGACGTCGCTCCGCGAGGCCGTCGAGAAGGGCTCGGCGCCGGCCGTCGCCATCGTCGCCCGCCAGGACGCCACCCACCTGGTGGCCCTCGGCGAGGCTGCCAAGGCCGGCGTGCGACCGGGGCGCCTGCTCGCCGGGCTGTCCACCGCACGCTTCGACGACGACCCGGCTCTGCCCGAGGCCATCGGTGTGATGGGGCGCTTCGAGCTCCGGCGTCGCGGAGAGAAGGCGAAGGGCGCTCCGATGGCCCAGGTCTTCCTGGAGTGGGCCGACTGCTCGTGGTGGCACTGGCGTGCGCTGCTGTCGGCCGATGGCGAGGTGCTCGACGACACGGTCACGGTTCGCTCGGCGCGGGCGGGCGATCCGCTGCCGGCCCAGCTGGGGCGCTGGTGGAGTGCGGGCCGCCGCCATCGGCTCTCGATGCACCTGCGGCGGGTTCCCGCGGTGCCCATCACCACCTCTGAGATGGTGCACTGATGCAGGTCAGCACCCGTGCCGCGCTGGGCACCATGGCGCTGGCCTTCCTCCTCGGGGGGGCGGGGGGGCTGGTGGCGCTCTGGGCAGGGGTGGGCCGCAGCGAAGGTCCTGCTGTCGTGCGGGCACGGGCCGCGAAGGCGGAGGCCACCACCGAGTCCAAGCATCTGCTGTCCCTCGTGGAGGGAGCGCCGCTCGAGCGGCCGTCGCCACCGGCCGACGCCCCCAATGTCGTCCTGATCATCGGGTGCACCTTTCGCCGCGACCAGACCACGGTGTACAGCCCCGAGCTGCCCACCACGCCCTTCCTGGCCTCTCGGGCCGCTCAGGGGGCGGTGCTCGATGATCTGGTGAACGCGGCCCCGTGGACGAAGGCCGCTTCGACGGCCATCGTCACCGGCCACCACGCCGTGTCGCTGGGGATGACCGAGACCTCCCAGCACCGCAACCAGAAGGTGCTGCCGAAGGAAGTCGTCACCATCGCCGACGCCTTCCAGGGCGCCGGCTGGGCCACCTATGGCCTCACCACCAACCCCAACGTCCACTCCCGCATGGGCTTCGCCCAGGGCTTCGACTGGTACGGCGAGCCCGCCAAGCTCTGGCGGGAGAAGATGGCGAAGACCCCGGGGAGCCGCGCGGTCGACCAAGCCCTGCGGTGGACCGCCGACGAAGACCAGCCCTTCTACCTCCAGGTGCTGCTGGTCGATGCTCATGCCCCCTTCCCGAAGGAGGTTCTGCCTGGGTCCGAGGGCTTGCCCGAGCGCGTCGGCCGCTACCGCTCCGGGCTCACCCGCCTCGACGAGCAGATCCAGCGCCTGGTGGAGGGGCTCGAGGCCCAAGGCCACACCGACACGGTGTTCATGGTCGTAAACGACCACGGAGAGGGGCTGGAGTGGCCCGACCATCATGGCAAGGGCCACGGGCGCTACCTGTCGCCGTCGGCGGTGGGCGGCATCGGCGTGGCCTGGGGGCAGGGGATTCCCGCGGGCCGGCGGGTGCCGGGCATCGCGTCCCAGATCGACCTGGCGCCCACCCTCCTCGGCCTGGCGGGGGTCGAGGGGTGGGAGGGCCCGGGGGTCGACCTCACCGATGCCATCACGGGGCGCTCCGCCGCCACCCCCCGCTCCCGTGCCTTCACGGACACCTGGTTCCTCAAGAGCTCGCGTGCGGCGGTGTACACGGAAGACCGCATGTGCCAGCTGAACTTCCGCGTGGGCGACGAGACCGACCGCAACGGCCATCGCTGGGACGACGGCTGCTTCGACCGCCGCACCGACCCCACCCATGCCTCGGCCGAGCGCGACGCCTCCGGCGAGCGAGAGATCCGGGTCTGGCGGACCGAGCAGATGGCGGCCGGCGCAGCGCGGGGGCGGGTCGAGGCCATCGAGCTCGACGACGACCTCGACGAGCAGCTGCGGCTCCTGGGCTACGTCGAGGAAGACGATGGCTCCGACGGAGCCCCCGACGGCGTCGACGAGGCGGCCCACCCTTGAAGCAGTGGAGCGCGGGCGCCATGGTCCTGGGCGGTCTGCTGGCCGGCGCCGCCGCGGGCTGGCTGGTGCGCTCCCGCGACGCAGAGCCGGTCGCGCCCCCCGAGCCTCCTCCCGCTGCCGCCGCCCCCGCGCCCAGAGAGGCCCCCCCCGTGGTGGCGCAGGATGCGCCCTTCGTGGTGTTGCTCATCGGCTGCACCATGCGCTGGGACCAGCTCACGCCCTATGGCGGCCATCGGCTGGCCACGCCCACGCTGCAGGCGCTGGCCGACGACGGCGCCCGCTTCACCCATGCCATCTCCGCGGCCCCCTGGACGCGCGCGGCCTCCACCGCGCTCCTCACGGGCCACCACCCGATCGAGGTCGGGATGATCGAGCCGGGCCCTGGGGCCAATCGGCGGCGCCTGGCCGACGAGGTGACGACCCTCGCCGAGCACTTCGCGGGGGCTGGCTACGCCACCATCGGTACCACGGCGAACCCCAACCTCAACGAGGTGTTCGGCTTCCATCAGGGCTTCGAGCGCTACGTGGAGGTCACCGAGCGCTGGGGCAAGGTCGGCATGGTCAAGGTCCCCGGCGACGAGGTGGTCGACGGCCTGCTCGCGGCGGTCGACGAGCTCCCGGACGACGGCCGCCCCCGGTACCTGCAGGCCATGCTGATCGACGCCCACGAGCCCCGCACCGGCTCGCCGCGCGCCGTGGCCCGGATGAGCGACGACGGCGTCCCCGAGCGCGTGGCGATGTACCGCGTGAACCTGCGCCGCTTCGACAAGGCCGTGGGGCGGCTGCTCCGGGGCCTCGAGGCCCGCGGGGTCGACGACCCTCTGGTGATGGTGGTGAGCGACCACGGCGAGGGCCTGGTCTACCCGTTCCACCACGGCAAGGGGCACGGCAGCTTCACCTACGAGTCCGCCGTGCGGATGCCGTGGCTCGTGCGGGGGCCCGGAGTGGCGCGGGGCCATGCCATCGACGGCATGGCCAGTCAGGTCGACGTGCTGCCGACGCTGCTGGAGCTCGCAGGGGTCGGGGCCGATGGCTACGCCGGCCCAGGGAAGAGCTGGGCTGCGGCGATCCAGGGCCGCGCCGACCGCACCGACCGCGCGGTGTCCTTCGTCGACACCTGGTTCCAGGAAGCATCGCGGGTGGCGGCCTACCGCACCGACGTGGCCTGCCACATCGACACGGTCGACCGGGACGCCGACCGGCGCCTACGCCCGGCCACGGCCTGCTACGACCGAGCCTCCGATCCCCGGGCGGATCAGCCGCTCCCGGCCCCCGACGACGCCCTGGTCCGCCAGGCCACCGAGTGGCGGGCTGCGCAGAAGGCGCGGTACGAAGCCTACCCTCACACGGCCGACGTCGCGGTTCGGGCCGAGCTGGCCGAGCAGCTCGAGGCCCTCGGGTACGTCCAGGACGAGACGCCCTAAAGCGCGCGGTGGCGTGGCCGACAGGTGCGCGTACGCCGGGTCCCCTCCGGCCTCCCGCGAGCGACCGTGCTCGCGCGCCTCCCTCGTCATCCCGCCGCGCTCCCCGGAGTCACCATGAGCAGCCCGCATCGGCACCTGCAGGCCATGGCCCAGGCCCAGTCCCTGTTCCTCCTCGAACGCCCCTTCGACGCTGTGCTGGGCTGCCTCTTCGCCCCCCTGCTGCCCGCATGCAGCATCTCGGTGGTGGAGGTCGTGCCCTCGGAGCATGGCGAGGCGGAGTGGGTGTCGCTCGGCGAGTGGGTCGGTGGCACCCCCGTCGTGCGACGGCCCGAGGAGCGGGTGCGTGTGCCCGAGGCCGTCACGGGGCCCTGCCTTCGCGGTGAGCGTGTCCGACTCCTGGGCCGGGAGGTGGGAGAGGACGACGTGCAGGTGGTGCGCGGCTTCCCCTTGATGGTCGACGGCGAGGTCCTGGGGGTGGCGGTGATCAGCGGGCCGCTGGGGACCGACGAAGAGGGCTCGCTCTCGTGGTTGGTGAGCAGCGCCGCCAGCTGGCTCGATGCTCGCCGGGCCGATGCCTCGCGGCGGGCGGCCCACCGGCGCTTGGCTCAGGCCGAGGCCACCGCCCGGGCCATGGTCCAGCGCGCGCCGGATGCGGTGATGATGATGGGGCCCGACGGCCGTGTGGAGGACCTCAACCCCGCCGCCGAGCGGCTCTTCGGAGCAGGGCTGATGTCCGTGCTCGGCACAGCGGCCGAGCAGGTGATGGGCGTAGCGACCTGCCCCACCTCCTGGACGTGCGGTCGCCACGACGTGGTGGGCACGACGCCGTCGGGGGAGCCGCTTCCCATGGACGCCACGGTCCACGACGTGCCCGATGGCAGCCGAAAGGTGCGCGTCCTCACGGTGCGCGACCAGCGAGCCCGGCGTCGCACGGCCGACGAACTGCAGGCCCTCAACCAGGAGCTGCGGGGCCGCGTGGCCGAGCTGGGGCGGCTGAACCGAGAGAACGAGCTGCTGGGGCAGCTGGGGGGCTTCCTCCAGGCCTGCCACGACGTCCGTGACGTGCACAGCGTGCTGCGACGCTTCCTTCCCAACCTCATCGAGGGCGCCTCGGGAGCGTACTTCCAGCACACCGGCACGCTCCTCAGCCAGGAAGTGGGCTGGGGGGCGGCCGAGGGCAACGGCGTGTTCACGGCCGACGCCTGCTGGGCCCTGCGACGTGGCGAGGTGCACGTCGCCCATGGCCAGGACGACCTGGTCTGCGGCCACCGCCACGACAACATGGCCGGGCTGTCGGTCTGTGTGCCGGTGATGACCTCCGACGGCCCGGCCGGGCTGGTCCACGTGGTGGTGCCCGAGCCCGTCGCTGGCGACGGCGAGAGCGAGCGGCGGGTCCTCACGGCGGTGGCCGACCGGCTCGGTGCGGCGTTGGCCAACCTGCGCCTGCGGGAGCGGCTCCAGCAGGAGTCCATCCGCGACCCGCTCACCGGCCTCTTCAACCGCCGGTACATGGTCGAGACCCTGCACCGGGAGCTCGCCCGCGCCCGCCGGGCCGAGGAGGCGCTGGCGGTGATCATGGCCGACGTCGACCACTTCAAGCGGCTGAACGACAGCTTCGGCCACGACACCGGCGACGAGGCCCTCCGGGTCGTGGCGGCCGCGCTCCAGGCTGGCGTGCGCAGCGAAGACGTGGTCTGTCGCTACGGTGGTGAGGAGTTTGCAGTGATTTTACCTTCTACTTCACTGGATACGGCTAAAGAGATTGCTGAAAGGGTAAGGGAAACGTCGAGCAGGCTAAGCGTTGATGGTGATTCCATTACCGTAAGTGTTGGCTTAGCCTCAGCTGAAGGTCGATTTATTAAAGATCAGGCTGAACTGTTTAAATGGGCTGACTTATCCCTATATGAAGCAAAGGAAAATGGCCGCAACCGAGTGTGTTTGTTTTCAAAAAAATAATCTTTAACAACCAATATCTAACAAGATAAAAGCGTCTCCACTTTCGGATTCACCTTGCTCAAGGTGAATCAATCCATTAAGGG
>ENA-OWNT01004967-OWNT01004967.1-seawater-metagenome-genome-assembly--contig:-NODE-4967-length-11276-cov-4.182248_pt1 | contig 11276 bp, 2 predicted proteins | sample MGYA00238136_ERZ651165 | MGnify/ENA primary metagenome ERZ651165 (study PRJEB26861, sample SAMN08777766) | seawater metagenome | isolation source: coastal seawater | place: USA: Florida | collected... | reverse complement strand
CTACCGCGTTCTCACTGTTGTTGTTGTTGTTGTTGTTGTTGTTGTTGTTGTAAAGTTCTTCTTCGAAGCAATGAATAGACTACCACCGCGTACTTGATTGCGGTTGTGTTAGTCAGATATGGCCATATTCTTGCGGCGCCATTCAGGAATATCTCTGCTCTTCCTCGATACAAGCATTTTGCAAAACATGCGTTTAAGGCGTGGATTTATTCTCTTGTCAACGCTCCTGACGATGCCACCGTGTAGGTGGATGTGCATGGTACTCGAATAGTGTGCTCATGTCGCGTTACGCAGTCTATGAAAACAACCAAAGACAAAGTCAGTTGGTGAGTATCTACGGCAGTCGCTTAGTTTAGAACTGACTTGGATTATTGCACGTCCGTGAATGGGGATGGATAGACCTCGGCCACGTGGCGCACCTTCGCCACGGGGATCGCGGAAGCGCGGTTCCCCGCGTAAATCTCGCATTCACCTCCAGCGTGCCCCCGTAGCACGCAATAATACAAAATCACCGGCCACCGAATCGAAAGCCTCTGGTACACCTGCCCTTGTCTCAAAGGTGCAGGCCAAGGTATCTGCCGAGAAGCAGCGGTGGATCGCTCAAAAGAAGGAAAAGGCACGCCAAAGAGAATTAGCGCGAAGGCGCGAACAAGAAGCCCTCGAAGCCGCTGCGATTGAAGACGAGAAGCGCCAGCAGAAAGCTCGCGAACAGCGAAAACTACAAGCAGAACGCTTCCGCAGTATGCTGCGAATGCAAGAGAAAAAACGAATTGCAGGTGCCGAGGTGCAAGCTCGCCGTGAATGGGCTCAAAGCTACCGTGCCACAGTGGCCCGTAAAAGAGAAGCCGACGAAACCGTACGTCGTTGGAGGAGACAGAAACGCATTGAGCAACGAAACGCGATCAATTCACCCACGCCAGTCGGTGAGTCGAAAGAACCGCCCAGTGACGGAAACCTCCCGGACACCGGAGAAAACGTCCCTCGAACACAAAGCCGTCGCGCTTGGACGTACAGTCGCAACATGGCAGCTTCACATGCCGGTGATCCCCGCGGCAGTCCAGGCCGGCGACCGGTGCTTCCATGACCTCGACTTCCTCCACGCTGCACTCACGCAGCAAAATGGTGATACAGACACGAAGATACATGTTCAAATTATGATTTTTTTTCTATTTTATCAAAGAATTCGTTCTAACTATTTTGTGGCAACGCACGTGTTGCCGAGCGCGCGGGGTGGATTGACCTCGCGAGACGACGGATTGTGTATCTGCTTCAAGGAGCGGCAGTAGATACTGCCGTTTTCATTTTAATTAATTGCCGTTGCGATGCTTCTCCTCATACCAATCCAAGAGATAAATAAACAACTGCTTTTGCGCGAGAACTTGTTTCATTATGTCATCGCTCAAGCTCATTGCGTCTGCTGTCATCGGCGGGTACAAATTCGGTGCTACGCACACCGCAAAGTTTGACTTTGTCATTTTGTTCAATGTGGACTGTGCTGCAACGACCAATCCAATGCCAAGCACGAACTCCAGCGTTGCTCGCTGTGTTTTTGTCCGAGTTTGCAGCATGGGCTCGATAATAGAATCCAAACCCTCTCGCGTCGATTCAGCGTCGCTAGAGCGATGAGGGAGTGCAGCGATTGCATCGACAATCGCAGCAACATCGATGTCAGCCAGCAACTTGTCATTACCTGGCAAGCGCCGCAGCCATATCTTGATAACATTGGCAACAATGTGAACGTCCTCTGGCGCTATCTCTACGGTTCCACCCTTGTCCAAAGTTTCGATGAGTTGGCCGTATTTGCGGTTCTCACCCGAGACTCGGAAAACTCCGTCCTCTGAGACCTGCTCGCGCATACCCTCCCACAACTGCGCAAGCACGGTGGGGACATTCGTTTCTGAATCGGTGGCAACTTCAACCAGGGGGACTCCAAAATGAGGACCACTCGGAACTTCGACCGGGACGACATCGCCTTCCTCCTCAACGTCGGGAAAGGCGCGGACTCCACCGTCAGCAGCGGCTGCCAGCTCTTCAGCCGCTTCAGCGGCCTCATCGGCAATTTGTTGCTCTGCGTCACGAATAAGATCACCAATCTCATCGTTCACTCCCGCATCGACCAGTTCGAGAGAGATTAATTGTTCGAGGGCTTGCATTGAGTACGCAACGAACCGACGACGGGATACAACTGTGAAGTTGCGAGCTGCAGTTCGCGGCGTTTCTGCGTCCCGGAGAGCCTTGGCCTGCGGTGAATCAGCCCCAGCATCGTCCGCGTCTATCGCTTCGTCGTCCAACATCAGCATTCCGAATAGCAACGCGTCTGATTGGCGCTTGCGAACTGCTTCGATGGTATCTGCTTGCTGCAGTCTCCACAGAATATCGGCAACTTCGGCGGCTTCCGCCGCATGAGATCCTTCAAACTTGGGAGCTCCTTCAAGCGTGGTGGACATCAATTTCGCTAGCGCGACATGGATGGCCGACGCTGTCACGTCGCCATTGTCAGGGCCATTTGGAGGGGAGTCCGTAGAGCCGCTTTCATTCAACGTTGCCGCCCACACGTCAACAAGTTGAGATTCAGTGACTGCAAGCCGCACATAATCAAACCACGTTTCTGCATGACGCCATGCCTCGGCAGTTGCGTGGGCAACTTCGAAAGCGTCCGCAGCAGTCGAGGCGGCGGCGGCGGCGGCGGCCGCACTGGCAGAGGCCGAAATATCACCCGTCATGTACTCTGGTAGCAAGCCCTTAGAACTGAGCCGTCGCAATGTACTTGTTTCGACTGAGCTAAGTCTGCGAGAACCCCTCTTGGACTGCGGCGTGGCCCACCCTGGCGACTCAGCCGCGGATGACGTGCGTTTGTCGTCGGACTCTTCGTCAGCAGGCAGGCCGGGGAAGGGAGCAGGACTCAACGGCAGTTTCATTGCCGATGCCCGACGTAGGGCTTCGTCGCCTGGCACAGCGGCTATCTGCGATGCGCGGCGCGTGTGTACTTGCAGCGCTTTGATACTCGCCTTACGCTGCGTCTGGTAACGTTCAATTTCAGCAGCTGCAGTCTGTTCGTCTTCGGCCAACAAGTAGAGGGCGGATCTACGGCGTGTAGCAAGCATTTCCAAAACTTTTTGCTCTTTTTCCATCAGCTGCATGAGAACCAGAGAGGCTCGTTCGCGCTTTTCGACAACCTCCGTTGCGCTGAGACCCTCAAGGTACTCTTTTCGCTTCAATGCCTCAGAAATCTTCAGTGTCTCACGAGTTTCTCCGGGCAAAGTTCTGCGGTGACCATTCTCATCCGTGTGCAATGCACCAAACTGCCTATCAGCTTTCGATTCGGCCTGCGCGACCAATGCTTTCACTATGTGCTCCTTCGCGGCACGTTTGCTCCCGTGCGCGCGCACCTCTGCTCGAATGACATCTCTTCCTTTTTCTGTGTTCAAAGCGTATCGAAGGTGGATCAGTGCTTTCTGCACAAAGCGACGCACGTAGGTCAACTTGAAGTCAACTGTGGTCCTCCGTGTTCCGCGAGGAGTGGTCGTTGTCACAACCTCTCCAGCCACCATGGAGTGCATTGAGCGGAGTGCTGGGTGCGCCTTCTGAGTCGTTGAAAATTCTGCAGTAAGACGTCGTGCGAGTGTTTCTGGGGCGCTGTGCTTGCGTACAATGCGTGGCCGCGCGAACGGAGACGAAACAGACGCGCGTGTTGTCAAAGCTGCTTGCAAGTCTCGTCCATCGTGGGCGAGCAGATCGTCAAAGTTGATGATACCGTCGTCGGCGGATTCATCACCAGCAAGCTCTGCTACGTAATCAGCTCCCAGCACGCCGTCTTCCGGTGATTCATCTTCTGGCACAACGAACTGGCCAATTGTGCTTTGCATTTGCTCGAACTCATCACGAGTCGTCGCAATTTCCTTTTGGAGTGCCTCATACTCTTCTTGCAGGCGGCGCAGTTCGTCCGCTGCTTCTTGCGCTGCTTCCGAGTTAGCGTTGGCAGCAGGTAGCGGCGTTCCTCGAGCAGCAGCGACGCCAGAGTCGTCGTCACTGCCTTCGGAGTCGCTATCGCCTTCAATTTCGGCCATTGCACGTTCGAGGTCAGCCAATTCGTTCTGCATCGCATGAGCCATCCCTTTAACGCGTGCTTCTAGACGCTTGCCTCGACTGATACTCTCCTGAAGGGCCGCAGCCCCACCGGCTCGGCCGCCAGTGAGGTTTGCAACGAGATTCTCCACCACCTCCCTTCGCACCCTGTCGGCCTCTGGGTCACTGGAACCACTTAGCACAGCTGCCGTTGCGGCAACTACAGCCTGCATTCCCGCAATTAAGTCCGCTGCAGAGACCTCGTTGTCGTCATCGAGAAGAAGACTAACCAAATGCTGCAACTTTGCATTTTCTTCGATGGCACACCGCAGCTCTTTGGCAGGCTCAAAATTGTCCCAGTCCTCGTCGGGCGCACTTTCGTTGAGGATGTCTTTCACCTCGGAGAGAGCAACATTTGCTTCTTTGGCAGCGGCCTGAAGTTTTGCCTGCGTCTCGAGCAGCAATTCTCTGGCGCGCTGCTTGGAGGCATCTGCATACGCGTGCCAGTCGTCGAAATACTGATTTCGTTCTTCGGACAAGTTTCCAAACTTCGATGCAAGTTCGGAGGCCTTGCTGCGCAGACCACGGGCGCGCTCAGCCAACTGTGGCTCTGACTCCTCGGCTTGGATTGCATTGTCAATAAGGTCCGACTCCGCAGCCACACGGAGCCGTTCAGCACAGTCATTGACCATGCTGTAGTCTTCGAGGATCAACGCAATCTGTTCAACGTCTGCAATGCTAGGGACGAAAATCTCCGTCACAGGGATTGGGCTTTGGTTTGAACGAGATTTTCTAAATGCCGCGACAGCGTCAACAGTGCCGTCTTCCGAGCCATCTCCAGCAAAGCCTGAGTGTTCTTTGTCCTGAGCGCGGGCCTGCCACTTCTCCGCAGCCTCGAGTGCCCATTGAACCTCCTCCTCTGCGTGCTGTATGGCTGCGCTCATCAACTCGTTCGCTCGCTTCCGAGCAGCAGCGGATGCTGCAGCCTTCTCAGCTTCCGCTCGTTCTTGGGCTTCCTTCAGAGCTTGCTCTGCAGCTGCTGCCTTCTCTAAAGCAGTGGCCTCTTTTGCCAGCAAAGCCGCTCGTTCATCAGCAAGGGCTTGCTCGTGAGCGATCTGCATGGCGCGGACTTCATTTTCGCGGTCCCTTGCGAGCTGCTCCAGCGTAGCCGTTTTATCAGCCGCCACAGCGGCGCGCGTGGCGGCAGCTTCATGAGCTGCAACCTCCTCCAGGCGCCGGATTTCGTCTGACGACAGCTTGAGAGCCAGTGCGTGGGCTTCACGCTGTAGATGCTTGGCATCAGCCACACGGGTGGCATCAGCTGATAGTGGCTCGTCTTGGAGAATGCCGTCGCATGCTTGCAGGAGAGCGTCTGCCTCAGCTTCAAACTGCTGCAACTGTTCAATGCGAACCTTCGCTGACACATCGTCGTTCGCGGCGCCATCGCTTCTTCGGTGACTTGCTGACTCTTCAACACCATCAGATTGTTGGCTGGAAGGATCTGCAGGTTCTTCACCCGGGCCTCCGGATTCAACATCGTCGTCGACAAGTGTTCGAACATCGTCGACAATAACGCCAGCAACACTCGATGTCGACGCGTGTCCACCACAAGCGGCCAGCAACGATCGCCCAGAGCGTCGCAGCAACTCGAGCTTCTGGCGGAGGCGTTCGCGCTCCTCCTCCAACTCAGATTCCAAGGACTCATGTTGCGTCTGAAGCGAACGCAGGTATTCTTCCGCAGCCGCAACAACATCGTCATCCTCTGCGCAGTTTGCATCTTTCGCATCCTGGATTGCGACTTGAAGTTGTCGAATTCCGTCGGCCACAGCGGCAGCCTTCTTTGATTGCCCATGCCAATGCTTGGGATCCACGCTACCGCCACTGCTGCTGTTGTCGTCTTGAATCGAAGCAGCGCTATCTTGAATGCTGGAGTGAACCTCTGCCAAATTTGCTGAAACGGTGGCTTGGCATTGCTTCAAACGCTCGAGCGCAGCGCGTCGTTCTTCTTCCTCAACAGCCGCAGCAGCTTGTGCGCGCGCCTCTGCGTCTTCCGCAGCACTAGCAATTTCAGCTTCGGCGGCGGCTTTCTCACTTGCAACTCTCGACAAGTCGTCCCGTGTTGCGGCATGGTCATCTTGCTCTTGCTTAAGCTCCGCGTCCTTCGAATCTAACTGTTGCTGCATGTTTTCCGCGTCGCGAGTGGCTTGCTCTTCGGCGCTTTGCAACTTGGATTTCAGTTCTTCGATATTCGCAGCTTGAGCGGCATTTTCAGCGGCCACGGCGTCGGCTCGAGATGAATGCGACGCCGCGTCAGCTTGCGCCTGCTTAAGTTGGTCCTGAAGCTGGGGAACACGAGCCAAAGATTCGTTGGCCTCATTTGCGCTATTTGCGACCTCCGCCAAATTGTTGGACAATAGTGCCAAGGCCTTGTCAAGAGAATCCTTTGCGTCTTGAATGAGATCATCGTTGCCTGCCGTTGCGAAAGGCAATGCGGCAGTCAGGCTAGAATTGAGCTGCGCAGCCGCTGCAATCACAGCCTGCGTCAAGCTCAACCCGTCAGTGTCCATGCGACTGTGGTCGTCTAGTCCGCCGCGGTGTGATTCCAGCCCGGACACCGAAAGTTGCAGGGAGGCAAGATCGGTGCGCACGTCGTCCAGTTTTCTCTTGGCTTCGGCTTCAGCCAGTGCGTGCAGTGCACTCTGGCGATCATTCGCCTCCACCACCAAGGGATGATCGGCAGAGACTCCAGCATTTAGACTGTTTCGAATTTCCTCCCCTAACAACAGCTCTGCGGTGCGCGGACGCCAGAGCTCAACATCAACAACAGATGTGATTCCAATTGTAGCTAACGCAGACACCACGGCGTCAGACGGGGGCGAGCGCACGCTTTCTGGTCCGTCGAGCTCGAGATTTCGGCAATACTCAAGAAATCGAGCCAAGCGTGCCAAAGCACGGTCTTGGCGCTGGGCATGCGCAGAAGTTGCAGCCTCCAGGGCATCGTTTTGCTCACGTGCAACTTCATCTTTCAACGATTGCACCTCATTTTCCACTGCATTGAGGCTTTGTTCGTGCGCATCAAGAACGTTTTTCTCACGGTTCTGATGGGCACGATGCAGACCCTTGCGGATTTGTTCAAGGTTTTCTATCATGGCAGCAACATCATCGTTGTTGTCCAAGCCCGACACTGGAGAAAGAATTGATTTGCACGCGGCATCAAATATCATGTCCTCCAACTGACACAGCTCGGCACTGTCAATCCCGTCGGGGCCAGCCGAATTGACGGCACCGTCTGCTACCCTCACCACGCCGCCAAGCGTTTTAAGGACGGCCTGCTGGTGCCTCTCACGCAGCGAGCTCGCGTCGTCGCCCGCTGCGCGGACGAGTTGAAGGAGCTGTTCGGCATCTTCTAGCAAGTTGGAGGCAGCTTTGGCGTCATGCTGAGTTGGAAACTTAAATCCAAGAGCTGAGATATCGTCAATCACTTCTCGTAAAAGGGGGCAAACTGTGGCCGCAAGCTCTGGCGTGTGGCCGGCTACGAGGCTATCGTTCCCGGGAAGGAGCTGGTGCCCATCATCCATCAATTTCCGAAGCACATTTTCGAGAGCCTTTCGTGACAGACCAACGGCAAAGTTTACTTGATCCGTCAGCACCTTGACCTTGCTTTGTAGGTCATCCTTGGTTCGTTTCTCAGCTTCAAGCTTGCCATTCAGAGCGGCTTGTTGCTGGTCTCGCTCGGCGTCGAGCGAATTCAAAGCGTCGCCGAGCCGTACAACTTCTGCTTGCTCGAGTCGAAGATGCTCTGTGAGCTTTTCATTTTCCGTTTCAAGTTTATCCACTTCTTGATCGTTAGCGTTGGCCAGCAAATCCAGTTGCACTTTGCCCTGTTGTGCACATTCAGCGATAAAGTCACTGAAGCGATTGCCCTTGGGGGGGATGCCATCGCAGGCCTCTCTTAAAATATTGAAGGCCCCTTCCACGCGGCGGCGGGCGGTATCTTGCGCACTCTCGCCGGAGTTTGACGCTGGGTCTGTGAGCTGATTCAATGAATCTTGCAGTCGGTCGATCATCTGCGTGCGCTCACCAGCAGAATCAGAACCATCAGAACCATGGCTATCTTCGAAATTTCCTTGTATTTCGGCCAGTCGCCTCTTGGCGTCGGCGATCTCACTGTCATCGATGTTGGCAGCTGTGCATGTGTCCAACGTTCGATGCAAATGGTCGTTTACGGCTTTAAGCTCCTCCACTGACGGTTGTACGAATTGGAAGTCATCGTATGGCTGAATGCCATCGGAAGCAGTCACGGAATTTGCTTCCTGCGAGTGAATTGATTGTGGCATGTTGGGCTGGTGTTCTGCCGGGCGGCCACTTCTGACATTTTTTGACCCCTGCTCCTTCGCATGCGCTGTGGCTTGCAGACGGGCTTCGTGAGTGTCTAGCGCTCTCATCTCGGCCTGCACCTGCTGCAGAAGATGCTCCTTTAAACGACTTGCGGTGGCTTGTAAAGAATCTCTCTCGCGTTGAAGTGCTGCAATCTTCCGCTGTAAATCTGTGTTGTTGGCTTCAAGAGTGCCCACTTTAGCGTACGCCTCCGTCAGGCTGGCGTTGAGAGTGTCAGCGAGGGATGCGGATTCGGCCTGCGAGCGGTTTAGCTCCTCTGTCAGTTCGGTAGCTTCTCTGGTCTTGTCGCCCAATTCACTCCTTAGCGTTTGCGCTTCATCGCGTGTTTCTGTGAGAAGATGTTCAAGGGCAGAAATGTCGGCTTGAAGAGTTGCTTGCTCATCTGCGGCACGATCAGCAGCCTCATCCTTCTCACGAAGCTCGTTTTTGAGCGCGGAAATTTCGCTGGCCATTTCTTTGCGCGTTGCCTCGTCAGCGGCAATCTTTTCGCGAAGTTTATCAACCTGCGACAGCGACTTCTGCCTTAGCGCTTCTGCCTCAGCGTTCAACTTTCGGCGCCTTTCGCGCGCCTGACGTTCGTAATGGTCCGCGGCGCCGCCGCCGTCTCCAGTGTCAAGCACCAAAGCACCAGACGCGACTAATTTAGCGATATCTGCCACGAGACGACGTCCTTCAAGAATCGTGGGATGTTCGTCATCAATGCCAATTGCCACAGCGTGGCGTAGCTCTTGCTCCAGATTGGAACGCAGAGCTCGGCACAAATTAGCAGCACCTGCGGCAGTTTGTGCGGCACCTGGAGATGTTAGCACTGCAGATCGAGTGCCAGGTCCAGACGTGCCGATGAGATTCGAATTTCCGCGCCACGGGGGACTGCCGTCTAGGGTGAGCTGCTTCTGATCGAACATACGCAGGATGCGGCGTCCATCCTTACAAGTGCCCCGCAGGCGGTTCAAGGCCAGTTCCTCGATGGCAGACAAAACTTCTTTGCGCGTCTCTCCTTCTCCTTTCAATTTCCGATACTCTGGACTGACGTTGCGTGTTGCTTTCGCAGTGGAAGGTGACAACTGTATGTCGATGCTTCCGCGGCGGTTGATGTGCACCTGAGGTGAATGGGTTGGCCGAGCACTGGTTGGCTGTGGGGTGTGGGTCGTGGTCTCTTGTTGAAAACTCTCTGGCACCTGGCTCGACGCCGCAGGCCGCTTTTGGACTGGATCTGTTACCGTCTGCGATGGTTGGTAGCTTGCGACGTTTCGTTTCCCTGCGTCACGCCGCTTCGGCGGAGATAATCTCTGTTGCTGCTCACGGTACTGACTTTGCAGGTCAGACTGGATGTCACTGAGAAAAGACTCGAAATCTTTGCTAGCGCTTTTTGACGGAGATGGTGTGCCTCTTGCTTTGAACGAAGAAACAGTTTGGGTGTCCAGTGGCCTTTTGTTCGCCGAGCCCCACGCTCTGTCACCAGTCCGCGAAGGAGATTTGGAAGAGGACGACACCTTGGCCGACGGTGGCGGCTGCCGATCCCGTTTTGTTGCTCCGTCCGCGTGGCGTGTCCGTGGATTTGTTGCCGGCGAGGCACTAGAAGCAGAGGCTCCAGTGCCAGCGCCGGTGCCAGCACTGTTTTCACCTTCACCATCTGGAAATTCGACAGACCCATCCACGATGTGGCTTTTCAGCCAGTCATACTGCGGAGCGTCAGCAGTTGCGCGCAGTATGTCTGGCGTGTTTGTGGGATTTCGCAGCCCCCAATGCTTGAGATCCGCGGAGCCACCGTTGACACTACCATCACTCGGGGCCCGACCACGAGTTTGTCTGTCTGGGGTGGTGCGAGTTGTGCGAGAATATGGCAGCTTGGTTCCGCGAGAGCTCGTTGGCGGCGCATATCGATTCCTTCTGTTCTGCCGGGTTCCACTGTTCCGCCCAGCACTGCCGTCGGAGCCAGTTCCTTGAGCGCCACCCCTCGTTGGTAGCGTGATGTTAATGCTGCCTCGTCGACTGAGGTGAATTGTTGGACGGTCTGACATTGTGGCAGTGCCAGTCCGTCGGCCTTCGCAGAGGCCGCACGAGTGTGGAAGAGTCAATCAGTGCACAGTTTCTGGTAGCAACGGGGCTCGTGCCACCGCAGGTGACGGCCCGGTCGAAAAAAAAAAACGAGAAAAACTTTGACGAGCCGATTCCGCCTTCGGAAGCAGCGGCGAATCACACCTTCGTTCTGCAAGCAACGGCGAACGAGCAAAAGGACCTCGCAGTGCTCGGTGGTGAACAATACTGTACATTCAGCACCAAACAAGTCTCTCGCAGCAAGCAACGGCGACAATGAAGCGCTGGTGGTCCAAAGACGTGCAACGGAGAACTACACACACCGTGGGTTTGTCGATGCGTCGTCAAGCGATCCACCCGTCCAAATTGGCAGGGGCACGCCGCCTGTGCCTCGCCGACGTTGGCTGTTGGCTGCACTTGCCCGTCGTTGGGTAGGTACGAAAACTCGCCGCAGTGCTTTGCTTTGAGTGTCCATTGCATTGAGACCGCCAACGAGCAAACAAAACCACCACAACAACGAACCAAACGTCCGTCCCACCACGAGACCACCGGCGAGAGTTGACAGCCAATCCACGGCCACTGACGGCTACAACCCGCCGCAGTTTCCACGTCGAAATCGTCCGCCGTCGCTGCAGTGCCGCGGCTTCCGAACGAAGGAACGAAGGAACGAAGGAACGAACGAACGGAGGAAAGTCAACGAACGAAGGAACGAAGGAACGAAGGAACGAACGAACGAATGAAAGCAAACGAACGAAGGAACGAAGGAACGAAGGAAC
>ENA-OWNT01004966-OWNT01004966.1-seawater-metagenome-genome-assembly--contig:-NODE-4966-length-11280-cov-4.089976_pt1 | contig 11280 bp, 14 predicted proteins | sample MGYA00238136_ERZ651165 | MGnify/ENA primary metagenome ERZ651165 (study PRJEB26861, sample SAMN08777766) | seawater metagenome | isolation source: coastal seawater | place: USA: Florida | collected... | reverse complement strand
GAACCAACGAACCAACGAACCAACGAACCAACGAACCAACGAACCAACGAACCAACGAACCAACGAACCAACAAACGCCGCTTCAACGACCAACGACCAACCACCGGCCGACGACCACCGACGGTCTGCAACAAAGCAACCACAAACAACAAACAAACCAACCCAACCGCAACAATCTTCCTATTTCCCGAACAAGGGTACCATTCCACGCACATTGTAACACACACAGATACCTATCTATAGTTAGTAATAGGATCGTTTCCGCGGCACCACCGTGGTCACCGAGACAAGACAGAAGTGAACGAACGAAGTGGTGAGTGAGTGCCTGTCACCACAATTGTCACCACCTTCCTTCACTCGCAGACTGACTGACTGCTGGCTGACTGTCATCGGTAGTTATCAGCATCTGATGTTACGCTGTTTGTCCACGTTCAGCCGCCCTGAATACCACGTAGTACTAGTTGTAGGTACATAGCCAAGTGAGTCGCGTCATGTGGTATCGATAATTGACTTTTCTTTGTTTAGTCACCTCTAGCTCATAGTATTGTATTATAATAGCAGTTGAGGATATGTATGCAAACGCCAATGAAACTGTAAATTACTGAAAGCGGGTATCATTTATCTGTGGATGATGTGCAGGCTCAACATACCCGTATGTAGTACACCGGGGTTTACGTCAGGCAAGCACTGCAGTGGTATGTTCGGTGAAATTCCGTAACCGGATATACACCGTGTGCGTTAACGCCCAACAAATGACATACCCATATACACTATACCGCGTCATAACGACCATAATGCCGTTTGCGGATATACTACGTAAGCTGGACTAGAGGCGTGCTGTACATACCTTTGTATAGGACAGTACGTGATAAGTAGGGGTGCCGTAATGAGACACAACTGTGACCACATGAACAAGGATTGACGCGTCTGTAAAAGAACCATAGTTGAAAAGCGCAATGAAGAGAACAAAAGAACCGAAATCAAGTTTAGACGTGAAACGCATACAGTAGCCAAACACAGTTTAAGCGTCGCGGCGTGACAGTGAAGACTAATGCACTAAATGTAAGTATACAGAGAACCACTTCACTTAGTAAAATGCATTTTCACATTTTCACATTTTCACATTTTCACGTTAGAAAACGCATTGCCTTTCCCCCCGAATTCGTTCGCAACGCTCCCGCGGTGGTCGTCGGTCGGTCGGTCGGTGGTTCGTTCGTTCGCGCAGCACAAATGCACGCACGTACCGTTGCGTGCACCGGAACACTGACTGAAAGTACTGCACAGTGTTCGAACTGAACGAACTAACGTCCGCGCGCTGCATTGGAAGGTGGAGCAGCGCTGCTGTGTTAAATGAAAATGCAGGTGAACAGTAAACTGATACGAACGCTGCTTTCGCGCTGTCAATCCACCGCTGCACTGCACTGTCAGTTGTCTTTTGAGGAGCGCGCTCTCAAGCACACCGCCATAGATACTCAACGACCAAGCAAGCAAATGCAAATGGGGCACCGTACAGTTGCACCCCGCAGCAGTCGCCAACTGCATGTCCGCAATCACGGAGGAAGCTTTTGTTTTAGCTGCGGAGAGTTTCTGGAAGTACAGTAGCCAACATTGGGCGGACGAAAGCACTGAACTGCAGCGTTGTTGTTGTTGAGCCTTCAGCCTTCAGCCTTCAGCCTCGCGCCCGCGTCCGCCTGAAACCCTGAACTTTGCACTGGTTTTGCGTTCGTTTTGCGTCGTTTGTGTTGTGTTGTGTTTTGCTGTTGCCGTCGTCGCCGCCGCGCCGCCGGTTTGCTCGATATTGTCGCTGATGTTGCTGTAGGCTGCGTTAAATTTCCGCTGCTGCTTTGCGGAGTTCGGGACGAGCAGCGGTTTCGGACGTTCGTGGGAATGCCACGACTACACGGGTCGAGCAGCGAGCACTCATGCACGTGAATGTCGACTCGAGGAAGAGCTCGGCTGGAGCAGCGCGCCAGGAACTCAACATCGCAAACAAAGAGAAAGTCGCACAAGAAGACGGCTAATTTTTGTTGCGAACCAATTCGTTCAAGCACACCCAACTGCTCATTGCAACGCGACACAATAACAACTCACAACAAGAGCATCATCGTCCACAGCAACTCGCGGAAGTGAATTGGCGCAGGAGAACGGGAGCAATGTCGGCGGCGTTGGGAAGCCAAGGATCTGCGTCGCTGTACGATGACGATATGTATTTGGCCGAAGATCTTTTCGAAATCACAATATTCGATGCCTGGTTCGAAGAAGAAGGCGCATCAGCCGCTGCGCCGGGGCAGGCTGGCTTTGCCAGCGACATGGACTTCATGCTTGACTTTTCGAGTGACGAAGGTGCTGTGTTGGATGTCGAGTTGAGTCTACCAATGGGACATCCAAGTATTTACGGCTCATCCACCTTTTTCGACTACTTTGGTCAGATGTTCCGCTTAGGAACTTTCGACATGGACACCACAGCAGTCCTTGTTGTCGACACACAATACCCCGCGCAGGACGCGAGTGCCAGAGGCTTTCACCAAAAAGAACACAACGCTGATAAGAACCAAGAAACTGTCCACGCTGAGTCCAACTCACCGAGTCTGGAGGAACTGGAGGGACGGATTAGTACGCTCGAGGAGTCAAACAAACTGCTGGCGTCTGATTTTGACACAAACTCTGTGGCTTTTTGGGACGCGTGCGCGTACGACGTGAGTTCTCCTTCCCGAACTGCGCACCTTGCTCGTGGGAATCATGTTGACCGTTCACGGAGTTGTACCGATCGCTGACAGTCGTTGTTGTTGCTTGTATTTGTGCACAGGTTGCCTTGCACATTGACCAGCTGCCGCCGCCTGCCAGTGTCGACATGTACGCATTTGTCAAGACGACCGTAGAATTCCTCAACGCCCACAGTTTTCACTTGCAGGACGAGTGCCAAGTTGGTGTCCAGCGCATGTCGACGTGGTTCCAAATTCAAGAGGTGGACGTCGACACGGGTGGCGACGACTCCTCGTTTTGCACCACCTTCATCACGTCGTTTTGCGTGTTTTTCATCATCATCCTGTTGATCCGATGCTGTTGCGCGGCTGCTGCCCGGAGTCGCGAACGCCGTCAACGACTACGAAGACAACTAACAAAAGGCGGCGCACTGCGAAGTACAGTGAAGCGGAAGACCGAGGTACGTCCAAGCTACATGACCGGTGGTTTCCTGTGATGAAAGGACACATTTCTTACTCGCTCACTTTTGCTTTTGAACGCAGGATGTCGTTGAAGCACAAGCAGTAACTGCTGCTCCAGTGGCTGTGGTCAAACTCGAAGAGGGGGTCTATTACCTTTGAGCAGTGGCGTCGCCACGAGCTCGTTCTTCGCACCTCGTAAACGACAAACCCTTTTACTCATGCGTTTATTTAAGAGAACAATGAATCAACACGAACCGCTTCGAAAAATTGCGCAACGGCGTTTATGCCTGATTTTGGCCGTTGATGTTCACTCCGCTCCCACTCTTGGGTTGTCCGCCACAGTTCGTCGCATTCGCTGCATGATCCTCGTGTCCGGGCAGCACGACTTCCATTTCCACGTCCATCAATACTGCCTCCACCAACGACGATAACGTGCACCTACATACGAAAGTTGAGTTGTTGTCGTTGTCGTCGTCGTCGTGGCTTTGGGCGTCCACTTCACGATTCTCGCAGCTACACGGCTGGGTTACCTGTGAGAATTGCGAACAACCACAAGAAGGCACAACTTCAGTTTTGAAGCCATACGCAACACCGTCCAAAGAAGAAGCCACAGCGTCGCTACATGACGTCGCCAACGTCGTTACAAAGTCGTCGCCAACGTTCAAAGTCGTTGCAAATCGCCAACGTCGTTACAAAATCGCCAACGTCGTTGCAAAGTCGCCAACGTCGTTGCAAAGTCGCCAAAGTCGCCAAAGTCGTCAGCGTCGCGACGAACTTTGTTGGCGCGACACGCTCGGGAGCGTGTCAGCGACTTCGCGGCCCGAGGGCTCACTCACTCATCCCCACTCAGTCCCACTAATCATACGGCGCCTATGTTGGCGCGGCTGGCCTGGTTTGAAAAACGGGAAGACGTCGTTGTCGTCGTCGTTGTCGACATCGTTGTCGCTGTTGCGCTGTCGTCGTCGTCGTTGGTTGGCGATGCGGCGGTTGCGGTTTATGTTCGCGCTTGGTGTTATAGTCGTAGTTGTAGTCGTCATTGTAGTCATCGTCGTCGTCGTACTTGTAGTCGTTGTTGCAGTTTCCTACGTACGTAGGATGCGTAATGGAAGGCACGTCGATGTCGTCGGAGCATGCAATGAACGGCGTGCGTGGTTGACAAGCGACGGTGGGGTTGTACTGGTGCGGTGAGCTTGTACTGGCGGCGAGGTGGTCCCCGGTTTGGGTTTTATGGGCGTGGCTCAAAGGAACTGTATTGAGGCGCCGTTGGGTCTGTTATTCGGAGTTGTGCATGGCCAACGAAACAGTTTCGACAAAAAACGATCAGCTGGTTTTTCGTGTCGTGATCAACGGACGCGGCGAACCCAAACAGTCACAAAGTAGCAGCCTTGCATCTGCGGCCAGTTCGTTACACAAGTGGGCGGTGCTCATCGTGAACCATTTCTGGCGCTGCAGCTATTCATCATGAGTGACAGCGACGTCACAGCACCAAAGCGTACAAAGCTTTCTGAAGCTCATCGAACACTTGTCCATATCGAAGCATGTGTGCGCCAAGACTGCGCCGCCCCCCACGTATGTACTATCGCGAGTGCCGGTTCAGAGCTCGCGAGAAATGCGGTGACCATTTCATTGTGCAATGATTTGTAGGAGAAAGTCCACGAAGCAATCGCCATATTTTTGCAACAGCATGCTTCTGATTTCGTCACGTCCAAGCTCTCTTGCTCCGACCCGTGGCTCTCTCGCGCGCTGGATTACTTGGTGGGGATTTACGAGTGTTTGTAAAGGCGCAGAAGTTTCATTTTGTTCGGCTCATCTTTGCATTCACCTGTTTGTGCAAGGCCGTTGTGGACTGTGATGAGCCCGTGCCAGCAGCTTCTGCAGAGCTGAACATCCATGTGTTCCAACTGTCAGACTCTGGCCCCGCCAATGAAACTGTTGGCGGCGACGGAAACGGAGAGGAAGAAGTTACAACTTGCAGCCAGTGGGTGCTTCCTGCCGCAGAGTTCGATGGCCTGTGGGAAAATTTGATCTATGACAACACAATAAAACGGTGAGTGGGCGTCTGCTTTGTCCTCATGGGAACACCATGTTCACAACTTGATCATGTTGCCTACACAGCGACCTCTTGGAGTATGCGCACACGGCATTGCTGTTTGCTGACCACAGTGTGAACACGAAAATCGTCGCATGGAATCGAGTAGTGCTGCTCCACGGGCCGCCTGGAACGGGCAAAACTAGTCTGTGCAAAGCGCTCGCTCAAAAGCTGAGCATTCGATTGATGGGCAAATTCAGTGGTGGGCAGGTCAGTCGCGAAGTGAACATCCTTGCTTGTGTGCGCCCCCCGTGCAGTGTGTGCGTGCCAGCATGGCGAGCGTTCACAAACTTTGATGTATATTTTTCAAAATAGCTCATCGAGATAAACGCGCACAGTCTCTTCAGCAAGTGGTTTTCTGAAAGTGGAAAACTCGTAATGAAGCTATTTGAGCAGATCCAGGAGCTCGTGGAAGACCCAGACACGTTTGTTTGTGTGATGATTGACGAGGTAGGTATCGGTTGCCGACGTGCAAGTAGCGTCAAGTAGTCTCACTTGCGCACCATTGTGTAGGTCGAGAGCTTGTCGGCCGCCCGAAAGTCCTCGATGGGCGGCTCCGAGCCATCTGACGCAATTCGCGTCGTCAATGCTCTTTTGACACAAATTGACAAGCTGTCCCGATTTCCCAACGTGCTTGTATTGACCACGTCCAACATAACTGGTGCGTGTGGGTGGTTGGCGGTGTTGATCTGTCACCATACTGGCTAAGTTTCGGTGCATTGCTGTAGGGGCGATCGACATCGCCTTCGTTGATAGAGCAGACATCAAGCAGTACATCGGGTTACCGTCACTTAAAGCCCGCTCTGCCATTCTTCGTTCCTGCTTGACCGAGCTCGAGCGTGTGGGCATCATTGTGCCGGGCCCTGCCGAATCCCAAGCTGGTGCATCAACAGAATCTCAAGTGTGTTGCGCAGAGTCCCACCTGGTGCTGCTCTCTACGTCTCTCCACGTGTGTGCTAAAGATCATCATTCGTGGTGTTGAAACTTAGGGCACGTCGGAACAAGTATTTAAACAGGCTGTCGAACGGGCTGACGGACTTAGCGGACGAGCTTTGCGCAAAATTCCTTTCCAAGTTTGTGGCGCATCCGTGTTTCAGGATAACCAAAGTTGGCATCATTCACGCCGTTTGCTTGCTGCTAGGCACATGCATTTTTCATTCAAAAGCCGCAGTGTTCGCGCGAAGATTTTATTTGCGCCCTTGGTGAGTTGCGAGTTGGTCGCAAGGTGCTGATGTGTGGTAGTGAAGGTTGACACTTTTCTAATATTCGCCCCACTGCAGACCGTGCCATCCAAAAAGAGAAAGAAAATCGAAGACAACTGAACAGCCAGTAAGTCGGCTTTGATCGCGCAGCATGCAACGATTCGCATTGATGTCAGCACCAATTGCACCATACAAAAGCACGCGAAAGCCATCTACACCTAAATCTATAGTCCACCCGTCGTGTGAGCGATTGTTTGTTCATTTTACTTAGTTACGCTTTGTTCAAATTTTGTTCATGGTCGACCGCTGACTTTATGCAGCGAGGATTAGTTCAGCACCCACCAGTCTGCTCCTGGAAAACATCAACCTGGTCACCGTCCTCAATATCGAGCTTCGCGGGCGTATCGTCGTGCTGGATGCGGTGGCCCTCAAAAGTGAAACGGAGAGAGGACACATCAACACCACGGCGTCGGCTGTAGGCGCCGAAGACCTTCCCGAGACGGGTGTCGGGGCGGATTTTGAAGTACGTCTTCGCGCCGTGCTGATCGGACACAGTCAAAGTCAAAGTGTTGTCGTCGGCGGCGCCGGCTTCGGTCTTGGGTTGCGTGGGTGGGGAACCAGACATCTTTTAGTTGAGGGGTGAGGGAACTTTGTGGAAACGAAGCACGGCTTGAAGCTTGAAAGGAACGAAAGAGCAAAAAACTGATGGTGAGAAAGAAGGACACACAACTTTTTTTGTTCGTTGGACAGTTGGACTGCGGCATCCCGTCAAGATCGCCGCTCCAAACAGGAATGCAGCACAACGACACCCACAGCAACGTGGCGCGTCAGTGTGTGTGTGTAAACAAGGTGGCGGGGTCTGAGCCATCACGCAACTCCCGAGGCTGCTACGCAGTGGGGGAGGGAGGGAGAGAAAGAGAGAGAGCTGAGTGCTGCTGGATTCACGACCTCCCTCTCACACACATCGGCCTGGTAAACCCTGACGTGGGGCGGCGACCCTGACAGCACTCCACTCGTTCCGGCGCGTACTCATACCAGGTGACGCCACGAACGCCAACTCGACACGGACACGGACACACCACAACAACAAGCAAGGCCTCCGCAGTGAAAGGCGTGCTGCCCCACGCGAACATTTCCACGTGACTGTTTCATTCAACGACGTCGCAGCAACGCAACGACTCACACAGACAAGCACAAGGACCGGACGACGCGCTGTTGCAGGAGCACTGAATTGCGTGAGTGAAGCAACAACGACAGCGTCGTCGTTATGATACTGTCGCTGGCGCCGCTGCCCCGCGACCACAAGCGAGGCTTCCGTCGAATTCCGTCGAAGTCAAGTGTCGAGTCAACACACAACGAACGAACAAGCGAACGAACGAACGAACGAACGCCAACCAACCAACCAACCTTCCTTCCGTCGTTTGTTCGTTCGTTCGTTCGTTCGTTCGTTCGTTCGTTCGTTCTTTCCTCCATTTCGCGACTCCGTCGTCACTGTCCTGCGACGCACAAACCGCTTCGTCCGCACTGTACCCTCGGTATCCCGCCCAGCCATCCGCGCGTCCACGCACACACAACCCACGTCGTACCGACGTCCGTACCGCCGCCGTCGCGGCCGTCGCCGTCGTTGCTGCGGCGACGGCAACTGCAGTGTACAGTTCGTCGATTGGCGCAATTTGAACGACGGCGCGTTCCAACGCAGTTTTTCCCGCGCGCGGGTGGCTCATGAATAGTTCCTTATCACAAACTGTCGGTCACCGCACAATCGATTTTTCGAAAATATTGCAGAGTGGGTGTTCACTTGTGGTTGAGGTAATATATTATGTTTTATTGAAATGAAAAGTCAAAGTGCTTTGCAGTGCAATATGTTGATAAGTTCGATGACAGCGTTGTGACCTCCCTGCGTTGTGTGATGAAGCGATGATTCGATGTACTGCGCGGTTGGGTTAACATTTAGGGAAAGTATCTTGCAGTGACTGAGACGTGGCAGTGAGCGCGGGTTAACGGTTATCCATTGCAGTTTTCCGTGTGCATTTACGCGCTGAAACCATTGCAAACAATTAGTGTACAGTAGGCAAAAAAGGAGAATCAAGCGAACGAACGAACGAACGAACTCGACAAACGAGGACAAGCGCGGAGTGAGTGAGTGAGTGAGTGAGTGACTGTGGCTGTGAGTGTGGCTGCGAGTGAGTGATTGTGAGTGAGTGACTGTGAGTGAGTGACTGTGGGAAGGAGGCAGGCAGGCACCAGACTTTATGCATCAATCAGGTCAGCCGTCGCCTGCCTGCCTGCCTGACTGACAGACTGACTGACTGACTGACTGTGATCTGCCTCAGCCATTATTTTACAAAAATGAACACGTCATTTGTGCTCAATATACTTTGTCCATTCCTCGGTCACACAGTGTTGTTATTCTTCATATTACAACTGTACGTTGGATTTCATTCGGTTTGCTGCGTTTGGCCGCTGTGCGCTGTGCGCAGCATTGTAACACCCCTGAATGATGACTATCATGCACTATTGTCTATACGATAGGGTTCAGGGGTTTACCTTCCCTCTGCTGTCGTATGATCGCGCTGTGGCGCTGTGGCGCTGTGTCACACAACAACATGTTTGGGGCTATGGGCAAGTAAGTGATGCAGTAACAGCTTCGCTCGTCTTCTTTGATTGAGGGAGTCATGAACCATGATGAACCATGAACCATGATGAACCATGAACCATGAACCATGTACAATGCACAATACGACGCGCCGGGGTGGGGTCGATAATGCTTGACGCGGGACCACTTCCCCATTGCCTATTGCAGCTTCGTTTGTCTCTCTCGATGCACAATGAACCAGTCGGCATGGGCGGCAAGCACTTTGCACTTTGCAAGGGAGGCTTCCCATTTGTGAATTTCAGCTTTGCTGGTCTGCCTCAATGGAGCCATGAGTCATGCACGATGCGACACGTGCGGTGGGTTCTAATATGTTCCAAGAACTCGACTTGTCGCTCACTTCGCAGGACCCGTTGTCAACTGCATTTGAGAATGTTGTCCCTGAATGCAGGGGTGCAATTTGTGTACATACATGATTCTAAACGATTGCCACTGCAGCTTCGACTTTTTCCTCTCGATTGAGTCACAAATAATTGAAGAGACGAGACGACGTGTTGCGGGGCACTCCTTCGCTTGGATGACGCGAAAATATTTATTGACGGACGGTGAAGTATGTTGTATGCTTTTTGTGCTTTAGAACTAGAATCGACGGATGAATACAACGACTTTCAAATACAACGACTTTCATGGCTGACAGTCGTTGCATTCATCCGAAGAAATGGAGGTATGACACCCGAACGAGTGCGCGGAGTGCGCGAGCTCTCGGGAGCTAGAGACAGCTTACAGCTTGTTGAGCAGCCCTTTGCGTTCACGGGGATCTGGCGCTTCGCGGACGACCTTGTTGGTGATTTCTCCAATACCTTCAATCCAGCAAGTGACGACGTCGCCTGCCTTCAACCACATTGGAGGGTTGCGGAAACATCCAACGCCCGGGGGCGTGCCAGTGAAAATTAAGTCGCCCGGTTGGAGAGTGACGAACGTGGAGATCCATGCAATGCATTCGTTGACGTCGAAAATGAATTCCTATGCATGTCGTCGACAAGTTAGCGACGGCACGTTTTGCTGCACGGTGTTGGCACAAGTTCACGAACCTTGGTGGAGCTATCCTGCACAGACGCTCCGTTCACCTTACAACCCAACTTAGTATTGTTGGGGTCAAACTTCGCATCTTGTGTGACGAGATATGGCCCAATGGGCGCAAACGACTCAAACGTCTTACCAATGAACCACTGAGAGCCGTTGCGCTTCAGCTGCCAGTTGCGAGCACTTACGTCGTGGGCAACCGTGTAGCCAGCAACAACCTTGGGCGCATCCTCTGCGGCCACGTATCTGCAGGTCTTGCCAATCACAATTGCCAGCTCGACCTCGAAGTCCAAGTTGGGAACGATGTCGTTCAGCTGCAAGTCGTCACCGGGACCGCGGATGCAGCGCGGAAGTTTGTTGAAAATGATGGGCTCTTCAGGTATCGGGAAATTTTGCTCCGTGCAATGGTCGACGTAGTTCATCCCAACGCAGAAGATACCGCCACACTGCCGTTGTGCGACGGGAGCGAGCAATTGCACAGCATCTGCTGCGATTTTGTCACCAGATCGCAATGCCGCTTCAACGCCGGCCTCCGCTCCACTGGCCAGGAACGCAACAAGATCTTCAACTCCCTGCAGCTCCACAAGAGTGCCCTTGGCGTCAACAACGACGCCACACTTCGGCGTTCGTGACTCGTCGTCCTTGAGGAAAAAACGCGCAAACTTCATTGCTGTTGTGTGATGTGTAAGGGCGCAACTGCTGGTTCCACGTGTGGAGCGAGAAGATCTGGCGTCGAAAGCAATAAACTTTTGAAAACAAAACTGCCCCGAGATGAATCTCCGCACCACCAATGTGTGTTGCAAGCAAGCAAGCACTCATCACCATCATTACCACCAACGCCAACCAACGCCACACACACACATCCACTTTACAACGGCATGATGCCACTATGACTTCACAACCGCGTCATACAACCCACCAAAGATTCGGCGTCGCGCATTCCGTGACGTAACAGTCAACCCATTTGCGGCCTTTGTCGTTATCGTCGTCGTCGTCGTCATTGTTGTCGTCAACTTCGTCATACAACCCACCAAAGATTCGGCGTCGCGCATTCCGTGACGTAACAGTCAACCCATTTGCGTCCTTTGTCGTTATCGTTGTCGTCGTCGTCGTCGTCGTCGTCGTCGTCGTCGTCGTCGTTGTTGTCGT
>ENA-OWNT01004965-OWNT01004965.1-seawater-metagenome-genome-assembly--contig:-NODE-4965-length-11280-cov-11.348389_pt1 | contig 11280 bp, 9 predicted proteins | sample MGYA00238136_ERZ651165 | MGnify/ENA primary metagenome ERZ651165 (study PRJEB26861, sample SAMN08777766) | seawater metagenome | isolation source: coastal seawater | place: USA: Florida | collected... | reverse complement strand
TCATTCGCCGCCCGCATCACGCGGATCGCTATCTCGCCTCGGTTCGCTATCAATATCTTGCGGAAGTCGGACATGGGTACCTCAGGTTCGGCTTTCTGTTGCATCGCAGCATTGGCGATTTCGCCATGCCTATATGGGTTCGCCGGGGGTTGCCAGAATGGTTGCGCTATCGGTCGGTTAATCCGATGCTGCAGGTGCAACCTGGATCGGGGCGGGCAGATCGGCGAGGCGCTGCACCCCCATCTGGCCCATGTTGGCGGCCATATCCCTGGCGAGGATGTCGATCAGATGCGCCGGTCCCTTCGGCCCCAGCGCGGCCAGTGCGAAGTGGAAGGCGCGGCCCAGCATGACGAAGTCGGCGCCGAGGGCAAGGGCGCGCAGGATGTCGAGGCCGCCTTCGATGCCGCTGTCGAACAGGATCGGCAGGGTCGTGGCGGCGCGCAGGGCGGGCAGCGCCTCGATGGCGCCGGGGGCGGCGTCGAACTGGCGGCCGGCGTGGTTGGAGATCCAGATGCCATCAACGCCCGCGCGTTGCAGCGGTTCGGCGTCTTGGGCGCGCAGCACGCCCTTGATCAGGAAAGGGCCGTCCCAGTTGTCGCGCAGCCATTTGACATACTCCATATCGGGGGAGGTGCGCAGGATGTACCCAATATGCGCCGTTGGCGGCAGGTTGGTATTGGTCTCGATATATTTGTCCAGAGTGCGCATCCGCGGCATGCCCCGGCGCGCCGCCATGCCGAGCGCCCAGGCCGGGCGGGCGGCGATCTGGGCCAGCAGGCGCGGGGTGAGCCGGGGCGGCTGGGTCAGGCCGGAGCGGGTCTGCCGCTCGCGGCGGGAGGCGACGGGGACGTCGGCGGTGAGCACCAGGGTGGTGAAGCCGGCGGCGCGGGCGCGGGCGAGCAGATCGGTGCGAATCTCCGGCTTCTTTGGCGGATATAGTTGGAACCACGCGTTATCCCCCAGATGTTGTGCCATGTCCTCGGGGCTTTGGGCGGCGACGGTGGAGAGGGTGTAGGGGAGTTTCGCCTCTGCGGCGGCACGGGCGAGGTGGGCTTCGGCATCGGGCCAGATCAGGCCGGACATGCCGATGGGGGCCACGCCGAAGGGCAGCGGGAAGGTCTGGCCCAGCAGCGTGGTGGAGAGGTCCGGCTCCTGCGGGCCCTGCAGGATGGCGGGCATGAAACCCAGCGAATCCAGGGCTTTACGGTTGCGTGCCTTGGTCGCTTCGGTGCCCGTGCCGCTGTCGAGATACTCCCAGACGAAGGTCGGCAGCCGCCGCTTCGCCCGCCACTTGAGGTCCATGACCCCGGGATAGGTGCTGTGCAGATCCATGTGCGTATTAGCGGGAGAGAGAGCAGGCTTGTCCAGATGCCGCGAGGGGGCGCGGGCGCGAAATGGGGAGTTTCGGGGGCGTTTTGTACGGTTTGAGGCGGTGCGGAGAGGGGGCGAGAGGGCGGTTTGGGGAGTTTGGGGCGCGGATTGTACAGTTTGAGAGCTGGGCGTGGCGGATGTCCGCGAAATGTGACGGGGAGGGGGATTTCCCCTCGCGTTCCTGGGGGCAGATGTCGCTTTGGGCGGGAAGCGGCCCTTCGCGGCGAGCGGCACCAACGGCAGCCATGCCGGACGGATCTGCCGTTCAGGTTCTGGCGATCAATGTCCGCTTCATGGTGTAAGGTCTGATTGGTACCACTCGAAGCCAGCAGTTATCAGTTCACTAAACTCGCGAGAGTTGAGAGCGGCTTCAGCCATTTTTTCCAAAGCCATATTCTGGATGCCCTGGTCTTCTAATCGGGCGCCAATTCTTGTCAGTGTGCTGTAGATGGGAACTGCACGATCCCCATAGAATTGTTCATTCTGCAAGAGCGCCGTTGCTGTCTCTTGTACCCAGAATTGTTGTTCTTCGGTTCCCCCAAAGAAGAGCATCTCTTGCGCTTGCTGTGCTCTGATATAGGCATGTTCTTCTCTGGAAAGTGCATCGCTTGCGGCGTCCAAAAGACCATCAAGGGTCTCGATGGGAATTTCTGAGGTCAGCACGTCATTCCAAGCAAACACGGGGTCATCAATGCCATGCATAATCTGAACCACTGTGTCTATCTCACCCATCCGTGCCTTTAAATTAGCAATTTCACGTCGAGCTTGTGCATCAAGCCCTGAGCTGCCCCAAATGATTACGCCGCTTACAGCGCCTATGCCCACGATCTCTCTATCGTTCTTGGGGAAAAAGCTCTGTGCCAGCTCGAGCCTACCCTGAACTGGGTCATCACCGGCTCCCGCTGCCATGAGTGCGCGCGCTGCATTGATATGGGGAAAGACTGGAAGGGCTGATGGAGCCGTTTCTGCTTGATCGGCCAATTCGTGCGCCAATTCTAGAGCGAGCTCTTCCAGTCCAAGATTTGCAGCGCGTTCGACGGTGCGCTCCATCAAATCGAAGGCTGGCCATGGCTTTTCGGAAGAGAATTCGGTGAAAGCCCTTTCCAAGTATTCCGCCGCAAGACCCATGTCTGTCTCTGCCGAAGCGGCGGTCAGAAGAATGTTTGGACGACTCCCGCCAACCTCGCGGTAAAGTCGCAATACATCCTCCGAACCAACGAGCCTGAAAAGGTCTTCAGTCGGGTTTATGAGAGGGTTTTCTGTATGTGGTAGCGATTCGAGGAGACGGATTACTTCGGTGCGGTTACCCAAGGTGGCATGCAACTCAGCGGCATACATAGTGTGCGTTACTCGGGGACGATCCGGTTCTGTTTCCGCCACTTTGGCGACCCGCTCTGCTATATCTGAGACGACATCAAGTACTTGGTCATCAGGTGTGATCCTTGGGCCGGTCCAAACGCCGTATGGGTTGCGGCCAAGCAGATCGAGAGCACAAATCCATAGGACGCCAGGATCCACCTCTGGCGTCCTGTCTATCGCCATGTCTAGGTCGATACCATCTCGGATTGCGGCAGCTATCCGGTGGCTTGCCAGTCTGCGATTGACGGTCGCTTCTACGTTTTCCGGTGGCTGATCTTTTTCACCTACGACACGCAACTCCAACGTGAAAGCATCTTCTATTCGACCCATCTGCGCCAGCATGTCAACTTCTCGCATGTATGGAGGCAGGGAGCGGGCGTTTTTTGCCAGGCCTACACCCAGATCAGTCAGGCATTGGGTTGAAGGTTCGTTTTTGCAGGCCGAGATTGCTGTGTTTTCAGCGCGGACCGCTGGCGAGAACTTGAGAGCTATGAAGACAAGCGATAACGCTGTTAGCCCAACGAAAAAGTATCGGAAAATGATGCGTAACAACTGCGTTTGCTCCTCAACTCAACGCCGTCCATAGTACACGACTATGCAAAATGAATGTCCAGCAAAGCTGCCGTTCGTGCGATGTCCAGCAAAGCTGCCGTTCGTGCGATGTGCAGCATCTGGCACTTTGGGCTCCTTCCGGACATTCTCCGCGTTTGGCTCCAAGGTCAGCAAAGGGCCGCTCCCAACGTCACAACCCCGGGCAGCGCTGCATGCCTTGTTCCGGGCTGGGTCATGAGTTCCTGACCTTTGTCGCCCCGCGCAGGCGGGGATCTTTGGGCTGAGGCTCTGGGCTTGGGACGTTCCCGCGTTCGCGGCGACGAGGACTGCGCCGGAGGTGGTGGTGTTCTTACACCGGTGCCGGCTTGGATCGGCTGCCGAAATCCGCAGAACAGAATGCGAACGAACCTTTAACTGGCGCGCGATCCGCGCTAAGTTTCGATCATGAGCAGTTTCGACGAAATGGACGCATTTGAGGGCGCCTCGCTGGCGGCCCGTGCGATGACGGCGCGCAACCAGTCGATGGGGGCGCCGTACCTGGACGATCTCAACCCGGCGCAGCGCGAGGCGGTGGAGCGGCTGGACGGGCCCGTGCTGATGCTGGCGGGCGCCGGCACCGGCAAGACCAAGGCGCTGACGGCGCGGATCGTGCACCTGATGATGACCGGCCGGGCGCGGCCGAACGAGATCCTGGCGGTGACCTTTACCAACAAGGCCGCGCGCGAGATGAAGGAGCGGGTCGGGCGGCTGCTGGGCCAGAGCATCGAGGGGATGCCGTGGCTGGGCACCTTCCACTCGATCTGCGTCAAGCTGCTGCGGCGGCATGCGGAGCTGGTCGGGCTGAAATCGAACTTCACCATTCTCGACAGCGACGATCAGGTCCGGCTGTTGAAACAGCTGGTGCAGGCGGCGGGGATCGACGACAAGCGCTGGCCGGCGCGGCAGCTGGCCGGGGTGATCGACGGCTGGAAGAACCGGGCGCTGACGCCGGACAGGGTGCCGGCGGCGGATGCCGGGGCCTATAACCGGCGCGGGGTGGAGCTCTACGCGCAATACCAGACCCGGCTGCGCGATCTGAACGCGGTCGATTTCGGCGATCTGCTGCTGCATATGGTGGTGATTTTCCAGCAGCACCGGGATGTGCTGGAGCAGTATCAGCGCTGGTTCCGCTACATCCTGGTGGACGAATATCAGGATACCAACGTGGCGCAGTATCTGTGGCTGCGGCTGCTGGCGGGCGGGCACAAGAACATCTGTTGCGTCGGCGACGACGACCAGTCGATCTATGGCTGGCGCGGGGCCGAGGTGGGCAACATCCTGCGCTTCGAGAAGGATTTCGAGGGCGCCCATGTGGTGCGGCTGGAGCAGAATTACCGCTCGACCCCGCATATCCTGGCCGCGGCTGGCAACGTGATCCGGGGCAATGCCGGGCGGCTGGGCAAGGAGCTGTGGACCGAGGCGGACGAGGGCGAGAAGGTCCGCCTGATCGGCCATTGGGACGGCGAGGAAGAGGCGCGCTGGATCGGCGAAGAGATCGAGGCGTTGAGCACTGGTGTCTCACGCCTCGCCAGAGAGCGAGATAACCCGCGTTCAAAAACATACGATCAAGAGTTTGAACGTCGCATAAAGAACAGCCTTCCCGATCTAATGGAAGAAGTCTCAGACGGAAGAGCTTGGGAAGACATCCATTCGCGTAATCTTTTGTTGGAAAAGGTAGGTCTTAAAGAAGAGTACCAGAGAGGAAGAAACGATCTTCAAAAGTTCTCTTTGAACGAGATGGCGATTCTGGTCCGTGCCAGCCACCAGATGCGCGCCTTCGAGGATCGGTTCCTGACGATCGGGCTGCCGTACCGGGTGATCGGCGGGCCGCGATTCTACGAGCGGATGGAGATCCGCGATGCGATGGCCTATTTCCGCATGGTGGTCAGCCCCGACGACGACCTGGCCTTTGAGCGGATCGTCAACACGCCGAAGCGGGGCCTGGGCGACAAGGCGCAGCAGACCATTCAGACCGTGGCGCGCGCCAATGGCGTGAGCCTTGTCGAGGGCGCGCGGATCGCGGTCGAGGAGGGGCTGATCAAGGGCAAGGGCGGCGCGGCGTTGCGCACCCTGGTCGAGGATTTGCGCCGCTGGGGCCGGATGACGGGCGATGCGGACCTGAGCCACATGGAACTGGCCGAGATCGTGCTGGACGAGAGCGGCTACACCACCATGTGGCAGAACGACAAGACGCCGGAGGCGCCGGGGCGGCTGGAGAATCTCAAGGAACTGGTCAAGGCGCTGGAAAACTTCGAGAATCTGCAGGGGTTCCTGGAGCATGTCAGCCTGGTGATGGACAACGACAAGCAGGATGCGGAGCAGAAGGTCAGCATCATGACGCTGCACGCGGCCAAGGGGCTGGAGTTTCCCGCGGTGTTCCTGCCGGGGTGGGAGGATGGCCTTTTCCCGTCGCAGCGCAGCATGGACGAGAGCGGGCTGAAGGGGCTGGAGGAGGAGCGGCGGCTGGCCTATGTCGGCATCACCCGCGCCGAGGAGCTGTGCACGATCTCCTTTGCCGGCAACCGGCGGGTGTTCGGCCAGTGGCAGTCGCAGCTGCCGTCGCGGTTCATCGACGAACTGCCGGAGGACCATGTGGAGGTGCTGACGCCGCCGGGCCTCTATGGTGGCGGCTATGGCGCGGCGGCGACGCAGGGCGGCGGCCCGCGCGGCACGATCGAGACCCGCGCGGCAGAGGCCAATGTCTACAACTCGCCGGGCTGGAAACGGATGCAGGCGCGCGCCGACCAGCGCGGCATGTCGCAGCCGAAGGAAAGCCGCAACACGGTGATCGACCTCGACGCGGTCTCCAGCTTCACCATCGGCGAGCGGGTGTTTCACCAGAAATTCGGCTATGGCACCGTGACCGGCATCGAAGGCGACAAGCTGGAGGTCGATTTCGAGAAGGCCGGGCCGAAGAAGGTGGTGGCGCGGTTCATCTCGGCCAGCGACGATATTCCGTTCTGATCCGGTCCTGACCGGCCGCCGGCACGCGCCAGGGCGGTTTTTTGCCGCGCAGCACCGTATTTCCCATGCGTGCGCCGGCGAATCCTGTAGTCTGACCGCGCAGGGTGCCCCCGCGAGGGGGAGAATTGGGAAGTCCGGTGAGAGACCGGCGCTGCCCCCGCAACGGTAAGGATTGGGAAAGTCCGGCAAAACCACTGAGGCGCGCGCCTCGGGAAGGGCCGGATCAGGGCGATAGGCCTCCCTCTGTCCAAGCCCGGAAACCAGCCTTGCAGCGACGAATGGACCGCGGGCGGCGGTCGGGGCGCGGATGCAGGGCCGGGGTGCGGCCCGGTTGCATCGCGTTTCGTGTCCTTGCCCGCAACTTGCAGATGCCGCGGGGTGCGGCGGGGAAGGGTGCGAATGACAACACTGAGACGGGCTGCGGTGGGCGCGGGAGGCCGGCAATGATCCTGGCCGCGATCTTGCGCGGGCTGCGCGATCTGCCGGAGGAGCGCTGCGCCGAGGCGGCGGCGCGGGCTGGATTCATGGAATGGCTGCTGACCTTGCCGCCGGGCTGCCCGGTGGGGGCGGCGGCACGGATGGCGGAACGGCGGGCAGCACCGCTGGCGGTGGAGCGCCCGGCGGTGGCGGCGTTCTGCAACCATTTGCGCAGCGCCCAGCGGGCGGCGCGCGATCCGGCAAGGCCGTTGCGGCGCGGCGGCTCGCGGGCGCGGCGGAAAAGCTGAGCGGCAGGCGTCCGGAGGGAGGCCCGGGGTCTGGGGCCGGCGGGTGACCTCTGAGCTCTTCTCCATCCTCAACACTGAAGTTCGACAGAGGGCGGCGCCCGACCGCGGGTGGGCGCTGCTGAGCTGTGAGAGCGTCACTTTGTGGTGGCCAGAATATCGGGCGTAGCTTCTGTGCGCGACGGGAGCAGAAGCGCCCGCCCATGGGGGCGGTCGGGCGCTGCCCGGAGGCGCTGCGCGCCTTGTTCCGGGCTGGGGCCCAACCCTACGGCCATCGCATGGATTTTGTCGGTAAACCTCCCCCTGAAAACGCGAAAACGGCGGCACCAGGGAGGAGGAGAGGTGCCGCCGTTCTCTTACAACACCGCGACGCAGGGAGGAGGAGAGCGCCGGGGTGTAGCACCACGGCGCAGGGAGGAGGAGAGCGCCGGGATGATCCGAATTCAATTGTCGTCCCGCCGGGGCGGGAAATGACCGGCGGCACCAGGGAGGAGGAGAGGTGCCGCCGGCCGTTTGAACACCGGGCGCAGGGAGGAGGAGAGCGCCCGGTGCGTCCCAACACCGGACGCAGGGAGGAGGAGAGCATCCGGTGTATCAGGGTCCGGCGAACAAGGCCGGTATAAGGTGCGGCGACATCAGGGAGGAGGAGAGATGTCGCCGCTTTGAACAGGCCCCTAGGGAGGAGGAGAAGAGGCCTGAACCGTAAAACTTCGTGCCGGGCTTACAGTTTGCCGGCGGATTCGAGCGCCACGCGGCGCAGTTCGGAGCGGTGCAGACCCAGATCGGCCAGCTCGCCGTTGGTCAGCGCGCTCAGTTCGTTATAGGTGCGCCGGTACATGCGGTACGCCGCGATACGGTCGGAGAGCGCGTCGGTGGCGGCGTGCAGCCGGGCCAGAAGGGAAGCGCCTTTTGCATGGGTGTGCGTCAGTGCAGTCATCGTCTTGTCTTTCGTCGTCTCGTCCGCGCCGTCGTGTGGCGCTGTGTTGAGACTGAAAATAGGCAAATGCTGCGGATGCACAATGTCTCGCAAGATCAATGCCGCTATGCAGCAAGTGCATAGATTGATTGCATAAAAAATGGGCAGCATTTCTGACGTAAGGTCATGGCGCCGGAATGTCGCAGGGTGCTGGCGGATTGGGCGGAAAGCGCGGTTTTCGGGCGCGTCGCGGGCGGGATTTCGTGCCTGATATGCATCTTTTTGCCCGGGCTATGCATTTTCTGCAGGGCTCGCGCTGCGCGCCCGGGGCAATTGCGCGGCGGCGGTCGGACGCAGGGTGCGGGGCGGGGCGGCATTCTGTGGCTTTGCCGCCACAGTCCTGTCGCGGCTGCGCCGGGGCGGCGGGAGATGGCTTGGCGTTTCCGGGCGGATTCTCCGGCAGCTTCACCGCGCGGCGACTCCCTCCTGCGCCCGCGCCCGCGCTCCTCACGCGCGGGCGCGCGTGGGAGGGGGTAAGGGGTGTCGGCTGTTGCCCGGGGTCCAGTTTTCGGTTCATGGGAATTCGCGGGACCGGCGCCTGGGATGGCATGGGTCTGGATGGAACCAGCGGGGAATCCGGCCGACTTCGGGGCGATTCGCAAGATGCACCGGAACATATACAGAACAAAATTGGCCTCGCCACAGGATATGGAAAAAATTACGGGAATTTCCGGGAACGGCCGGGAGAGTCCGGTCTTAACTACATCTTGTGTTATGATTCGCAGGCGCCCGCTAGGGAGGGCAAAAATTGCCGGGAAAAGGATCAGGACCCTTGTCCTACCTGAGTCGATCTGGCCATGCGATTCCAATGTCTCCCACATATTCCAGTTGATTTCCATAAATTCCCGTGGCAATCATTGGTCATCGGATGAAGACGAGGACACAGGGGCGCAAGACCCCGGACCAAAATAAAAAGCAGGTTTCATACAGGCACTTCGCTTTCATCTACCAAGAGATCCGGCGCGCGAGCGAGCAGACATCCCCCCAGGTGGCGCGCGCAGTCGGACACCCCGCACAGCGGGACAAGGCGGCGGGTTGATCAGTGGCAGCAGATCAACCCGCCGTTTTTCCATCCGGGGGAACGAAATTTCGCGGGGGCGCGGACAAAAGGGACAGATGGCGTGAGCCGACGGTTCAGAGGAGAGTACACCTTTAAGGTGGATGCGAAGGGCAGGGTGTCGATCCCGGCCCTGTTCCGCCGTGTGCTCGAATCCGGCGACCCCGATTATACCGAGGGCCTGCGGCCGCAACTGGTCATCGTCTACGGCCCGCCCGATCAGCCCTATCTGGAAGCCTACACGATCGAGGAGATCGAAAAGCTCGAGGCCAAGATCGAGCGGCTGCCCAACTCGCCCCTGAAACGCAAGCTGGTGCGCGATATCACCTCGCGCTCGCACCATACCGAGGTCGATCCCGACGGGCGGCTGGTGCTGCCGCTGCGCCATCGCGACAAGATCGGGCTGGAGAAAGAGGCGTTCTTCGTCGGCACCTCCGGCACTTTCCAGATCTGGAACCCGGAAACCTACGACGCGCATCTGGCCGAGGAGGAGGACGAGGATCTGGGCTTCGACCTGCCCGAGGGCACCAACCCGCTCGACGCGCTGGACATGGCGCTGGCCGCGCAGGGCGGCGACAGGGACGGGGGCTGACCGATGGCCGCTGCTGCCGCGTCCGCCCCATCCGACAAACCGCATATCCCTGTCCTGTTGCGCGCGCTTCTCAAGGCGGTGGCGCCGGTCACGGGCACCTGGCTGGACGGCACCTTCGGCGCCGGCGGCTATACCCGCGGCCTGCTGGAGGCGGGCGCCGAGCGGGTGATCGCGGTGGACCGCGATCCGCTGGCGTTTGAAATGGCGCAGGAGTGGGCGGCGGAGTACGGCGACCGTCTGGTGATGCAGCCGGGCGTGTTTTCGCGCATGGATGAATACGCGCAGGACCTCGACGGCGTGGTGCTGGACCTCGGCGTCTCCTCGATGCAGCTGGACCTGGCCGAACGCGGCTTCTCCTTCATGAAGGATGGCCCGCTGGATATGCGCATGTCGCAGTCCGGGCCTTCCGCTGCCGACCTGATCGCCGAGCTGGAGGAGGCTCAGATCGCCGACATCCTGTTCCACTACGGCGAGGAACGCGCCAGCCGCCGCATTGCCAAGGCGATTGTCCGGGAACGCGCAATTGAGCCGATCACCACCACCCTGCGCCTCGCGGGCATCATCGAAGGCTGCCTGCCGCGCCCCAAGCCGAACCAGTCGCACCCGGCGACCCGCAGCTTCCAGGGCCTGCGCATCGCGGTGAACGCCGAATATGACGAGCTGTTCGAGGGGCTCCTGGCCGCCGAACGCGCGCTGAAACCCGGCGGGCTCTTGGCGGTTGTGACCTTCCATTCGGTCGAGGACCGCATGGTCAAACGCTTCCTCCAGCACCGCGCGGGCAAGACCGGCCGCGCCAACCGCTATGCGCCGGAGCAGGAAGAGACTCCCTCGCAGTTCGAACTGGTCACCCGCAAGGCGGTGGGCCCGGACGATCAGGAGCTGGCCGAAAACCCGCGCTCCCGTTCCGCCCGCCTCAGGGTCGGGCGCCGGACAGAGGCTGAACCCGGGCCGATTTCGGCCAAGGAACTTGGAATGCCGCAGCTGAAAGAGGCGCGCAAATGAAGACCTTGCTGTATGCCGCAACCTGCCTGGCCGTCTTCGGCCTCGCCTTCTGGGCCTACCGCGAAAACTACGCCACCCAGCAGGTGCTGAAAGACACCCGCGCGCTGCAGCGCGAAATCGGCGCCGCCCAGGTGCGGCTCAGCGTGCTGCGCGCCGAATGGGCCTATCTCAACCGGCCGCAGCGCCTGCGCGAGCTGGCCGAGATCAACTTCGACAGCCTTGGCCTCTTGCCGCTGCGCCCGGATCAGTTCGGCCGCGTTGACGAGGTTTCCTACCCGGTGCCGGATGAGCTGGAGATCACCAATAGCGTCGAAGTCTCCGGTCTCAATGCAGGGGGGCGGCCATGATCCGCACCCCGCTACGCCCGCTGGCCCGCATCCTGCACGCCCGTGCCTCCGGCGAGAACCCGGATGTGATCGAAAAGGAAAACATCAGCCTGCGCCATCAGGAGATGCAGGTGCAGGCCCGCCAGCGCGCCGAAGGGCGGCTGCTGGTGCTGGGGCTGTTGTTTGTCTGCGCTTTCGGCGCGATCTCCGCCCGCATGGGCATGACCGCGGTGTCGGAACCGGCTGAACCGGTCGCCAGCGTCCCCGGCGCCGCCATCGCCGCGCAGCGCGCCGATATCACCGACCGGCACGGCCGTATC
>ENA-OWNT01004964-OWNT01004964.1-seawater-metagenome-genome-assembly--contig:-NODE-4964-length-11283-cov-3.987596_pt1 | contig 11283 bp, 12 predicted proteins | sample MGYA00238136_ERZ651165 | MGnify/ENA primary metagenome ERZ651165 (study PRJEB26861, sample SAMN08777766) | seawater metagenome | isolation source: coastal seawater | place: USA: Florida | collected... | reverse complement strand
GGCCGGCCTCTCAAGAAGTCTTGGTTGCATTGTGTTGTGTTGTGCAGTAGTTGTTTGGCAAGTTGAGCAGTTGGGTCAGTTATAGTTTGTGGTATTTGATGTGGTCGGAAGCTGAGCAATCAACGCGTCTGTACCGTCCACAGGATGCCGGGCAGGTGTGAGCAGGCACGGCTTGTTCTTGCAAGCTCTTTCAGTTCGTGGTACGTGAATCGTGTGCTTGAATGCTTCTGTACGCGATAAACGCGTTGACGGAGGACATCGGCGGTGCTGTTCTGCCACCAACGACGACAACGAATGCGACAACACGCGCTATGGAACCATGCGCTGCTGCCATCGACCACATAAATGCTTAAACTTGACGGCGATCGCGCCACATCAATAAGTCATGGGACGATTTTTAGTGTTGTGACGTGGAACTTGTGGTGTATGTGCACTCTTTTTCCGACGGCTCACAGCAGCCGTGACATTGGCTTCGGCTTCTGGTAGTAAACTATTTCCTTTGGACATTATTCGGGTGCTCTCTCTGCGCACTGCGGCACTCAAATTCCGTTTCCCGTTGCCAAGTTCTCGCCTTGGGTGGTGTTTGGCAATGCGCTCCCTTGCTCTGTGGGCCTTTGCCTTGGCGGCAGTCCACAATGTGTCGGCACAAGATGGCGTTTGCGATGAAGACCCGACGCAGCTGGCGAGTTACGAGGGAGATGGATATTGCGACGAACTGCTAGGTGACTTCAACACTTGGGCGTGTGGTTGGGATGGTGGCGATTGCTGCAACTCGACGTGTGTAGATGATTTGTACACGTGTGGAGTCGTTGGATTCAACTGCAAAGACCCCAATGCCACCGACTACAACGACGGCGAATGCACTGCCGCCGGAGAGGGTGTCGGCGATGGATACTGTGATGTGTACAGTTACAGCAACGACCTGCATCTCAACAAAGCCTTGTGCAACTGGGACGGTGGTGACTGCTGCCCGTCCACGTGTGAAGGAACATGCAACCATTTGGTGTTCGACTGCCTTGACCCCAACGCTACCGACTTCGGAACGAAATCCGCTTGTGAAGCACCCAACCCTGCTTGGTTGGCTGATGGTTATTGCGACCATGACACAGTTGAGTCTGATGTGTACAACACAATGGTCTGTGGTTGGGACGGTGGCGACTGCTGTTCGTCGACTTGTGTAGACGGAGAGTTCTCTTGTGGATCGTCCACGTACGTATGCCGTGACACGAACGCGTCGGACTACGTCAACCCGGACAACTGTTCCGTGACTTTCGTACATTTTCTCGGAGACGGGTACTGTGACTACAGCATTTACAATGTGGCCTCCTGTGACTGGGATGGAGGTGACTGCTGTGAGGACACATGCGCGGACGGTGATTACTATTGTGGAACAAACAACTTTGACGAATGTCTTGATCCCTCCTCCTCTCTCTTTGTCACCGCTTCTGCGGACACAGAAATTGGTGAGAACTGCATTATCCAATACCCGTCGTACATTGGCGACGCCTATTGTGACCACAACGCCGGATACAACACCATGGCTTGCAACTGGGACGGAGGGGACTGCTGCGAAAGCTCGTGCCTTCAAGAGGTCGCAGCTTACGATTGTGGAGTTGTTGGATACATGTGCATGGACCCGAATGCAACAGATTTCCAGGTCTGCGCCGGTGCAAACAGTTCGAAATTTGGTGACGGTGTCTGTGACCAATACGCTTACGATTTGGAGCTTCATTTGAACTCCGAAATTTGCGACTGGGACGGCGGCGACTGCTGTCCGTCCACATGCGTGGGCACGTGCTCGAACGTTGTGTAAGTTTGCTAGCTCGCTGTATGATCACTGCTTCTTCTGTGTTGAAACTGACACTCTGTGTGTTGGTGCAGCTACGATTGCCTAGACCCGGATGCAACTGACGTCGGCGCCGTTTCTGAGTGTGACGTGCCGTCTCCGTCGTGGATTGGGGACGCGTACTGCGATGCTTCCAGCTCGTACTACAACACCGCCGCGTGCGCGTGGGATGGTGGCGATTGCTGCGAGGAAAGCTGCTTGCACGAGGACACGCCGTATGAATGTGGCACAAACAGTTATGTCTGCTTGGATCCCACCTACTCCGATGGGTCATGCCAAGCGCCGTACAGCAGCTGGCTGAGCGACGGTTATTGTGACGACACTCCGTGCGTTCTCTTGCATGCTACTCGCCGACTGATTCCTTATTGTATCGGTTTTGTTCTGTGACACGCATCAAATCGTATTTTTTTTAGGTACAATACGGACGCCTGCAACTGGGACGGCGGTGACTGCTGCCCGGACACGTGCACGAGCACGTCGGTTTACACATGTGGAGTGGCGAACTATGATTGCCAAGATCCGATCCCATCTTGCGCTGCAAACTTGCGCAGCTACATCGGGGATGGCGTGTGTGACTTCGCCCAGGGTCCGTTGTATAACACCGCCAACTGTTCATGGGACGGAGGAGATTGCTGCCAGTCAACCTGCCAGAACTCATCTTTATCAGAGTGTGGGGTCATCGGATACCACTGCTTGGACCCCGACGCCTCCAACTTTGCGGTTCGTACTCGGTGTTTTTATGTTATTGCAGTGTGTAAGCGATTTATTTCTCATCGTTTGCGGTTCACCATTGGTACAGGAGTGCCCCGGTAAAGACTCGATTTATTACAGCGATGGGTTTTGTGATATGTATCGCTTCGATCTCGATTCCTACCTTAACACGGATCTGTGTGGCTGGGATGGTGGTGACTGCTGCCCGTCAAACTGTTCCATGAACGGAGACGCCTGCGACAACTATGTTTACGCTTGCATGGACCCGTCGGCAGAAGATAATGGCGACTTTTCTTCGTGTGCTGTGGCCTCTTCTTCGTGGGTCGGCGACTCCGTCTGTGATGCCGATAGTCTCGGATACAACACCGCTGCATGCGGCTGGGATGGTGGTGATTGCTGCGAGTCCACCTGTGACGGCCGCAACAGCGCACAATGCGGTGAGGCCAACTACTTTTGCATTGATCCTGATGCTGATGAGACGCAAGTCGTCGATGGAGAATGCAATGTAGCGTACGATAGTTACCTAGGAGACGGGGCGTGCGACCCCATGGACACATACAACACTCTCGCTTGCGGGTGGGATGGCGGTGATTGCTGCAAATCCACTTGTGAAAGTACGGCTTCCACAACGTGCGGCGACAGTGGATGGTTGTGTCTTGATCCCGCGGGGAGCAACTGCGCCGTTGACAACCCCAGTTACTTGGGTGATGGATACTGTGATGCCGTCGAAGAGTCTCATGGATATAACACGCGTGGTTGCAATTGGGACGGCGGAGATTGCTGCATCAGTACTTGCGGCACTTACGTGGCCGTGTATGGTTCCTTGACGTTCGACTGTGGGAGTATTGGTACGACAACTTCTTTGATGGTGTTGAGGGATTGATCGCGTCTGACGTTCTGCATTCATTGTGTCTGCACAGGCTACAACTGCGTGGACCCTGCCGCAGCGGATTACTATTCCTGCGCGGGAATTACCGACGTCCACTTTGCTGATGGCTACTGCGATATGTGGCATTACGATTTGAGTTTGCATTTGAACACCGCAATTTGCAATTGGGACGGAGGTGACTGTTGTCCTTCGACTTGTGTCGCCTCGACAAACTCGACTGGCGGCTGTCAACTGGACGTCTACGACTGCCTTGACCCCACTGCCTCTGAGTTCGGAGAAAGTTCTGCATGCGAAGTGGCAGCGCCGTCATGGATCGGTGATGCGTACTGTGATGCTGGTAGCGATGGCTACAACACTGACGTCTGCAACTGGGACGGTGGCGATTGTTGTCAATCGACCTGCCTCCAAGAAGTTACATTCTACGACTGTGGGCACGTCGCCTATGCGTGTCTTGACCCGGACGCCGAGGAGACACAGGTCACGGTGCCTGATGACTGCGAGGTGACGTTCGTCTCATGGCTGGCAGACGGATATTGCGACGAAGCTTCAGACAACTACAACACTGACACGTGCGGTTGGGACGGCGGCGACTGCTGCGAGTCATCCTGCGTTGATGGGCCCGTCCATTCTTGTGGGACAAGCGAATATTTTTGCTTCAACCCGGAAGCGACGGACTACGATGACTCAGTTTGCATTGTGTCGTACGAATCGTACTTGGGAGACGGCTATTGTGACGCTGCTGACGATGAGGCATACAACTCCTACGGTTGTGACTGGGACGGCGGTGACTGTTGTGCGGCCACGTGTGGGTCGGATGGGACGAATTCGTACACTTGTGGCACCGTTGGCTATCGCTGCCTCGACCCTGATTCTGCTGATTTCGCTACGTGCCCTGGCAACGAAACAGTTTATTTCGCCGACGGTTTCTGTGACATGTACAACTTCGATCTCAACCTCCACTTAAACGTTGCTGTTTGTAACTGGGATGGTGGCGATTGCTGCCCTTCCACATGCCGTCTCAATGGTGGTGACTGTCCAAACAACGTCTACTCGTGCCTGGACCCGGATGCATCTGACTACAACACGACGTCGGCGTGCATCGTGTCCGCACCGTCGTGGATTGGTGACGCTTACTGTGACGACAGTGCAGGCAGCTACAACACGGCTGTGTGCGGGTGGGATGGCGGTGACTGCTGCGAAGATTCCTGCCTGGATGAAGTTGAATTCTACGAGTGTGGACAAGTGTCGTACGTGTGCCGGGATCCGGAGTCTGACGATTACGCCGCGTTGGATGACTGTTTGGCAGAAAAAACCAGTTGGCTGGCAGATGGCTATTGCGATTTCGGTGATGGCTACGACTACTACAACACAGCTGCGTGCAATTGGGATGGCGGTGATTGCTGCGAGTATTCGTGTGCCGACGGTGTGTACACGTGTGGGTTCAACGGTTATGACTGCTTGGATCCGGGGTCGGACATAACCTGTGAGGCGGAGATTCAGTCGTACATTAATGATGGCTACTGTGACGATTACACCTACAACAACGCTGCATGTGCGTGGGACGGAGGTGATTGGTAAGTGCAATGCCTTTCGTCTGTGACTCTTCCGCCACCGCTGCAACTGACTGATTGTCCACTTGTGCATCGTAGCTGTGAAATTGATTGCGAGGACTCGTTGTATACGTGCGGAGCAGGAGGGTACAATTGCTTGGACCCCGCCATCAGCAGTTGCGAAGCGGAGGTTCTTTCATACATTGCCGACGGCTACTGTGACGCCATTGACGGTAGCTACAACAACGCCGCGTGCAACTGGGACGGCGGAGACTGTTGTTTAGCCACCTGTGAGGATTCCACATATGACTGCGGCCTGATTGGATACGTGTGCAACGACCCCACGGCTTCAGATTACCATACGTGCAATGGACTTGGAGGTTCGCACGTTTGTTGACAAACGACTTGATTGCTCTGTGCTGACGCTGTGATCCTTCATGTTGCACAGGTGAAAACTGGGGAAATGGAGAGTGTGACATGTACCACTACCATTTGCACCTTCACTTGAACACCGACATGTGCGACTGGGACGGAGGCGATTGCTGCCAGGCCACGTGCACGATGCCTGACGGCAGTGAGTGTGACAACATCGTTTTCGACTGCCTTGATCCAACCGCGGCCGATTACGGTGCAAGTTCAAACTGCACAGCTGCTGCTCCATCCTGGATCGGGGATGGGTACTGCGACAACAATCTCAACGCAGATGATGATCCTGAATATAACAATCCAGCGTGCAGCTGGGATGGTGGAGATTGTTGCGCAGACACTTGCGTTGAAGATACCTACGACTGCACAGCCGACTTTTACTGCACAGATCCCGATAGTCCTGACTACGGTACCAACAATGGCATCACTGACCCGGGTGCCACCGACCCCACCAGTGATGGCAACCTGCTCATCATTATCATTGTCGTCGTCGTCATTGTCGTCGTCGTCGTCGTCATCGTCGTCGTCATTGTCGTTTTGAAGAACAAGACAAAGACGGTTACTGCAGATAGCCCCGTCCGTGCGGCACACCAGAGTCGACCAACCACCATGATTCAGTCTGTGACGGTCGACGACGTGACGTTTGAAACGGTATGTACTGTTGTCGCAATCAATAGTGCTCCAGTCATCGCCTACACGATACGTGTGGTGTTGGGTTGACACTCACCTGTGTTGTATGTACATGCATTTAAACGAATTGTGTAGGGTGCCTCTCAAGGCCAAAGTGCAGACATTTGAGGCCGGAAAACTGTTCATAGTAGTCACTTACTTATATGGTTACATGCTTGGATGTTGTGGCAACCAAGCAATAACATATTTTAGCGTACACAAGCCAACTTCACTTCAACTGCGAACATTTTGATTTTTATGATTTTATTGTTGGTTGAGCGTTGAGCGAGTGTTGTATGTGTGCTTCTGTCGTACTTTTAGTCAGTTTGTGTGCGTGTGCTATTGTGTCTGAGCGAACTTTTTTGGCATTGTGTCATCGTCTTCGCCTTTCTGATCTGATTTACGCACCCCAGTGCCCGCAGTTGCGACTACTTCCACCCGTGGGTGTGTTCGCTCTGGACAGCTTTTCTTTTGCGTCCCCGACGACCACGTTTGATGTTTGTCTTGGAAGAGCGGGGAAATTTTGTTTCCAACAGTTCTGCGGAAGTGTAGCGCCTTCGACAACTTTGGCGCATCTTGGTTCGTCGAAGTGACGCAGGACCGGTGCTAATTGCGAGTCCCTGTTGCGTTGATGGTTGCTTCCGCGCAGCGCGATCGAAATACGCGAATGATATGCATATCGAATTTTGGGCTGCGTTTTCTGGTTTCCCCGTCCACTCCGTCGAGTGGAAAGTACCGATTTGCACGCAGAAACGGCGGCCTGGCATGCCGCAACGCATTCCTCTGCGTCATGCTCGGCATCGACAACTTGCGACACGGTGACACATCGTTGATCGTTGTTGTCCAATGTGCCCGGTTTCGAGATTGAAATGGTCACCGTCGGGTGATCGAACTCAATATCGCGAATGTTTTGACCACCTTTACCAATGAGGGCTCCCACCGTTGATGACGGAATAAGAAACTGTTCTTTCACTATCTTTCTGCGAAGAACTCTCGTCCACTTACCAGAGGCAGTCGTGCTATTGGCGCTCATCGTGCAATGTGGATGTGATGTTAGCTCGCTGTCAGAGTGATGAGGAAATGGAATTGGTTGCGTTTTTGCCAAGGCATTAGGTCACGATGAGCGCCAATGACCATAGATAACATAGATTGCGTACGTAATGCCTTTCTGAATCATGAGTGAGCTGGGACTACCTAAGATATGCCATAGCCGGTATAATAAGGTAACTACGATAACCCATACACTGTAAATGGACTTTGTGTCGTCGTGCGTGCGTGCGTGCGTGAGTACGTGGTGGTGGTGGTGGTGGTGGTCGTCGTCGTCGTCGTCCTTTGCCATTGTTGTGTTGTTGTCGTCGCTGTGTGTCGTTGCTGTGTGTCGTCGTCATCATCACCCATCACCCGCTGTCGGTGTTGCGTGTGATTGCTATAGCAGATTGTTATCTGTCGCATGTGTTGTGGTTGGTTCACACTGTAGCATCGTCAGCGTCGTAGTCATCGCCATCGGCATCGTCATCGTCGTCGTCATCATCATGGTCCTCACAGCCGTCGTCATCAGTTGGAACGGGCCAAATTTACTCACTTGCGTTCCTGCAAGGGCTGAGGGAACTGCTCCTCAGCCCTCTAGAGTAACAAGATGTTGAAGGAGCCCACGCGGTCGGTTGGTTTACAACTTGAACATACGTTTCATCAATGACAGTAATTTTTGGAAAAACTCTTATACCATATTAGAAAACCGAAGCAAGGAACGTTCTAGTGTTGTTGATTCGTTGATATGTCTCGCCCACACATTTGCTTTGGGTCCGACTGCGCGTCACGTGTCGTGCTTGCACATCTTCACTTGCTTGCTGATCATTGTTGTCAAAAACTTGCTAATGTCCTACTTCATGGTCAGTCGCCGCTGCCGCTTGCCTCTCCTTTGATACGGTTTCAGCTTCCAATATCGCTGAAATTCACAAAGACACAAAGACAAGAACATGCAGTGAGGTTGTCGGGTCTTGAAATCGCAGCTTCGTGGCAGCATCAACCGTGCTTCACCACATCGGCGAGGGGCCAACCTGTTGCTGACGCTGCTGCGGATCTTCCTGATGCTTCGCTTCGTCTTGGAGGGTCTCGATTGCACTGTTCAGACAGAACTTGCAAATATCTTGGATGGCCTAAATATCCGGGAACGAACAGTCGGACCGTCAGCAACGGATGTCGTGGAAAATCAAATTGTGTGCGCGAACGTGTGTACGGGCAAGAGATACAAAGCGATGGGAGCACCAACACGCGCACGCGACGGGGCACAAAACGTGATACTTGCCCAGCCAAACTCCGTCGCGGCTTTAACGTCGGCCCCGTGGTGCAGCAATACTCGAGCGATGGCGTGGTCGCCTCGCTGCGCCTGTCAACAAAACACAAATCACACCGCCGCAATGACGTCAGCGACGAACGCACGCATGATAATAATAAAGACAGCATGCCATGCGTTTTCGACAACAATATCCGTGTGTGCGTACCGCAAGAATCAACGGTGTGAAGTTGCCGAAGCGGTCGTTGACGTCGGCTCCTCCAACCTCAATCAAATGCCGAACGATCTCCACGTTGCCAGAACGCACAGCAACACCTAAGGGCGTGAGACCTGGCGATAGAATGAAGACAAGGCGCAGCAGAATCAGCAAAGTGTCGGCGTGGCTGCGGATGCACGCTTGCGTTGCTCCGAATCTAAATCTGCAACGCACCACTTTTCTGAACACAGTCCACATGCTTCCTCAGCTTCTTGCGGTTGCGCTTGACTCGTCGCTTCAACCCTCGAAGTACGACTGTCACCACACCGAAATGACCGGCGTAGCAGGCCAAGAACAGAGGAGACGTGTCTGAACCAGGAGACCTAAGGACACACGCAGCACGACAACGGCCGTTGGTGGATGATGCCCGCTGCATTTCAAGCACTCGCAGGACAATGGTTTCGACGCCAACACACTTCAACGTAACGTCCGCCTTGTTCTCAATCAACATGTCCGCAATGCCAGCGTGTCCACTCTGGTGGCGGAAGAGTGCAAAGTACACAAGTGAATACACGCATTCGTGGCACACTGCAATACACCAACGCAATACAGACAAACTACAAACGGACCCAACACGCGTAGTGGAGTGGAGAAAAGCCCGAAGAACACATTGCGTTCGGGTCGATCTTCACTTGCCGCTTGGAGTACGACAACAGCAACTCCACTATGGTCTCCCAACCGCAATAGCTTGCCATGGCAAGCGCGGTGATGCCATGCTGGTCACAGAGAGTAGCGTCCAAGGCCGGTGCCTTTGCCTGAGAGGAGAGATGGGTCTCGATGACCGATCGGACGTGCATCCAGTCCCCGCGGAAGCTTGCGGGTACCAAGGGACTGCTGCGCTCCGCTTTGTAGATCGCGCGCCATACTTCATCATCTGCCTCCCCCTGCCGGTGTGCACATTAGCGGAAGTGTCAGACTGCCCCGAACTGTTGCGCCGTTGAACTTTTGTCGCTCGACTGTGGCACACGAGTCCTTACCTTGAATTTCGTGAGCTGACGGATAGACATCGTCTTCATCTTGGTGGCAGACTGCTTCAACTTCTTTTCCTGTTACGACACAAGACCAGAGACGCCACGCGGCATGCTTTGTAAGTGAGATGCGCAGCGCTGCACCGAAAACAGTTGGCCGAGAAGAGGAGGAGGTTGGGGCACTCACGTAAAGTTGCGTGTGCAGTGCGAGTAGCCGGCCGCTTGTGGACAAAACAGCCACTTGCTCAGTCGAGGCCACTGCTGTGAGCTTCAGCTTGGAGAGATCAGGTGGCAGCCCAATGCCTTTTTCCATGTGTCCTGCACGTGCGAAGGCGCGCCAAACAGTGTCAAACAACACCCCGTTGCACGGGTTAACACGTTGGCGTTAGCACTGCAACGCGACATACCCCACAGCGCCTTGAGTCTGTCATTCTGCGACTTATCCGTCGTTTTGTAGCCAAAGACGCGCTTCTGTTGCGTCCGCAGCTTGACAAGCAGATTCCTCGCGTTTTGAAGCAGGGCGGCGTTCCACCAGAATTCTCTGTCGGGGTCGCCAACCAGGTCTTCGCACCTACCGTTCAAAAGCATGGCATGGAATCCGCACTCAGGCGTGAGTATCGGATGCATGTGTGGCGATCGGAATGGGATCAGACGCCGTACATTTCCACGAAGACGCTGCGCCAAAGACGTTTGAGCTTGCTTTTGCTGAGATCACGAAGATATCGTGAGCTTACATAGGTATTGTACCTACGACCACAAAAGGAGCCAAAGGAGATAGACAGCACGTCAGCGTGGACAACGTCGGGCACGTCGACATGGGCTGGTTGGTACCACCACGCACTTCATGAATTCGAAACCAAGGTGTCCGCTCTTGAACAACGAGGACATGAAAACACTTCCCCTGTGAAACAAAACGATCGCAATAGATCCTGTCAGACTCAATGCAGCTCATCTCCGACATCAATGCCAAGGTGTCTGCAGCGGTTGCACTGACATGTTTGACAATCTCAACATGACAAATTTCCTCCACTCTTCTTGCAAAACCTCCACTGCCCACACTGCATCGTCGTAGAAAGACTGTACCCACGCTTTTCGCCGCCTGCACCATGCATGATGAACGTATTGTTGACTCGCTTAGCAAGCGGCAGCGCGACTTCAAAGCAGGCAAAAAGCAGACAGCCAGTGTTCTTGCGCACCCAATCTTTCCACGCCAGTTTTTCTGTATGGTGGTCGCGAAAGGGGCCACCTTCAACGCTTCTTCGCGTTCTTTCCGCAGCTTTTCGTTGTAGGCGTCGCGCTCCGCCTGGGTCTGGAACAGAACTTGTTCTTCTCGACGCGCTTGGGCCAACGCGCGGGCCTGATATCTGCGAAACAATGACTGCACCACAACAGCAGCTCCTTTGTGGGCCTGAGCTTCGCGGTGGCGCAGGAACTTGCGGCGTTCCCTGTGCCCTCTCCACTTGGTTTGCAGCTTCGTACTCGCTGCTGTTCGTTTTATCCCATCTAGTCTCTTGTGGTATGCGCTACGTGCTTTGCTCATTCGCCATTGTGCCTGCAGACGTGTGGCGTCGCGTGTTTGGCGTCTCTGCAGGGCCTCTCTCCGCGCACTATTGTCCAGTGACATGCAGCGGGTCGAAGACGGGGGGCAGCAAGCAAAGTTTGGTGAGGGGGGGGG
>ENA-OWNT01004963-OWNT01004963.1-seawater-metagenome-genome-assembly--contig:-NODE-4963-length-11284-cov-4.010618_pt1 | contig 11284 bp, 8 predicted proteins | sample MGYA00238136_ERZ651165 | MGnify/ENA primary metagenome ERZ651165 (study PRJEB26861, sample SAMN08777766) | seawater metagenome | isolation source: coastal seawater | place: USA: Florida | collected... | reverse complement strand
ACGACGACGGCGGCGGCGGCGGCGGCGGCGGCGAACGACGACGCAGCGCCCACCGCCCACCGCCCACCGCCCGCCCCCGCCCCCGCCCCCGCCCATTCCATTCCATTCCATACTGCGCCACTGCCCGCTGCGCGCTTGAAGTGACTCTCATTCATCCGCTCTTTCCGATTCGCTTTCCGGCTGGAACCGTCGGGCGTAGTCATTGGACACCGTATGTAGCGTCGTTGTTGTTGTCGTCGTCGTCGTTTGTTGTTGAAGTGGTTGTCGTAGTTTGATGTGGTCGCGGTGTCGTGGTCAATGGATGTTGGCGGATTGTTTGTAGTGCATTCGTGCATGGAGTGCGGAGTGACTTCTTGTTGTCCTCGAAGAAGTCTCTTCTGTTGTGTATCTCTTTCTGAGTAGTCAGTACCCACAACTAAGGCGGATGTTGTACGATCGGCCAATTGCAGTTGTGTGATTTGTCGCGAAGATGAAGGTTATACCATGACAGATGTGTAGTGCAGCCGATGGAGGTGCCACGGGGAAGTGGAGCATGCGGTTTGCACCATGCAGAGTGCCCTCATCCGTTCGCTGTCGAACAACAACAATGATAGAAGCAGTTGAGTTACTTTACAATAAAGATAATTCTTCTCAAAAGCATCAAAATGATCACAGGATGTGCTTCGTCGGAGTCGAATCCGTAAGCACATTGACATTTCCAGAGCACACGAGGACCATCCAACTATTGGCTAGTCAGACGCTTTGCTCTTGCAGGTGCCGCTTTTGGCGGTTGTGGGAAGTGTCGCCGGACCAACTTGCCATTGGAGAGCATCATCAGGCGCGGCTTGCTATCAGCAACTTTCTTTTTGCGAGAAAAGTCAAGAAAAGCGTTGCCCTGGCAGAAATCGGTCCAAATAAGGGTGTTGAATTACAACCGGCAACAACAGACGGCGCGAACATTACGCAAATACTTCATGCTAACCTTTTCCTTGTCCGCTGCGAACGCGGAGGTGTCTCGCTCGACTTTATGGGCTGGAAAGAGTGTGTGGTGCTTCGATGAGCTAACAGAGTGGTCACAAACAGAGAAAGATGACACAATGAGTCAGTTTGATACAACACAAGATACTTGGGGGACCACAATCCCGCAGACGTACGCGTTGACTCTGCGCCGAAAAGTCGACCAGACACGTTCTAGTGGAGTGGTTTTTTCATTTTCTGTGCCAGCTCTACCCAGGCCAACGGCGTCCTTGTCGGCTGCTGCCTTCAAAACTGGGGCGAGCTTCATGACCCGTTCGCGCATCGCGTTGACTCGTGCTGCGACCCTATCTTGTCGCTTTACAATCACCCACAAAGTCGAGTCAGCGATGACACCCTCAGATGCGCAGCGCACCAAAAACACTTTTAGACAGACCTCTTTCAGCTTGCGTGCCTCTTCCTCCGCTTGCTTGGCAAGCATCTCTTCTTTCTCTTTCCTAAACTTTTCTTGTCGCTCTGCTTCCAACGATTGTTGTCGGGCCTCTTCGCCGGCCTGCGAGAGCAGCACACGCGCAGAAGAGTTCAACCACGGGCTACGAATGTCCACACAAGCATCGGACCATTGAAACCCACCTTGCCGCCGGCGGACAGAAGCATTTTTTGTTGACGTGTGAGCATTTTCTTTTTTCCAACTTGACCAAGCATCTGCAACTTCTTGACAGCCAACTGATTAGCCTCGCTTTGAACATAGGCAATCACGTCGAGTACATCGCTGAGGTTGTTCTTCTTGGCATAATCTACAACTGTAAAACCATCGCAGTCTGGAACGTCGAAGCTTGTGGTGTAGTTCGCAATGGCGCAAGCTGCCCGCAGCTGCCCATCCGTGATACAAGCCCAATGCAACGCTGTGCGTCGCGTCAACCGAGATCGTACGTTGACATCGGCCTTTGCGTGTAGAAGCGCTCGCACCGATCGCATCATGTTGTGTCCACTCCGCACAGCTAGGTGAAGCGGCGAGTCACGATTTTGGGTCAAGCAGTGTACGCTTGCCTTTCGATCCAACAATAACGACACCATTTTATCTTGTCCGTGTTTGCACGCGAGGTGCATGGCAGTGTACCCAAAGGGAGTCAGTCGCATGTCAATGGAGTCCCCAAATTCTTGCGAGTTTGCAAGTGCGTCAATCAGTTTGGACATCAGCATGATGTCGTTGTTGCCGATAGCCTCGCGCATAGCACCCTTCAGTCCCAGTCCTTTGTGAATGTCCTCCAAGCCGTCTTTGAACGGCATGTCCATGATGCGTCCGGGAGTGACATCACGCCCACGGCCGTACTTCGATTTGTACACAATGCGTTTGAAGTCCCGGGGCAGCACTCCCTGCGCCGCATTGGGGTCAAAGTTAGCCGGGTCGGTGGCAGTGGCATCGTCATCCGCCCGTCCATTCACGGTCTGCTCTTCCTCTTCACGAATAAATTCTATGATGCGTTGTGACATGTTCGTGGATCACTGCGACGCATCATTGCTACATTCGCTGAGTGTGCAATGCATGGTCACTGCCGTGCACCACGCAGCTGTGTGTCACACTTGCGTCCGGATCATCGAAGACGGACCAATTTTACTTCCCGCGTCCTTCGAAATTTTCAATGCTAGGCAAGTTTCTACTGTTGTAACCAGCAACCAGCCAACCAATCATCCAGCCAGCCAGCCAGCCAGCAAGCAAGCAAGAATCAAGCCAACCAACCCAATCAGCCAGCAACATTCCGGCAGACCAGGTGCAGTAGTTAGTTGAAAACTCTGATTGAGTGGTTGGTGGTCCTCGTGTGGTTATGTCGTTGTTGTGCTTTTGTGTTCGACGTTACTTACTGACAACGACGTTACGACAACAAACAACAACGAACGTCCGTCCGTCCGTCCGTCGTCGTCAACGCGTCGGTCGTCGTCAACGCGTCGTCGTCGTCAACGCGTCGTCGTCGTCAACGCGTCGTCGTTGTTGTGTTGCTGTGTTGTTTTGTTCTACGTTTGCTTACTTACTTCCTGACAACGTTTGATTGAAGTGACAACGACGTTACGACAACGGACGACGGACGACGGACGACGGACTTTTGCGCAAGCGCGCTAACGATGACGACGCGTCGGGCCTCATGAAAATCCAACCTTTTCTCGTGAACGAAAAAGCCGACCGAAAATGCGTCGTTTATTCGATACTCGGTACTGTGCACGCCCAGCGCCTGCCTGCCCGCCCAGTACACTGCGTGTACTACCTCTGGGACTGCGACTGACAGCGACTGTGAGCGCCGGCAGCGAAGACGTGGTTTTGATTGTGCGCTCGGGAGTACTGTACAGATGTCTCACTCACCTCCCTCCCTCCTTCTCACTCACTCACTCACTCACTCACTCACTCACTCACTCACTGCAGCCGCCCCACCGCCGCCCACAGGATTCACCATATCACTAACTTTCTGATGACGTTGATTTTGATCATTGATGTTTTGTAATCACAATATTACACAGTGCGATATCAGTGAAAAAACGCCTCAACTTTCGGGGCCTTGCTCACGGGGAACATCACACTGCAAGTTATTGCTAAGCTACTCTGTGGTGGGAAACGGCTCTCCTTGAATGAATGAATGCCAGCCCAGACTTTTAGACTCACACACTCACACACTCACTCACTAACAGACATATCTACAATTAGTATTACGCGGTTTTTAAGGCAATGGTACGCTGCATTTCATCGTAATGTCAATTATAGATATCTCCGCGTCTGTTTCTCGACAAAACACAGAAACGGAGCCAGCCACGCGATAAGTAAGTGGCGGTGCGCTTGTTGGCGAGAAACGAAGGGGTCTTGTAATCTATGGCTTTGTTGCAGTCACAAGATATAGTGCTAAACACTGCAATGTTATGTCTATAATTGGATTAAAAAGGCCATAGTTTAAAATCGACGTGTCTGTGTCAATCCATGGCTTTATTACAGTCACGTTTAACTGTAGTTTTACATTCATTTACTATGTCTTTATTTACATAAAAAGAGCCATAGTTAATTAAACTCAATCGACGCTCCTCGACAAACAAACGGTAGAGTCCACTCGTTCCCTCCCAGCCCCTTCAAATCATTCAGCTCATCGCACGCAGTCAGTGCGTGGCGGTGGACAAAATTCAAACTTGCAGTCACTCACTCACTCACTCACTCACTGTTGGTGAATGAGTGAACGGCGTTCGTCGTTGTTCGTTCCTTCGTTCCTTCGTTCCTTCGTTCCTTCGTTCCTTCGTTCCTTCGTTCCTTCGTTCGTTGCTTCGTTTGTTTGTTCGTTTGTTTGCACGACGTCGATCGACAGGCAGTGAGCGGTGCACTTACTTACTCACTGACGAAGATGAAAGTGGCGTTTGCGAGGCGTTTATGAAACGTCGCGTTGTTACCTCGCCGTTTGTCGTTCGTCGTTCGTCGTTCGTCGTAGGAAGACTGATTGAGTGTTGGAAGACTGATTGTACGTCCGTCGCCCCCCTTCCCCTCCGGGACGGACGGCGCAAAAAGTCTGGGCGGCGCACACGCCGCGGGCACTGTGAAAATGGCACTGGCGACGCGTGGCGACGGGTGGTGGTGGGTGAAGAGAGACCGCAAAGTAGTTGGGGTTGAAACGTGCACGTCACGACGGCGTTGAGGCGTTGGCCATGCCCCCTGGGAGGTGAGTCAGTCTAGACACGGGATAATTGCGGCGGGAACAACATGGGATCCGGTTCTTGACATCGACCGCTGAAGGAACTTGGTGCGCACACGACGCCGGGCTTTGAGGGCGTGTCCCTTGTGCGCACTGCAAAATTGCGGCTTGGGTATTTGGCAGTTGCTCAAGACTTCGGAAATCCGCGCCACAGCTGGAAGCCACAATCGCTGGGCCCTCCAATCGCCGCTGTCCGTGCTGCACGAGAACCCTGAACGATGCGTTAGTCATCGCCGTGTTGTATTTGATTTTCGCATGATGGAAAACAAAATTCCAATCGATGGCGAGCAAACTCTGGGCCAATCGCTGTGTTCACCAGCTCCAAAACGCCCAAGCGGGATCATGACGACGCTCACTCCGCCACCAGCTTTGGAGGACAGGAAGTTGACACCTACAGACCTCAGCCTGTCGTGGTCCCCACCGCGCAAACTGGACCGAAAGGAAGACTGTTCGTCAGAAATTCGAGATGGCGTCGAGCGATTGCACTTTGACTCAGACGACAGCGACGAGGAAAATGCTCACAAACTCAATAGAATGCGCAAAGCAAACGCGGTGTACCTAGCTCCGCTCAATGCGGGCGCGGCAGCCACGCTCGCTAAAACAAGAGCGCTGGACAGTTCGTCTCCAGTGCAAACGCCACCGGCAAGTTCATTCACGATGTCTGGTACGAGTTCTCCCCCAATCGCTCCACGACAGCCGTCCAGAGACCTTTGGGACCACCTCCCAGCACCGGTTTGGCCATATGACTGGAACAGTTTTGGCCGCGCTCCTCAACCCTCTGCGGCTGATCGCCAATCGCAATCGTCCCGGCGGCACGAATTCTCGGAGTCTCCTTGCACCCCAGGGGACAGGCAACTGTGTTCTTTCGACGACAGCAGTGACTCTGACTCTCTTACGAGTGACAGCGACTGCACCCCCATTCCGAGCGGAACGCAAAATCCGTTTGCCGTGCCAGACGTTTCCCTGCTCAGTCCCGGGAGCATCGGTGATGATTCCAGCAATGGAAGCAGTCCAGTGTCGGCGAGTGGTGACTTCCCGCGTTGGCAACTTTTCAGCGCCGCCGACATGAGGTCTTCACCCAACACACCGCTGAGAGTCAACGCCACTCCACACACTACTGTGAAGCGCTCACTATCAGGGCCCATGGACATGTCGTTCTCGCCCAGTTCGCGAGTCCGGGCCGTCGATACACCGAGTGGCCCGCAGCGATACAACGCCTCCACACCAACGGCTGAAGCAGCGGCTCCGCGCACAGGGACGCCGCACGCAGCAGCAACTCCACAGGGCACTCTGGGCTCTGTTGACAGAGCCGGCTTGTTTGCGCGCAACTTTATTCCGGGAAGCGCTATCAAAGTCCGCGGAGCAGCCGATTCTCCGCCACGAATGCAGTGCAGGCTACCTCCAACACCACAGCAAACACCAAAATGGTTGCAGCGACAAGCCGTGGAGCAGTCTGCACAGAAGTCTGCACATTCGAGGAGCTTTGATGCGTGGTCCAGTGCACAGACTGGGTTGGACTCCGCCCTTTCCCCAGTTCCCCGCGGCAGTCAATCCGCTCACACCGTCATTCGGGCCAGAAGCAGCCACGGTTCCTCATCGTATGCATCTTTGTCGAGGTCAAGATTGTTGCTGGAGATCGACGACGGCAGTCCATTGTCCGTGCTACCAAAGCGGACTCCGGAAAGCGCTGAGGTGGACGGCCATTTTTCTCAAACGTGAGTTGTGTTGCATCCATAACGTGACTGTTGCTCGCGGGATCCCCAGCTGAAAAGTTTGATGGTTTTTTGGTGTAGGTACGAGGTGTGCCGCCTGCTTGGATCTGGGAACTTTTCGGATGTATATTTGGTGAAGAACCGATTCCCTACAGCCTCTCCTGCGAAGCCTTTCTCCGCCCATGAACTCTTATTTGCTGTGAAGAAGACGAAGACCGCCCTCCGCAGTCTCCGGGACCGCGACTCACAGCTGCAAGAAATCAAAGTGTACGAACATCTGTCAAGGTGCGCCCAGGCTATGCGGGAAGCCGGAAATACTCGTTTCATCGCCGCTGGCATTCAGCGCATTGTGAAGTACTACGCTGCTTGGCAAGAGGAAGGGTACTTACACATAAAAATGGGCGCGTGCAACGCTGGAAACCTGCTGCAGTTCATTTCCCGTGTCTACGGCCGAGATCGACACATACCGATGCAGTCACTGTGGGAATGGACAGCCCAATGCGCCGAAGGTCTCCGCTTTTTGCATGCATGTCGTTACGTACATCTCGACATCAAACCTGACAACTTGTTCATCGAGGACGACGGCAATTCCCATTCACTTAAGATTGGAGACTTAGGGTTGGCACGTCAGCAAGGACCGGCAGACTATGAAAACAATGGGGACAGTCGATATTTGGCGCCAGAGCTGTTAGCTTTGAAAACTGAGCACATTGCCGCAAGTGACATCTTTAGCCTGGGGATGTCGTTGCTGCAGCTGGCTGCCACCATGACTTTGCCAAAAGAAGGCGACGAGTGGATGCGCCTCCGCCAAGGGCAGTGGCTGCCTCTGAGTCGCTTGCAGGCCAATCACGTGCCTGCACCGATGATTGAACTCATGCGCGCTATGCTTGCACGCAACCCCAAACTGCGCCCCACCAGCGCAGACGTGCTGCACTTCTGTGCTCCTTTCCGAGCCCAGCGACCTGTTCCCGAAAGTCCGCGGTCAGAAACTGACCTTGCTCGCGTGGATGAAAGGGCTCTGGTTGTCGCGAGTAAAGAAGTGCAGAAGCAGCCATCACTGCTAGCGACTGCGGCTCGCGCAAGTGCCAGTGCTCTGACGTTTCACAGACGAGGTGTTGGCTCTGCTCTGGATGTGCGACATTCGCTTTATGTACTACGTCTCGTCGATCAGTGTGCACGACGCAGTGGCGGTTCAATGAAGTCGATCGTGTCAGATTTAGAGTGCGATGACTACATCGAAGGTGTTCGCTCCCCGCGTGTCATTGGCAAGCGCAACGAGGACGGCGATAACTCGGACTTCATCAGCAATGGACACATATATCTGAACAGCGACGGTGTGCACGGAGGTGGTGGTGGCGGTGCCGTTTGCCGCAGCTCCATGTTCGATGGTGACAGTGACGACGACGACGACGAGTCTAGCGAGTGCCCCACCTCAGATTTCGAGAGTCCAGACAAACCAGTCAGTCGGTCGACGGTGAACCAGTCAGGCCGTCCATTCGGAAGACTTCGTCTCCCTTCGTTCCACGACGTATCAACGGCGGATACTCCAACTGGTGATCAAGCCAGGAATGCCATTGGTGGCGGCGTGTCACGACAGCTCATGCTATCGCCTTGTCCAGATGCTTCTCCTCAGAGCCAATCGAGCATTTCTGATGATGATGATGACGACGACGACGACGATGAGGAAGAGGACGCCCAAGGACAAGGAAGCTTGAACGGCGTCAAAAAGTTGCTATTTTGAGAGAAAAGGATCCTGCGCGGCAAACTAGTCCTACCTGCAGTGTCAAAGAACAGTAACAGTTATTTATTTTGTGTGTCAATCCAACTCGACTTCAGCTGAACGCAGTGCATTCGTTCAAGTTTACCATGCTGCAACTTTGTGATCTTGCACACATAGCTTATACACACATGCGTGGGATCCGATCTGATCCGTTCCGACCCTGTCACAACCAGTCGCGGGCCAGTCGCGATCGGTACCATAGACGAAAGGTAATCCACCAAGTCAAGCACAAACCGCAAACCGCACACTGCAAACTGCAAACTCCCAACTGCGAACTCCCAACCGCCAACCACCAACCGCCGGCTAAACCGCAAACTGCCAACTACAAACTGCAAACTGCACACTGCAAACTGCGCCCTGCGACAAAAATCGCCTACAGGCTCTGAAGCCGCGACTCACTGCTGCCGCGCGCTGCCGCTGCCGCTGCGTCACAACGGAACTCCGTTGCAGCGCATTCAAACGCCGCTCACTCGTCTCCTCACACACATACTGAATCAATCGGACGAGCAACGCTCTGCTCGTTGCCAACAAACAAACAACGACGACGACGTCAATACAATCATCCGTCGACGTTTGGTGTTCGTCGTTCGTCGTGCAGTGGTCGGTGGTCGGTGGTCGGTGGTTGGTGGTCGGTGGTTGGTTTCGGTACAATACTTTGTGTCGACGATTGCCCGGCGATACACACCTTCGTGTCATTTTCCTGTTTGTCCGTCTGTCTGGTCCGATTAGTACTTGGTTGGCTGATTGGTTGGTTGATTTCGAGGAGTGGATTGGGTAGCAAAATGCACTTACGTGCGACAATCCAACTCGTTGGCGACAGCCACGTGGACGCCTTGCGAAACGACACTGGCGCAGCAGAGACCGTTTCGAAGACGCTTGTACTGATCTGCGCGTTACGTCTTAATTTCGGCGCGCCGTTGGCGATAGTCGCTGTCGAGCAAGGTGAGTTGTGTCGCAACCGTCGACACATTTTGGTCTACAGGACATTGTTCCTTCTGCTTTTTGAAGTGTTTGTGGATCAGTGAACCTGTGACAGTGGGATTACTGTTCCGTTCAGTCACTCTCATGGCGGCAGCAGTCCTGCCCTTGGGGTCCTCCAAATTCTGAGTGCAGTTTACTTTGATACTGCACCCAATCATGAAGTTTTCTTTAGTCACCCTCCTCGCAGCATCGCCGTGCCTGACTGCAACGCTTGCTGAAGAGGGACCAGCTCCTGTCACTGGCGAAGAATCTGCAGATCCATCCACTTGTGAGGATGGCTTCGTCTCCGCTGGCGGTATTGTTGTCGATGCAGGCGGTGTCGAGGTCAATTCCGGTGGAGTGAACGTTGCAAGTGGCGGCGTGGTGGTGAAGAGTGGCGGCTTGAAAGTTGAAGATGGCGGCGCAGTTTACCAAAGCACTGCCGGCTTTGCCCTGGAAGTCGTCGGCAAAACGTCGATCAAGACAACCGGAGAAAACTCGCCTGCTTTAGCAATTGATACGTCGTCTGTTCACTTTGAAGACGCTTTGCTCAGTCTGCGCACGAGCACCCAAGTAAACGCTGAAGAGTATGACTTCATCGTCGCCCATAACGGCCACCGCTCTGGCAATGAAACTATGTTCCGCGTAGATGGCGGCGGAAATGTTCACACGGTGGGTACGGTACACGTTCGCGGCCATGGAACCTCCTGGGTGGATGGCACCTTGGGTGTGCATGGAAATTTCACCGTGGGTAGATCAGCGCAAGACGTGGAAGGCGCCGACACGGAGCAGCTGTCCGTGACCGTCGACGCCAGCTTGGATGTGTCCGCTTCCGCTCTCTTTCATGGCGGAGTGACTGTGGCTGAAGGCGGCCTAACACTCTCTGCTGCTCATCACGACAATAGCGAAAGTGACGCACCACGCAATATCCTTGCGATCGACGACAATAGTTTAAGTGCAGATACCGGCGGCACGATCCGATTTCGACGAGGGAAAACTATCAACGGTTCTCTGTACTCTGCGGCGACGAACGATCAACTGGGTGCGGTCGAGTTTGCTGCCTTCGACGATGACCCTGGTCGCAGCGAGTATCGTTCGATTGCCCAGGTCTCCGCTCAAATGGTGGGTGGTATGGGCAATGGACACCTAGTTTTCTCCACATCGAGAAACTCTGGCCCATTGATTCCCGCTCTCGAAGTCGACTCTTCGCAAGGAGTTACGTTTATGTCCAATGCCACCGCTCTTGGTGGCCTTCTAACACGCAGTCGATTGGACAGCTCGAACCCGAACTCGGGTGCTCTTGTGTCCCGTGGCGGATTGGGCGTTTCCAAGAATGCACACATTGGAGGCCGAGTCACTATCGAAAACTCAGCAGCACCTCGCATGGTGTCGGCGGTGGACGGCGCACTCGAACCAAGCCCGCCGTCGCTGTTGGTGCGCGGGGACACAGACATCAGCGGCAGCCTTCGTGCGGGAGGAGGAATCCGAATTGCCAGCAACGATGCGGCAAGTGACGGCCCTGCGTTGGTTGTTGACGGTGTCTCACAATTGGGTGGATCGGCAACAATACTGGGTTCCCTTGTCGTTGATTCTGACGAAAGCTCGCCGAGATTAGGCGCAGGTGCTGTGGTCACGCAAGGTGGCCTGTCCGTTGGTGGTGATGTGAACGTGGGGGGCTCTCAGACTCTGAACGGCGAGGCGATATTCCGCAACGATGCCACAGTGGACGGTCAACTTCACATCGCGAATGTAGCAGACGTTGACGGCAGCGACAATGGGGGAGCGCTGGTCGTAGACGGAGGCGCGGCGATCTCTCGAAAGCTGCAAGTTGGCGGTCCTGGTTTGTTCGAAGACGACACAAACGCTGAAGATGCAACCTCAGGGTCGCTTGTGACGAATGGAGGACTCGGAGTGGGTCGAGACATATTCGCCGGAGGTAGGGTTGTCATTGCAGATGAATTGATAGTTAGTGGACGGATCCACGCCCTCGGCGGTATGGCGTACGCGCCCACGACGGAGAGCGCAGATGGCGATACGAAAATCAATTATTTGGGCGGAGGCGGGGCAACATTGCACACCGGCGGTTCGCTTGTTGTAGCAGCTACTGCTGATGCCGACGAGGTCATCGAATCGCAGGCTGCGAACCTCGAGGTTCAGGG
>ENA-OWNT01004961-OWNT01004961.1-seawater-metagenome-genome-assembly--contig:-NODE-4961-length-11289-cov-8.288887_pt1 | contig 11289 bp, 9 predicted proteins | sample MGYA00238136_ERZ651165 | MGnify/ENA primary metagenome ERZ651165 (study PRJEB26861, sample SAMN08777766) | seawater metagenome | isolation source: coastal seawater | place: USA: Florida | collected... | reverse complement strand
ATGGCGTCCCCTAGGGGATTCGAACCCCTGTTACCGCCGTGAAAGGGCGGTGTCCTAGGCCTCTAGACGAAGGGGACACAAAACTGTGTTCTCTAGGACAATTGCACTTAGAAAATTGGTGGAGCTATGCGGGATCGAACCGCAGACCTCCTCGCTGCCAGCGAGGCGCTCTCCCAGCTGAGCTATAGCCCCTTACCTTGGGCTTATCTAACCTTTCAGTTAGTCACCTGTATCGCTGAGTGCGGGGCGCATTCTATGCACCCGCAAAATTAAAGTCAACAATTTTTCTTTAACTTTTTACTGTTCGCTTCAAAAACCAACAAACAGGCGCATATATAACCACATCAACACTTTTTAGGCAACTAAACCCTCTCTATATCATTGCCCTAGCGTTTAAATGCCCTACTTTATTCCTTGTATCACTGAGTTATTACCTATAGTTATGGTGTTTACTATTTTGGCCCTTTATTACGAGCCGTAGAAAAAGCAGCTATACTTGGTTTTGAACAAAACTTGAAAAACAGAATCTCCAATTTTATCTACTAAATACAACCCGACATTAAATTCATAATATTTGGCACTTTAGCTTTGATTTATTTTTCAATGAATCTACTTTCCTGTCTACTTTCTTAGCTTTTTAAGTTTTTTTAGCGTGAAAATGTACTTGCTATATAATGAAGAACAATTGCAATTTGATGATAAAACCCGCAGACAGACCAAAATTGTAAATTCAGCTATTGACTCTGTTGCAAGTCTCCCTATAATACCGCTCCACAACGACACGGTAACGTGTTGTTTTTAGATATGGGTCGTTAGCTCAGTTGGGAGAGCATCGCCCTTACAAGGCGAGGGTCACTGGTTCAAGTCCAGTACGACCCACCACATATAGAACCTCCTTATTTTATATCTAGTTTTCAAAAGCATCGCCACCCTTTACAAAACACAGGCTCGATGATTCAGATCCAGTACGACCCACCACTTATAAATACTTCATTAAATACTTCCTTGTTTTCTATCTAAATTAAAAAAGCATCGCCATTCTTTACAAAAAACAGGCTCGATGGTTCAAGTCCAGTATGACCCACCACATATAACAATCACTTCTAATATCTAACTTCTAAAGTCTATTACTCATCACTTCTCACTTTATTGATATAGCCCAAAGCTAAACTTTAAATCGTTGCAAAAGCTGTAATTTGCCTTGTCAGCAGCTAGACTGTTTATTATAGTCACTGTTAACAATACTCGGTCGCAAGTCTAATGCCCGCAAAGATTTTTTCGAAAGCCAAAATATTAATAGTCGAAGAGCAAGCACTTGCTCAAAGCTATATGAAGCAGTCTCTAGAGGGATTGGGGTTTCGTCAGTTGCGATTTGCAGAACACGCTATTGCTGCCAAAGAACAGTGTCAAATAGAACAGTTTGATCTCATTGTTTGTTCTTTTAATCTAAGTAAACACCAGGATGGCTATCAGCTTTATGAAGAACTTAAAGTTAAACGCCTAATTAAAAACTCCACAGGTTTTATATTTATATCTGCAGAAACCAGTGGTTCTTTGGTTCATAGTGTTTTAGAGCTGCAGCCGGATGACTTTCTTGTTAAACCTTTTACTATTTACGACTTAAAAAATAGAATTGAAAAAGTTTTATTGCGAAAGCATCATCTAAAAAATATATACCAGTTGATTGATGATGAAAACGACTCAAAAGCTATTAAGAGCATTGATCAATTACTACAAAACAAATCGAATAGTTACAGTGCGATTTTATTGAGATTAAAAGGCGATGCCCTACTTCGTTTAAACAGAAATGAACAAGCCAAAGCATTTTTCAAATCTGTGCTCGATATTCAAAAATTTACATGGGCAAAAGTAGGCTTAGTGGAAGCTTTAATTGCAAATAATGAGCATACTCTCGCTCATAGAATGTTGAGGACTATGCTACAAAGGAGTGAAACACGCTTAATAGCTCTGGATTTACTCGGAAAGTTAGAAATAAAGCTCAATAAATTTGATGATGCACAGCTTTTTTTCAGCCAAGCTGTTGAAATTGCACCTCGCAATATCGAGAGGCAAAAAACGCTTAGCCATGTTTCATTACTTAATCATGACTACGAAAAAAATTATTTAACCCAAAAAGATATAGCTAGTTATGCTAAACACTCAATTCACGACAACCCTGATGTGTACCTAAATGCGGCTCGTGCAGGGATTGATTTTGCCTTAACGACGGATCAAACCGATCAAGTTAATCGCATTTCAAGACAAACAAATCAATATTTGAGTGATTTAAAAAAACAATTTCCGAATAGTAATAATCAAACACAAATTGATGTTCTTAACGCACGTTTACATTATTTAAAAGATGAACATCAAAAGGCTAAAGCACTTATCAATCAACTTGATGAAAGTGACACTCAGATTCGTTCTGTAGATGGAGCGCTCGATAAAGCGAAAGCGTTTCATGAGCTTGGTTTTCACCACAAAGCACAGATGCTGTTTAACCAAATAATAACTCACTGTGAACGCCACCCGTCAGTAAGCGATCCGGTGTATTTACGTTATATTCAACAACAGCAAACTGAGCGACGTGATATTAAGCTTGGCCCGAAAGAGCTCAATAACCACGCTGTAACGCAGTTTAATAAAGGCCAGCTCAATACTGCGCTTGAGGCATTCACACAAGCATTTAGAATTATGCCTAAAAATGCCAGTATTGCGTTAAATCTGCTACAGTGTTTATTTGACACAAACAGTCAAGGGCAGTCTTTCAACTTAATGCTTGCAAGAAAGTGCTACACCCTCTTAGCGTCTCAGTCTTTAGAAGATGAACAAGCTATGAGGTTTGATAAAATAAAAGCACAAGCTGCCAAGTTAAATATCAAGCTTTCTGAATAACCCTCTTCGTGGAGCATCTTTTTGAAATTAATAAAGCATCTCCTTATTGCATCTTTCATAATTACAAGCCCTATTTGTTCAGCTTCTGCAATGTTGCAATATTGGCAGCAAGCCAAAATAAACTGGCAAAGTGAGTCTGGTACACATATCAACATATTAGCAGATGAGCAGCCTGCATTTTTGGCCCTAAAGCCATATATCCCTCTATTTGAAGAGTTAACAGGGATATCTGTAGGTTTTCATGCCTTAGAACAATCTCAAATGCGTGTTCGTCGCCACCAAGATTTAAGTATGCATACAGGCCTCTATGATGTACTGCCAATGGGTATAACCTTTTTGGGTGAAGCACAAAGTCGAGGCTGGATAGATCCCCTACAACCCTATATTGATAACCCAAAACTCACAGACAAAGCTTGGTATCAGTTAGAAGATATTAGCGAACGTAGCTTGGCTCTTTGTAAAATCAATGGCGCTTTATACTCGTTACCATTTGATTTCTCTGCACCGATTTATTTTTATCGTAAAGATCTGTTCGAGCACTTTAACTTAGCGGTACCCGACACGTACGAGCAACTACAAGAGACTAAAATTAAGCTTCAAAAGGCAATTGACCGCACCCCAACTTTAAATGGCATGCACGCATTTGCCTCCCGAACTCTGCCAGGTGCAGGATTAAACACTTGGACAGTGTTACCCATTATGCGTGCTTATGGCGCTGAAGTAATTGACGCGCAAGGTCAGTCTGTTTTTGATAGCCCTCAAACAGCACAAAGTCTGCAAGCATACCGAGACCTTGTAACGGGATTCGGCAATCCTGATAACAGTCGCTTGCTGCACTTTTATGAAATTCGTCGACTATTTAAAGAAGGTCAACTTGCTTCGGCGTTTTTAGCCTCTCATTTTTATAATGAAATAGATACCGCTGAAGAGTCAGATATTTGGAATAAATGGGAAGCCGCGCCGTTACCAGCCGGTCCAGTCGCCCGTGAAACATCTCCTTGGTCTTGGGCATTCGCAATTAATAGCAAATCAACTAACAAAGATGCTGCATGGTTATTTATTCAATGGGCAACCAGTGAGCAGACCGCCGCACTACTTAGTACAGGCGGCTCACCGCCAAGACAAAAGGTGTGGCACGAGAAACTATTTACTCTCGTAAACAAACCAGGCTTTAATAAAGCCATGTTATGGGTATTTGAGCATGCTACTCCTGACCGTTTGCAAGCTGGGATGGTTGAGTTTCCAGTTGTCGGTGAGCTTATATCGCAAACATTTAGTCAAATTTTTTATGGAGCAGACATAAAGCAATCAATAAAAGCTACTGATGCAAAAATTAATGTTAATATGCGGGCATTACAGACAAGGAGTGAAAATAAACAATGAGAGTCAGTATTGCTCATAAAATCCTACTCATTATTGGGTTTACTATTACGTTGATTTTAGGGGTAAGTACAACTTTACATGTTATTGAGTTAAAAGAGCAAACCTTGCTGAATATGAGTGAAAAAGCTAATGCCATCGTTTCACCTATGCTCTCAGAGATAAAGACCCTTACAAAAGACAATACTGTAGGTAGTTGGGTTTTAAAAATTCAAGGCATCACTCTTAAAGGTATTCTGGCAAATAATACATTTGATGATTTAAAGACAATCTACTTTATCGATCAGAATAACTTTATTGCCGCTCACCCTGATTACAGCAAAGTCGATACCTTAGAAACAAATCAAACGATAATAAAGCAGCTCAATCCAAAACAAAATTCTATCATCACTTTAGATCAACAATATGCTGTAGCAGTTCCAATCAATAACGCCCAAGATGAAAATATTGGCTATGTTATTGTTAGTTTTTCAGATATTGATTTAACATTAAAAACTAAATCAATTATCAGCAATGCTGTATCACTGTTCGCAATTTACTTACTTACTGCATTACTCATTGCTTATATCATTATACGCCGAATTATTTTACAGCCTATTGAGCAATTAGTTGAGTTTTCGCATGCAGTTACCACTGGCGATCTAAATTGCCCAATAAATATTAAAAGTCGTGATGAAATTGGCACTCTTGCCAGTGGTTTTAAAATGATGCGTGCTGCAGTAAGACAACAAATAAACAGCATGCATGAGCAACATAGTCAATTAGAAGAAACCGTTGCAAAACGAACTCAAGAATACTTGGATGCCAAAGAGCAAGCTGAGCAGTCAAACCAAGCTAAGAGCAGGTTCTTAGCGAATATGTCACATGAGCTAAGAACACCGCTTAATGCAGTATTAGGCTTCAGCCAATTACTCCAAGACAGTGAAACTGATAAAAATAAACGCCGCTATTTAGAAGCCATTTCGATCTCTGGCAGCTCTCTGCTAAACGTCCTCAATGATATTCTTGATTTATCTAAAATTGATGCAGGAAAAATGCAGCTGGACATGGAAAGGGTCGAAATTCCGACGATGTGCCATGAACTAAGTATGATGTTTTTGCAGCTCAGCGCTCAAAAGGATCTAGATTTACAGATCACTTCACACCCTGAATTTAAAACCCCTGTTTTACTTGATAGCAATAAAGTTCGACAGGTACTGACAAACTTGATCAGTAATGCGATTAAATTTACCTCATATGGTAGCGTTAAAGTTCACTTTGACTTTGAAGAACGTGAAAATGATGGCCACATTAATATAAAAATTCATGTCAAAGATACTGGCAAGGGGATCCCAACCGATCAGCAAGCGCTGATTTTTAATGATTTTGAGCAAGTTCAAGGGCAACGCAGTTCTGAATTTGGTGGCACTGGGCTCGGTTTAGCTATATCTCATCGCTTTATAAAATTGATGGGTGGTGAACTATCTGTAATTAGTGAAAAAGATAAAGGTAGCGAGTTTATTGTATTGCTACCAAATATAGAACTTGCCGAATCAAAAACAGAGGTTAAACATCGAAATTACCCTGCTATTTCTAGCTATCATTTTAATCCAGCTCGTATATTGATAGTTGATGATATTCCATACAACCGAGAGTACTTGGAGTCATTTCTATCACGCTGGAGCTTTACAATAGATACAGCAATAAACGGTGAAGAGGCCTTGAAAAAGGTAGAAGAGAACCAACCTGATCTGATCATTATGGATCTAAAGATGCCAGTGATGGGTGGATTAGAAGCAAGTCAGCTAATTCGTAGTGATGATCGCTTTAAGCATATTCCAATCATTGCGGTTACAGCATCGGTACTAAAAGACGATAAGGCGCAATCCAGTATTTTGACAGACTACATAATTAGTAAGCCAATTCACCGTGAGCACCTTATTTTCATCATTGCCCAGTACCTAGATTAAGTATGGGTTAAACACGCATTAGTCGCGTTTTTTCATCGCTATGGCATTCATGCAATAGCGTAAACCACTTGGCGGCGGGCCATCGGGGAATACATGTCCTAAATGTGCATCGCAAACATTACAAACTGCTTCAATACGCTGCATACCATGGCTAGAGTCCGCGATATAGGCAATGCTTTCAACACTGCTTGGCTGAGTAAATGACGGCCAGCCGGTGCCACTATCGAACTTTTCATCACCGTCAAATAGTAAGTTGTCACAACATACACACGCATATTGACCAGGTTCAAATATCGTACATGAATCAGAGCTGTGAGGACGTTCGGTGCCTTTTAAGCGGGTAACATAGAATGCATCTTGTTCGAGCTCAGCTTGCCATTCAGATGGCGATTTTTCGACTCGACGTGGAGGTGTTGGGTTGCCGTTATGGGCAAACTCTAAAATATCTTGCCAAGTTAACATAGTGCTCCCTCAGGGTTGAATACAACAGTTGCACAGTACATCACAAGCCCTACTAAGGGCAAGCAGCATGCGTCTAGTGATTAATGTGTTTGCAGCCGGATATCTATTTGTGCACGTTCACGCTCAGAAAGTAGCTGTACTAAATGGCTATTAATTTGGCTGCTAGCAACACTCAATACTGCAGTTATTTGCTGGTCGTTGACATCCGTTACATGGATTATACCTTCGCCGATTTCAATCTGCTTAATTTGGCCAATTAAAACAAACTCAGCTTTGCGTTTAAAATCGAATAAACCAGCCAGACTAATCAGTGCTAGCTGATTTACATCACGCTTTAGTAAATCCGTAATGGGGTTACGCGCTACAAATAACGGAGTCACTCGATATAAGCTTGATAACGTAATAAAGCCCCATAACATCACAAACAACGAAAATGCAGCACTGTGCCAAAGTGGCGTAAATACCCATAAAGCAATTAATACCAGCGCGATAGTGAGTGAAATTTTTGCTAAAAGCTTATTAATTGCCAACATATTGCAGCCCTACTTTTTTTCAATTGGATCTGGCCAATCATTAAAAAAGACCGACAGATATCTGCTTTTTAATAAATATAACAGTACCCATAACACCAGTACCATTTGACAGGCTAAAAAAAACGAAAACTGATAATGACTGTGCGCAGCCTGATAGGTTAACCAACTTAAATCTGTGATGGCACACAAAATTAATGGCCAGCGCATAAAGCGCCATATAGACGCGAGACGTTTTGCACTTTCAGCATTTTCTTGAGGTCGGCGTAAACAAAAGATCACCGCCGGTAATAAGGCGATTGCTGCTATAGCAATGGCTGTAAAGAAATCGCTTTTCGACTTAAAAAACAGCGACATGATATCTAAATCAGGGCGACGACTCAGCGCCGCCATAATCCATATAAAGTAACTGCGTAACAATACTAACAAAGTTAAATGAAACGCTACTGGGGTTCGATAAGCGCCATGTTTATCCCAGTATTCTGGCCCGTAGCGATTCATATTTGGTTCTTCTTATCAGCAATGATGCCGAGTACCAAAAACGCAGCTGTAAGTGTAAGCGCCAGCCATTTAACACCGAGTAGCATTAGCAGCTTACTTAAAAATGGAGTTACAAACACCACAAGTAAGCCCATACCAAACCCTGTGACCAGCACAAAGCAAAGCACGCGTATAATAAAGTGACGACGCGCGACAAAGCGCTTGGTCACTTTAATAATGTCGTTTGCATACAAGGATAAAAAGCACACCACCAGCAGTAATGAAATATTGTAAAGGTGTGGTTGCAGCCAGCTGCCGATTGTTAAAGCAACTGACGACAGTGCCTGCAATAGACTATCCATTGTGCTCACTTAAAAGCGCAATAAGATCAGCCTCAGTTAACACATCAATGCCTAGGTCTTGTGCTTTGGTTAATTTTGAGCCCGCTTTTTCACCTGCAATCAGCGCATCTGTTTTCGCCGATACACTACCCGATACTTTTGCACCTAACGCTTGTAAACGCGCTTTTGCATCATTACGGTTAAGCTCGCTTAATGTGCCAGTCAGCACGTAAGTTAAGCCCGCTAATGGCTGCGCATCGGCACTTGGCGCGGTTAATTCTGGCCAGTGAATACCTTGCTCAACTAACGCATTTACAACTGCCATATTGTGCTCTTCGCTAAAGAAGCCACGTACATGCTTGGCAACGATCTCACCCACGTCGCTTACTTCAGTTAACGCATCAACGCTTGCTTGAGTGATTTTTTCTAGTGTTAAAAAGTGGTTTGCTAAGTTTTGCGCGGTTGCTTCACCCACTTCGCGAATACCTAACGAGTATAGGAATTTAGCTAAGGTTGTTTGCTTAGCATCTTGCAGCGCATTAACTAAGTTCTTAGCAGACTTTGGACCCATTCGCTCTAGTGATTCAAAATGCCCTTGTTTAAGGATAAATAAATCAGCAGGTGTTTTGATAAGCTCACGGTCAACGAGTTGATCAACAATTTTGTCGCCTAAACCATCAACATCAAGGGCTTTACGTGACGCAAAATGTTTAATTGCTTGCTTGCGCTGCGCTTGGCACACTAAACCACCGGTACAGCGGGCAACCGCTTCACCTTCAATGCGCTCCACATGTGAGTCACAAATTGGGCAGGTAGCAGGGAATTCAATGTCTTTCGCATCGTCAGGGCGACGCTCAAGGACAACTTGGGTAATTTGCGGAATAACATCACCCGCACGGCGAATAATCACGGTATCGCCAATTTTAACGCCTAAACGGGCAATTTCATCACCATTATGCAGCGTTGCGTTAGATACCGTTACGCCCCCCACAAATACCGGCTCTAATCGTGCTACAGGGGTAATTGCGCCAGTGCGCCCTACCTGAAACTCAACATCAAGTAATTGGGTGATTTCTTCTTGCGCAGGGAATTTAAAAGCAATTGCCCAGCGCGGCGCACGTGCCACAAAGCCTAAACGCTCTTGGTGTTTTTTGTCGTTAACTTTTATTACCACACCGTCAATTTCGTAGGCAAGGCTACTTCGACGCGTCAATATATCTTGGTAATAATCAAGTGCAGCTTGCTGGCCTTCAACCAGTTTTGTTTCTGGGCAAAGTGGTAAACCCCAATCGGTCAGTTTAGCCAGTTGTTGATAGTGATCTTCTGGTAACTGCCCATCGGCAACAAGCCCAGTGCTGTAGGCATAAAACATCAGTGGACGTTTTGCTGTTACTTTAGAATCAAGCTGTCGTAAGCTACCAGCCGCAGCATTACGCGGGTTAACAAAGACTTTGTCGCCACGTTTTTCGGCTTCACTGTTTAGTTTGGCAAAACCGGCGCTATCCATAAATACTTCACCGCGCACTTCAAGCTCTGCTGGGAAGTCATCGCCACGTAACTTAAGCGGCACATTACGAATTGTTTTCACGTTTTGGGTGATGTTTTCACCTACCATGCCATCGCCACGGGTAGCTGCTTGAACTAAAACCCCATCACGGTAAATAATTGATACCGCTAAACCATCAAGCTTTGGCTCACAACAAAAAGTCAGCTCCTTGTTATCCATTACTCGTTCTTTGATACGGCGGTTAAAGGCGGCAAACTCCTCTTCTGAAAAGGCATTATCAAGTGACAGCATCGGCACTTGGTGAGTAACCTGTGAGAACTTACTCAGTGCCGCGCCACCTACCTTTTGACTTGGCGAGTCGGGTGTTAGTAAATGAGGGTTGTCGGTTTCGAGCGCTTGTAATTCACGCATTAAACGGTCGTACTCAGCGTCAGGAATGCTGGGGTTATCCAATACATAATAATTGTAATTATGCTCTTCTAGCTGGGTACGTAATTGGGCAATCTGTTGCTCGGGCGTAATAGTCATGTCTACCTCGATAAAGAAGCCACCGGATGGTGGCTTCGTTCATATGTACTTCTTTCGCTCACTATCAGGCGTATTCGCGAACCTTCTCAACGTACTCTCGCACAGTGGTGACGCTCAGTGGCTCACGTTTATGGTCAAGTAGTTGCGCGCCGAACTCATCAGCTAGCTTCTTCGCAGCGCTATGCAGCATGTTGAATGTTGCCATCGCTTCACCTTCATTTGGTAGGGTCATAAATAAGCTAACACCCGCCGTAGAGAATTGCTCCATGTTATCAATATCGAATGTACCTGGGTTGTACATATTCACCATGCGGAACAGCACAGGGCCTTGACCACTGGCCTGTTCATGACGATGGAAGAACCCATCATCTGAATACTTAAAACCAAGGGTAAGCACTAACGGCAGTAGTTTTGCACCTTGCATTTGCAAGCCTTCAGGCATGTGAACATGAATGATCACAAAGTCCTCAGCAGGCTCAGGCTCTTGTTGTTCACTTGTCTGACTATCTGCCACGGCATCTGCCTCGTCGATAGCCTCTTCATCAATATCAAAGCTGCCGATACTGGGCTCATCATCATCAATGGCGCTGAAGCTTGGCTCTTCCCTTTTAGATTCAGAGACATCCTCTTCTACTGCTGCACTATCACTCGATTTGGACTCACTCGATTTAGACAGTGGTTGTTCAACGCTTGTCGGCGCAGATTTGTTCGCCGCCTTATTCTCTACTGCATTGGCCCGCTTGCGCACAGACCATAGGCCGTGAATCAATAACCCGCCTATTACTAGCGCACTGATTATAATTAATACCCATCTGAGATCTTCGGCCATCCCCTCACCTTTATTCTTAGTTTGTTCAATTAACTGGCATGAGCCATTTCCATTGCTTGCTCAATATCCACCGCTACCATGCGCGACACGCCGGGTTCAGCCATCGTCACACCGGTTAAACGACCCGCCATTTCCATGGCAATTTTATTGTGACTGATGTAGACAAATTGCACCGTTTGCGACATTTCTTCTACCAAACGGCAAAAACGACCCACGTTGGCATCATCTAACGGTGCGTCAACCTCGTCAAGCATACAAAACGGGGCTGGATTGAGCCTGAATATTGAAAACACCAATGATAATGCGGTCAGCGCTTTTTCTCCACCACTTAACAAATGTATCGTTGAATTTTTCTTTCCTGGTGGCCTTGCCATAATCGCCACACCAC
>ENA-OWNT01004960-OWNT01004960.1-seawater-metagenome-genome-assembly--contig:-NODE-4960-length-11292-cov-15.675167_pt1 | contig 11292 bp, 10 predicted proteins | sample MGYA00238136_ERZ651165 | MGnify/ENA primary metagenome ERZ651165 (study PRJEB26861, sample SAMN08777766) | seawater metagenome | isolation source: coastal seawater | place: USA: Florida | collected... | reverse complement strand
GCCGGACTCTGCGAAGCCTGCAACCACACCAAAGAAACCCCCGGCTGGAGCGCTCACCCTAGCCCCGGTCCCCGGCACACGCTCCAACTAACGACGCCGACCGGCCACACCTACTACTCCACCGCGCCACCCCTGCCGGAAACACAGTTCCGCCCGCCAGCCGCAGCGCAACCAGTCAAACAGACCGGGAACCTGCCCGGCCTTCGGGACCACGCCAAGAAGCTCAAACGCAGCAGGCTCAAGGAAATGACAGCAGCCTAAGCGCCACACATCCAGATGCCATTGGGGTCCGGACCCGGCTCGCAAACGGGGTCCGGAGGTGATTTTTCCGTCGATGGCGCCATTGGCCGTCAGGAACCAGGCAGCCTGCAGTTCGTGCGGCCGGGCAAGGACTTTCCGGCAAATGACGAGACGCCGGAGCGCCAACCAGGACTAGATTGAGGCCCGATCCGCGGCGTACGGTTCCGGCCCGGTGACAACTTCGTTGGAGGCACCGTGGCACCATTCCGAAAACGACCCCGGGTACAGCGCAGCGGAGAAACCGGCGATCTCGAGGGCAGCGATTTCGTGGGCGGCCGTCACCCCGGAGCCGCAGTACACGGCGGTGGGGACATCGGTCCGGTAGCCGAGACGCTCGAATCGTTCCCGCAGCTCTGCCGGGGCGAGGAACCGTCCGTCGGCCTGCAGATTGCCGGTGGTGGGTGCACTCACGGCGCCCGGAATATGGCCGGCGCGGGGATCCACGGGTTCGATTTCGCCGCGATACCGCTCCCCTGCGCGGGCGTCAAGGAGGAGCCCTCGCTGACCCCAGGTAGCGGCCTGTCCGGCGTCGATCGCGGGCATGGCGCCCTCGGACAGCGTGACGTTCCCGGGTGCCGGCTGCTCGGCGCCCGCAGCCAGGTCGAACCCGGCGGCACGCCAGGCGGCCAGGCCGCCGTCGAGCAGGTGGACGGAACGGAAGCCGGAGTTGCGCAGCATCCACCACAGCCGGGCGGCAGCCAGATTGCCGCTGTCGTCGTACGCCACGACGGCGTCGCCGTCGTTGATGCCCCAGCGGCGCGCGGACTCCTGGAACTGCTCGGGCGTCGGCAACGGGTGCCGTCCGCGGCTCGGTTCCGCGGGCCCGGCGAGTTCGGTGGCGAGGTCCACGTAGACGGCTCCGGGGATGTGTTCGCGCACATAGTGGTCGTGACCATGGGGGTCGCCCAGCGCCCAGCGAACATCGAGGAGCACTGTGCGCCGGCCGGTTTCGCGGGCGCCGTCCAGTTGGTCCTTCAGGGCAGCTGCATCGATGAGGGTGTCCATGTGCCCACTCTATCTTCGGCGTCCTGCCGCCCGACGGTAGGCTGTAGCGGTGAACATCGCGTACCAGCAGGACCGGGCCTGGGCCGACGAGGCCGTCCGCCGCATCAATGCCGAAAACAACCGGTCTGCCGACACCCACCTGTATTCGGTGCCGCTCCCCGGGCACTGGGGTGTGCAGCTGTACCTGAAGGACGAATCCACGCACCGCACGGGCAGCCTCAAGCACCGGCTGGCGCGTTCGCTGTTCCTTTTCGGCCTCGTGAACGGCTGGATCCGGGAAGGAACCACGATCGTCGAGGCTTCCAGCGGCAGTACCGCCGTCTCCGAGGCCTATTTTGCGCAGCTGCTGGGGCTGCCCTTCATCGCGGTGATGACGCGGACCACCAGCCGGGAGAAGATCGCCCTGATCGAACAGTTCGGCGGATCCTGCCACCTGGTGGACCACGCGTCCGAGGTCTACGAGGCGGCCGCGGACCTGGCCAGCAGCACCGGCGGGCACTACATGGACCAATTCACGTACGCCGAGCGGGCCACGGACTGGCGCGGGAACAACAACATCGCCGAGTCGATCTTCGGCCAGCTGGCGTTGGAGGAGCATCCTGTCCCCCGCTGGGTCGTCGTCGGGGCCGGCACCGGCGGGACCAGCGCCACGATCGGCCGCTACCTGCGGTATCACCGCCACGAGACGGGGCTCGCCGTCGTTGATCCGGAAAACTCCGCGTTCTATCCGGGCTGGCTGGACAGCCAGCCCGACGGCGGGATCCCCGCCGCGGGAGGTACCGCTGCCGCCGGTACAGCTACTGCCGGGGCCGCTGCTCGCGGGACGGCTACGGGACTGCCGTCGCGCATCGAGGGCATCGGCCGGCCGCGGCTGGAGCCGAGTTTTGTGCCCGCCGTGATCGACCACATGATCCAGGTTCCCGACGCCGCGTCGGTGGCAGCCATGCGGCACCTGAGGGAGCACGCCGGACTGCACGCCGGCCCGTCCACCGGCACCAACCTCTGGGGCGCCTGGCAACTGATCGCCGGGATGATCGCCGAGGGCCGTCGGGGCAGTGTGGTGACGCTCATGTGCGACGCCGGGGATCGCTACGCCGGAAACTACTACAACCCGGAGTGGCTGGCTGCCCACGGCCTGGCCCCCGAAGCCCACGAGGCCGTGCTCCGTGAGTTCTTCAGGAGCGGCGTCTGGCCGGCGTAAGCCACCAGCCCACCAGCGCAGCCGCGCAACCTAAACCTCTACCGAGTCGCCGCTGGAAAGGTGACGGTAGGCGGTGCCGTACTTGGCGCCAATCCGCGTCACGTGCCCTTCCACCAAGCCGCGGCCCATCTCGTTCAGGAGCGCGTCGTGGATCGGGAAGGCCTGAGGCGCGCGGGTCCCGATCACAAAGTCCACCACCTCGCCCACCTTGTTCCACGGGGCGTGAATGGGCACAAGCAGCGTCCGGACCTCGACGCCGTCGGGAATCGCGAAGGAGTCCCCCGGGTGGTAGACGTTGCCATCCACGAGGTAGCCGACGTTGGCCACCACGGGAATTTGCGGGTGGATGAGGGCATGCTGGCCGCCATAAGTCCGGACCGCGAAGCCCGCGGTTTCAAATTCCTGGCCCGCGGCCGCCGCGTGGATGCGGCTCCCGGCGTCGGGCGCCTTGCTGCGGAGCGTGGCAGCCACCGCCTCCGGGGCGAAAAGCTCAAGGGCCGTGTTGGCCTGCAGCGCCGCGGCGACGGCGTCGACGTCCACGTGGTCGGCATGCTCGTGGGTGATCAGCACGGCATGTGCTCCGGCCAGGGCCTGGTCTGTCTCCGAGAACGTGCCCGGGTCAAGGACCAGTACCCTGCCGTCCTTCTCGAGGCGGACACAGGCGTGCGTGAATTTGGTCAGCTTCATCCGGCCAGCCTAGGCAACGGCCGTCACGGTGTCCACGAACCCCTGCTGGTAATCTTGGACATTGCCACCACCTCAGCGAGTCCCACCCGCGAAACCTAAAACGAAGCGAGTTCCATGATGTCCCAGGGCGCCACCGCCGGCAGCAGCCAGAGTCCGGCTTCGGCACCCGCGCAGGGCAAGGAGCAGCGCGTCACTAAGCAGCGCCTCGCCGTCAGCGCGGCCCTGGACGATCTCGCCGACTTCGTCAGCACCCAGGAACTGCACCGCATCCTGCACGAGCGCGGCACCGCAGTGTCCCTCGCCACGTCCTACCGCATCCTGCAGTCGCTCGCCGACGACGGGCTGGTGGATGTCCTGCGCAACGCCGACGGCGAAGCTGTGTACCGGCGCTGCGCCGTCACCGGGCACCACCATCACCTGCTGTGCCGCAACTGCGGCAAGGCCGTGGAAGTGGAAGCCCCGGCGGTTGAAGCCTGGGCCGCGCGGATCGCGAAAGAGCACGGCTTCACCGCGGTGGAGCACACCGTGGAAATCTTCGGGCTGTGCCCCGAATGCACGGTGTTGCAGGCCGGCCACTAGCCGAAGCTGCTGAATTTCCCCGCCTTTGACCTCGCAGTTCACAACGTCCGTGGGAATTACACTTAGGCGGTCCGCAGGATCCTGCCGTTGAGCCCGCGCTTGGCCCGGGCACCGCCGATCACCCGGCAGACAACGTAGATCAGGAATGACAGCGTGGTCACGTAGGGGCTGATCGGCAACCGGCCGCCGAGGGCCAGCAGGATGCCGCCCACGGTCGCGGTCATGGCAAAGACGATGCTCAACGTGACCACCAGCCGCGGCGAGGACGTGACCCGCATGGCGGCGGCGGCCGGGGTGATGAGCAGGGCCAGGACCAGCAGGGCGCCCACAATCTGGATGGACAGCGCCACACTGATACCCAGCAGCACCATGAACCCAAGGGCCAGGGCCCGCACGGGCACGCCGCGGGCGGTGGCGACGTCGGGGTCCACGCTGGCGAACGTCAGCGGCCGCCAGATCGCCACCAGCGCCAGCATCACCACGACGGCGGCGACCCCCAGGACTTGCAGCTGGACCGTTCCGACGGACACGATCTGCCCGGTGAGCAGGCCGAACTTGTTGGCCGCCCGGCCCTCGTACAGGGACAGGAAGAGGATGCCCAGGCCCAGCCCGAAGGGCATGATGACGCCGATGATCGAGTTCTTGTCCCGCGCACGGACCCCCATGACGCCCAGCACCACGGCCGCCAGCACCGATCCCGCCAGCGAGCCGAGGATGATGTCCGCGCCGATCAGCAGCGCGAACGCCGCCCCGGCAAAAGAGAGCTCAGAGATGCCGTGGACCGCGAAGGCGAGATCACGCTTCATCACGAAGGTGCCCATCAGGCCGCCGAGCAGCCCAAGGACGGCGCCGGCCCAGATCGAGTTCTGCACCAGGACCAGCAGCTCGCCGTAGTTTTCGAAATTGAAGATTGAATGCAGCAGGCTGCCCAGATCCATTTAGCCCACCTCCCCCGCGACGGAATGCGCGTCCTGATGGTGGTGTGTCGTGGCATCCGGCAGCCCCACCACGATCAGCCGGCCGTTGGCCTGGATGACTTCGACATGGCTGCCGTACAGGTCGGAGAGCACCTCGGTGGTCATGACCTCGGCAGGCGTGCCCACGCGGAACCGTCCGCCGGCCAGGTACAGGACCCGGTCCACGTAGTCCATGATCGGGTTGATCTCGTGCGTCACGAACACCACGGCGCTGTCCGCCTCACGGCACTGCCTGTTGATCAGCGCGCTGACGCCCTGCTGGTGCTGAAGGTCAAGGGAGAGCAGCGGCTCGTCGCACAGCAGCACCTTGGGATCGGTCGCGAGGGCCTGGGCCACGCGCAGGCGCTGCTGCTCACCGCCGGAAAGCTGCCCCACCGGCACCTTGGCGTAGTCGGTGGCGCCCACGAGTTCCAGGAGTTCGTCGACCTTGCGGTTCACCTTGGCGCCGCCGAGGCGGATGCCCCAGCGGTGGCCGTCGACGCCAAGGCCCACGAGGTCGCGGGCGCGCAGGGGCGTATCGGGGTCGAACGATTTCTGCTGGGGCACGTAGCCGATCCGGCGGCTTCCCCGTTCAACGGGCTGACCGGCGAGCACAGCCGTTCCCGTGGTCAGTTCCTGCAGTCCCAGCAGGACTTTCAGGAAGGTGGTCTTGCCGCTGCCGTTGGGACCGAGCACGGCAAAGAATTCACCCGGATTGATGTCCAGGTCCAGGCCCTCCCACAGCGTCCGCTGGCCGAACGCCAGGGAGGCGCCGCGCAGGCTCACTACCGGTGTCAAATGCGGTTTCCTCGATTTTCCGCGGAGACTTGGTGCTCCCGCTGTTGCGATCATCCTAGGGCCTTGCCTACGCTCTCCACGTTTCCGGTCATCCACTGCAGGTAGGACTGGCCGTCCGGGAGGGTTTCGCTGAAGTTCACTACCGGGACGCCGGCGGTCTGGGCGGCCTTTTTCAGCGCCAGAGTCTGCGGTCCCTCGGTCTGGGTATTGTAGGCCAGCAGCCGGACTCCCCGGGATGCCACAAGATCGACAGCGGCCTTGAGCACGGCCGGCGGGACGTCGGCGTCTTCCTCGATCGCCGCCGTGTACTCGGCCGGGGTCTCGTTCTCCAGTCCGGCGTCCTCGAGCAGATACAGCGGTACGGGCTCGGTGACGGCCACGGGCACGTGGCCCGCCGAGGACTTGATGGCGGCGAGCCTGGTTTCCAGGGTGCCGAGCGAGTCCTTGAAGGCCGCCGCGTTGGTCCGGAACGTCTGCGCGGAGTCCGGTTCCAGCGAGCCCAGCTTGTCGGCAACGGCGTCCGCGAGTCGGGACATGGCCGGCAGGCTGTACCAGACGTGTTCGTTCAGCCCGGTGTGCTCGTGGGTATGGCCGGCGGAGTCGGGGCTCGCCGCTGCCGGGCTTTCGGTGGCGAGGCCGGAGACGTCCACGGCATTGATGACGCTGCTGCGGTCCAGGCCGGTGTCGGCTGCCAGGGTGTCGATGAAGGCGTCGTATCCCCCGCCGTTCTCCACCACAAGTTCGGCCTTGGACACAGCCAGCTTGTCCTGCGTGGTTGCCTCGTACGAGTGCGGGTCCTGGCTGGTGCGGTTGATGATCGAGCTGACCCGGACCTTGTCACCGCCGATGCTCGAGACGATGTCGCCGTAAACGCTGGTGGAGGCGACGACGTCGACGATGCCGTCGCCGGCCGTCCCCCGGGAGCTTCCCGCCGTCGGGCTGCAGGCTGTGAGCAGGAGGCCTAAGCCGGCAAGACCAGCCAGCATGGCTCGGGCAGCGGGACGACGCACGGGAAACCTCGGATCTGTTATTGAGAATCAGGAGCAAAAGCAACAGCCCGAGTCTATCCCTAAATAGGAATCATTCCTATTTAGAGATACCCGGTGTGCCGCCTAGCCGCCCGCCCGCTATTGGGCTGTCCGATACCGGGCCGTCCCTTACCGGGCCGTCCCTTATTGGGCTGTCCCTTATTGGTCCTGGCCCAGCCTGCGGTAGCCGGTGGCCTGCGTCGCGTCCCGGATTTCGCCGACGAGCTGCTCGATCACGTCCTCCAGGAACAGCACCCCCTGGGTCAGCCCGTCGGGCCCGATCACGCGGGCCAGGTGCGAGCCCGTGCGCTGCATGACGGACATGGCCTTCTCAATTTCGTCGTCCATGGCGAGGTTCGCCAGCGACCGGATGCGGCTTTCGGCAATCGGCTGGTGGTATCCGGCATCCGGAATGGACAGCACGTCCTTGATATGGAGGTACCCGGCAAGCATCCCGTCGTCATCGAGCATCGGGAAGCGCGAGAACCCGGTCCGGCTCACTGCCTTTTCGAATTCCGCCGGCGTGGTGGCCGCCTTGAGCATGACGAGCTTCCCCAGCGGGACCATCACGTGGGACGCCGTGTGTTCAGAGAACTCCAGCGCTCCGGTGATGAGCCCGGCGTCGTCGTCCACGAGCCCGTGGCGGGTGGATTCCTGCACGATCGACTGCACTTCTTCGAGGGTGAAGGAGGACGTGACCTCGTCCTTGGGTTCAATCCGCATGAGCTTCAGGATGTGGTTGGCGGACCAGTTCAGTGCCGCGATGACCGGCTTCACCATCCGGGCGATGAACATCAGCGGCGGCGCCAGCAGCAGCGCTGCCTTGTCCGCCATTGACACGGAGATGTTCTTGGGCACCATCTCGCCAAACGTCACGTGCAGGAACGTCACGATCAGCAGGGCGACAGCGAAGGCCACAATGTCGGCGGCCTCCACGGGGACACCCACCGCTTCCAGCGGGACCGCCAGGAGGTGGTGGATGGCGGGCTCGGCCACCTGCAGGATCAGCAGTGAGCAGACGGTGATGCCGAGCTGGGCGCACGCGAGCATGAGGGAAACGTTTTCCATGGCCCGCAGGGTGGTCTGCGCGCGCTTTGAGCCTGCCTCGGCCAGCGGCTCGATCTGGCTCCGGCGGGCGGACATGACGGCGAATTCGGCCGCCACGAAGAAGGCGTTGCCCACCAGGAGGAACGCAAGCCACAGGATTCCTGCCCAGTCGCTCATGCGGCACCTGCCTGGCTGGCGGGCTGGCCGTCGCCGGACACCCGGACGGGCCGGAAGCAGATCCGGTCGATCCGCCGGCCGTCCATGCGGGTCACGCTGAGTGTCCCGCCGACGACGTCGACTGTGTCGCCGACTGCCGCGATGCGGCCGAGCTGGCTCATGACGTAGCCTCCCACCGTTTCGTAGGCAGCTTCGTCGGGCACGGTCAGGCCCGGGATCTGTTCGGAGAGTTCATCGGGGCGCAGCAGGCCGGGGAAGTACCAGTCCCCCGACGCGCTTTGGAGCAGCCCCGGCCGGACCTTGTCGTGTTCATCGGCCACTTCCCCGACGATTTCCTCCACGAGGTCCTCCAAGGTGGCGACGCCGGCCGTTCCGCCGTATTCGTCCAGGACGACGGCCAGTTGCAGGTTTCCTTCCCGCAGTTCGGCGAGGAGGGCGTCGAGGTGGATGGTCTCGGGCACGCGGAGCACATCGGTCATGATGGCGCCGGCCTGCAGCTTGGCGCGCCGGTCCGCGGGTACGGCAATGGCCTTCTTGATGTGGACCACGCCGCGGATATCGTCGGAGGATTCACCGATCACCGGGAACCGGGAGTAGCCGGTGCGTTTGGCGGCCTCGACGATGTCCGAGACCGGCTGGTCGGCGTCGATGGTTTCCACACGGATGCGGGGGGTCATGACGTCCGCGGCGGTCTGCCCGGAAAATTTCAGGGTCCGGGCGATGAAGTTGGCGGTTCCGGCGTCGAGGGTGCCCATGGCGGCGGAGCGGCGCACGAGTGAGGCCAGTTCGGCCGGGGTGCGGGCGCCGGAAATCTCCTCCTTGGCCTCCAAACCGAAAACGTTCAGGACCTTGTTGGAGAACCCGTTCAGGACCACGATTGCGGGTTTGAAGATGGCGGTGAACACCAGCTGGGGCCGGGCGACGGCCTTGCCGATCGGAAAGGACAGCGCGATGGCCATGTTCTTGGGCACCAGCTCGCCGATCACCATGGAAAGCAGGGTGGCCAGCGCCATTGCGAGGATCAGCGACAGGGAGGCGGCCGCCGCGGCCGGGACTCCGAGCGCGGTGAGGGGGCCTTCCAGCAGCTTGCCGACGGACGGTTCCATGACGTAGCCGGTCAGCAGGGTGGTCATGGTGATGCCCAGCTGGCAGCTGGAGAGCTGGGTGGAGAGCGACTTCAGGCATTTGAGCAAGGGCTCGGCGGCGGTGTCGCCGGTGTCCACGGCGCGCTGCACGGTGGCCTGGTCCAAGGCGACCAGGGAAAATTCGACCGCGACAAAGAAGCCGGTGCCGAGGATGAGCAGGAGACCCGCTGCGAGGAGAAGCCATTCCATATTAACGGCCTGCTTCCGGAGCAGCGGCGCACAGCCGGTGCCGCTGCAAGGGCCGCTGCAGGGTGTGTAAACGCTGGAAGCGTCTGCCTGTCTGGAAGCGTCTGGCCGGCGGAGGATGGTCGGCGGAGGCCGACCCTATTTCCTGGAAGGCTCCGGAATGGCGTACGGCCGGAGAGTGATGGGCGCGTGAACGGGGTTTGCCGGCTCTGCGGGTGGACTGCGCGGGAACGGTTTCCGTTCTCCGCTGACAGCCCCCAGGCCGGCACCTAGATTTACTGTCCATAAGAATTTCAGTCTACAGGAGCAGCCGCCACCAGCCCCCCGACCTGCGGCGTCACCCGACGTGCGGCGTCACCAGCTCTGCGGGACGGGACGGCCTTCCTCGTAACCGGCCGCGGACTGGATGCCGGCCACGGCACGTTCCCGGAAAGCGGCGAGATCGGAAGCACCGGCGTAGCTCATGGAACTGCGCAAGCCGGCGGTGATCATGTCCAGCAGGTCCTCGACGCCGGGACGCGCCGCGTCCACGTACATGCGGGACGTGGAGATGCCTTCCTCGAAAAGGGCCTTGCGGTCCTTTTCGAACGCACCCTCGCGCTGGTTGCGGTTCTGGACCGCACGGGCGGACGCCATGCCGAAGCTCTCCTTGTACTGCCGGCCGCCCGCGTCGAGCTGCAGGTCCCCGGGGCTTTCGTGCGTGCCGGCAAACCAGGAGCCGATCATGACCTGGCTGGCACCCGCGGCCAGGGCCAGGGCGACGTCGCGCGGGTAGCGGACACCGCCGTCGGCCCATACCCGGCCGCCGGCCTCCCGTGCCGCGGCGGAGCATTCCAGGACTGCACTGAACTGCGGGCGGCCCACGGCCGTCATCATGCGGGTGGTGCACATGGCGCCCGGACCCACGCCGACCTTGACGATGTCCGCCCCCGCTTCGATGAGTTCCCGGGTGGCCTCGCCGGTGACCACATTGCCGGCAACCACCGGCACGCCGGGGTTGAGTCCCTTCACGGCGGCCAGGGCGTCGAACATCTTCTGCTGGTGGCCGTGGGCGGTGTCGAGGACCAGCACGTTCACGCCGGCAGCCAGCAGCTCGGCCGCCCGCCCGGCAACGTCGCCGTTGATCCCGACGGCGGCAGCCACCTTGAGCTTGCCGTCCCCGTCCAGGGACGGGCGGTAGAGCGTGGAGCGCAGGGCGCCCTTGCGGGTGAGCACGCCGGCCAGGACGCCGTCCTGCTGCACCGGCGCGTAGTCGGTCCCCGCCGCGTCCATCGCCTCAAAGGCGCGGCGGAGGGCCTGCGCAGCGTCCCCGGCGGCCGGTCCGACGTCGAGCAGTCCGGCGTCCAGCACGAGCGGCTGGTGGCGGACAACGGAGCCCAGCGACGCGAAACGGTCCTGGCCCTCGCAGTCGGCGGCACGCACCACCCCGGTGACCGCGCCGGATGCATCCACCACCACTACGGCCCCGTGCGGCCGCTTGCCCATCAAGTGGAGGGCATCAATCACGGTGTCCGTGGGCGCCAGGGTGACGGGCGTCTCGAGCACCGGGTGGCGGCCCTTGATCCAGGCCGTAACGTCCCTGATGACATCGAGCGGGACGTCCTGCGGCAGGACTCCAAGGCCGCCGCGGCGGGCCATGGTCTCGGCCATCCGCTTGCCGGTCACGGCCGTCATGTTCGCCGCCACCAGTGGAATCGCCGAGCCGGTTCCGTCGTCGGCCGCGAGATCCACGTCCAGGCGCGAGGTGACATCGGAACGGGACGGCACCAGGAAGAGGTCGGAGTAGGTCAGATCGGTGGTGGGCTCGTTGAGGAAACGCACGGCTGCTCCTTAGGTGGCACCTTCGGCACCAAACGGGTTCTCCTCCGATTCTAGGGCGGTTTCCGGCGAGGTTCCCCGGAGCGGGTCCGCGCCCTTCCGGCACCGCTCCGGGCACCGCCTCGGGGCTCGTTCTGCAGCGCAATTCGGCGGCTGCCGGGGCAGACCATGATTTGAGTCACGCTTATTGGCGGTTTAGCAAGAATCGTCACTAGACTGGCATGGGTCTGGGTTCACTGGACGCAGAGACTGGCTCGATCGTTGTGCCGAGGCACCGTGGAAGCCAGAGGGAATCAAACTCATGGAAGAGGCGTATTTCAAGTGCCAGAGCAGCCTAGCCACCGTCTACCAGAGGAATTTGGCGG
>ENA-OWNT01004959-OWNT01004959.1-seawater-metagenome-genome-assembly--contig:-NODE-4959-length-11301-cov-3.690217_pt1 | contig 11301 bp, 10 predicted proteins | sample MGYA00238136_ERZ651165 | MGnify/ENA primary metagenome ERZ651165 (study PRJEB26861, sample SAMN08777766) | seawater metagenome | isolation source: coastal seawater | place: USA: Florida | collected... | reverse complement strand
AATTGTTGATGTGGGCTTCCAGTGAAGGTAAGCAATTTGAGCTGCAAATGACGCTGTTTCGTGCCTACTTCAGTGAACAAAAAGATATCAGCGATGATGAACAGCTGATTGAATGCGCAACTGCTGTTGGCTTAGACCCAGAGGTCGCGAAAATGGTGATTAACGATCAAAGCTGGGCAGAGACTGTCGCTCACACCGAACACCAATGGTTAGAAGCAGGCATTCATGCCGTACCTGCCATCATCATCAATCAGAAACATCTGATCTCTGGTGCTCAAACGCCTGACTTGCTCATTTCAGCGCTAGAGCAAATTACGCTGAATACGCATTAGGTTGGATAAGCCTTTCTGAGAGATTGAATTGCGTCTATGCCAATCGGCCTCTATCCTGTTACTCATTTCCGATAACAATAAAGGCAAAATGATGCAGAATTCTTACCCAATCGGTACGCCTGGAACAAAATGGGGTGACGCTGAACGTAAGGCGTGGCGCGATCAAACCACCATTAAACGCAAATACAAGCAGGAAGTCCTCCCTAAGATTCATGCTCTGGCAGAACACTTTGACGTTGAACAGTATGGCGCACTTTCTTATGAAGAAGAACGCTATCCTTTATTCTGCATAAAGAGCAAAAACTGGGATGCCTCTAAATCTGTCGTTCTTATAACTGGCGGAGTCCATGGTTATGAAACCAGTGGAGTTCATGGCGCATTACAATTTGCACAAGACCACATGGCGAGCTATAGCCAACACTTTAATATCGTTGTCGCTCCGTGTGTTAGCCCGTGGGGTTATGAAACGATCAACCGCTGGAACCCGTTAGCGATTGACCCGAACCGCTCATTCTACGCAGACAGCCCAGCAGAAGAGTCAGCTAACTTAATGAGCTTAGTCGAGTCGATCAATGAAGAGATCCTTGTTCATATCGACTTACATGAAACCACTGATACGGATGAGTCGGAGTTTCGCCCAGCTTTAGCGGCACGTGATGGCATTGAGTACATCGCGGGGACGATTCCTGACGGTTTCTATACCGTTGGCGATACAGAAAACCCTCAGCCAGAATTCCAAGCGGCCGTGATTGAGTCTGTCGCGAAAGTCACTCACATTGCACCAGCCGATGAGAACAATGAGATTATTGGCTCGCCTGTGACTCAGCACGGTGTTATCAACTATCCTATGGTGAAACTTGGCTTATGTGGCGGAGTAACAGATTGCCAATATGGCACCACGACCGAGGTTTACCCTGACAGCCCGAAAGTGACCGATAAAGAGTGTAACGATGCTCAAGTCGCAGCGGTTGTCGGCGCGTTAGACTACGTGCTAAAGCAACTAAAGTAATTTGTTCTTATATTGCTCCGGGGTCTGCCCGGAGTATTTTTTAAACATCGCGATAAACGGACTGGCTTGATTATAGCCCAGCGTCAATGCCACTTCTTTTACCGATTGCCCCTGGCGCAATAAATCCATCGAGTACAGATAGCGGACTCTCAGCCTCCACTCGGTAAAACTCATCCCTAGCTCTGATTGACAGTGGCGCGCTAACGTTCTCTCTGTCGTGTGCACACGTTCCGCCCACTCCGACAGGCTGGTATTATCAATCGGATTTTCTTCTACCGCTGCGAGTATTTTGGCCAGATATTTATGGTCCGTTGATGGCAAAAAATGATGCTGAGTATCGCGTGTGGCTAACTGGTCCAAAAGTACCTGCACCAAGCGTTTATCTTGCTGTGATTCCGCCACATTAATGCCGCGCTGGCGAAAGTCATCAACAATCGCCGAGACAATCGGGGTGATCTTGATAAGGCTGGTGCAATCTGGGAAGTTTTGCGTTAGCTCCTGCGCGATGTTAAGCGAACAATACGAGAGCGGTTTACGGTTAAAACTGGTATGCCTGACACCCGCTGGCACCCAAATGGCCAAATGAGGTGGCGCGAGAAAGCGCGTATCTTCCGCTTCCATTTCCAAAATTCCACCGCTGATTAATTGCACCTGCCCCCAAGGGTGGCTGTGCATTCGAGTTTCCGTATTAGACAGAAACGCTTCGAAATTCATAAATACATCTGATGGTGCTTTATCAATTGATAACGAAGGGTGAAGGTGTTTCGCGGACTTTCTCAACTTTTGTCTTCCTGTCGCTTACAATGTCGCTTTAGAGATACTTGTAATTATAACGACCTGTCACACTACTCTCTACTACTAATATCGCGATGGAACTCACATGGTTTACCTACTGCCTTTTCTTACCGTCTGCATTTGGGGTGGAAATACTATTATCAATAAGATGGCTTCAGAGGCAATCGAACCCAGTGCAATGAGCTTTTATCGTTGGCTATTGGCCGTATTGGTTCTAACCCCTTTCTGTTTGCCTACCGTCATTAAGCAGTGGCAAGTTATTAAGCCCTATTTGTTCAAACTTGGCTGTCTGGCACTCTTAGGAATGGTACTTAACCAGTCTCTCGGTTACTACGCTGGCTTAACGACCAGTGCCTCCAACATGGCATTAATTACCTCTTTAGTACCATTGCTAAGTGTGTTCATGAGTAGGCCCATCTTAGGTAAGCCAATCACATTCAATAGTATTGTGGGTGGGATCATCGCACTGATAGGCTTGGCGTTTATGCTTGGCAGAGGGGATATTACCTTTTTCTTACATAGCAGCATCGCTGTCGGCGACGGCATCATGGTCATCACTTCTGTTTGTTATGCCGCTTACTGCGTACTGCTCAAACGCTGGAAAATGCCACTCTCTAACTGGACCTTAGTTTACACCCAAGGGCTACTGGCTGTGATAATGCTTATACCGTTGTGGTTGTCCAGCGAGCAACTGGCACCGACATCTCCATCCTTACCACTTATTGCGTATGCTGGCCTTGCGGCTTCCGTGGCCGCACCTTGGATGTGGGTAAAAGCGATTGATTTGATCGGCGCAGACTCAAGCGCCATGTTTATGAACCTCATACCTGTCGTAGCCATTACCCTTGCTGCACTTCTACTCGGTGAGACGATCCATAACTTCCACCTAATTGGCGGCGCGATGGTGATCAGCGGTGTCGTTTTGTCACAGGTTAAATTGGCTAAAAAGCCGCTTCAGCCTGTCCAAAGCTTCGAGCGAATTTAGCTAACATACCTCAGTTACAAGTCACATGAGCAAAACAGCCCTGAACTAATCAGGGCTGTTTTGATCCGGTTAGTTCACAACTTCGATATCGGTTTCTGGTACGCAGCAGCACGCCAGTACCACGCCCATATTACGTTCATGTTCTTGCAATGCTGGTACGTCAGGCTGGTGCACTTTCCCTGATTCGACCGTCACTTTACAGGCTCCACATAGCCCCGCACGACAACTATTGGCGATGGGCGCCCCGGCATCTGCCGCCTGCTCCAGCAAGGTTTTCTGGTTATCGCCAGTAAAGAGATGACCATTCACGCTAATCGTCACTTGCTTAAGCGGCTGCTGACTGATAGCACCAACACCAAATGCTTCTTGGTGATAACACGCCTCAGGCAGCCCTTTTTTAAGCAGCAGATTCTTCGCTTTTTGCATGAACCCATCCGGCCCGCAAACAAACACTTGGCGCTGCTCTACATCTCGGATCTGTTTGATATGCGCGAGCGATAAACGCCCTTTCAGACCAAACCAATCCATCGGTGCCTGAGACAACGATATTAAGACAGTCAGGCCATCATGCTTACGCTTCAATGCATCCAGTTCTTCCTTACACGGGATGTCTTCCACACTTCGACATTGGTGATAAAACACCACATCTTGAATTTGATCGTGATCAGACAAGTAGCGGAGCATCGACATCATTGGCGTGACACCACTCCCCGCCGACAGAAGAAGCAACGGTTTCTCGATGCTCTCATCTAGGTGGAAGCTTCCATCAGGTTGCTCACAGCTAAGCGTACTGCCTACTTTTAGGTTATCCACCAGCCAATTCGACACGCGACCACCATCAATTCGCTTCACCGATATCGCCAAACGCCCCGGACGAGAAGGGCTGGAGGATAAGGTATAACGACGCCCAACCGTTTCACCATTCATTTCAATCGTAATGGGCAAGTGCTGACCTGGGAGATAGTTTGGTGTGTCACCATGCTGAGGTTCGAGCCAAAAGGTAACAAAGTCGCGTGCAATTTCTTCGCGCTCAACACACGTCATGACCAGCTTTTCTGGCGAGTTATCTGGGTAGGATTCTTTCTCTTTACGCTCTAAAACTTCGACGACATCACCTTGACGGATCATACCCTCGTTTTTAGCCACTAGGTTTTGACCAAAAAACACTCCGCCACGTTCATTGGCTCGGAATTGCGACAAGGTATTCAGTGGCTATTTGCTGGTGCGAAAAGCGCCTTTCTCAACGTCTACTGTTGTCAGCACACAACGTTCACAAGGTTTCACCGCCTCAAATTCGACTTCACCGATACGAATACGCTTCCAGCCATCTTCACCAAACGGCTCTGTGTCCGACACCACCAAATTAGTTCTAAACTGATCCATTGAGTGTTTTTCTGGGCTGCGGCGATTCAGCTCTTCCAACGAAGCTTCGCTGATGACAAGTAATGGATAGCCATCCGCAAAGCTTACATTGTGTCCTAGCTTTTCTCGTACGCGGTTAGACTGCTCACCACAATATAGAAGCTCGACTCGTTGCCCTAACACCTCGCTGAACCAATCATCGGCCTCATCGGTTGTTGTGTAGGCAGTGAAAGAGTCTTTCCACACTTGCGCGGGTGCTTCCTGCATTTTGAAATCGCGATAACGAATACGTAGCGGTGATTTCCCCTGTGCACTAAAAATCAATCCATCCGCGGTCAGGCTAGAGTTAACCGTCACCATTTGCGGATATTTTCTGGCGGTTACCATTGAGCCATCGGCAAGAGCCAACATAAATCGGCGGTCAAAAGTAATCCCTTGCTTTTCAACCCAAGCAGACGACAGCGCAATACCACCGACCGATTTGACAGGAAAGACATTGATTTGAGAGAGAGTGGGTGCTGACATTACTAATCCTAAGTATTCGTTATTGTGGGCTTATTATACGCAAATCACTTTTGTTGTCTTGAATCAGCGAATACCACGGCCACAATAAGAACGCTGTTCCACTTTTGATAACTCTCTCGGTAAATAGCAGAAACTCATAAACTTTCTGCTTTAATAAAAAGAACGTTTAATCAAAACTCGCGAGTGGATCGTCATCAACATGACATGGTTCACCGCCATACTACGATCAAGTTGTAAGGAGAAACCAATGAATAAACTCGTCATGATACTGTTGTGTATCTTTCTGCCCCCTGTCGCGGTATTTATCGACCGTGGCCTCGGTAAAGATTTCATTATCAACCTTATTTTAACGTTAATTTTCTTCCTGCCTGGCAGTATTCACGCGCTATGGTTGACCATGAAATAAGATCGCCGTTCACCCGCTCGTTTCACCCCACTACATACGCACTTGGAAAAAAGGGGTGAAATAGCGCTCGCTTTGCTCTATCATCCTGTCGCCTAAGCGTAAGCGTTTGCTTTAACAGTTATCGCTATGTTTAGGCTCCAATCAGACAACTTAAATTATGGTGGGAGCAATAATGACAACACTTACGATTACACGTCCTGACGACTGGCATGTTCATCTTCGCGACGGTGACGTTTTAAAGGATACGGTGCGTGATATTAGCCGCTACAACGGACGAGCGCTTATCATGCCGAACACAATCCCACCTGTAACGACTACGGAAATGGCGCTGGCATACCGCGAGCGTATCATGGCAGAGAAGCCTTCAGAGCAATTTGAGCCACTCATGGCGCTTTACCTGACAGACAACACCACACCAGATGAAATTCGCAAGGCGAAAGCGTCTGGCAAAGTCGTGGCAGCGAAGCTCTACCCAGCGGGTGCAACCACTAACTCAGATTCAGGTGTCACTTCAGCGAAAAACATTTACCACGTACTGGAAGCGATGCAAGAAGTCGACATGCTGCTACTGGTACACGGCGAAGTCACCACGCACGATGTGGATATTTTTGACCGCGAGAAAGAGTTCCTAGATAACGTGCTCGCGCCAATCGTTAACGACTTCCCAAACCTGAAAATTGTGTTAGAACACATCACAACCGCAGATGCGGCGAACTTCGTTAAAAACGCGAACGACAACGTGGCTGCAACCATCACCGCTCACCACCTGCTTTACAACCGTAACCACATGTTGGTTGGCGGTATCAAACCTCACTTCTACTGCCTACCGATTCTTAAGCGCAACACCCACCAAAAAGCGCTGATTGAAGCGGCAACGAGCGGTAGCAAAAAGTTCTTCCTTGGTACAGATTCTGCGCCACACGCAAAAGGCATGAAAGAAGCCGCTTGTGGTTGTGCAGGCTCTTACACCGCGCATGCAGCCTTAGAACTGTATGCAGAAGTATTTGAGCAAGAAGGCAAGCTAGAGAACCTAGAAGCATTTGCCAGCCACAACGGCCCTGACTTCTATGGCGTTCCTCGCAACTCAGATACCGTCACGCTAAGCAAAGAAGAATGGACAGTGGCAGAAAGCATGCCATTTGGTGAAGATATTGTCGTCCCTATCCGCGCTGGCGAAACCATCGGCTGGACAGTCAAGTAATATTCGGCTTTCACACCGTTATGTAGCTTTAATAAAAAACCGCCAACTGGCGGTTTTTTGTTACTTAAATTCACTCAGGAAACGAGATACCCAAGTAATTTCGCCAAACGCAATAAGGTCATAGATAGTAAAGAAGATGGCACAAATTGCGGCCAGCTTTAGCAGTCGGTAAACAATGAACATGCGTATTCCAAGTAATTGAAGCGTTGCCATTATAAAGAAAGCCGCATTATGCGGCTTTAGAACAGAAACTTAAATGGTAAGAATGAGTAAACTGAAACGTTCAACGTGCATACTCATCAAAGCTCACAAACATGTAAGCAGTTGCTGGGGTGCTTAAGCGCATAGTGATATTCTTCCGAACAGCTCGATCATATATTACTGTTATCATCGAGCTAAACCTAAGGCTCACTATGACAACAAATAGTTAAGCACAACTTTATGACGAAACAAAGTAAGCCTGACTCGTCGACAATTTTTAGCCCCTATTCTCACCCTACAGAATTCTAGAGGTTTTTAAGTGATAAAATACCCAATTATAGATATTTCAAATCAAAATATTGATGATTTCGAACAGATGGGTACCAAGTCAAAATTTTGGTATACCGACTCAAAAACTGGGGAAGAATATCTATTTAAATCTATCCACACCGAAGATCGACAGGGTAAACCTATTCAAAGAATAGGAGAAGACTGGGCTGAAAAGATCGCTTGTGAACTTGCTGAAGCATTGGGCATACCGCATGCTCATTATGACCTCGCATACTACAAAGGGCAAAGAGGCATTCGGAGTAAAAAGTTTACTATGGATGGAGATAACATGTTCTTTGGTAACCAGCTTATCGAACATGTAGCAAACCGAATAAATGCCCCCTTAGAACGAGGACAACGATCTCAAAAGGTAGAACGAGTTTCCGCTATATTAGCTAGATTGATAGATCACCCACCAAAGGGATGGGTAAACACTACCAACCTCAAAACCACATTCGATGTTTTTATTGGTTACTTAATGCTGGACACTCTCATCTCTAACCAAGATCGACATAATGAAAACTGGGGTATGATACTTAATGGGAATCAAACCTATTTAGCCCCATCGTTCGACCATGCTGCTAGCTTAGGCAGAAATGAGTCACGGGAAAAAATGCATGAGAGGCTAACTACTAAAGATGAGGGGCGCCAAATACCTTCATACGTGATCAGAAGTAAATCTTACTTCTATAATGGTAATCATAGATTGAAAACTCTCGATGCTTTCTTAATGTTTGGGTATTTCAGAAAAAAAGCCACTTTGGAATGGTTAGAGAGACTCGAAACGTTAGATTTTGAAGATATGTTTTCAATTGTGGATAAGGTCCCTGATGAAATAATGGGACTAACTGAAAAAACTTTTTGTAAAGCGATACTTATTGCAAATAAAGCCCGTATACTAACGTATAAACAATTGTTTCTAGAGCAAGAGGATAAGGAAACTATTTCATGAAAAGTGTTTTTGTCATTTGGAAAGATAGTGAGGATGGTATGTGGCATCCAGTTGCTAAGCTTACCCGTTCAGAGGATGGGTATCGCTTCAATTACACCAAAGGGGCAAATCACAAAAACTTCATAGCGTTTCCAAGAATGGACGATTTAAGTAAGGTGTATCATTCAGGCTCACTATTTTCGTTTTTTTCTAATCGTCTAATTCCAACTAATCGCCCTGAATTTAAGAAAATGCTTGAGTGGTCAGCTATCAATCTAACTGGATATGATGAGCTTGATTTACTCGGTGTGTCAGGTGGAGCAAGGAAAACTGACGATTTTCGAATCATTCCGGAGCCAGAAGTCACTAATGAAGGACAATACAAAATTCGTTTTTTTATTAGTGGTGTACGCCATTTAAACGCAGAAAGTTTGCAACGGGTGGATAAATTAAAGGTAAACGAACAACTTAAGCTAGTTTATGAAGATACTAATCCTCATGATTGCAATGCTATTCTAGTCTCGAGCAAAGATGATACTCCTATTGGGTACTGTCCCAAGTATTTCAACTGCGATGTTCGCGCTCTTCTGGATGACCCTGAGTTGAGTTCTCATTCCCTAAATGTAGTTAAGTTAAATAAGGAAGCACCACATCAGTTTAAAGTATTGTGTGAGTTCGTCACTAGGTGGCCTAGAGGCTTCAGGCCTTTAGTATCCGAAGAGTACTTAGCCCATACCATTAGCCACTAGAGTTTAAATAGTAAAAAGGCCGCTATAAGCGGCCTTAATAATTTGATTTTCTTACTTAAAAGGTAAGAATCAGATACTAGTGAACAGGTGTATCTGTCTTGGCATAAAATTTACCGAAATGCGCTTCAAGCACTTCTGGCGTCAGCTTGCCTTCGGCTTCCAGCTTTTTAAGTTCAGCAGCAATCGCTTTCTGCTCTTCCAGTGAAGGAAGTGCCACTTCAGGCTCATCACCCATTTCTTGTGACATTAGCTCAAGTTCTTTTTCGAAATCACTCATGATCCCACTTACCTTTTCAATACAAAAACTGGGGTCAAGTTTACCTACTTAACCCCAGTTATTCTAGTTTCTGTAAGAAGATTACAGTTTGAAGCCGCCCACTAAGCTATCCAAACGCTTCGACAACGCTTTAAGATCCGCGCTCGCCTGTGCCAGCTCTTCTGCTGTTCCTGTCGTCACTTCGTTGATTGCGTTGATCTCTTCAATGTTCTGGTTAATGGTGTGAACCACAGTCGATTGCTCTTCGGTCGCTGTTGCCACTTGGGTATTACGATCCGAAATATCGTGGATACGCTCCGAGATACTGATCAGCACTTGTACTGCTTCATCCGATGATGACACCCCTTCACCCGTCACAGCTTTACCTGCTTGCATTGCGGTAACGGCATCTTGCGCATCACTTTGCAGCTGGTTAATCATCTTCTGGATTTCTTCTGTCGAATCTGCAGTGCGACTTGCTAGGTTGCGAACCTCATCAGCGACCACAGCAAAACCACGACCTTGTTCGCCCGCACGTGCTGCTTCAATCGCTGCGTTCAATGCCAACAAGTTAGTTTGCTCAGAAATGTCACGGATAACGTCTAGAATAGAGCCGATCTCTTGCGTGGTTGACGCTAATTGTTCTACCACCATGCCCGTGTTTTCAATGTCCATCGACAAACGGCTGATCGCGTCTTTGGCTTTGTTCACTACGTCTTGACCCTCTTGGGTATTGTCTGACGCTTGTGTCGCCGTTTCTGCTGCTGTAGCCGCATTAGAAGCAATCTCGCTGATGGTCGCGCCCATCTGGTTGATAGCCGCAACGACCTGAATTGTCTGGTCGCGCTGCATTTGGCTGTTATCGTGAGTAGTATTGGATTTTACCGAAACCCCATCCGCTGCCGACTGCAATGCATGGCTAGTCGAAGCCACCTCTTTCATTGACTGGTGAATCTTCTCAATAAATCCGTTGAAACCTTCTGAAAGCTGACCGATTTCATCACTGCTCTTCACCTCAATTCGCTGAGACAAGTCACCATCACCTTTGCCAAGGTCGCTAAAACGCTCTGCGATCGCGCGAATAGGACGAGCAATGCTGTTGGCTAAGAACACACCCATTAGGATAAACAATCCAGCGACCACGACCGTTGTGATCATCATCTGCTTGGCAACGTGGTTGAGATCAGCAAACACTTCGTCCACTGGCACAACGCCGACAACAAACCAGTCCATAGAAGGGACATGAGTGGTCGCGACAAATACGCGCTGACCCTGATAGTCTGATTCAATCAAATTGAAACCTGATTTGTTCAGCAACTGTGAAGACTGTGAGCCAAACAGATTCGATAGTGTCGATTTGGCTTCGCTACGGTCACGGTGAATCTGCACTTGACCTTTTTCGTCTGCTAAGAATACAAAACCTGTCTTTTCGATCTTAAAACTGTTGAGTAAAGAGACCATATCATTCATCGATTTAGACAAGCCAGACATCGTATGTCCGTTCAAGTTTTGGTAGTTGGTGAACATTTTCACTTCACCATTAGCTTCCTGAAAAATACTCACTGAGGTTGTCTTACCAGATTGAGTAAAACCAAAGAACCATCCATCTTGCTGGTGATTCAACTGGCGCAAGAAACCATCTTGGTTCCAGTAGTATGCCGTGTTGCGGTTAGCGACAGAGGCATCGTTCAGGTTGTACTGCTGACGTACATTGTTTAACTCTTTTACCAGCAGAGCTTCATCGGCAGGATCAACAAGGGTGGTGTTCACCGCTTGCTGAACAAATTCGTTCTTGGCAACTTGCTCTGCGGCGGACAATAGTTGGATAACTTCATGATCAATTTGATCGCTAACCTGATCGAGCATAGAAGGGAGTTCGATATCAATGAGACGATGCTCAAGCACACCGCGAGCCTGGTTCTGAGCAAGAACACCGACAATGACTGTCGATGCAAGCACAGCAAAAGTAATGCCCGCGACAACCTTTTGCTTAATTGTGATGGAATTAAGTTTCATAAATTCATCTGCCTTTTTGAAGCGATAATGTGAACGACCTCTTGCAGCAACACACTGACAACTTATTCGCGAGACCGAGTCTTTAAGCTCTTTATATCGACCTCTAAAATCATTCCTTTACGCTTTTGAATGCAAAAATTTTGAGCTTTAACTGACGCAAACGTTTTAATTTCGAGGGCTTTGCGCGTAACGCTTTGGAATTA
>ENA-OWNT01004958-OWNT01004958.1-seawater-metagenome-genome-assembly--contig:-NODE-4958-length-11302-cov-6.399555_pt1 | contig 11302 bp, 10 predicted proteins | sample MGYA00238136_ERZ651165 | MGnify/ENA primary metagenome ERZ651165 (study PRJEB26861, sample SAMN08777766) | seawater metagenome | isolation source: coastal seawater | place: USA: Florida | collected... | reverse complement strand
GAGATACACAGAGACACAGAACGAGAGAGCAGCGCATACGTCAGAACCAGCCACCGCAGTGCACTCGACTTTGGGGTCGTCACAAAATTGCAAGAGCGACGGATTCGCAAGACGGCTTACCAGAGCATCTGTGGTCACGATCCACGGCGAGATGGTGGTCGCGACGTTTTTGGCAGTGAACGGGCCAAGGGGCACGTACTCCCACTTCTGAATGTCACGAGCACTCCAGTCGTTCATGAGAACGAGGCCAAAGATCTTGTCCGCGGCCTCACGGATGTCGATGGGTTCTCCCAGCGCGTTGCCGGTGCCCACGAAGGCTCCGATCTCCACCTCGAAGTCCATCAGTCGGCATGGGCCGAAAACGGATCCTTGCTTGGGGTCCGCGTTGTCCTTCTGGAGCTGACCGCGCGGGCGGCGGATGGCAGTTCCAGACGGAATCACGGACGACGATCGGCCGTGATATCCAACGGGCAAATGCAGCCAATTGGGTTGCAGGGCGTTGTCCTTGCCGCGGAACATGGTGCCGACATTGGTGGCGTGCTCCCTCGACGAATAGAAGTCCGTGTAGTCGCCAATCGTGGCGGGCAGGTGCATGACCACCTCGGAGGCCGGTCGAATTGCCTTGGCGCCAGCAGTGGAGTCTCTCAGTGCGGTGTTGGACTCGAGCAGGAGCTGCTGGACCGTGTTGCGCACAGAGCGCCACGACGCCTTGCCACGGCCCATGAAGTCATTGAGGCGAGGCTGATGGAAGCAACCAGCGTGCTTGAAGTTTCCGAGCAAATCGGCATCGGCGACGGCAGACAAGTCGACGACGTTGTCCCCGATTGCGACACCACAGCGCGGCTTCGCTTCGGCGTCACCCTTCGGGGTGAAAACTCCGAACGGAAGGTTGTGGATCGAGAAGTCATGGTCTTCGGGGACGTCCACGAAAGACTTGAGCTCGACGCGGCCTTTCTTCTCGGCGGGTGCTGCGTCAGTCATTGTTGAATAAAGCGGTGACGGTGATTCGTATGGGAAGACTTGCAACGAGGAAAGTTGGTCGGTGGGTGATCACAAATTTCTTGCGGGGTGGAGAAACACAAAAGACAAGGCAACAAAAGCAGCCGCACGGAAAACTCGCGTTGCATCGTACACGCCACCCATCCACGCATCCACGCATCCACGCATCTATGCATCCACGCACGCGGCCATCAGTGCTGCCCTCGTTGAAAACACCATCACTTACATGCCCACCACCCAGAGGAAAACACGTGCGCAAACGACATATAGCAGAGGCACAGTCGGCCACTCTCTGTCTCCACCCCGTCAATTGTTGCGTCACGCAGGCCATCCCTGCATCCTTTGCATGATGCAAACAACAACATCATCACGAGATGCACACAACAAAAAGAGGAATGCGTCAAGCTGCGGTTGCACAGCAACGTACGACGTACGACGTACGACACCACGACAGACGTGACGCACCACTGTACGCACGGCCACGGCAAACTCAGTCAGCGACGGCCAACGAAGCGTCGAAGGAACGAAGGAACGAAGGAACGAAGGAACGAAGGAACAACGACGGCCGACCGTCGGCCGTCGGTCCGCCAGCGAATTCGTTGGATACCAACAAACAAAATGCATGCCTGACTTTCCGTCCATCAAAATCCAATTTGATGTATTGTACATTTGATAATGAAAAGTTATTAAAATGGGAAATTCACTGTAACGTAGCTTTGTGAGAAATTATTAGAAGCGGTTTGTGCAACAGTACAGTAGGTGTAAAATGGGGAATCGACGACGACGGCGAACTCGGGGACTTGCGTCGTCGTCGGACAACGAACGAACGAACGACGAACGACCAAATTACACATTTTTAAAACCAAAATCAGTTGACTGTACACTAAGTATAGAGATTTTCAAAGAGTGCTATTGCGCATTCATAAGCATAAAATACTATTTTATAAACCGTGTGAACAGTAGTAAGATAAGTAAAATGGAATTAGAAATTCGAAATGATGGAATGATTCGTATGATACGTTCGTTTCGTTTCGTTTCGTTGCGTCCAAAACATTCCTTCCTCCCTTCCTTCCTTCCTGTTCTCTCTCTCTCCCACAATGTCTGTGTTCACCTTTTCTTTCATTTCAGGCCTTTCTTTCACCTTTTCACGTGGTGGGTGGGCTGGCTTGTCGGTCGGTCGGTCGGTCGGTTGGTCGGTCGGTTGGTTGTTGGTTCGTTCGATCGAGCTTTTTTGGCTTCGTGGCTTCGTGGCTTTTTTGTTGTTGTGCTGTTGTTTGTTTGTTGTGTTCATTTGTGTGTGGTGGCGAAGTGGCGACACTTGGTGGTACCATACTGCGATGCGTACTTGAGGTATTCCGTAGCTCAGTATTTCCCACATGGCTACAAATCACTGTGGGCTGCATGGTCCAGCTTGAAGCTTGCAATGCCATGCCATGCCGTTGTCTACAGCAGCATCACATGCTTTCGTGAACACACGGCATCGGATGCGAAACTAGTCGTAGTTGTATGCCAGCTGTGGTATGCTCTAAGTGGGATGAAGCTGCAAGAAGATTAATTAAATTAAGCGCGGGAAAGCTGGTTGCTGTGGTATGCGTTGCAAGTATCAAACATAGAAGCAGGATACACAGCACGCACGACTAGGTACGGTCACCGATACGTACACGACTTGTACTGCCATACTGCAATGCCTGTTGCGACGTATTTACCTGCTCACACAATGACGTGCTGGAAGCGATGGGATGTTTGTGTGCACCTCGCTCGAATCAAGCTGTGAAATAAAAGTTATTATGATAAATAAAAACCACCGCACTGTGGCTAGTTGGGAAGTGGTAGACTAAGTTCGTATGTTGCACAACAAAAGTGAACGTGTCCTGATAGGCGATTGCGCGCCCTCGGTGTCGCGCACTCAACGAACTACGACAGCTAACGGGACAACACAGAGTTGCGCCTTTGTGATGCAACCGAGCACCACAGCAATGCCTGGCCCGACAAAATTCAAAAACTTGAAAACCATTTCAAAGTGGGAGCGCACGACAGATGGGCACGACGAACCGCAACAATGGTGGACCCGATGGCAAGTGCTGACATAAGTGCTGTCGGCGGGAATCGACAGTCATTGTAGAAGGAGACCTCCGCTGGAACCATGCCCGCAGTGGTTCCCGTTCCCGTGGCATTGGTGGAGTTTGTCCAACACACGTCCGACGTTGGTGTCAGAGCGCCCACGCCCTGCCCAATGGCAAGCAGACCGACGGAAGGGAACAGCAAGACGATGCCGAATAGAACCGGGAAAAGGCCTGAAGTAGTGGTTTGTGTGCACCGAGGTGGCATCAGCTGAAGATTTGATCGAGCAAGCTGGGTGTTGCAAAACTGACCTTTGTTGCCCCCAGGAAAATGGGCTGCCACAATCGGTCCAAGTGTACACAAGATACCACCAAATCCGGTGCCAATAATCACCTACGAAACAGAGAAGAAACCGTCAGGAACGAATGGAGAAGTTGTAGGTGGTGGAGATCAACGCACCGATGCAACATAGAGAACAAGAAGTTGCTCCGGAAGGAACAAAAAGAGAAGGAGGCCGACCAGTTCAAGTCCAATGAAAACAGTGAGCAGCTAAGAACAGCAACAAGCACACTCGATCAGAATTTGCATCTTGTTTGGCGAATACCAGCCTCCAACAGTGCAATCGGACCTTTGACTGGATAACCGCAAAACGGTACGTGAAAGTCGCAAGTAAACGCCCGAGCACCTACGACCATCACCAAACAGGACGCTATTTCAGCGTTGGTGCGGCACGAACGCACGGCCACGTGGCGTGAAGATCGTACCTGTCCGCTGAGGAAAGTTAGGGCGAGATTATCCGACAGAATCGCGATGTTGTGCTCTGTCAAGACGTAGTCTTCGGCAGCAACGCCTAACAGCGAGCCAAATGCACCGCCCAGACCAACTCCGAAGAACGAACATACGCACGTGTACCACACGACGTCAGACCTCCAGAGCTTGCCGCAATCGATTTTCGGAGCGACGACTTTCTCCGGCTCCGACGAAAAGTCATCCAACTTCTGCGGCTGCTGAATACGGTAGGTCCAGAAGAAGCGCCCCACGCCGAGCAGCAAGTATGCAGCGGTTTGAAAGAAGAAAAACACCACGATGCTGGAGAACGGCGAACTGGAGGCGTCTGCCACAGACACTGTGTCGTTCCCATCGCCGGAGTTGTCCAGCAAGTCAAAGGTGTAAGGGTAGACGACTGTCATGACGATAGCTCCAACTCCTTGAGCCAGGGATATGGCTACAAACACACGAAATGATGTTACTGACCGTCGTTGGTACGGCGATGCATACATATGCATTCATTGTCTCACCTGCAATGACGGTAGATTTGAGCTTGATATTGTGCCTAGCACAAACATGACACCGCGTGCAGCAACGTTAAAGCAAAAGGACGTGTGTACAAGCACCACCTGGGCAACGATAAGTCATTTACACACTTGAAATTGGCCCCGTTGGTCCACATGCCGTGCCCGAAGGCAGCACCGTTTCCACAACCGTACAGCACGATGGCAACGAACAGCAGCCAAAAGTTGGCGCTCGCCGGTGCACCGTTGTCTACGCCGCCCACAATCATAAACCAAGCAATGACTGCGCATGGCACTACCTGCAGTGCCGTCGCCAGCAACGAGAAGACACGATCGGTGCCTTTGATACCACATTTTCCCGCAGAGCACGAATTGTAAAGCTGTCCCAGCGGTAGCTGTGACGCAGCGAGGCTGAACTGCGAGGCGACACCCAGCACGACTAGCTGAGAGTTTGGATTGGTCAACAGGTGCTCGAACCTGCAACTATAGACGGGGTAAATGTAGAGCAGCCCGACGAAACAGTTCGTCAAGAATGACACTGTCAGGCACAGACAGCGGGAACTCTTTGTGGACTTCAACCATTGTTCTTCGTTGGTGAGCTCCTGCTCCTCCTCAAGGAACGGCTGCGAGAGAGCAACGCTCATGGGACTGGCAGAGACGGTCCACCCGTTCCCAACGTCGCTCGCGCACTACGCGTGCCTGTACTGTGGCGCAAGTCTTTACCGAAGCAAGTTAAGATTCTGCGCCGGGAAAGTTCCACGCCAGTGAAAGATCTTGAGATAGTAAAAAAAACAGAGTGTGGAAGTTAGTGAGCGTCGTCAGCAAGTTTACGACCACCACACGATGGTGCTTCCACACGTTGTGCACGCAACACACAGCCCTGCTGTCCCTCGCCTTGCCGTCCTCGTCGTTCGACATACCTACAAAAGTTCCAACCAAGGCGCCGTCAAACGCTGCTAAACGTTCGCCCTTCCGCTTCCACCCGCACCGGCATCCGTGCCAACACCCGCATCCGCATCCGCGTTATCGACCCAAAGATCCGTCGGTCCATCATCTGTCCGTCGCTCTGCCCCAGCGTCCGTCCGTCTGCCAACCAACCCCTCTGCCACCACTCAACACCACCGTCGGCGACGTCGCTGGCTTGCACTCGACAACTAACTATGGTATTCCCGCACGCTGGTGGCTGGCACGCTGGCATGGCATTCTGGCACGTTGGCAGCACGCTGGCACGCGCCAATGTTACTTCTTCATCACTGACTTACTGTATTTACTTTGTACCCAACTGTGAATGAACGACAGCGACAACGACAGCGAAGGAAGGATGGAAGCAATGAATGCAACGTCGACCGACGGCGTGGGTGGGTGGGTGGTGAGTCATCACGTCATCACTCAGTGTACCTTCTTCCCTCCAACCGACGACCAATCATCTATCCATATCCAGCATTATACGTTTCTTACGCCCATGCCTTGCTTTTAAAACACGGTAATCCCAATTGAGGATATATCACGTTGCACGAAACAACAATTTCGGGGGTGCTGACGAAACCTATCTATATTCAACATTACGTGGTTTTGGTACCTTTAGATTCACTGTAAAACACGGTAATCCTAAATAAGGATATACGACGATGATGATGCTGCGGTGAGACGCAAGCAGGAGGAGCACGGCGCACTGTCGCTCTCTCACTCCCCCACTCACTCCCCCACTCACTCACCCACTCCACCGCTGATCGTTCACCAAATCGCCGCAGGGCCGTCTCCTTTCATATATCCTAAACTGAGATTACCACATATCCCACTGCGATATGTGCGGAATAACGAGGCATTCCCATATGTAGATATACATGCTGATATACATTGTATGGCTAAAGCAGACGGAAGCAGACGGCAGCAGTCGAGACGGCAGCAGTCTGTATATCTACAATTGAGATTACACGTTTTTGCACTGTACGCGGGTAAAGTGCGGGGAGTCATGTCATCGACCATAGTATCGATTGTAGATGTGTCTCCTCCGATGCTTCTCGACTGGAACACATCTATTCATGAATATCCTGTACCGAGTACACATACAAAGTACCGAATGTATTTTAATAAATAAGAATAGATGCACACTGTATCTGCATCATCGCGCATCGCCAGCGGCGAAATTGAACGATGAACAGATAGATGCCACACTCCCATCATACTCCAGTAGACGAATGGCCCGCTATCGCTTCTGATCGTACACATACATGTTGTCATCGTACATGCTCCGGATTTCCGATCTGCTGTATGGTACCCCTGACCCCCGACCCCCGACCGAGTGCTGGAAGTCGTTGCAACCAAGTGACGGAGCAGGAGACGGAGCAGGAGACGGAGCAGGAGACGGAGCAGGAGACCGGAGCAGGAGCCCGGAGCAGGAGACGGAGCAGGAGACGGAGCAGGAGCCCGGAGCGGAGTAGTACGAGTCGTCGTAGTGGCTCGATGAACTGGACGAGTACGAAGGGGCAGGTGCGGGTGCGGGAGCAGGAACAACAGCTGGTTTAACAAAGGTGCTGGTGCTGGGCGCAGGGAGTTGTTCTCGGCACATCTGACTGATTTCTGATTTGTGTTTTGCTGAGGCCCTGCCCGCCAACTGAGTGCTGAAACGCATTCCATCCCAACACTTTGGAAGAGGATGCAGCAGTTGCTGCCGGCGCTGTGCGCATAGCATTGTTCCCTCATTTCCGCCTCAATGACTGAGAGCCGTACTTCCAGCGCTCTGCCTGGAACTTGTGGGTGGAGGAAACGCATTCTCTGTGCAAAGACATGGCGGCTGCCACAATGACGACTTGAATGACGAAGGGCAGCGAATCAATCAGTATCTACGTATCTACCTGACATCGGAAAAGCCGACAAGCGGACTGGGACGACTGCAATGCACGAGACCGCGAATCATGATGCAAAACGTTGTCCTCGTCACAACACTCGCAGGTTGACTACGAAGTCGGTACGTCTGAGGTACACACTGATATCATCCAGGATGAGAAGTGATATCGGTGGGCCTGACTTGTGTGGATCCTTCACATCGTATTTGTTCTTGGTTGTTTCAACGACTACTCGCGGGTGCATGCGTGGTACGATTTTCGTGCGTGCGTACCATATGGATAGCCTGATTTCGCGGAACTATAGTACTCTAGTAGTACTCGTACCCCGACACAGACAGGATCATCAGCGGTATGGATAATACCCAACGTAGAACTCTTTGATGGTCGGGTCTGTGCACCACAATCCGTAAACGACAGAATTCTCGTAATTTACCATAACGTTCTGTTTCTCACTACAGTGTGGTCAGCACGTCTTTACTTTCATAAAAAGTAGAAAACAAGTCCTCCACTCACACCATGTTCTTCGCCGTGCCGTCATGTCGACCGACTAAGGGTAAGGGCGCACCGGAAAGTTCTGGCGCCAGTCACGATTGTCCTTTGCCTGGGGCTCTGCCTGGGGCTCTGCCTGGGGCTCTGCCTGGGGCTCTGCCTGCGGCTCTGCCTGGAGCTCTGCCTGGGGCTCTGCCTGGAGCTCTGCCCGGGGCTCTGCCTGGGGCTTTGCCTGGGGCTTTGCGCGGGGCTCTGGGCGGAGAAAGAGGCCGCCGCTCTCACCCAAAACGCCAGCTCGCGATCGAATAATCTCCACCCGGTTGGTTTGTGGCGCAGCGGTCCCAGCAATTCGCGCAAACGCAACATGGCGCGTGTGTGTGCGGCACCAGAAGGGGATGGCGCGAATTTGTTGGGGGGTCCTGAACACGAAGCCGCCAACGCGGTCTGGAGGCAGCACGTACAAGTGCTCCACGAACTGAACACCGTACTTCTTCACGTGTGCTCGTTGGGCATCATCATCCATGTCCACGTGGTCGTCCGGCAGCTGGCCATCTTCGCCGGGCACCGCTTGTGCCACCAGGCGGCGAGTCACAGCCCAAGCCAACTGATTCATGGCCGTCCAGTTTTCGCCGTGATTCTGGTTTGCGGTGATCTGCAGACAAAACAAACAGCGGTGTTCTGCTCGGTAGAAAGCAGCGTCGTAGCCACCCTGGTTCCACAGCATGGGGATGAACCACACATTATCCTGGATGTTGGCGTTCGCGATCTCCTGCAACGCGCGGTGAAAAAACACACGGGCGGCTACGGGCAGGCGGAGCTCCACGACCTCGTTGTCGTTGTACTTATTCCCCAACTCGTACACGGTGATGTAGTCATGGCCGTCATTGCCACTGCCCTCAGCCAGCCTCACGCGGCAAAGGAACTCACCCTCAAAAATCCAGCCGTCGTGCGCGGGGTTCAGGTCCCTGATAGTCCCGTTGCGAAAGAAGGCGAGCGCACACTGCTGTGAGACGTAACGACCCACGTAGGAGCTGACGATCTGCGACCGATAAAAATTCCCACCGTCAAAAACTGCGATGCAGTGGTTCACCGCACGGTGGGAGCGGTTCCCACCAAGTCCGTTTGCCAAGTCCTCGTAGTTGGTGATAAAGGCGGCCCAGTCCTTGACCTTCTGCACCAACTCTTCATAGGTCAAGAAAAACATCCACCGCGCCGAACCGCCCGCCATGGCGAATTTCTGGTGGACCAGATACTGGGTGTAGTCCGCCTCCGCCATTGCAGCGACGGGATTCTGTCCGGCGCGCGTGAACTCTTGACGGTTCCTGTGGTCCTGAGTATCACGCTGTGCTGGCACAACCCATCCCATGTTCACCTTGACTTGCTCCCACAGCACGGCATCGCCACAAGCCTGGTCGTACTCCTCCCGCGTCCACGAGTACAAGTTTTCTTGGCGGGCACGCAGGGCGTTGACGTCGGCCATGGCGTCCATCTGGGCAGACGACACCGTCACCGTGCGCCGGTTGTTGTAGCCGCGCTCGTTGGCCCACAGTTGTGCTGAGTCACGCAGACCGACGTCAACCTGAGTGGGGTCGTTGCGGAGACCGTCCAGAATCATCACGTCCGCGCCTGCCCACAGGGCGATGCGCTCCATTATCTCCACCAAGTCTGGACGCCGTTTAGCGTCGATGGTGTAGTACGACACTCGCCCCCCGCCAAGAAGGGCAATAACACTGCCACCACCACGAGAACGGTGGCCCCACACCACGGGTCGCGTCTGCGCCACGAAACACGCCCAGGCCCATGTGATGGTAGATTTGCCTGTGCCGGGCGGGCCCTCCAGAACCAAACAACGTTTCTTGGAATCTGGAGCCACAAGCTCCTGCATCCAGCCCCAGTGGTCCGCCGCTTGCTGGCGCACAAAAATGCGAAGAGCGTCGACGCTCCAGCCGCCAGCCTGCAAGTTGCCCACATCCACATGGGTCACCCCGTCGGCACCATCGCACGGGGCCTGGTTGTGCAACGGGCTCCACGTCACCACCGGGACGCTGGCCACTTGGCGGAGCAGGCGGATGCGCAGCTGCAGGGTGACGTACAGGAGGAAGGCCCACAGGACAGACACCAACAAAAACAGCAGCGCACGGGCCCACTGTGGAGCATCGTCCAAGGCCATGTAGTCCGGCCACGGAAACACCCACAGCAGTGTCACGGCGGCCAAACCAAGAAGGCAGTAGTCCAGCGCTGGATGCCAAGAAAAAGAAGGACGACGCACATCAGCCTGCGCCTCCAGTGGCAGGCGTTGCCCTTGCTGCGGTTGTGAGTGCTGCTGCCGTTGAGGGTGTTGGCATGCTTGCAAAAGCGAAGCCAGGAGGAACAGAACGCGAAAAGCTACGGCCAGCCAAACCACCATCACAGACACGGTGGCCAACGAAGTGCCAACAACATTAGCCTGCCCGAGCCGCGCCAGAAAAACCAGAACACGCCAGTCCTCGTAGAAGCCGTCAAAAAGAAGGCACGTGGTGACCAGCAGAAGCAGCAGAAAGAAGAACCCGATGGCAAAGTCCAAGACCAGCAAGAGCCACTTGAACAAGGCCGAGGACCGAAAACGCAGTCCAAACTGCACAGCACACGCGCCCTTCTTTTCGGTGATGAACCGCACGATGTCTTGACTCAGCAGCAAAAATAAGGCAAGTACTCCCGCCCAGCCAGCCAGGATCCACGCCCACACCTGGTCTGTCTCAGAATTCTCAGAACAATTCTGGGCCGGCTGGGGGGAGGGTTGCACCATGTTGTCGGTCGAGTGCAGGTCAATGGAGTGGGACTTTTTGTTTGCGCAGGGAAATGGAAAACGAAAAAAAAAGTTCCGCCCCCCCCCCCCTCGCCATCCCCGTCGACACAGAGCAACTCCCGTGACGCTGAGACACAGGGCGTCGTGCTCGTCAAGACCGTTCTTGAAATGGAGCCCAAGCGGCCGCACACGAGCTCGAACCAGAGGGTCAATGGGACGGAACTCGGCACCCACCCACAAGCAACCAATTCCAACACACAACCACGAACACACCAAAGGAGACCAGGGAGAATCGAGGACAACCATGGAGGGTACAGGAATTGAGCCTGTACACCCCAAAACGGTGGGGGACGCTCCTCCGCCACTTCGGAACGCGACGTGGCCGCTGTGAAACGCGCCCCTGAAGCCAGCCGCGGCCCGGACACCACGCGACCCGCGGGCGTATTTCTAGGGCCTGAACCGTTCGAATGTGCGGTATTGTACTGTGAGTGTAACGGTAGATCTGTATGGAATAGTTTCGTTTCGTGCGTTGTAAATTAGAAGTGTTTTTGGGCAGTATTACCGTGGAATTACCATGGAACTTGACCAGCGATTGCGAACCCTGGTCGGGTACTGGTCTGTCAAGTGCTTTGTGAACGTCGTCGATTTAAACGAGAGACTGCGTTGGAACGATGTGCCAGGCAGTGTTCAAGGAATCATCCGTCGAGGTGAAATCATTCGTGTAGCACGGACGGGTCGTCCTAACGTCTTGTACGGCGTTCACGGGCTGGACAAAGTTGGGTTTTGGGTTTTCGCTTCTCGGAAGTCTGTTACCATTCGAGCGAAAAATG
>ENA-OWNT01004957-OWNT01004957.1-seawater-metagenome-genome-assembly--contig:-NODE-4957-length-11303-cov-4.295208_pt1 | contig 11303 bp, 9 predicted proteins | sample MGYA00238136_ERZ651165 | MGnify/ENA primary metagenome ERZ651165 (study PRJEB26861, sample SAMN08777766) | seawater metagenome | isolation source: coastal seawater | place: USA: Florida | collected... | reverse complement strand
GAGCGCGTTAGGAGATACCACTGGCAGCCCGGCTGGGAAAACAATGTGGAAGGCACCGGCTTGTTTTTCAAACAGTAAAATTCACTGTTGAATATCGGCGCGCGCTACGCTTCATGAATGAAGCTCCACCCAGCGCGCGATGATCAGGCACGAAACCGAACTTTAGGATGGGTTTAGTGGCTGTGGGGTAGGAGCACAGTTATTTTTGCTGTCGCCACTTTCGCGGCGTCAGCCCCTTGTGCTTTTTAAAGGCCGTGGAAAAGGTACTGACATTTTTATAGCCTACATATTCGGCAATCCGGGTAATGGGCAGCTCACCGCTTTGCAAGTAATAACAACTGAGTTCCATGCGCACTTCCGCCACCAGCTCTTCATAGCGATAACCCTGGTGCTGGAGTTTTCGGTGCAGGCTACGCGCTGACATCCCCAGGTTGCTGGCCACCTGCGGCATTTGGTACTCACCCGAGGGCAAGCTGTGTTTGATATGGGCCCTGACCAGCTGTAGCGTGCGGTCTTCGCCGCGGTCACCGATTTGCGTGTCTGCGTACTGGCACAGTGTGGTATGGAGGTGGGGATTGGCCCCGGGCAGGGGCAGCTCCATATCTTTAGCCAGCATCCACATACCATCGAATTCTGCATCGAACTGCAGTGGCGCCCGAAAAAATTCTTTATAGGGTTTGAGTTGCTTGGGCGGTGTGTGGCGGAAGCACACTGCCTGGGGCAGCCATTGCTGGCCGGTAATCTGGCGAAAGACACTATAGAGATGGGCAACGGAATGTTCGATTGCCTCCCGCAAACTGTGCTGTAAGTTAAACAGGATTTTGAAATCCATTTTTAAATAGGGGGGCGACGATTCCTGGGACCACATAAAGTTACTGGAGAAAAGAGGCATATAGCGAGCGCCCGTTTGCCAGGCCTCGCCCAGCGTATTGGCCGTTTGCATCAATTGTCCCAACGCGCCCAGCGCGTTAAACCCCTGGTTTTTTGCCAGTAGCAGCCCCACATGTTCGCAATGACTGGCCCGGGTAAGTTCGGAAAGCAGGTTATAGACCTCGGGCAGGGGCAGGTAGCTATCGCTAAACGGGTCACAATCCTCGGGCAAGCCGGCGGACTTGAGCAGCGGCTTGGGGTCCAGCCCCTGCTGCTGGCAAAAGTCTAAGTATGTATGCAGGACGCTTGCGCGAATAACCAATGGCACTGTTAATAATCCTGTGGAAACAGTCTCAAAGAAGTGGCTGAATTTCTAAACTATTGGCTGATTAACGCAATTAAACCACTCCAAAGATCATTATTCTAGTTCTCTATGGTACTTATTTAATTGCGCTTATCAGGCTGGTATACACCGCGAAACAGTGACCGAAAATCACTCCAAATGTGCCGAAATTAATAATGTTGATAGTGAAATTCAGGATTATGCTATGTCTATGAAAAGTTGGATGATCTACGGTGCCTATGGCTATAGCGGCCGCCTGATCGCGGAGCTGGCCAAGGAAAGAGGTCTGACGCCGGTACTGGCCGGTCGCGATGCCAGCAAAACCCGGGAGGTGGCCCAGGCGCTGGGCTTTGAGTGGCGCGCGTTTGACTTGTCCGATCCCCGCAAGGTGGCAGAGCAACTGGGTGATATTGATACCGTGGTGCATTGTGCCGGCCCCTTTTCCGCCACCAGCGCCCCCATGATCGAGGCCTGCCTTAAGGCCAAGACCCACTACTTCGATATCTCCGGTGAAATGAACGTGTTCGAGCACGCCCATTCCAGGGCCGTCAATGATGCCGCCAAGGCCGCGGGTATCGTGGTCTGCCCGGGCATCGGTTTCGATGTGATTCCCACCGACAGTGTGGCCAAGGCCCTGGCGGATGCGCTGCCCGATGCCACCGACCTGCACCTGGGCTTTGCCGGTGATATGGCCCTGAGCCCCGGCACCGCCAAAAGCATGGTCGAAGGCCTGGCGTTGGGCACCTATGGTCGACGCGATGGCGTGTTACAGGAAATACCCGTACAGGTGGACCATATCGATTTCGGGGAGGGGCCTCGCCAATCCATGTCCGTTTCCTGGGGGGATATATCCACTGCCTTCTATACTACGGGTATTCCCAATATTACCGTGTCCTGGCCGGCTTCCAATGCCGATATTCGCCAGGCCAAATTTTCCCGTTATATCCGCCCCATTATCCGCATGAACGGGGTGCAAAATTTTCTTAAGAAGCAAGTCGACAAAAAAGTGACCGGCCCCAGTGCCGAGCGCCGCGGTCGCCAGCTGGTGTCCGTGTGGGGTGAAGCCCGTAATGCTGTGGGGCAGGTAGCCACGGCGCGGCTGAAAACCGCCAACGGCTATACCGTCACCCAACAGGCGCCGGTGGCTATTATTGAACACTTCGCCGAGAGGGATGTGCCTGCCGGCAGCTTTACGCCGGCAATACTTCTGGGTAAAGATTTTATTTCCCAACTGCCGGACAGCACGGAGATTCAGATCTCATGACCAGCACTGCGCCTGTCGAAAAAGTCCATCTGCGTCGCGAAGGCAGGGTTGCCATTTTGGAGTTGGATAACCCCCGGGGCGGCTTTTTAACCGCCCACCTGCAACAGGAACTCGATCGCCTGACCACTGAACTGGAGGTCGACCCCGAGGTGCGCGTGGTGGTGCTGACCGGCAAGGCGCCGGGTACTTTTGTGACCCACTATTCCCCGTTTGAACTAAACGGTATCGCCAAGGTGGTCAACGGTCTGTCATCGGATACGGCGGTGGCCAAGCTGCGTAACCAGACTACCTTTATGACCCGGCTCGTTTACCGGCTCAGCCGCTTTCCCAAACTGTTTCATTGGTTGGACAAGCGCTGTCAGGGCACGTCGCTGGCATCGCTGGTTCTCGGTGCCCGCATCAATGGGATGCAAACCCGCTGGCAACAGTCCAGCACCGTTTATATCGCCGCCATTAACGGTTACGCCATGGGCGGTGGCTGTGAAATGGCACTGGCCTGTGACTTTCGCCTGATGGCCCGCGGCGACGGTGTGATCGGTCTGCCGGAAAGTATTTCCGGCATTATTCCCGGCTCCGGCGGCACCCAGCGTATGGCACGTCTTCTGGGCGCGGGTAAGGCCGTTGAGATGATTCTTACCGGTGCCATGTTGAGCGCAGATGAGGCTGCTGAGATAGGTCTGGTGAGTCGTGCGGTGGATGCGGACAAGCTGATGGATGAAATAATGGCGTTAGCCAACCAGATGGCCGGTCAACCGCCACTGTCGGTGCAGGGCGTCAAGCGCGCCGTGCACAGGGGTATCAACCTGCCGCTCGACAAGGGCCTTGCCGAAGAGGCCAACCATTTTATGGCGTCGATTATCAGCCGCGATGCGGTTGCCTTGGGGGAGCGTTATCTGGAGCGCCTGGAGGCGAGCACCGCCGAGACGGGGATACCGGCGGAGGCGGGCAGCATCGCGACGGCTACCTTTGCCGAGTTTCGCCGTGGCAACGCTGTAGCGATAACCGGCAAATAAGAACCTGAATGTTCGTTGCCATCCTGTTGTGGCTGGCGACGCTGCTGAACTACTAGAGGAATCTATTATGACTATAAAAAATGTATTGGCCCTGGGCAGTGGCACCATGGGCTCCCAAGTGAGCTTCTATCACGCCATGTACGGGTTTAACGTGACCCAGTACGATATCAATGGCGAGACGCTGGCCGCCTGTAAAGATCTCCATCGCCAATACGTCACAGCCTTCCGCGCTGTGCGTCCAAATTTTACCGACAAGGATATTGAGGCCGGACTGGCACGTATAACCTACACCACCGACCTGGAGGCGGGGGCCGCCAATGCAGATATGGTTACCGAATCCGTGCCGGAAGTGTTGGAGATCAAACAAAAAATCTACGCGGACCTCAATCGCTTCTGCCCGGAGCACACCATTTTTACTACCAATACCTCGACTATGAAGCCGAGCGATATGGCGGAGTCGACCGGTCGCCCGGAGCGTTTTCTGGCGCTGCACTACGGCAATCCGATTTGGCACGCGCCCATTGCCGAGGTGATGAAACATTCGGGTACTGAGGACCGGTATTTTCAAGAGGTCGTCAAGTATGTCGAAGCCAGTGAGCTGGCGCCGATCAAACTGGAAAAGGAACAACCGGGTTATATTATCAATACGCTGCTGGTGCCCTGGTCAACCGCGGCGTTGTCGCTGGTGGTCAATGGCATCACCACGCCGCAGGACATAGATAAGACCTGGATTCTGTGCGGTTCCGGTACGCGTATGGGGCCAATAGGTGTGTTGGATCAGGTGGGCTTTGAAGTTTGCCGCAATGTACAGCGTCTGCTGGCGGCAACGGAGCCCAACAACCCCCAGTACCAAAAAAATATCGATTACCTGGAAGAGAATTTTCTCTCCAAGGGCCATACCGGTGTGTTGAGCGGGCAAGGGTTCTACAGCTATCCGAATCCGGAATACCTGGACCCGGAGTTTCTGAAATAAAGTTAATACCAATCGTTGAAATAGGGTAAGGCGACTAATGTATTTATTATCCTGCAATACCCGCTATTTGTTTTTGGCGCTGCTGTTTTACCTGTCATTGGTAGGTTGTAAAAGCGACAATCACACATACAAAAGTGATGGCCAAACACAGTCTCAAATAAATGCTATCGAGTTAAGCGATGCGGAAATAGAAAACATTGTGCGCCGCTCCTACCAATATGTGTCGATGTACAATGTCAACAACAAAGGCGCTCTCGATACCAACAATCCGTTTAATACCGGCGGCTGGAATAAAACCTTTGTGCAAACAGAGCTGCTCGACCACACGGCCAAGCTGATTGCCCGCCCCAATAACGATACACTATATGTGTTAAACAGCCTGGACTTGACGGTGGAACCCATCATTCTTGAGGCGCCTGCCTTTGACTCAAACTACGCATCGCTGCAAACCACTGGCTACGATCACTACGTCAATATCCCCTTGTCTTCCAGCAGAAAGGATTTCGATAAGCCGACCCGTATACTTTTCTATACCGCACGTACCCCCAACTACAAGGGTGAGGCGGTCGACGGTGTAGACAAGGTTGTCGAGCTGGATAGCGACTTTGTGGCCGCGGTATATCGCGTTATGCCCCACAGTAGTGAACCGCAGCGCTTGGCTAAAATTCGCGAAGCCGTCAAGCAGGTGAAAATCATCGGCTTGTCTCAGTTTCTGGGGGGCGAGAAAATTGCCAACACCACCACCGAAACGTTTCCTGCATTTGGGCGCACAGACGCAGATGTATTTGAAAACAACCTGCTGGAAGTGATGCAGTTTGTGTTTAACCACAACACCTTTGACCCCGAAAATCCGTTGGATAACGCACTGCTTGCTGCCTATAAGCCCCTGGGCATCGTTCCCGGACAGTCGTTTGATGCCGGTAAAGTGGCGAAGATTGACGGCAAGAAGTTTCGCCAGATTTCTGAGCAGGTAAAGGCGCAGGCTTTGGCCGATATGGCAAACCCCCAGTTTATCGCGGCAAACTTTGATAAAATTTTCAAGCCCAAAGGGGAAATGGAACTGGATATTTTGGTTTTTCAATCGGTGGTCGGGCCCGCTGGCCAACCCTTTTCAGAGGCCACCTACCCACCGGTTCTGAGTGCCGATGGCTAGCGTCTTAACGCCCAACATGATTATGTGGTACGCATGGAAAAAGACCAGCTGCCACCGGCTAAGGCGTTCTGGTCTATTACGTTGTATGACGAAGAGAACGGCTTTTTTATTCCCAACGACCGCAAAAAGTACAGCGCGGGCCAGAATGCCGGCATGAAGTTGGATGAGGCTGGCGGCATCACTATCCATATTGCGTCCAAACAACCCAAAGGTGTACCGGCAGAAAACTGGTTGCCCATTACCCGTGGTGACTACGGCATCAATCTGGGTATGCGGATTTATAACCCGGATTTTGGCAGTCTTCCGAAATGGCGTGCACCTAAAGCTGAGAAAGTACAGTAATAAATAGCCAGTGCGCACCCGGAAACTCCGTAATTTTCATTTAATGTCATTCCCGCGAAGGCGGGAATCCAGGAATTATGCGGATTCTACGGCCATGGATTCCTGCCTTCGCAGGAATGACGGGTGTTTTTGAATGGGCACTAATTAAACAATGGGTATTTGAAAATGGCATATTTAAAACAAGATAACCTGCAACTTCACTACACCGATCACGGCTCAGAGAAAAAAGGCGAAGCCATTATTACCCTGCACGGCTTGTCGGAGAGCGGCCTCTATTGGACGCTACCCGGCATTACCGATGGCCTGGTGGCGGCGGGCTACCGCGTGATCAATATGGATATGCGCGCCCATGGCCGGACCCGCGTGAGCGGCGATGATAAAGGCTACGATGTTGAGGTGATTGCCGGTGATATCGAGCGCCTGGCGGACAGCCTGGACCTGGAAAAATTCCACTTGCTGACCCATGCCACCGGCGGCATGGAAATGATTCACGTCGGCGCTGCCATTCGGGTAAATCCGGGCCAACAGCGGTGTCACTGCCGACAGGTCGGTGAAGTCGTCCCAGGTCACGACAATGCCGGCCGCGCGCGCCATCGCCACCAGGTGCAGCGTGTGATTCGTCGAGCCACCGGTGGCGAGCAACCCCACGATCGCATTGACGAACGAACGGGCATCCAGGAGCTCGCCGATGCCCGGGGCACCATCGCGGGCCAACCGGCCGCACTGACGGGCGGACTCCGCGGTCAGCGCATCACGCAGCGGCGTATTCGGGTTCACGAAGGCCGCGCCGGGCAGGTGCAGGCCCATCACCTCCATCAGCATCTGGTTGGAATTCGCGGTGCCGTAGAAGGTGCAGGTCCCGGGGCCGTGGTAAGCCCTCGATTCGGCATCCAGCAGTTCCGCGCGGCCGATCTTGCCCTCCGCGAACTGCTGGCGGATGCGGGATTTCTCGTCGTTCGCCAGACCGGAGGTCATCGGGCCGGCGGGGACGAAGACCGTCGGCAAATGCCCGTAGCTGAGCGCACCGATCACCAGCCCCGGCACGATCTTGTCGCAGACGCCCAGCGCCAGCGTGCCGTCGAACATGTCATGCGACAGCGCGATGGCCGTCGCCATGGCAATCACGTCACGCGAGAGCAGGCTCAGCTCCATGCCCGGCTGACCCTGGGTCACGCCATCGCACATCGCCGGCACGCCGCCGGCGAACTGCGCGGTGGCCGTGACCTCGCGCGCGGCAGCCTTGATCAGCGCGGGGAACCGTTCCAGCGGCTGATGCGCGGACAGCATGTCGTTGTAGGCGGAGACGATGGCCAGATTCGGCCATTTCATGTCGGCCAGCGGCGGCTGATCGATACCGGCCGCGGCCATGCCATGGGCCAGATTGGTACAGGACAGCCGACCGCGAGTCCGGCCGCCTGCGCGGGCGGCGGCCAACTGCTCCAGATAGCCCCCGCGCAAGTCGCGACTGCGTTCCTCGACGCGCGCCGTCACCTCCGCCACGGTCGGGTGTAGCGGTTCAACCATGCGTTGCTCCTTGCTCCACCGGTGATCGATGCCGATCGATTCCGGCGCGATGGCATCGTCCCGGAATCGGGTCCCAAACCACACCACACTCACAGGGGGTTGTCACGTGAGCATCCCCCCGCTGTGTTTCAATCGGGTGAGACGCCCGGCGCCAACGCGCCCTTGGCGTGGATCATGCAAACAGTGCGCCGACGGCCTGCATCACGCATCGGCGGCGAGACAGGAGGCGCTATGACGCGCGGCGACACATTCGACATGGTGATCTTTGGCGGCGTGGGTGATCTCGCGACGCGCAAGCTGATTCCCGCGCTCTACTACCTCAACCGCGACGGACAGATTGTCGCCGGCAGCCGCATCATCGGCACCGGCCGCTCGGACATGGAACAAAGCGCCTTTCGTCAGCACGCCGAGGAGGCCTGCCGACGTCACGTGCGCGATTCCGACCTCGACGACGACGCGCTGCGAGCGTTTCTGGAGCGGCTGTTCTACCAGCGCGTCGACGCCAGCTCGAGCGAGGATTTCTCCGAGCTGGCGGAGACGCTCAATCGAGGCGACCCGGACCGCTGCCGCGTTTACTTCCTGGCCACATCGCCAAAGCTGTTCGCCGGCATCTGCGAAAAACTGGGCGAGGCCGGACTCAACACCGCGCATTCGCGCGTCGTGCTGGAAAAACCGCTGGGCACGAACCTGCAATCCGCCACCGAGATCAATACGCGGGTGGGCGCGGTGTTCCGCGAGGACCAGATCTTTCGCATCGACCACTACCTGGGCAAGGAAACCGTCCAGAACCTGATGGCGCTGCGCTTCGGCAACGCGCTGTTCGAGCCGCTCTGGCGCCGCACCAACATCAACGACGTGCAGATCACGCTGGCCGAGCAGGTCGGCCTGGAAGGCCGGGCCGGCTACTACGAGCACACCGGCGCGATGCGCGACATGATCCAGAATCATCTGTTGCAGCTGCTCTGCATCGTCGCGATGGAGCCACCCACCGCCACCGAGCCGAACGCGGTGCGCGATGAAAAGCTGAAGGTCCTGCGCGCACTCAAGCCACTCAAGGGCTACGAGGCGATCAAGGAAACCGTGCGCGGCCAGTACCGGGCCGGCGTCATCAACGGACAGTCGGTGCCGGGCTATCTTGAGGAAGACGGCGTGGCGCCTCACAGCACCACCGAGACCTTCGCGGTCATCAAGGCGCATATCGACACCTGGCGCTGGGCGGACGTGCCGTTCTTCCTGCGCACGGGCAAGCGCCTGGCGGAACGCCGCGCGGAAATCGTCATCAACTTCCACCCGGTGCCGCTGAACATCTTCGGCGAGGACCTGGGCGATCTGCCGGCCAATCGGCTGGTGATCCGCCTGCAACCGGACGAAGGCGTCAGCCTCAGCGTGCTGGCCAAGCGGCCCGGCCCGGCGATGCGGCTCAAACCGGTGAGTCTGCGGCTGGATTTCGCCCGCACGTTCAAGGTTCGGCCGCTGGATGCCTACGAGCGTTTGCTGACGGAAGTGATTCGCGGCAACCTCACGCTGTTCATGCGCAATGATGAACTGGAAGCTGCCTGGCGCTGGGTCGACCCGATCCTCGCCGCCTGGCACGAGGATGGTGAGCACCCACGCGGTTACCACGCGGGGAGCTGGGGCCCGTCGTCAGCCGTTTCGCTGCTGGCCCGGGATGGATACGCGTGGCATGAGGAGGTCGAGGATGGCCCATGACTGGATTGCGTTCGACGACAGGGATGCGCTGGCGCAATCGCTGGCCGACACCGTCGCCGACATACTCCGGAACGCCATCGAAACCCGACAACGTGCCTCGCTGGTCGTCTCAGGCGGCCGCACCCCGGTCCGCCTGTTCGGCAAGCTTGCGGCACAGCCGCTGGACTGGTCGCGCGTGCACGTGCTGCCGGCCGACGAACGCTGGGTCGATGAATCCGAACCCGCCAGCAATGTCGGGCTGATTCGCCGCGAACTCGCCCGCGACGAGGCCGCCAACGCCCATGTGATCTCGCTCAAGACGGGGCATTCGTTGCCCGAGTCCGGCCAGATGGTCAGCGAGGCCCGCGTCGCCGAGGTCGGTTTTCCGCTGGATGTGGTCGTGCTCGGGATGGGCACGGATGGTCACACCGCCTCGCTGTTCCCGGACGCCCCGGAACTGCATGGCGTGCTGGACAGCGAACACGCCTGCGAGGTCGTGCGGCCGCCCAGCCAGCCCACGGCCCGCATGACGCTGACTCCGGTTGCGCTCAACAACGCCCGGCACCAGTTTCTGCACATCGAGGGCGAGGACAAGCGCGAGACCTTCGAGCAGGCGACCGCCGGCCGTGATATCCAGGAGATGCCGGTACGCTCCGTGATCTACGAGCGCGGCCCCAGGTTGCAGGTCTACTGGGCGCCCTGAGACCCGCGCTTCAGTCCGTCTGCTGCAATCGCCACAGCGAGGCGTAACGTCCGCCACGCGCCAGCAGATCCGTATGGGTGCCGGATTCCACCACCCGGCCGGCATCCAGCACCAGGATCCGATCGGCGTCGGCGACGGTGGACAGCCGGTGCGCGATCACCAGTGTCGTGCGGTCCGCGGCCACCTCCCTCAGCGCCTGCACCACGGAACGCTCCGATTCCGAGTCCAGCGAACTCGTCGCCTCGTCGAACACCAGAATGCCCGGCCGCTTGAGCACGGCGCGGGCGATGGCGACCCGTTGCTTCTCTCCGCCCGACAGCTTCAGCCCGCGCTCGCCCACCTGAGTCTCCAGCCCATCCGGCAGGTGGTTCACGAAGGCCTCCAGGTGAGCCAGCCGGGTCACATCGCGAATCTCCGACGCGCTCGCGTCGGGCCGCCCGTACGCAATGTTGTAGCCCAGGGTGTCGTTGAACAGCACGGCATCCTGCGGCACCACGCCGATGTTGGCGCGCAGACTGGCCTGGGAGAACGCGCGGATGTCCGTGCCGTCCAGGCGGACCACCCCGCCGTCGACGTCGTAGAAGCGGAACAGCAGACGCGCGATCGTGGATTTCCCGGCGCCGCTGGCACCGACGATGGCCACGGTCTCGCCCGCCTCGATGCGAAAGTCGACGCCGTCGAGAATGCGGCGGCGGGCATCGTAGGCGAACTCGACGGCCTCGAAGACCACCGGCACCGGCTTTCTGGGCAGAGCCAGAGGCGTGTCCGGGTCCTGAACCGTCGGCGTGATGTCGGTCAGGCGGAACATGCGCCCGATGTCCGCCAGCGCCTGCTTGATCTCGCGGTACACGAATCCGAGGAAATTCAGCGGCACGAACAGTTGCAGCATGTAGGCGTTGACCAGCACCAGATCGCCCAGCGTCATGCTGCCGTCGACAACCTGCCGCGCCGCCATGATCATCATCACGGTGACGGCGACCCCGACAATCAGCGCCTGCCCCAGGTTCAGGGACGCCAGCGACAGCCGGTTCTTCGCCATCGCGGCTTCCCACTCAGCGAGACTGTCGCCGTAACGCCCGGCCTCGAAGCCCTCGTTGCCGAAGTACTTGACGGTCTCGAAGTTCAGCAGCGCGTCGATAGCCCGGGTGTTGGCGCGTGAGGCGAGCCGGTTCTGCTCGCGCACGTAGGCGGTGCGCCACTCGGTCACGATCACGGAAAACGCGATGTAGATGATCACCGCCAGCGCGATGACGCCGGCGTAGGTCCAGGAGTAGCCGACCAGCAGGATACCGGCCACCAGGGCAATCTCGATCAGCGTTGGAATGATGTTGAAGGCCATGAACCGCAGCAGGAAACGGATACCGGCCACGCCGCGCTCGATGTCCCTGGACAGCCCGCCGGTACGGCGGGCCAGATGGAATTCCAGATC
>ENA-OWNT01004956-OWNT01004956.1-seawater-metagenome-genome-assembly--contig:-NODE-4956-length-11306-cov-3.037581_pt1 | contig 11306 bp, 10 predicted proteins | sample MGYA00238136_ERZ651165 | MGnify/ENA primary metagenome ERZ651165 (study PRJEB26861, sample SAMN08777766) | seawater metagenome | isolation source: coastal seawater | place: USA: Florida | collected... | reverse complement strand
CACTTCAGTATCGAACACCAAGTGCATTAAGCCAGTTTATAGCTGTGATTGTGAAGGCAAGATGAAGAACTTCACATTCCAATATCAGGGAGCCAGCGGTGTTGAGATTAAAGCTTACAAGAAAAATCAGGTAGATGTAATTCAAAGCTTTACCAATGTTCAGAACGGAGATTTGATTACTATTTATGGTTTTGATTCAAAGGGAAGACTTGACGCGAAGACATATCTCACCTCAACTGCCAACCCTGGCTTTCATGAAGTACACACTTCATGTTCACAGGATATTCTTGGAATGACCATAGCCGGAGACTTCTACATTACTTCTTACACCGATGGAGAAGGAAACTATTGCGATGGTGGTATCATAATAAACGAACCTTGCGATGGCTCTATTGACATCTCAGTAAACGGCGGACAGGAGCCTTATACCTTCACCTGGTCAAACGGAACTTCTACTGAAGACCAAAGCAATCTTTGTCCTGGAGACTACACTGTACAAATTGAGGATGCCAATGGCTGTATTACCACTCAGACTTATACAGTTGGAGAGTCAGGTTGCTGTAATGTAACTGAAGGAGGTATCATTTCTCATAATGAGAGTGACTGCGGCTCGTTCTACGCTGCGGCAATTGATAATGTGAAACCCGCTTCAGGTGGCAAAGGAGGTATTGACTATGTATGGTACTACAGTACAACATCAGATACATATTCTTCAGGAAGCAGTGCCTGGACCATGATTCAGGGTGCAGACTCGTCGTCATATGATCCGGGTCTTATCTCTGCGACTACCTATTTCGTGAGATTGGCCAAACGTGACAGCTGTCCAAACTATGTAGGTGTATCCAATGTAGTTTCAAAAATGGTAACTGGTGGCCCAAGTGCTTCTATAGCTGAGCTTTCAAATCCAAGTTGCAATGGTGGTATTGGAGTGGTTGAAGGAACTATTACCGGTGGAGCTGATCCAGTGACCTACTCATGGAAATTTAACGGCCAGGACTTTGGTACTTCCGGCACAGAAACTGACAAGGTCAATTCAACATCTCACGATGCTGAAGAGTATACCCCTACAGGACAAGTAGTGACTACCTATAATGACATCATTATGGGAAGCAATACCATGGTTGGTCTTAAGTTTAATACGCTGGCAATACCACAAGGTGCAACAATCACCAATGCCTATATCAGGTTCAGACCTTACTGTTCAAAAACAGGAATTACTAATCTGGACTTCTATGCTGAAGATGTGGATGATGCCAACTCATTCAGCACGTCAACCAATAATATTTCTGGAAGAACCAAGACTGCCAATAAACTTGATTGGAACAATGTTCCTTCATGGTACACCGGTAGCTACTATTACACTCCTGATATGAGTAATGTTATTCAGGAAGTTGTAAGCCGTTCTGGCTGGCAAAGCGGCAATGACATTGCCATCTTGATTGAAGGAAGTGGCAACAGAAATGCATACAGCTATAATGGTAGCTCAAGTTATGCACCTAAGCTGTTTGTTGAATACACTGTACAGCCTGGCCTTACCATTAACAACGCTGGCTATGGCACTTACGAATTGATTGCCACAGACGCCAATGGTTGTACTGATACGGTTGAGTATGAATTTGACCAGAATAGTTCTATAGACGTTACCGCCAATGTCTCACCTGATACCTGCTCAGGTAGTTCAAACGTGATTAACGTGATTGACTATAACAATTCACGTACCTTCTGGCTACCAGGTTTGGCACATGGTAATGAGCCTAACTGGACCTTGAGCAATGGTAAGCTTACACAGTATTCAAACGGAACTGCCAAGCTAACCGGTCACCTTACCAATAATCTGTATGGTACCAAGCAGTTTGATTGTGAGTTCTGGTTTACTAACAAATCAGACTGGAGCAGCTGGAGTGCACAAGGCAAAACCTGGAAAGGCAATGCCACTACAGTTGGTAATAACTATAAGAATTGGACCTACTATGATTTTGACGCAAGCAAAACCAGTAAGTTGGTGGGTGATGGATACTACACCGGAACCACATTAACCTGTACACAAAAGCCATCAAATAAATCAATGGGTCTGCAAATTGGATATGCCGCCAATGACAAGGATAGCGACTATGGAATGTCAACCTGGTTCTACTTTAGTGGAGGAGGCTTCTCTGGTGATGGTGACATCAATGCAGATGCGTCAAACTCGTGCACCGGAATCTGCAATGGAGCTATTGACCTTAGCATAAACGGAGGTACAGCACCATACACCTACAGCTGGAACCATAATAACAACGGCAATGCTGACCAGACAGGTCTTTGCTCAGGAACTTACACAGTTACAGTAACTGATGGGAACGGATGTAGTGTAACCAAGACTTATAGCGTAGGAATAGTTACTCCAAGCTCTACTTCTTCAAGAGCAGTTAGATCTGATAAGGTCAGAGCCGTTTCAGGGGATGCTACTCCAATAGCTCAGGGTACCGGCGGACACATTATTTCTGGAATGGAATTGCGCCCTAACCCTGCCAATACTGCTACCAGAGTAACTTATAATGTAGAAGAAGCAACTACCGTGAACATCACTGTTTGCGATATGACCGGCAAAGAACTACTGCAGGTTTTCTCAGGCTCAGCCTTAGATGGAGTAACCAACGCAGCCAATATTGATCTTGAAGACTTAAGCAGCGGTATCTATCAGGTGGTTATTACCACTGCTCAAGGTGAGAGAATGATTGAAAGAGTTGTAGTTAGCAGATAGTAAACAAAAAATCTTTTTTTGGAAAAGCCCTTGCCAATATTGGTGAGGGCTTTCTTTTTATGGGAAATGGGTGGTGCAAACATCCTGAATACACCCTCATATAGTTGCTTTTAGCGGTATGCTGGTTGTTTTTTAGCTAATCTTCGCAGCGTAAAGCTCTTTGGCACGGCGCTTGTATTAAAAATGGAAAATTGACTATAAAGAGTATAGCCCAATAATCGAAGCCTAGTTAGCCTGAAGAGCCCATTGGTCCCCAAACCCTTGGGCTTTTCTTTTTTAGGGATAGATATAAGATACGGGTAGAAATCAGATGGTAGTAAGGGCTATTTGAATTTGTAGGAAAACCCATTGGTAACCTTCATGTTGATATTGGGAATAGACGGATCATTGACTGGTGAAGAGTCATAAACCAAAATGAACTGAGTGATGATTGACAGGTTACCGTTTACCTTAAATAGCAGCTGGTTGTTGGTAGATAACCTGTAATCGCCAAAGTAAGTGAGACGTGGTTGATAGTAGGTGGTAGACAGGAGCTTCAACCAGTCCTTAATGGTGAGTTTGATGTTTACATAGCTACTCAGCCTCGATAACAGGTTTTTTTCAAGAGTAACCAGCTCATCCTCATACTCAAGCATGTAGGTAAAGCCATAGAATGAGTTTATAAGCCCCCTTTCCAAAAAACGAATTCTCAGGCCACTGCCAAGAAGAACCCGTCTTTTTATAAGCTGAATTCTATCATATTGGTGTTGACCGAATGCCTCCAGATAGTATGCGCTGTCAAGCATCAGGTCGTATCTTAAATGCTGAAAGGCATTTTGCTCAAATTTCAGTTCATTTGAAACGCTCAGGTTAACATTGTTGAGCATAAGCCATATATGCCTGCCAGACACATATTGCATCCTTATGTTGTTGTTGAGTTGGTATAGAGTATTGGCGTTTTTTATAGCAAAGAAGCGTAGATCAAACAACCCTTGCCAGCCTTGGGTTTTCTCATCAAGCCTGGCACTTTCCACGTTCACAATCTGACTCTGGCAACAGAGACTTACCAGAAAGAAAGCGGTGAGCGGTAAAAGGAGTTTCCCCTTAATCAATTATGACAAGTAAGCTTTAAGTCCTTTGATATTGGGAATAGCCGAGGAGTCAAGAGCATGATTATCTGCTATGAGAAGTGATAGCCAATCAGAAATGAAGATGCCATCCAGCAGATTACCGAGAGACGAAGTATCCATATTCAAAGAAAAGAGATTGTAGCCCTTTTCTTTAAGCAGGTTAGAGAGGTAATCAAACCTCATGTTATTTCGTTCATTCGTTCCTGAGTTGACCAAAAGCCATGGGCCATGAAGGTTGTCATGGGTGATGGCTTCAATCACATTGTGGCACATTTCAGGCATTTCATGTACCTGTGCCCAAATCTTTGAATTCTCGTTAAGCTGTTGTTGCATGCGCACACTCATGGCAAAGCCGGGAGCATCTGAGACCACCTGCAGGAATTTTTCATCTGTCAATCCGAGATGGGTCATTATAGCTCTGGCCTGCCCTTTGTGCCAGTCAGGCTTTTTGAGTTTGTCAATTGCTGCTTTAAGCTCATCCAATATTTGAACTCCTGCTATGGTCTCAAAAATGAGTAGCAGATAAGTGAGGGAATAGCCCAGAGCCATTCGGGGCTGAAGGCCGGGAACAGCATGGAACAGTGGATAACCGTTTTCATTGGCCAGCTGGCCAAGGTTTCCACCACCGGTAATACAAATAATAGATGCTCCTATGGCGCTTGCTTCTTTGAAGCAGCTCAGAGTCTCTTCTGTGTTGCCGGAGTATGATGAGCAAATAATCAGAGATTCTGAAGTAGCGGTTGCCGGCAGGCTGTAATCAGCAACCAGTTCTATAGAAACTGAGCTTTTTGAAGATAGATAAGCTTTGGTAATTCTACCAGCTATGCCAGAGCCACCTAAACCACATATAATAACATGGTTGATCTTACCCTTTAGGTGCGAGATATCGGCTGTGAAATGGCTTAGAGCGTATTCAATTTGTTCAGGAAAAGTGGCTAAATCGGCGCCTTGGTATTTCATACAATTTGCTTAGGACAGCAAATATAGAGCCCATATTGAGAGGCCTAAATTGAGTTGTGAACGAAATTGAAAAGGGGTGTAAGAAAGTTTACTTTTTGATAAACCTTATTGTACTGGAATATTTACCACGTGAAACAATGATGAAGTAAACACCAGGTGATAGATTGCTAATATCAAGGTCAATAGTAATTGGTGAACCAGGCTTCTTTTGCACTTTACCTGATTTCTTTTTCTTGCCAATTACATTGCCAATACTGTACTGGTAGTATTCTTCTTCATCCTCATTTGTCAGATCGTTATTCTCTTCATCCAGAGTGATCTTTAAGTGATTTTGAGCCGGGTTTGGATAAACCTCAATATTAATGGTGTTATTACCTAATAAGGTAGAATCAGTGAAAGAAGATTGGGCATTTGCCACCCCGATACCCGACATGATTAGGAACATAGTCAGGACCAAGAATTTGGAGATATATGGCTTGATCACTTTCATGAGTCTGTTTTCAGTATAGTAAAAGTAAGAATTATCAGTTGAACAGAAAAATCGGTTTCATAAGTGTCCAGATTAATTCGATAACCTGCGGCTTATTCCTACCCTTATTGCGATTGACTCATTTTTGGTAGAGTATGCAGCCCGGTCATTGGGAACATCATAATCAAAATCCTTTAATGCGCCCAATGGGAATACAAGTTCACGAGGAATACTTCCACCATGATCTCTGCCGCGATGCTCAATTCCACCAATGCTTTTGTCAAAATTCACCCCGGCCAGGAGATAGGTCTTATTGCCCTTACCAAGTTTTATTTTTAATTCAGCATTGAGAAGATAGGCCAGGCTTAGCAGACGATAGTAGTCATACAAGTCATAATCGTAGCTCACCTCATAGTCGCTATCGTGCTCAACATTGAAGTTTCCACCCAGTAAAACCATGGGTTGAATGCCAAAGCCCATGTGAAAAAATACACGTTCATCGTCAGTCGCGTTGATACCAAAATCAATCATCAAAGGAATGTTTAGCATATAATGACGGATTTCGGAAGTATAAGTATAGGCCCTTGTGTCTTCGCGCATCAGGGTTACGGAGCTCTTGATGTCCTGATAATAATTGCTGTATAAAAGGCCAGCCTTAAAACCAATGAGTGTTTCAGAAGTCTGTGAGTAGTAGGCTCCCATTCCATAACTGAAAGTGCTCAGGTAATCAAAATTGCGTCCAAGTCCTTGTCCGACCCCATATCTCAGGTCATATTGGTTATTTATGGAACTTTGATGGCCAAACCCATAAATATCAAGGAACTTACCTTCCTGTGCATTGACCTTGAAAAGGGCAAAAACAAGGCTCAAAAGGACAATATGGCGTTTCATCATGGTTTCTAACGCGCAATTAATAACAAAAGTTATTTAGCCCACAAAAATGGGTCTATTTATCGTCTAAATCTTCTCAAAACTGACTCTATTCCGGACAAATAGGATGGGCCAAAAAGTATCAGGTGAACCAGTGTGGGATATAGATTGTAGATGGCTATTCTATCCTTAAAACCAGGAATTTGAGGATTTATTGAAAAGTAGCTTTCATAAAACTCCTGACTAAAGCCCCCAAACATGCTCGTAAAGGCCAGCTCCATTTCGGGATGGCCGTAATAAACAGCCGGATCAATTAGCACTGACTCACCATGTTGATCACATAAAAAGTTGCCGCTCCACAAGTCACCATGCAGCAGACAGGGTTCACAATTCGGGAATAATGATTCATATTCACCTTCCAGAGATTTGAAACCATGAAGATGATGTTGCTTTAGAAGCCTCTGATTAAAAGCCACTTCGACCAGGCAATCAATTCTGTATTCAGCAAAGAAATTGGGCCAATCATCCGTTTGAACATTGAGCTGAGGCAGACTGCCAATGTAGTTGTGTGACCAAAAACCAAAATGTTCAGCCTTTAGGGCATGCAGGCCAGCAAGTTGTTCACCAAAATGTGTCCAGAAGTTATCAGTTTTAATGCCAGAATCAATCCAGTTGAGCAAAAGAAAACTATGTTCACCCTCCACTCCCTGACCAAGCACCTGAGGTGTTTTCACAACCTTGGAAATCTCCTTTAGCCCGATGGATTCCGCCTCAAAAAAGCCATTATTGCCTGCTGTGTTTACTTTAAGAAAGTAAGACGAGCCGTCAAGAGAAAAGTTAAAGGCATCACTAATATCACCACCACTAACCCGCTGTAGATTAATGGGCTGGGCTGAATTGAGTAAATCTTGTAATCTGGCTTTGAGCTTGCTATACAAAACGGCTTAGTCTTGAAACAATCCTGCTCTTTCAGATTCAATCCGGTTTACCACTTCTCCCAAATCTTCCTGATTGTCAGCAAAGTTTACCTCGTCCACATTGATGATGAGAAGCTTACCATCATATGACTCAATCCAGTCTTCATAACGGGCATTGAGCTTTTTGAGGTAGTCAAGTCTGAGGGCTTCTTCATACACCCGCCCTCTTTTCTGGATTTGATCAACCAAAGCCGGTATAGAAGCCCTTAAATATATAAGCAAATCAGGCTTGTCAACTAGTTGACTGAAAGTGTCAAAAAGTGCTCTGTAACACTGGAAATCACGTTCTGACATCAAACCCATTTCATGGAGGTTTGAAGAGAATATATAAGCATCCTCATAAATGGTCCTATCCTGAATTACAGGAATGTTTCTCTTTTTGAAGTCAAGTAGTTGCTTAAAACGCTGGTTGAGGTAAAAAACCTGCATGTGAAATGACCAGTGTTTCATGTCCTTATAAAAATCATTTATATAAGGGTTGTCAGAAACGTCTTCATAATGAGCCTCCCAAGCATAGTGCTTAGAAAGTAGTTTGGTTAAGGTGGTTTTTCCTGATCCGATATTGCCTGCTACAGCGATATGTTTAAATCGCGATTCTGCTGTCATATATTGCCTGCTTAAAGCTTAGTAGATGCGTTTGAGGCCAATTGCATCTCTCACCAAATTTAGGGTTTTACGTGCACTTTCCTGGGCCTTGAGCATACCCCTTTCCATCACTTCTTCAAGTAATTTTTCATTAGCCCTGATATCAGCAATTTTCTCATGAAATGGCTTGGTAAACTTCCAGATGTCTTCGGCAATGGCCAGTTTGAAATAACCATACATCTGCTCACCTTTATTATACCGTTCTTCAAAATGGGTTGCCGTATCAGGGTTCACCAGTCTTGAAATAGTGAACAGGTTTTGCACTTCTGGCGACATTTCGCCATTGGGTTTTGGTCCTTCGTCGGTTACTGCTTTGCCCATCTTTTTTCTGATTTGCTTTTCTGTGTCAGTCAGGAATATAGCGTTGTTTCCACTTTCAGATTTTCCCATTTTTCCTGACCCATCCAAGCCGGGCACTTTTACCAATTCTCCGGTAAAGCTGAAAGCAGCAGGTTCATTGAATACATCGCATTTGTAAACCCTGTTAAATCTGCGGGCGTAGTCACGAGTCATTTCCAGGTGTTGTTGCTGGTCTTTTCCAACCGGCACTTTTGCCGCCCGGTGTATGAGAATATCAGCAGCCATCAAAATGGGGTAGGTTAGCAATCCCGCGTTAATATTCTCAGGCTGTTTTCTAGCCTTTTCTTTAAAAGAAGCGGTTTTTTCAAGTTCCCCCTTATAAGCATGCATGGCCAGCAAAAGGTAGAGTTCAGCCGTTTCCGGCAACATTGATTGTACAAATAGTGTACATTTTTCAGGGTCCACACCACAGGCCATATACTCGGCCAAAACCTGCTTTACATTGGATTGCAGGTCTTTAGGATTAGGGTGGGTAGTAAGAGAGTGGTAATCTGCAATCATAAAATAGCAGTCATACTGTTCCTGCATTTTTACAAACTGCTTTACAGCTCCAAAATAATTACCCAGGTGTAGGTTTCCCGTAGGTCTGATACCGCTCAAAACGGTTTCTCTGCTAGCTTCCAAGAGTCTTGCTTTAGCGGGCAAAAATAGCCAGCTGCGCACAAAAAAAGGCCCATTGCGGGCCTTTTGCGATAAGTATGTTCAGGCTTTATTTTTTACCGAAAACCATCAGACTCAGCGCTATAATTTCAGTTACCCTTTGCTTGCGTCCTTCATTGTTTTCATATTCACGGGTATTCAGTTTGCCCTCTACAAGAACTTCCTTGCCTTTATCCAATAGTGATTGGGCAATATCTGCTGTTTTACCCCAAGCTACAATGTTGTGCCATTGGGTGTTGATTACCTGTGCCCCCTTAGAGTCATAATATGATTCATTAGTGGCTACAGAGAATTTTGCCAGGGTTTTACCATTTTCGGTGGTTTTCATTTCAGGAGCGTTTCCGATGTGTCCGATGAGTTGTACTTTGTTACGTAGGTTCATGGTAATGTTGTTTAAACGTTGGAAAAAATTGATGCTCCAAAGGTGAATGGGGTAATATGGTCTATTCGTATGTTATGCGCTTAGGTACGTAAATCATACGTTTGTATCCGTTTACAAACGCTTTCTTATTTTCGTTATATGGCAGAAGAAAGACAATGCCTTAATTGTGGAAATGAGCTGGTAGGCAGAATAGACAAGCGCTTTTGCGATGATCAATGCCGAAGCACTTACTATAACAGAGTAAACCGCGATAGCACCAATACAGTAAGAAGGATCAATAACATTCTTAGGAAAAACCGGCGCATATTGGAAGAACTCAACCCAAAAGGAAAAGCAGTTGTCAAAAAGGATGACTTATTGAGCCTGGGCTTCTCTTTCAGTTACTTTACCAGTATATATGAAACCAAAACGGGCAAGGTTTACAGATTTGTATACGAGTATGGTTACGTAGAGTTAGAAAACCATAAAGTGGGCCTGGTTATTAAAGAAGACTGGGTGTCTTAAACCTAGCGCGGTGCAGGTTTTATTGTTGTTTGCATCAAACCTTTAGGACCACCAACCCATAAAATGTCTTTTAATACGGTAATAGAGTTGGCTTCAGGATAGTTAATAGCCACCTCTTGCGAAGTCCAGTTAAAGTCCTTAAACGTATAGAGTTTACCCTGTGAGAATAACGTTAAGTAGGCTTCTCCGCTTGTTGAAACCAGTAACTTCTCTGAAGTAGAAAGTTCATCAGGCAGGTGAATTTCCTTTCTAATAGCGTCCATCATGCTCGCCTTTAAAGTGCCAAGGCTAAGAGTATTCTCACCTGATTTACGCTTTGACAATACAAAAACCCCCTGAGCTGATGTGAACAAATGAGATGCCTCAAATTCAAATTCTGAACTGGCCAGAAAATCAAGCTTGTTTTTTCTACGCTTATGAATTCCAGTAAGAAAATATACCCTGTCTAGCGAGCTCACCCAAATATTGTCATCGTTGTCAAGCCCAATAGAATTGATGTTGAGCCCGCCTTTTGATTTTGAATGTCTGAGTTGATAGGATTTGATGACACTCTTATTTTTTATCTGAAAAACCATGCCTTCAAGGGCAGAGATCCACCAGCACCCATCCTTATACAAAATGCCATTGAGTACATATGGGCTACCATTCTTTTGCCTGGGGATGGAGATTGACTCAGATTTACCATTGCTGTATTGGTAGGCACGGCCATTATAAGTCACTATACCCAACTGTTCGCCACCTTTGGCAAGGTCCATAATTCGATCGGCCCCTGTTTTAAGAATGAAATTGAAGGAGTCTTTACTTTCAATTTTTATGAGACCCTGTGCTGTGCTGGCGTAATGCTCCAAGCCAAAATTCCATTGTTCATATACCGTTGCATCCTTAAGTGTGCTTTCAACGCCGGTGAAGGCCAGCAAAACCAATAATACCAGTATAGATAGTGCCTTATTGAGCAACGTAGAAGTTTTTGGTAATAATGACTTTTCCCTTATACTCAACCCTTACTTCATACTTGCCCTTATCAAGTTTTTCACTGGGTATAAGGCTAAACTCAGCACTGCGCTGATCACGCACAGAAACCTTAACCCTTGCCAGTTCATGTTCTGCACTGTTATTCATCTGTATCAAATACACTGTTCCGATTTCAAAGGGACTGAAGTCAAATTGACTCAGGGTAAATTCTCCCGAAATGGTTTTGATTTCACTACCACGGTTGTAGTCATCCTGATCGTTTGTTAACAGCCGCCTTCTGGCCTTGCGCATGTTATCCTTTTCAAAGTACCATAGATTAACCTGGGTTACCAATTCAGCGTCCTTTCTGGCCTTGCTATTCAATTCATTATAGGCAAGCTCTTTTTGCTGCAACTGCCTTTTCAGGCTATCAATCAGTGATGAGTTCTTAAATAGGTTAGAGGCCAGCGAATCATTCGTTCTTTGAAGGTTTTCATTCCCTTCCAGCAACTCCTGAATCTTTCCTTCATACCTGGATATTTCCCCCCGCAATGATGCTATTCTTCCTGCATCAGCAGTTCTGGAGCTTTCAAGTGCAGCAAGCTCAGATTTGAGTGAGTCTATTCTTAACTCATACTTGCCAATAAAGATCGGAAGAGCGTCGTGTAGGGAAAGA
>ENA-OWNT01004955-OWNT01004955.1-seawater-metagenome-genome-assembly--contig:-NODE-4955-length-11312-cov-2.831420_pt1 | contig 11312 bp, 10 predicted proteins | sample MGYA00238136_ERZ651165 | MGnify/ENA primary metagenome ERZ651165 (study PRJEB26861, sample SAMN08777766) | seawater metagenome | isolation source: coastal seawater | place: USA: Florida | collected... | reverse complement strand
CCCTACACGACGCTCTTCCGATCTGACCTGCCCACGCTGTTGCCGCTGGACCTCGACACCATCACCGCCTCGGTCGGCAAGACGGGCCGCTGCATCGTCCTCCACGAGGCGACGCTTACCTCGGGCTACGGCGCCGAGATCGTCGCGCTGGTGCAGCGGGACTGCTTCTACAGCCTCGAAGCGCCGGTGCTGCGGGTGGCGGGCTGGGACACGCCCTATCCGCACGCGCAGGAGTGGGATTACTTCCCCGGCCCCGATCGGGTGAAGCGGGCCATCGCCACCGTGCTGGAGGGCTGAGACATGGCGGAACATACCTTCAAGCTGCCCGACATCGGGGAAGGCATCGCCGAGGCGGAGCTGAGCGACTGGCTGGTCAAGGTCGGCGACGTGGTCCGCGAGGATGACGTGATCTGCGAGGTGACGACCGACAAGGCCACGGTGGAGATCCCGGCGGCGGTGAGTGGCAAGGTCACCTGGCTCGGCGGCAAGGCGGGCGAGGTCATGGCCATCGGCAGCGACCTGATCCGCATCGAAACGGACGAGTCCGTGGAGATCGTGGCACAGCCGGAACCCGAGGTGGCGACGGCACCCGAACCGGAGGCAAAGGCCGAGGCGGCCCCTGCCCCGGTCGAGCCTGCGAAACCGGCGGCGCCACGGCGCCCGGCCCCGTCTCCCGCGATGCCGCTGGCGCGCAACGCCTCCGGCCGCCCGCTGGCCGCCCCCTCGGTACGGGGCCGCGCGCGGGAACTGGGCATCGACCTGCGCCAGCTGCGCGGCACCGGCCCGGCGGGACGTATCCTGCACGAGGATCTCGACGATTTCCTTGCCCACGGCCCCGACACGCGCGGCGGCGGCGGGCTGGTCCGGCGCACCGGCACCGAGGAAAAGCGCGTCACCGGCGTGCGCCGCAAGATCGCCGAGCGCATGGCGCTGGCCAAGCAGCGGATCCCGCATTTCTCGATCATCGAGGAAGTCGAGGTCGAGGCGCTGGAGGAACTCCGCGCCAAGCTGAACCAGCGCTTTGGCGCGGACCGGGGCAAGCTGACGATGCTGCCCTTCCTGCTGCGCGCGCTGAGCGAGGCGGTGGTCGATCACCCCGAGATCAACGCCCACTACGACGACGAGGCAGGGGTGATCACCCGCTTCGAGGCGCTGCACTGCGGGATCGCCACCCAGACCGACACCGGGCTGATGGTGCCGGTACTGGCCCACGCCGAGGCACGGACGCTGTGGGACACGGCGCGCGAGATCAAGCGCCTGTCGGACGCCGCGCGCGAGCGGCGGATCGGGCCCGAGAGCCTCTCGGGCTCCACCCTCACGGTCACGTCGCTGGGCCCGCTCGGCGCGCTGGCGACGACGCCGATCATCAACCACCCCGAGGTGGCGATTGTCGGCGTCAACAAGATGGTGGTGCGCCCGGTCTGGGACGGTCAGGCCTTCGTGCCGCGCCGGATGATGAACCTGTCCTGCAGCTTCGATCACCGGGTCGTCGACGGCTATGTCGCGGCAGAGTTCGTGGCCAAGGTGAAGTCGCTGCTCGAAACCCCCGCGATGCTGTTCATGGAGTGGCGCGATGAATGAACTCAGATGCTCCCTGCTGGTCATCGGCGGCGGCCCCGGCGGCTATGTCTGCGCCTCGCGCGCGGCGCGGCTGGGGGTGGACACAATCCTCGTCGAAGGCCAGCGCGTCGGCGGGACCTGCCTGAACGTCGGCTGCATCCCCTCCAAGGCGCTGATCCACGCGGCCGAACTCTACCACAACGCGGTTCGGCAGGCGGGCACGGGGATGCAGGGCATCACCGTCTCCGCGCCCAGGCTGGACTTCGGCCAGACGCAGGAGTGGAAGGCCGGCGTGGTCGACAAGCTCTGCAGTGGCGTCGCCGGGCTGATGGAGCGCAGCGGCGTCAAGACATTGAAAGGCTGGGCGCGGTTCAGGGACGGCAAGACCGTCGAGGTCGAGAGCGAGACCGGGCCGGTGCTGGTGCGGGCCGACAACGTGGTGATCGCCACCGGCTCGGTTCCCGTGGAACTGCCGGGCCTGCCCTTCGGCGGGCGCATCCTCGACTCGACGGCGGCGCTGGCCCTGCCCCAGCCGCCCAGGCGGCTGGCGGTGATCGGCGCGGGCTACATCGGGCTGGAGCTGGGCACGGCACTCGCCAAGCTCGGCTCGGAGGTCACCATGATCGAGGCCGGGTCGAACATCCTGCCCCAGTACGACGACAAGCTGACCCGCCCCGCCAAGCGACGGCTGGAGGCGCTGGGGATCGCACTTAAACTGAACACGAAATCGACCGGCTGGGACGATGCCGCCGGGGTGCTCACCCTGCAGGGCGAGGACGGCGAGGAGAGGCTCGAGGCCGATGCCGTTCTGGTCACCGTGGGGCGGCGCCCCGCGACCGACGGGCTGGGGCTGAGCGAGCTGAACCTGCGCGTTAACGGGCCGTTCATCGAGGTGGACGACCGTTGCCATACCTCCATGCGCGGTGTCTTCGCCATCGGTGACGTGACCCCGGGGCCGATGCTGGCGCACCGCGCGATGGCACAGGGCGAGATCGTGGCGGACGTGGTCGCCGGACACGCGAACGCGTGGGACAAGGCCTGCGTCCCCGCCGTCTGCTTCACCGACCCCGAGATCGCGACAGTCGGGCTGCTCCCCTCCGAAGTGCCCGAGGGCGTGGCGACCAAGGTCAGCGAGTTCTCGTTCCGGGCCAATGGGCGCGCCCTGACGCTCGATGCGGCCGAGGGCTTCGTCCGCATCGTGGCGCGCGAGAGCGATCACGTGATCCTTGGCATACAGGCCACCGGCCCCGGCGTGTCCGAGCTGGTGTCGGGCTTTGCCCTCGCCATCGAGACCGGGCTGCGGGTCGAGGACGTCGCCGGCACCATCCACGCCCACCCGACGCTGGGCGAAGCCCTGCAGGAGGCGGCGCTGGCAACCGCGAGCATGGCCAACCACGGCTGAGCGGCGCGCAGCCGTCGCGGCGGCCAGCCACTTGACGGAACCGGCCCCGGTTGTCACCCTGAGGCCGACGCGTTGCGCTATGTCTGGTCCGAGGATGGTCGAACACAAAGCCCGGTCTGTACCGTTGAAGCCCCGCCGCCGCCTGCTCTCTGCCCTGCTCTGCGGTCTCGCACTCCTGCCCGTCTCCGGCATGGCACAGTCCCCCGCCATCCCCTCGTGGCTGCAAAGACATGTCGGAACCGGCGACGGCCAGATCGCGCCGGTCATCCTCGAACGGGCGCGGACGCTCTACCTTCAGAAGGTGGCCCAAGGCGCGGTCGCCAACCCCTGCTACATGGCGATGGACGCGACCCGTCCCAGCACCTCGGGCAACGGCGCGCCGGGCGATCGGTTCTATGTCATCTGCGAGGGCAAGAAGTCCTTCCGCGCGGTGTCGTCAGGCTATGGCAACGGGCGCAAGCTGAAACGCGCGGATTTCTCGAACGACCGCCAGTGCGCCCAGAACTTCAGCAACGCCGAAGGCTCCAAGCTCACCGCCGGCGGCTCCTACGTGACGGCCGAGTCCCGGACCTCCTTCAAGGGCTATTACAGCCAGTCGGGCAAGCGCGAGCCCTTCCACCGCACCTTCCTGCTCTTTGACGGCGAGGGCGAGACCGACAACGCCCGCGAGCGGGCCATCGGCGGGCACCCCGCCGTCTTCCTCAAGTGGCAGTGCCGGTTCAAGAAACCTGACAGCCCCTATGCCGATGCGCAGGGCTATGTGCCCTACGGCACGCTGGTGAACTACACCGGGGGCCGCAGCAACGGCTGCACCACATGGTCGCCCGCGGCGGCGGCACAGATCCTCTCGTTGGCAGAAGGCAACCCGACCACGCTCTACATCTACCCCGAGGCGGGCGACATCAACTCGGTCGCCCGCGCGGTCAAGAAGGGCACCAGCCTGTCGCGCGCCGGGCTCTACTGGAACGCCTCCTGCCTGAAACAGATCGGCGCGCCGAAGTTCTGGCCGAGACAGACGCTCCAGCCGATCATCGACCAGTGGCGGGACTCGCTGCCCGACCGTCCCCAGCAGGACCTGCCGATCTGCAAGTAGGCGCGCCCGGCGGCCCTTGCCGGAGCCCTTCCCCGTCATAGGCGGCACCGGGCAAGCGTGAAAATGACCGTGTTTCGGGTCCGATCCACCTTTTGCCCGGCGTCCGTGTCGGGTAACCCATCGCCAGAACGAACGCCCCGCCCCTCGCGGGCGTAAAGCGTTGGCAAGGAGATCACAATGCAAGTCGGAATTATCGGTGTCGGTCTGATGGGGCATGGCATTGCCCGCAACGTGCTGTCGCGCGGCGGGTTCGCCCTGAACTACCTCGACCACCCCGGCAACCAGCCGGTGGACGAGATCGTCGGCATGGGCGCCAAGGCCTATGCGACGCCCGCCGAGGTCGCGGCGGCCTCCGACGTGGTGATCCTCTGCGTCACCGGCTCGGCCCAGGTCGAAGCCATCGTGACCGGCGAGAACGGTCTGGTCTCGGCGCTGAAGCCCGGCACCGTGATCGTCGACTGCTCGACCGCCCTGCCCGACTCCACCCTGCGCATGGGCGACGCGGTGAAGGCCGCCGGGGGCGACTACATCGACGCCCCGATGACCCGCACCGCCAAGCACGCCCACGAGGGCAAGCTGAACCTGCTGGTCGGCGGCGACGCCGCGGTGCTGGACAAGGTGCGCCCGGTGCTGGCCTCCTTCACCGAGGCGGTGGACCATGTCGGCCCGCTGGGCCACGGTCACCGGCTCAAGCTGCTGCACAACTACGTCTCCATCGGCTTCATGACCCTGCTGGCCGAGGCCGCCGCGCAGGCCGCCGATGCCGGGGTGGACCCGAAGGTCTTCGTAGACGTCCTCGCCAATGGCGGCGGCGCGAGCGCGGCCCTGCAGCGCCTTGCCCCCTTCATCACCGAAGGTGACCGCGAGGGCCTGCCCTTCTTCGTCAGCAACGCCCAGAAGGACATCGACTACTACCGCGCGATGTCGCAGGACTCGGGCGCCCAGCAGACCATCGCCGACGGCGTGTCCGAGGCCATTGCCGCGGCAGTCGACGGCGGCCACGGACAGGCGTATGTCCCGGAACTGGTCAAGCTGTTCCGCAAGGCGTCCGACAGCTGACAGACACCACGTCGGGGCCCGGATGGTCTGGGCCCCGGGTCGGGCCGGTTGCGCTTGCTAGTCACTGTTAGCTTGTGTAGCAAGGCGCCGACGCTCAGAGGGAGGATATCTATGACGTTCGCATTCCGCGGCCTGGCTGCTGCCGGCGCCTTTATTGCACTTGGTTTTCCCGCCTACGCACAGACCGAGGTCAAGATCGGTTACGCTCTTGCCCCCGAAAGCCACTACGGCGTGGCCGCCAAGAAATTCGAAGAAGTCGTGCTCGCCGAAACCGGCGATCAGTTCAAGTTCACCCACTTCCCCTCGTCCGGCCTTGGCGGCGAGCGTGAAGTGATCGAGGGCCTGCAGCTCGGCACCATCGAGGCAACCATCGTGTCTTCCGGCACGCTGGCGAACTTCGTGCCCGAAACCGGCGTCTTCGACATTCCCTTCCTGTTCCGTGACCTCGACCACGCGCGTTCCGTGCTGGACGGCCCGATCGGCCAGGACATCCTCGCCAAGTTCGACGACGTGGGCCTGCACGCCCTCGCGTGGGGCGAGCAGGGCTTCCGCCACATCACCAACAACCGCAACGCGATCCACACCCCCGCCGACGTGCAGGGCCTGAAGATCCGGACAATGGAAAACCCCGTGCACCTCGCCGCCTTCGAGGCGATGGGCGCAGCCCCGACCCCGATGGCATGGCCCGAGGTGATCTCGTCGCTGCAGCAGGGCGTGATCGACGGCCAGGAAAACCCGCTGTCGGTGATCGTTTCGGTCAAGCTGAACGAAGTGCAGAAGTACCTGACCCTCTCCGGCCACGTCTACTCGCCGGCGATGCTGCTGGTGTCCAAGCCGTTCTGGGAAGGTCTTGACGACGACCAGAAGGCCGCCTTCGAGAAAGCCGCCACCGAGGCCGTGACCGCAATGCGCGGGTTCGTCAGCAACGTCGAGACCACCGGTGTCGAAACGCTGAAAGAGCGCGGCATGGAAGTCAACGAACTCTCGCCCGAAGAAAAGGCCGAGTTCCAGGCGTCGATCAAGTCGGCCTACGAGGGCTACTACAAGACCTATGGCCAGGAGCTTGTCGACTCGATCGTCAACTTCCAGTAACTCACGACCGCCGGCGCCCTCGGGCGCCGGCTCTGACCCAGGGGGTCCCGGCTTGAAAAGGTTGGAAAACATCTTCGTTGCGTTGAACGGCTGGGCCCTGATCCTGATGCTGTCCGCAATGGCCCTCGTTGTCGGGGCGAACATCACCCTTCGCTATCTGACCGGGCATTCGCTCAGCTGGGCCGACGAGGTCGCCCGCTACCTGATGATCTTGATGACCTTCGGCGGCGCGGGCCTCGTGCTGCGCGTCGGCGGGCATGTCGCCATCACCAACCTGCAGGATGCCCTTCCCGGGCTCGGGCAGAAGCTGCTGCGCGGCGCCATCGTGCTGGGCCTGCTGATCTTCTTCGGCTTCATGGTCTACGTCGGCTGGCAATATGCCCAGCGGATGCAGTTCCAGGTCACCCCTGCCCTGCGCATCCCCTTCCTCTATGTCTATGCCGCCATGCCGATCGGTTTCGCGCTGCTGATCGTGCACCTGCTGCTGATCGCGCGTCCCTTCGTCACCGCGGGCGAATACAAGCGTACGGACGACGCCGAGACCATCGCCGCGTCGCTGCCCGGTGGTGCCAATGGCTGAGATCCTCTTTCCCGCGCTGTTCATCCTGCTGGCGCTCGGCATTCCCGTGGCCTTCGCCATGGCAATCTCGGTCTTCATCGCGCTGAGCCTCGGGTCGAGCTATCCGAACCTCGTCGTGGTGAAGGAGATGTTCGCCGGGCTCGACAGCTTCCCGCTGCTGGCGGTGCCCTTCTTCATCCTCGCCGCCGAGATCATGACCGGCGGCGCGGTGACCCAGGCGCTGCTGCGGCTGGCCCAGTCGCTCGTCGGCCACCTCAAGGGCGGCCTCGGCCACGCCAACGTGGTGAGTTCGGCCATGTTCGCCGGCATCTCGGGCAGCGCCCTCGCCGATGCGGCGGGCCCCGGCACGATGATGATCCGGATGATGGAAAAGGGCGGCTACGACCGCGCCTATGCCGGTGCGCTGACCATCGCGAGTTCCGTCGTCGGGCCGATCATCCCGCCCTCGATCACCATGATCATCTACGCGATGCAGGACCAGCAGGTCTCGGTCGGCTCGCTGTTCATGGCGGGCGTCCTGCCGGGTATCCTGATCACCCTGCTGGTGCTGGTGGCCAACGCGCGGGTTAGCCACGTGCGCGGCTATGCCAGCGGCGACCCGATGCCCTCGGTGGGCGAGATCGCCCGCATCGCGCTCTACGCGGTGCCTGCGCTGTTCCTCATCCTGCTGATCGTGGGCGGTATCCGGTTCGGTATCTTCACCCCCACCGAAGCCTCCGTGATCGCGGTGTTCTACGCCCTCTTCGCGGGCATGTTCATCTATCGCTCGCTCAAGCTGCGGGACCTGCCCAACATCATCCTGCGCGCCGCGCTGACCTCTGGGGCGGTGCTGCTGATCCTCGGCGCGGCCCGGGCCTTTGCCTGGGTCCTGATCATCGAGGGGATCCCGCAGTACCTCGCGCAGACCATCATCGCATGGGATCTCTCGCCCATCGTCTTCCTGCTGGCGGTCAACCTGCTGCTGCTGATCTTCGGCCTGTTCATGGACCCCTTGCCCGGCGTGATGATCCTCGTTCCGATCCTCGCTCCCATCAGCCTCGCGCTGGGGATCGATCCGAACCACTTTGCCATCATCGTGATCGTCAACCTGACGCTGGGCCTGACCACGCCGCCGGTCGGCAGCCTGATCTTCGTGGTGTCCTCGACCGTGCACCTCAAGCCCTCGACCCTGATCCGCGAGATGCCACCCTTCTTCATCGCCCTCGCGGCGGCGCTGCTGCTGATCACCTTCGTCCCCTTCCTGTCGACCTGGCTGCCGCACGTCAGCGGGTTCTGACCGGAACAGACCTGAACGGGGCCCGCCCGGGCCCCGGTTCCCCCTTCATCGGCAAGGTTTGGCCGACCTCCCCGACAAGCGATTTGACCCGTCCAGAGCGGCATTTCAGGCACCTCGAGAGCCGACGTCCGTGACCTGGTCCAGCCCCTCTCGGCAGCGATCCGCTGGACCTCGGCGGGCCTCGTTGTCTTCGGCGCCCGACACTCCACATAAACCACCGTGGCCGCCACAAACCCGCACGCGGGTCCGGCGTCATGACAAGAAGCGCGCCAGATCGGCCCAGAGGTCGGCACGGCAGCCCCGAAGCGAATTCGGGGTCCAGGCTGGAACGATGAAGGACAGAAAATCCGGAACCAACCGACCGATCAAGGCGTTACACTCCTGGAACAAAGTTGAAGGTAAAATCTATGCGTAAGTACCTGTTCGCACTCGTCGCCGTGCCCTTTGCAACGCCGGCCCTCGCCGGCAGCCTCGCCGAGCCGGTGCAAGAATACACCCCCGTTGTCGTCGCGCCCCAGGCCCCGGTCTATGACTGGACGGGCTTCTACGGCGGCCTCCAGCTCGGGACGTCGGTCGACGGCTCCCTCGAGTCCGGCGGTGCCTCCGTCGATGCCGACGCAGACCTCTACGGCGTGACCCTCGGCTACCGCAAGGACTTCGGCGGCTTCGTGCTGGGTGGTGGGATCGACTACATGATGGGCGACGGCTCCATCGACGTTCCGGGCGGCGGCACCAGCGACTTCGACGTCGATCACCTGGCCCGCATCGGCGTCAAGGGCGGCAAGAGCTTCGGCCGCACCCTCGTCTACGGGACCCTCGGCTATGCCGACACCAAGCTGACCGACAGCGCCAACAACTCGGTGTCCAGCGACGGTTACTACTATGGCGTCGGGATGGACTACATGGTTTCCGAGCACTTCACCATCGGTGGTGAGGTCCTCAAGCACAAGTTCGACAGCTTCGACGACAGCCTCGCCGACGCGAACCTCGACATGGTGACGGTCGGTCTGAACCTGGCCTACAAGTTCTGATCGGATACCGTCCGATTGACTGGAACGGGCGGGTGCATCACGCACCCGCCCGTTTTCGTTTCCGATACCTCTGGGCGTCTCGGGCTAAGGGCGCTCAGCACTCTGCCGCGGGCACCATCGTCACGCTGGAATAGCGCCCGTCCGAGGTGACGATCTTGGCGCAGGCGCCGGTCTCGCTGTTGGACCACCACGTCGTCAGCCCCTGAGTCTTGGCCGGGGCATAGCCCAGTTCGCGCAGCCCGCCCTCGGCCTGCCCGGCCTTCGCGCCCTGGAACGCCGTCACATCGCTTGAACTGCCGACCGTGGGCATCGCGCCCTCTCCGGCCGTGCTGGTCGCATCATCGCCGCAGCCCGACACCAACGCGAGGCACAGCAGCGCGAGTCCGAATTTCCCGCTCTTGATCATTTTGATTTTCCTTATTGATATGAACAGATTGAAATGTGCCGCGCCCCAAAACCCGGGGCGCGGCCTTGGCTGAAAATCTTAATCCTCCTCCACCGGCGACCAGCGGTCGTCGGGCTCGTAGGAAGTGATGCCATAGGCAATGTCGAGCGTATCCTCACCAAGGTCCGCCTCCTGCACCACGCCCGCCTCCGAGACGATGAAGCTGTGAATCCCCGAGACGCCGTACTCGGCAGGCACCGCCAGCAGGGCGTGCCCTGCCACCATGTGCCCGTTGATCACATAGTTCATCTCCCCGCCGGGCGCGGAGGGCCCCTGCGAGGTCAGGATACGGAAGTAATAGCCGTGGAACGGCTCGGCCTCCTGCGTCTCGCCGTCCTGCGAATAACCGTCGAGGCTGGCCTTGGCCGCCATGTCCCCGATCAGGCTGTCCTCGCGATCGGACCAGTAAAGCCCGTCGTGACTGCCCACCGACGAGATGATGCGCGCCGCGAACGCGGGCACGCCGTCGCCGTCGGGGTCCAGCGCGCGATAGTGCGCCTGGATGTCCACGTAGCCGTGCATGGCGTCGATCACGTCCAACTCGTTGCGCCCGATCTCGCGGTCAATCACCTCTTCCCGTCCGGCGTCGGTGTCGAACGACCAGCCGTTCGCAGCCCGCACCAGCGGCACCGGAAAGGGCCAGTCGTCGCGGCCGAGGTCGATGATCACCGTTCCGCCCTCTCCGGGCACGAAGCGGAAACCGTCCTCGTAAAGCTCGAGGAACTGCGCAATGGCCTCCGACACGCGCTCCGGGTCGGCGGCATGGACAAGGTCACCGGCCTCGGGGTCCATCGCGGCCAGCGTTGCATCGACGTCGCCCGTGGCCATCGCCGCCATCAGCGCCTCCAGCGCGTCCTGCGGGGTGGCATAGACCGGCGGGGCCGACTGGGCAAAGGCGGCAGGCACCGTGGCGAAAAGGACGGCCGTGGCAATCACGCCGACAGAAGTAGCTAATCTCATGTCCCTATCTCCGTTTCTTGCCGCCACCGGGCTTGCCGGTGCGGGCCTTGTTGCCGCGCGAGGACGATGCCTTGGCCCGCGCGCCACTGGAGTTCTTGGCGATCTTCGGCTTGCCGCCGCCGGGTTTCGCCTTCGGCTTCGCGCTCGGCTTGACCGAAGGCTTGGCCGCTACCTTGGGCTGGTGCACGGCCTTCCGGTCGCCGCTGTGCTGCGCCAGCGACTTGGCCCCGGCCGAACGGTCGCCCCCGCCTGCGGGACGCGCGCGGTCCGGCACCTGCGGCAGGCGGCCCTGGTCACGGCCAATGTTCGGGTTGCGGTTGGCCAGTGCCCCCGCCCCCGCCGCCGCGCCCAGCCCGGCCGCTGCCGCGGCACCGTCGCCGCCAAAGCCCTGGCCGCCGGGTCCACGGCCATTGCCGATGCCCTCCTTGCTCAGCTTGTTGCGCAACTCGTCCGAGCGCGATGCCGGGCGGTCGAGCTGCAACTTGGTGCTGCCATCGGGCTTGCGATGGTTGCTGATGCGGTCGCGCGCGGCATCGGACTTGTCCTTGCTCGGCTGCCAGCCGCCATCCGGACGCCGGTCCGGGTCGATCTTCATCTTGTCGCGGTCGATCTTGACCTTGTCCCGGTCGATGTCGAGCCGGTTGCCGATATTGACGTTGCCGTCCACGTCGATGTCGATGTCCGGGTTGCGGTAGATCGGCCCGCCGCCCCAGCCACCGCAGTCGCGGCAGCCCCAGTAGCCGTGCCAGTCGTCGTCATCGTCAAAGATGTTGTCGATCAGCGCCACAGTCCCGAAGAACATCAGCCCGCCCGC
>ENA-OWNT01004954-OWNT01004954.1-seawater-metagenome-genome-assembly--contig:-NODE-4954-length-11315-cov-6.159548_pt1 | contig 11315 bp, 8 predicted proteins | sample MGYA00238136_ERZ651165 | MGnify/ENA primary metagenome ERZ651165 (study PRJEB26861, sample SAMN08777766) | seawater metagenome | isolation source: coastal seawater | place: USA: Florida | collected... | reverse complement strand
AAGTGGCGCTCGGCCGCATCGACTGGCCGGTGCTGGACACGTTCGACGGGGCCCTCGGCGGGATGTTCGTGGCGGGGATGCTGGCGACGCCGCTGTTCCTCGTCGGCGCCGGAGGGCTCGGCATCAAGCTCGTGGCCTGGGCGTTCGCGGTGGCCGTGCTGCTCGTCGTCTACCGGCTGATCGACGCGTACGCGGTGGGGGAGAGCCGGCGGTTCGCGGCCCTCGCGGCGGCGGCCGGGCTCGCCTTCGGTCCGCCCGCGCTACTCCATCCCCAGGTGGTCTTCGGGAACTGGCACTGGACGGAGCTGGTGTTCGACTACGGCCTCGTGCTCGTGGCGTTCGAGCTCCTGCGCCGCGAGCGCGCCGGCGGAGCGGGCCCCGTCGGCTGGCTGGCGTTCGGGGGGCTCAGCGGTCTGGCGATCTTCAACAGCATCGGCTCGCTCCCGTTCGTGGCCGTGGCCTGGGGGGGACTCGCGCTCGCGCTTCCGCGGGCGATCGGGACGCGGGCTGTGGGCCGGTTCGCGGCCGCCACCGCCGCGGCCTGCATCGGCGCGCTGCCGTTCCTGGTCAAGCTGGCCCACACGCCGTTCGGTCGCGCGGTGCCCACGGATCAGACGGTGGGTCGCCTCTCTCGCATCGCCGTCGAGCCGGGACGGATCTTCCAGCTCATGGGCGAGGAGCTCGCCTGGGCGCTCCACCTGCACGACGTCCTGCCGCACCTCGGAAACCGGGCCCTCGTCCTGGCCGGGGTGTGGGTCGGCGTCTGCTGGTTCGGCCTCGCGCTCGCGGCGGTCGTGGCCGTGCGGCGCCGGCGGCCGGTGGTCGCAGTGCCGGTGGTCTTCGCCGCGCTCTTCTGCGGCGCGCTCCTCCTCATCGACACGCCCCTCGACGTCGTGCCGGTGCCGTTCTCGAACATCCGCGGCGTCAGCGCCCGGGTGGTGCCGCCGCTGCTCGCCGCGCTCGTGGTGGGGGCGGCGCTGGGGTGGACGGCGCTGGGGGACACGCTGGGGGTGGGGTCCACCGGGCGCCTCGTGACACGCCTGCTGGCGCTCGTGCCCTGCGCGATCGGGCTCGCCGGGATCTCCGCGATCCCGTCTCGTGCCGCGGGGGATGCTGGTGAACCGGCGGCCTACCGCGCGTCCTGCATGGACGTGACCGCGTTCTTCGCCAGCAAGCACTTCCGGGATGCGCCGCAGGAGCTTCGCGCGCGCTGCTCCGCGCTGGAGCCGGAGGTGGGGCGGGCGTGCGCTGCCGGGGCCGCCTGGGGCGCCGGGTACTACGCGCTCGCGTTCTCCGGGACGGGGCCGGAGGGCTGGGATCCCAGGATGCCGGCGCTGGATCCCGCGGCCGCGGAGCCCTGCGCAGAGCTCCCGTCACCCACTCGGGAGCGCTGCCTGCTCGGGCTCGGCTGGGCGGTCGGGCAGCGGGACTGGGGGCGGGAGCGCTGGCCGCTGACGTCGTGCTCGTCCCTGGAGCCCGCGGATCGCGGGCCGTGCTGGCGGGGCGTGGGCTTCCACCTCGGCGATCACGTGGCCTACACCCCGGAGCGGATCGGCCAGCTCGTGGCGCGGGTCCCGGCCCGGTGGCGGGCGGACGTCGCGCGCGGCGCGGGGTACTCCATGGGGCGCACCTGGGCGGATCCCGCGGTGCCCCGCTCCCTGTGCGCGGAGGCGGGTCCGCTGGTCGAGCGGGGCTGCGTCCTCGGAATCGACGATGCCCTGACAGATCGCTAGCAAGTTCCTGGCTTTGCCGGGGTGTGCGAACGGGTTGCCCCCCTTACCCTCCCGCGCTGAACCTGCCCTGGAGCCACCTCGATGATGCGCAACCTCCTCCTCCTCCTCGCGCTGCTCGGCCTCGGCCTCGCGGCCTGCGATCCCGCCGTGACCGACGACGACGACGCCTCGGGCGACGACGACGACGATGATGACGACGACGACGACGACGACGACGACGGCGCCGGCGACGACGACGACTACCCGGGCCTGCCGGACAACCTCACCGCGGGCATGGCCTGGACGGAGGACGTCGACGGCAACGGCGACGAGACCACCGCGAACCTGCCCATCGAGAACGACTTCGAGTACCCGGACCCGGTCTGGGACGACAACTTCGTCCAGAACCTCGGCGACGCCGGCGGCGCCCTGACGGAGAACGTCCTCAGCGGTGCGATCTCCGACATCTCGCTCGAGACGTGGAACGGCGACATCGACGCCTACAAGGTGCACTTCCCGGTCGGCGGCACGCTGCACTTCGTCCTGGACTGGGACTTCACCGGCGGCGACTACGACGCCATCCTCATGTGCGAGTACGAGGACGACCAGAACGACTACGCCGTGTACACCGGCCTGCTCGAGCCCGGCATCGCCGACCTGAGCCAGCCCGAGGGCGGCGTCAGCATCGTCCCGATCTACGACGGCACCTGGTGCTGGTTCTTCGTGGTGGGCTACGACGGCGACGCGGTGACCTACACGGTGACGCTCGCCGTCGAGGACGACTCCCCCGGCGCGCACCCCTGGGTGGATCCGGGCGACGACGACGACTCCGCCGGTGACGACGACGACTCCGCGGGCGACGACGACGACTCCGCGGGCGACGACGACGACTCCGCCGGTGACGACGACGACTCGGCCGGCGACGACGACGACTCCGCCAACTAGAGCGACGGCTATCCTCGCGGCATGCCCGTGAGGAAGGCCATCGGGCGCAGCCGAGCGCTGCGCGTGCTGCCAGAGGCGCTGCTGGGTCGCGAGGCCCCGCGCGCCCGGCCGGTGCACATGCACCTGGAGCACACCACCCGCTGCGATCACGTCTGCTCGACGTGCATCCGCGCGGTGCGCATCGACGGCGAAGAGGACATGCCCGTGGCCGAGGCCGCGGCGCACATCGACGCCATCGGGCCCAAGTTCGTCAGCCTCAACGGCATCGGCGAGCCCCTGATGCACCCGGAGTGGGACGCCATCGCGCGCCACGCCATCGATCGCCACGGCGCGTCGGTGGGGATGGCGACGACGGGGACCCACTTCCGGGAGCAGGCAGAGCGCATCGTCCGCAGCGGCGTCGGCCTCGTGAAGGTCAGCTTCCACGGAGCGAAGCCCCGCACCTTCGCCCGCCTCGCGTCGGGCCGCTCGCTGGAGCTCGTGGAGGACGGGATCGCGGCCCTGCTCGACGCGAAGCGCCGCCACGGGTCCGGCCCGTCCGTCCGCATGAACTACGTCGTCTCCGACCAGAGCCTGGACGAGCTGTCCGAGGCCGTCGTCGTCGCCGCCCGCACCGGGATGGAGGCCATCTACTTCAAGGGCGCGCTCGTGCACCAGGGGCGCCGCGCCGGGCTCGCCGCGGAGCACGACATCGACCGCCTGCGCAGCGTCGTCGGGGCCGCGGCAAGGACGGCCGACGAGCTCGACGTGCGCACGAACCTCGACCACTGGTGGCGCGAGATCAAGCGCGTCGGCGACACGCCCCCGGAGGACCGCGCGCCGCCCGCGGGCCGCTGCATGATCCCGTGGGTGTCCGTCTTCGTGCGCTTGGACGGCCAGCTCCTGCCCTGCTGCAACTGCACGTGGCACCCGGACGAGGGCCACATGGGCCGCGTCGGCGTCGACGGCGACTTCGACTCCGTCTGGCGCGGAGACGCCTTCCGTGCGCTCCGTCGCGAGATGAACACGGGCACCTACTCGCTCACCATCTGCCAGGACTGCCCGGACCCGGTGACGGTCGGCCAGGCCGGTGAGATGGCCATGCAGCGCCTGTGGCCGGGCTTCCTGACGTGACCGACCGGCGACCGCTCGTCGTCCTCCTGCTCGCGGTGGTGTGGACGACGTGGCTGCAGTTCGTGCAGTGGACGGGGCTGACGTCCGGCCTGATCGACCGCGGGATGATCGAGCTCCTCGCCCACGAGACCCCGCCGTTCCTGTCGTGGTCGGGCGGCGTGCACCCGCCCCTGTACTCCGTGGTGCTCTGGCTCGCCGAGCACGGCGCGGGCCCCACCGGCATCGACGCGGGCCTCCTCCTCTACATCCAGGGCGCCGTCTCGAACGTGCTCCTCGTGGCGATCGTCGGGGGCGTCGCGGCCCGTTGGCTGGGCCCCTGGTGGGGAGCGGCGGCGGCGTGGCTCCTCGCGTTCGGGACGGAGGCGCTGCGGCCCTTCGAGCACTACCCGATCTCCGCCCTGTTCGCGACGCTGGCGGGGCTCGCCGCGCTGGCTGTCGCGCGCCACGGCGGTCGGCGCAGGATCGGCGTGGCGGCCGTGTTCGGATTCGTGGCCCTGTGGCTGCACCTGTCGCCCTGGTTCTTCCTCGGGCCTCTCCTCGTGGGCCTGTTCTGGGTGGAGCCCGAGCGGCGGCGCGATCTCGTGCTGGCGGCGGGTGTCGTGTTCGTGGCGTGGATGGCGACCACCTATCCGGGTCTGTACCGGCAGCTCGGCGAGGGTGGCCCGGGCGGCTCCGAGAGCGGCACGTGGACGGTCGGCTGGCTCAACGCGTGGCTGTACCTCCCGCTGGGCATGTGGCTCCTGCGGCCCAGCGGCCGCGGCGTCGAGGACGCAGGGATCCACCGGGCCCTGGCGGCCTCCCTCGTGATCTATGCGGTGGCGACGTTCTTCCTGCAGCACATCCAGCTGGCGGACGGGCAGCCGTATCCGAGCTCCTTGCACTACTTTGCGCTCGTGGAGCCGCTGCTGGTGCTGGCTGCGATCGCGGCGCTCCGGCGGGCCTGGGCGGCGCTCCCTCGTGCGGCGGCGGTGGCGCTGACGCTGGCCGTCGTCGGACCCCAGCTGTGGCGCTGGGTGGATGGGATGACGTGGATCTGGCGGTCCCAGCGCGGGATCTGGCTGCAGGCCGTGCAGCCCTGGAACTGGCTCTGATGCGATACGAAGGCGCGATCTTCCGGCCCCCGAGCGAGGCCCGGTCCTACATCCTCCAGGCCACCCTGGGGTGCTCCTGGAACCAGTGCGTCTACTGCGCCATGTACCGGGAGAAGTCCTTCCGCGTGCGCGCCCTGGCCGAGGTGTTGGAGGACATCGACGCCGCCGCGGCCGCCTACGGGCCCGCCGTCTCGAAGGTGTTCGTGGCCGACGGGGACGCCCTGGTCATGCCCATGGCCCACTGGGAGCCGATCCTGGAGCGCCTGCGCCTGCGCTTCCCCCGACTGAAGCGGGTCAGCTGCTACGCCATGGCCTGGAACGTCCTGGAGAAGAGCGACGCCGAGCTGCGTCGCCTGAGGGAGCTCGGCCTCAGCCTGCTGTACCTGGGACCGGAGTCCGGGGACGAGCCGACGCTGCGCCGCATCGCGAAGGCGCCGCTGACCGCGCTGCCCGGGGACGGACGGACCGGGACGCCGATCTTCGACGCCCACGTGGAGGCGTGCGCGCGCGCCCGGAGCGCCGGCCTGAAGACGAGCGCAATCTTCCTGTTGGGGGCCGGCGGAGTGGAGCGCAGCGCCGAGCACGCGGCGGGATCCGCGCGCCTCGCGACGGCCATGGACCCGGACTTCCTGGCCGCGCTGACCCTGACGATCGTCCCGGGCACGCCGCTGGCCGCCCGCGCCGAACAGGAGCGCTTCACGCTGCCGGACCAGCCGGGCCTGTTGCGGGAGCTGCGCACCTTCGTGGCCGACGCGAAGCCCACGGACGCGCTCTTCCGCACCAACCACGCCAGCAACTACCTCCCGCTGGTGGGCCGTCTCCCGACGGACGGCGGGGCGATGGCGGCGATGATCGACGCGGCGCTCGAGGGGCGGGTCCGCCTCCGACCGGAGTGGGCGCGCGGCCTCTGATCGCGTACAACGTTCCGCATGGAACCGACCTACGTCTCGCTCGCTCCGCTGGTCCAGTCCACCGAACAGAAGGGCACCGTCCTCGTCGTCGTCTTCCAGGACGCCGCCGGCGGCGCGCCCGTCACCGCCAGCGCTCCGCTGCGCCGCAGCAAGGGCGTCGCGGGGGCCACGCGGGACACGGTCCAGCGCAAGGTCCTCTCCCGCCTCAGCTTCGCCATCTCGCGGGCGGTCAACCAGGCCGTCGGCGACGTCCACATGCTCGGCAAGTTCGGAGCCCAGGCGGCGCGCTCGGCGATGAAGGGCCTCGCCGACAGCGTCGACTCCAACTACTCGGCGGAGGAGAAGCAGGCCGCGATCGTCGAGGCGTTCCAGGGCGTCGCGGGGCGCTTCCGCTGGGACGGATCGGCCTGGGTGCTCGACTCCGCGGCGCCGACGGTGAAGACCGCGTTCGATCGCCAGCTCGAGGACGTGCCGATCACCGACGCGGCCGACGTCGCCGTGCTGGGGCGCATGCTCGCCGAGCTGGCCGCCGCCGACGGCGACTTCGGGGACGACGAGCGCAGCTTCCTGGAGACGTTCCTCCCCGCGGACACCGACATCGACGGGCTCGTCGCGGGCCCGAAGCTCACTCACGCCGAGCTCCGCGAGGTCAGCGCGGGGCCGGTCCGCGAGACGATGCTGATGCTCGCCTGGGGGCTGTCCTTCTGCGACGACGAGCTCGCACCCGAGGAGCAGGAGGCCTGCCGTCGCTACGCGCAGGGGCTGGGGATCTCGATCGCGCGCGGCAAGGCGCTGCGCAACGCCGCCGCCAGCTTCGTGCTGGAGAGCGCGTTCGCCGACGCCTGGGCCGGCGGCGTCGCGGACGAGGCGAAGCGTGAGCAGGCGCTGGCCGCCGCCGAGCGCCTGGGCCTGCCGCTCCCGGTGGCGAAGCGGATCGAGTCCCAGTACAAGCGGAGCCACGGCATCCGCTAGCTCCGCGGGCTCGGGATTCGACGCGCCGATTACAGATTCGGCGTATATTTGTAACTGATGGATCTGTTTTCACGCCGACTCTCTGCCGGGATCACTGCGCTTCACGGTCGACCACGGGGTCGGCTCACCGTCTTGAGCGGCGCGCGGCAGACGGGCAAGTCGACGCTCGTCCGCGCGGCGTTCCCCGACCATCACTACATCGACTTCGACGCCCCCACCGAGCGGGCGGTCTGGGCGCGGCTGACCCCGGCGGACTGGATCGCGCGGCACCCGCGGGCGATCCTCGACGAAGCCCAGAAGCTGCCCGAGGTGTTCGACACCATCAAGGCGGTGTACGACCGGGCGCCCCAGTCGCGGTACGTGCTCCTCGGCTCCAGCCAGATCCTGCTGCTGGACCGGGTTCGGGAGTCCCTGGCGGGCCGCGCCGCCCTGCGGGAGCTCTTCGCCTTCTCCGTCGCGGAGCTCGCGGCGGGCCCAGGCGCGCCGGTTCGGACTCCTCCGGTGGAGGAGCTGCTGGTCGGGGACCCTGCGGAGGTGCTGGACGGCATCGCGCCGGAGCGCGCCCTCAACCCACGCGCGGCCAGCGCCACCGGGGCCTGGGAGCGCTTCCTGCGCTGGGGTGGGATGCCCGCGCTGCACGCCGAGGACTGGACCGACGGGGACCGGTGGGAGTGGCTGCAGGACTACCAGTCCGCCTACCTGCAGCGGGATCTTCGTGACCTCGCCCGGATCGATCGGCTCGAGCCCTTCGTGCGGGCCATGCAGGCCGCAGCGCTCCGGAGCAGCCAGCCGATCAACTTCTCCGAGCTGGCCCGGCTGGCCGGAGTCGCCCCCCAGACGGCGCGCCAGTTCGTCCACTACCTGGAGGTCTCGTACCAGGTCGTGATGCTCCCGGCCTGGTACCGGAACGCCGAGAAGAGGCTCACGAAGCGCCCGCGGGTGCACTTCCTCGATCCCGGGATTCGGCGCTGCATCCTGAACCGTCGCGGCGACCCGGACGGCGCGGACGTGGAGAGCGGCGTCGTGGCCGAGTTCGTGAAGTGCGTCCGGACGAACCGCCTCCCGGTGCAGCTCCACCACCTCCGCACTCACGACCAGCGCGAAGTCGATCTGCTGATCGAGCGTGACGACGGCTACATCGCGGTGGAGATCAAGCAGGCACAGCGGGTGGCGTCACCGGACGCGCGCGGGTTCCGCGGTCTGGACGCGATCCTGGACAAGCCGCTGCTCGCCGGGCTCGTGCTGAGCCACGACACCGCGCCCCGCAGGCTGGAAGCCGATGGCCTCCCGCCCACGTGGGCGATCCCGATCCCGCTCCTGTTCGGCTGAGGGCTCCTCGGGGCCCGTCTACGCCTGGAAGGCCATGCAGACGGACGTGCGGTCGTCGCCGCCCATGTTCGCCGTGATGCCGACCTTGGGCGGCTTCGCGATCTGGTAGTCGCCGCACTCGCCCTTCATCTGCCGCACCACCTCGAGGGCCTGCTTGACGCCCGTGGCGCCGACCGGGTGGCCGAACGCGATGAGGCCGCCGCCCGTGTTGATCGGGATGCTGCCGTCGATGGCGGTGGCGCCGTCCACGGCGAGCTTCGCGCCCTGGCCGGGCTTCGCGAAGCCGAGGGCCTCGCTGATCAGCGCCTCGGTGACGTGGAAGCAGTCGTGGACCTCGGCGACCTGCACGTGCTTCGGCTTGAGCTTCGCGTCCGCGTACATCTCGGCCGCGGCCTTCGCGGTGTTGCTCATGGTCGTGTAGTCCGTCACGGCGCCGAGGGGCGACGTGGCGTGGCCGTACGCCGTGATCTCCACGCAGTCCTTCGGCTTGAGGCCGAGCCGCTTCAGGCCCTTCTTGCTGGCCAGGATCATGGCCGCGGCGCCGTCGGACACCTGGCTGCAGTCGCTGACCTTCAGGTACTCGCGCAGATCCTCGTTGCGGAGGAACTGGGGGTTGCGGTCGTTGGGCGCGGACGCGTTCTCCAGCGTCATCTGCACCGCCTTCATGTGCGCGTTCGGGTTCTTGTTCCCGTTCGCGTACGCCTTGACGACGATGTGGGCGAGCTCCTCCTCGGTGACGCCGAAGGCCTCCTGGTAGGCCTTGTTCCGCCGGGCGAACATCGCGGGGAACGTGAAGTCGTCGATGTCGCGCTCCGTGGCCCAGTGGGACGCGCGGGCGAGGAAGCCGGCGCCGTCCCGGGCGGACACGGTGGTCTGGACCTCCGCCCCGCAGGCGAGCGTGACGTCGAGCCCGGCCTGGATGGCGTCGATCATCGAGGTGACCGCGAGGCCGCCGGAGGCGCACGCCGCCTCGGTCCGCACGAACGGCGTGCCGTGCAGCCCCTCGTGGGCGCGGACGGCCATGGAGCCCAGGTGCGCCTGGTTGCTGAACAGGGAGCCGACGAAGTTGCCGACCGCGCCGCGCTGGATCGCGCTGGCGTCCACGCCGGTGCTCTCGAGGGCCCCGAGGATCGCGGCGGTGAGGTGCTCTTCGAGCGTGGGGTTCTCGCGCTTGCCGAAGTCCGGGTGGCGCTTCCAGACGAAGTCGGGGTGGTTCTTGCCGATGAACGGCGTGATGTGGCCTCCGACGACGAAGACGCGGCGCTTGAGCTTCATGTGTGCCTCCTGGGGCTGGCCGGCGGCGAGGAGTCAGCCGCGGCGGCGGGGGATCGGTAGCCTCGGACGGCGCCCGGCGCAATGGCCACGGCCGCGTGACCGCCCCTCAGTCCCCGCTGTCCAGGGCCTGCAGCGCGGCGGCCATGAGCTCGGCCAGCCGGTGGTGCGCGAACCCGGCCGACAGCGTGTCCGCCCAGTCGCCGGTGTACTGGTGGTAGCTCCGCCAGCGCTCCAGGACGGGCCGGGCCGCCGCCGCATCACCCCGGGCGATGGCGGCGGCGGCGTCGGCGAGCTCCTGGCGCTGCTCCTCCCGGAGCGCGGCGCTCGAGTACAGGGGCGCGTGGCGCGCCTCCCAGTGGGCGATCGCCTCGCGCAGGTGCTTCTGGGCCTCCGTCACGCGCCGAGGCTAGCAGCCACCTTGCGCTTCGCCGCGCTGGTGCCGAGGGCATCGGCCCACTGCTCCAGCACCGCTTGCGCCTGGTCGCGCTCGTCGCCGGACAGCGTCGCCAGCTGACCGAGCAGCCAGCGCGCGGCCTTGGCCACGTTGCGGCGCCAGGTGCCGGTGGCGTCGGTGTTGCCCGCGTCGAGCATCCGGCGCAGGGCATCGATCGTCGCCCGCGCGACGCTCTCTCCGCCGCGCGGCCGGAACGAGCCGTCCACCTGCTGCCGCAGGACGAGGGAGCTGAGCGGCTCGGGGCCCGCCGCGCGCTCTTCGCGCAGGGCCTTCGGGGCCTCCTCCGCGTCGAAGTCGTCCGCGAAGCCAGCGGAGACCGCAAGGTCCGCCAGCATCTCTGCCGCGGGCTCGGGCTGGACCGTCTCGTCCTTGCGGCCGCCGAAGGCGTTCATCACCTTGCCGAGGAACCCGCCGCCGCTCTTCGCCTGGGCGCGACCGGGCGCGGCGCGTCGCCGCTTCAGCGTCGCCTGCTGCATCGGGGCAGGAGACGGCATCCGTGGACTCGGGGGCGGCGCCGCGGCTCCGCCGACCATCGTGCTCGCGAGCGTGGAGAGGGCCGGCGCGGCGCCGCCCATGGTCCACGAGTCGGGGGTCATCGCCGGAATCACCATGGACTCGGGGGTCCCGCCGCTCGTCTCCGTGGGGTCGACCACCACGAACGCGGTGAGTGGGCAGAGCACCGTCTCCGCCAGAGACAGCGCGAGCAGCTCGGACGTCGCGGAGTCGTCTCGGTGCAGCAGCATCCGATCCGTCAGCGCGGTGACCCGCGCCCCGGCGACCGCCCGGGCCACCTCGGCGCCTCCCTCGCGGGCCTGGGGCAAGAAGATCTCCCTGCTCCCGCCTGCGTGCTCGAGGTGGAACCGCAGCCCCGCCGGCAGGTCTCCGGGCACCGATCCCGTCACCACCACGGGCTCGCCGAGGTACAGATCCGGGATGCCCTCGGGCTGGACCCGCGCGTCGTCGGGCAGGCCGTCCAGCGCGACGTTGGTGGCGATGGGGGTGCCCACCCGTCCCAGGAACCGGGTGACGCGGTCGGCGATGGGGTCCGACGGCGTCAGCAGCGTCGACAGCCCGCCCGTCTCCCGCGCGATGGACCGCAGGAAGGCCGCGTTCACGGCCGTGTCGATGCCGATGCCGAAGACGCGCAGGTTCTGATCGAGCGAAGTCACGTGCTTCACGATTTGGGACTCGTTGCCCACCTGGCCGTCCGTGACGAGCACCACGTGGCGCACCAGCCCGCCCGTTGGGCCCTTGCGCAGGACGTCCTTCAGCGGAGCCAGGATCTCGGTGCCGCCGGTGGCGTAGAGCTTCGCCAGGAAGGCGTCCGCCTCGCCGACGGTCTTGTCCGTCACCGGCTTGCTGGCGCGCCAGAGCTTGCGGTGGCGGGAGTTGAACTCCACGACCTGCAGGTGATCTCCTGGCTCCAGCGTGCGCAGCACGAGGCGGGAGGCCTCGATGGCGGCGGGCATCTTCGAGCCGGTCATGGAGCTCGAGGTGTCGACCACGAGCACCA
>ENA-OWNT01004953-OWNT01004953.1-seawater-metagenome-genome-assembly--contig:-NODE-4953-length-11319-cov-3.300391_pt1 | contig 11319 bp, 8 predicted proteins | sample MGYA00238136_ERZ651165 | MGnify/ENA primary metagenome ERZ651165 (study PRJEB26861, sample SAMN08777766) | seawater metagenome | isolation source: coastal seawater | place: USA: Florida | collected... | reverse complement strand
CTGCAAGAGCGGGCCCGCGAGGTGCTGCCGCCGTCCGCCGCCGGCTGGGACGCCGCCGACGCCGAGCGTGTCGTGGCGCTGTCGAGCGGCATGCCGCTCGCGCTGGAGCTGGCCGCCTGCCGGCTGCAGCTGCTGTCGATGGGGGAGCTGGCCGACCGGATGGAGCGGCACGTGCGGGTACTGGCGAGCCAGACCCGGCGGGCGCCCGAGCGGCACCGGAGCCTCGAGGCGGCCCTTCGCGACAGCTGGACGAGCCTGACCCCCCGTGGGCAGCAGGCCCTCATGCGCCTGTCGTGGACGCGGGGGACGCTGACCGTGGACGCCGCCGAGGCCCAGCTCGACGGCGATGCGCTGATGCAGCTCGAGGAGCTGGTGACCCAGGGGTTGCTGCGGCGGGTCGGTGGTGAGCTGCAGATCCTGGTGCCGGTGCGCACCTATGCGCGGGGCAAGCTCGAGCAGGATGACGAGGCGCTCGCGGCGACCGCCACCCGGCATGCCCGGTGGTACGCCCGGCTCGGGAGCGAGCGGGGCATGGGTCGCATCGAGCGGGAGCCCGACACGGCGCGGGCGGTGGCCGAGGCACGGGCCGATCTGCGCGTGGCCTTCCGCTTCGCGGCGTCCACCCGGGACCCGGCGCTCGCCGTCCCGCTGGCGCCCCTTCGGGTGGCCGTGCAGATCCGCTGGCAGGGAATCAAGCTTTGGGCACGCCGCTTGCCCATCATCAAAAGACCACACCACCCCTCACAGGAGGCAGTCCAGTGACCATCACCGAAGCGACCGGATCCCAGCCGGGGCAGACGAACGCTGACCAGAAGAAGCCTGCCCAGGCGAAGCCGGCATCCGGAGACCAGGCAGCCACGAGCACGGCTGTGCCCTATACGGTTCCGCAGCCGCCGGCGGTCATAGACGCCGCCATCTGGCCCAGCATCGCTGCCGTGCCCTCCAGCCTCAAGGCACGGCTGGCCGGGAAGGTCGCGGACGCGATTTTCCGTGCCGCGGTGCGCCGGCTTCCGCTGGAGGTGCGGTACCCAGACGGCACCGTCCTCGGAACCGCGTCCTCGGCGCAGGCCGAGCCGGGCCAGGCTGTCCCGGTCATGACCATGCACCGTCCGGAGGCTTTCGCCGCACGGCTGGGCGACGGCGGCCTGATCGGCCTCGGTGAGTCGTACATGGCCGGCGACTGGGACGCGGATGACCTCACCGCCGTCATGGAGGTTTTCGCCGCACGGGTGGGAACACTCGTGCCCGAGCCGCTGCAGAAGCTGCGCGGCCTGTACCTGCCCCGCACGCCGCGCACCGAACGGAACACGGAGCAGAACACCCGCTCCAACATCTCCCGGCACTACGACCTGTCCAACGAACTGTTCTCGACCTTCCTTGACAGCACCATGACGTACTCCAGCGCCCTCTTTCCGGAGAGCGGCGACGAGCTCCGGGAAGTGGCCTGGGACGGCCTGGCCGCAGCGCAGCAGGCGAAGATTGACCGGCTGCTGGACAAGGCGGGTGTCACTGAAGGCACCCGGGTGCTGGAGATCGGCACGGGCTGGGGCGAACTCGCCCTCCGCGCCGCGGCCCGCGGGGCGACGGTCTACTCGGTGACCCTGTCCAGCGAGCAGCAGGAACTGGCGCGGCAGCGGGTGGCAGAGGCAGGGTACGCCGACGCCGTCACGATCGAGCTGAAGGACTACCGTGCCGTGGAAGGCGAGTACGACGCCGTCGTCTCCGTGGAGATGATCGAAGCAGTCGGCTACGAGTACTGGGCGACCTATTTCCAGACGATCGAGCGGGTCCTGGCCCCCGGCGGCAAGGTGGCCATCCAGGCCATCACGATCGGCCATGACCGGCTGATCGCCACCCGGACCAGCTACACCTGGGTGCACAAGTACATCTTCCCCGGCGGCGTCATCCCGTCGGTTCGCGCGATCGAGGAAATCACCGAGAAGCAAACGGGGCTCCGGGTCCGCGAACGCCTCGCCATGGGCGAGCACTACGCCCAGACCCTGCGGCTCTGGGAGGAACGGTTCATGGACCGCGGCGACGACGTCCGCGCCCTCGGGTTCGACGAGATCTTCCAGCGGATGTGGCTGTTCTACCTCTGCTATTCCCGCGCCGGCTTCGAGACCGGCTACCTTGACGTGCAGCAGATCGCGCTGGACAAGGCGTCCGGCAAGACGGCCGCCAGCAAGTCGGCCGGCGCTGCGTCCAGCGAGCGGACCGCCCGATGACGGCGAAGCTGGCAGCCACCATCGCGGACGTTCTTCGCCCGGTGGTCGGCGGGGAACTCCCGGTGCGGCTGGTCGTCTGGGACGGCAGCGAGGCCGGTCCGGCCGGGGCGCCCGTGGTGCGTCTCAACTCTCCGGACGCCATCCGGCGGCTGCTGTGGGCGCCGGGGGAGCTGGGCGCCGCCCAGGCGTACGTGACCGGTGAGCTGGACGTCGACGGCGACCTGAACTCCGCCCTGGAGCACCTCTGGAAAGTGGTCCGGGACCGCGGCTTGTCCGGCGTGCGCCCGACGCCGTCCGTGTTGGCCGGCGTGGCCAAGATCGCCAAGGCCGCCGGAGCGCTGGGCACCCCGCCCGAGCCGCCGGCCAGCCAGGCCCGGGTGAAGGGAAGGCTCCACAGCCTGATCCGCGACCGTGCAGCGATCAGCCATCACTACGACCTGAGCAACGACTTCTACGGGCTGATCCTGGATCCGCAGATGGCATACTCGAGCGGCTACTGGTCGGATTCCCGCGGGAACACCACCTCCGCGTACGGGCTCGAGGACGCCCAGCGGGACAAGCTGGACCTGGTCTGCCGCAAGATCGGCCTGAAGCCGGGAATGCGGCTGCTCGACATCGGCTGCGGCTGGGGTTCGCTGAGCCTGCATGCGGCGCAGCACTACGGGGTCGACGTCGTCGGCGTCACCCTGTCCGTCGAGCAGAAGTCGTTCATCGATGCGCGGATCAAGGAGCGCGGCCTCGACGGCAGTGGATCCCCGGGACGGGTGGACATCCGGGTGCAGGACTATCGCGAGATTCCGGACGGCCCCTTCGACGCCGTGGCTTCACTCGAGATGGGGGAGCACGTGGGGCAGCGGAACTATCCGGTGTACGCCGCCGCACTGTTCAACAACGTGGTTCCCGGCGGCCGAGTCCTGGTGCAGCAGATGTCGCGGCGCGGCAAGCACCCCGGGGGAGGACCCTTCATCGAGTCGTTCATCGCCCCGGACATGCACATGCGTCCGGTGGGGGAAACGCTGGGGTTCCTGGAAGAGGCCGGCCTGGAGATTGAGGCCGTCGAGGCAATGCGCCGTGACTACGTCCGCACCCTCGAGGCCTGGTACGAGCGGTTCGAGCAGAACCACGATGCCGCCCTCGCAATGATGGGGGAGGAGATCGCCCGGGTCTGGCGGCTGTACCTGGTGGGCGCGCTCCGCAGCTTTGCCGAAGGCCGGATGGGCGTGGAACAGATCCTCGCCAGCCGGCCGGAGTAACCTCCCGCCTACCGGTGGAAGGCGCTGGGTGCAACGACACCCAGCGCCTTCAGCCGGTAAAGGATTTTCCCAGCGCTTGAGCGTACATCCCGAGCTGCTGCTTCACCCCGCTGCAGTTGCTTGAAGCGCTGCTGCCCTGTTCGGGCCTGCTGGCCGAGGTGCAGGCGACGTCCCGGTTCATCGACCACATCGACATCCGCCCAATGCCGCGTTCCACGGCGAAGCTGTTCAGGCCGGCTGCGTCCGCGAGGGTGAAGACCTGGCCCTTGACGTCGTTCTGCCCGATCATGGGGGTGAGCCCGATCAGTTGCCACACAGCCGCGTCGTCGAGGGGCTTGCCGGCCCGCGTATAGAGTTCACCCAGCCGTTGATGGGTGGCCTCGGCAGCGCTTTGGGCGGCCGCAAGCATTGTCCGGCCCGGTGCGAGCGGCTCAAAGTCCATCACCATGATGTTGACGCCGGCGAGTTCGACCCCGGCATCCAGCATGGCTGACACCGACCGTTCCCCGTCCGTCGTCAGGCCCTGCGTCGACACGGGGAGGGTCAGCCAAACCTTCAACGGGTTGACGTCGGGACTTTGGGCCTGGAGCTGCGCGGCGGCCGCGGCACGCCGATCCGCTGCGGCGTGATCCTGCAAGCCGGCGCCTTCGACGTCGAAGTCCACGGTGTCGAGTCCGTACTTGGTAATGACCGTCGAGTAAGCCTTCACCAGCGCACCGAGGTCTGTGCAGGCCACCGCGAGCTCTTTGCCAAGCTGCCCCCCGAAGGAGACGGCGATGTCGTTGCCGGCCTCGCGGAACGGTTTGATCTGGCTGTCCACACTCAGGGTGGCGCCAGCTTGGTCAAGCGTGTGGACCCCGTCCCAGGAGGGCTGGCATGGGTTTTTCGGATGTGCGCCGATGAAGGACAGGACCGTGGTGGCGGCTCCATGCTTGGCGGTTTCCTTGAGGGGGAGGTTCGGGGTGAGTGTGACGTCGAGGTAGCCGCCGAACCACCGCGGGTTGGTCGCGGGCTGGCTCCTGCGCGGCTCCTGCCCGTAGTCGGTCGGCGGCACGGTCGGCGAACAGGCCGCTAGCGCCAGCGCGACCACGGTAGCCGCAAGGACCCCGCTCCGGGTGCGGGAGCGGGGCCTATGTCGTCGATGCATAATTGCTCCCTACGTCACCCACGTAAGCCGCCTCGTCTGAGCCATGTGTCCAGGAGCCTAGGCTACAACGGGGCGAGGCTGTCGGCAGGGGTGGGGGCAAGGGCGCCCAGCTTGGCTTGGGCCGTGGGTATCAGGGCACTGTTGGTGCGTTCAGGCCTGTACCAGCCGACGGCGGTGCCCCGCAGGGCCAGAATCGCGGATCCGAACACCACGTAGGCCCGGAGGGGTTCGTAGATGAGCCGGTAGATAGGCACCATGAGCAGGTGCATGGGACTTTCGTGGACCATCAGCACTGCCACAATCGAGATGATCATGTGGGTTGCGGCGACGAAGACCGAGAACGCCGCGACGGCCTGCCATTCGCCGCGGGCCAGGCTGGTGGCTGCGACGACGATCGTCAGCGGCATGAACACCAGCGGGACGAGTACCGAGATCAGGGCGTAAGGCATGGTCAGCATGCCGAGAGCGCCGAACCGGGGGTTGAAGAGCATGGAGCGGTGCTTGTACAGCGTCTGGATGTTGCCGTACGTCCAGCGCAGCCGCTGCTTGAACAATCCCCGCAACGTCATGGGCGCCTCGGTCCACGCGACGGCGGAGTTTTCCTGGACGATGCTGTAGCCCAGCTGCTGCAGGGACAGGGTGAGGTCAGCATCCTCCGCGAGCGTGTCGTGGGAGTAGCCGCCGGCCTCGATGAGAGCCTCCCGACGCCACGCCGCGCAGGCACCGGGGACAATGGAGATTGCTCCCATCAGACCCTCGGCCATCCGGGTGACGCAGATGCCGGAGAGGTATTCAAGGCTTTGCCAGGCGGTCAGGAGATTGCGGCGGTTGCCGACTTTCACGTGGCCGGCGACCGCACCGACAATCTTCCCGTGCCGCGGGGCCAGGAAATGGCGGGCAAACATTTTGATTGTCTGGGGCTCGAACAAGGTGTCGCCGTCGAGGGTGACCACGATTTCGCCGCGGGATTGGGCAATTCCGTGGTTGCTGGCGGCGGATTTGCCGCCGTTTGGCTGGTCAATGACCCGCAGTTGTGGCCAGGTCCGGGCGTACTCGGAAAGAACCTCAAGGGTTCCGTCGGTTGAGCCATCGTTAATGGCCACGACTTCCATGCGTGGGTAGTCGCTGGCCCTAAGGGCATCCAACGTTTTGGCCACGACGAGTTCTTCATTGAAAACCGGCAAGACGACGCTGACGAACGGCCAATCGTCCTCTTTGACGTCCGCCCAACGACGTTTCTTCTGCCGCTGATTGCTAATGACGGCGAGAACTACGTAGAGGAAGGTCAGGATGGTCAGGGAGCCGATGCCGAACCAGAAAAGCCAAGTGAGGATTACGTTCGGGGTCACCAGATACGTCGTCATCGCCGCCAGGGTGGCGTCGTCTTCCACGGAGGCCTTGACGTCGGTTTGGGGAATGTACTCGGGGGGAAGCAGCGGCTCGATCGTGGTGAAGGTGTAGCCCATTGCTTTTGCCTGGGGGATGAAAGTCTTCAGCATTTCCAGGGTTGCGCTGCGGTCACCGCCGCCGTCGTGAACCAGGACAATGTGCCCCTGTCCGTCAAGTTTTTGGGCCTTAATCGGCACGCCGGGAGCGTAGGACCAGTCACGCGTATCAAAGTCCATATTGACGTGCAGGAACCCCAGCTGTTGGGACTGCAGCAGGGCCAGGGTGTTGTTTTCCGGATCACCGGTCGGGATGCGGAACAGCCGCGTCCCGTAATCGTCGGCCGCACGCATAACCCGGTCCGCCCCAATAATCTGCTGGCGGTTGAACTGGTCGTCATGGGCCCAGAAATCTATATGGGACATCGTATGGTTTCCGACCATGTGACCCTCCTGGGTCATGCGGCGGAAAATATCCGGATACTTGACGATGTTGTCACCCACCGTAAAGAACGTTGCCGGCACGCCTTCCTTGGAAAGCAAATCAAGAATCTGCGGCGTATTCCGGGGGTCGGGGCCATCATCGAAGGTCAACATCAGGGTGTGGTCCGCCGGCTTGCCAAGCGTTTCCATCGCGTAGGGGCTGTTGCCGATCAGCTCGATTTCGTCGGCAGTGGCCTCCCTCCAGATGGTCTCGCTGAACGGGTCCTTCAGGAAGACCTTGCCGTCTCGACGCTCGATGAGCGCGATCCGGTCGAAGGCGAAGCCGCCCTCGGGACCGATGCGGGGGATATTCCGCAGATCCTGGGTGGACAGCAGCTTTCGCGGGTACTCCACGGACTGGTTCTCCGGTGCCTTCCAGACCGGGGCGCTGGCGGCAGGAAGGATCCATACGACCGACAGGACGATCAGCAGGACGCTCGCCACCAGGGCGACAAGGATCCGCCGCCATCGTTTTCCACTGGGGTCGAAGAAGACCGGTGCAGTGCCGGCAACTGAGGATGATTTCGTCATGGATTGCCTCGCCAGGAAATCTTGTGTGATGAAGTCCCGACCGGGTCAGGACGTGAGCACCAGCGCTGTCGTCCAGGGGTCAGACCCGGAACTGGCGGTCAATTCGCGGAGGGAAAAACTGGCGCTCATCTGATCTCTCCCCTGAATCCGGACGAGCCGCCGGATCCCGGCGGGCCCTTCTGCTTTCGAGGTTAGGAGCGCCCAAGGGGGTCCCACACGCGTAGAAAACACCCGCGTTTTCGGGGTGGCTCTACTTGGTTCCCGGGGCGGACTACCGCGTGGGCGGCACCTGCGGGTACGCGCTGCAGGATGTGGCCGTGACGTGGCGGGGCGCCGAAACGGATGGAAATTACGGCTATCGCGGCAGCCGGGCGCAAGGGTAGCGTTCAAGGTACGTGCTGGGACCTAGGGGAGGCAGATGCCGGATGCGCAGAGAAATCGGACTGGCCGCAGGGTTGCTGTCGCTCGTCCTGGCTGCTGCCGCGTGTGAGGGCGAGCCGCCAGCGCCTCCAACGTCTTCTCCTGCGCCGTCGGGATTGACGGCCGCTCCGGATACCTACATCACGGCCTATACGTGGTACGACAACACGCCCGAGGGGTCCCCGGACATCAGCCACCCGGTGCTGCACACGAAGGCCGGAGGCGTCGGGACCTATGCGGATCCGGTGACCATCGCCGTCGGGCATTCCCTCGAAACGGGACAGGACGTGCTCGATTTCCCTGCCGGCACCCGGATCTACCTGCCCGACGTTCGGCGGTACTTCATCGTCGAGGACACCTGCGGGGACGGCCCAACGCCGGAGGAGGGGCCGTGCCATGCGATGGCCGCCAGGCATGGAGGAGCATCCAGCTGGCTTGATGTGTGGATCGGCGGCGAAGGGGAGAGCGAAGAATTCGCGCGGCGCTGCGCGGACCAGGTCACCGGCGTCCGGGCCGCCGTCTTCCACCCGGCGGAGAACTACGTCGTAGCGTCCGGGGACGGCGTGATCCATGATGGCAAGTGCGACAGCGGCTACGGCAACCAGCTCATCACGACGTCGCCGGCTCCGAACACCCCCTGAATTCCTGTCAGATCCGGAAACCAGGCCTAAAGACCCTGTCGATTGGCCTCTCCGCGCCATGCGAGGTAACGTTTAGGTCACCGGTTGGCGCACACGCCCGGCGGAGCGTCGTAAATGCTCTCGCGTGTGGTAAGTCCCCAGGTGGCAGCGCCTTTGCGTTCCGCATACCGTGACCAACTCCGGGCAGGATTGTCGGTAGACGACTGCCCGTGTTCCGCACTCCCATGAATAGGCTTTATTTTCCATGCGCAGAAATCATCTGCTGGCCGCCGGCATGCTCTCGGTTCTCCTCGCCACCTCGGCGTGTGGCGCCACCGGCGCCGCCAACTCGTCCGCACAGTCCTCGGGATCGGCCAACGCCGGTATTGAAGCCAGCTCTACCGCCGGTACCGACAAGCCGTCCGCCGAAATCGGTGCGTCCCAGCGGGCCGCCGCCGAGAAGGCCAAGGTTGAAGCTGCGGCCGCGAAGAAGGCCAAGGCCGCTGCCGCGGCCGCCAAGAAGGCCGCAGCAGCTGCCGCAGCTAAGAAGGCAGCCGCCACGGCTCCGGTTGCGGCGCCCGCCGCGCCCGCCGTTCCGGTCGCGGTTCTCCCCGTCCCGGCAGCTCCCAAGCCGGCCCCGGCCCCCGTAGTTCCCGCCTCGTCCTCCGAGCGGGTCGTTCACACCACGTACACGACGGCTTACACCTGGTACGACAACACCCCGGCGGGCTCGGCCACGATCAGCCACCCGATCCTGCACAAGACTGCCGGCGGCACCGGCACCTACCAGGATCCGATCACCATCGCCGTCGGCCACTCCACGGCCACCGGCAAGGATGTGCTGGACTTCCCGGCCGGCACCCGGATCTACCTTCCGGATGTGCGCCGCTACTTCATCGTCGAGGACAGCTGCGGCGACGGCGACGACCCCCAGGGCGGCCCGTGCCACCAGGGCACCAACGTGGAAGGCACCAACTCCACCGTCTGGATCGACATGTGGATCGGCGGCCAGAGCATGAGCTCGGACGGCGCTGACAACTGCGCCAGCAAGGTGACCAGCATGCGCACGGCCGTGTTCAACCCGGCCAGCAACTATGTTGTGGCATCGGGCGCCGGGGTCATCCACGACGGCAAATGCGACGCCGGCTATGGCAACACGCTGCTGAAGCAGTAGCGGCACCAGACTGACATCCGGCTTCGGCCGGAGGCCCTGCGGGGGCCGGCGAGAGACTTCGCCGGCCCCCGTTGTGTGCCCGCAGGAGTCGTTCGACCCCCTGCCGCCGCGTTCGCATCCCACGCCTGAGGCCAAAGGCCCTTGTCTTTGGCCCGGCACAAAGCAGAATGGATCGGAGTAGTTGCACCCACAAGGGGAGGGCGCCATGCGTCGGTCCGGCCGGTCCTTTAGGGCAGTTTCATCAGGGTTTTGTGTCGCCGTCCTGCTGGTGGCCTGCTCTTCCCCCAGCGGCGCGCCTGTGGGTTCCGCGACAGCGACGCCGTCCGCCTCCCCGTCGGCAGCCTCAAAGGCTGCCCTGAAGCCTGCATCCGAGGCGTCTCCGCGGCCCTCGGCGCAGGCTGACTGGAAGACATACACGACGCCGGACGGCACGCTCATGTTCGACTACCCGCCGGACTGGATCGTCAAGGACCGGGCCCGGGAGGCGGCGCCAGGCGGGATCTTCATCGAAGTTCTCACCGGCGCCGGAAGGTCGATCGCCACCCTGCGGACCAATATTGTGACCAAAGCCAACTGCACCCAGAAGCTGCCCTATACCCTGATGGACTCGGAGGAGCTGCCGGCTCTTGCCCAGCACGGCGTGAAGCCGCGGTTTGTCTTCGAGGGCCGGGACGACCATGAGTCCTACCCCTCACGGCCGGCGCCGCTGTCCTACGGGATCACCTCCGCGCCGCTGCCGACCGGCCGCAGCGCCTGCCCGATCTTCCAGTTCTTCAACTGGCCTCCGGGCGTGGCGGCGTTCAGTGGCGTCTACGACCCGCTCGTCACGACGCCGGGTGACAGCCCCGACGCCGACACGCCGGAGTCCTACACGGGAACCGAGGAGTACGACTCTCTCCGCCAGACGATCACGTCGTTGCGCCCGGCCGACTAGCCGTAGACCGGGCCCGCCTCCTGGGCGGAGCGAACCCCGTTGCGCACGCGTGCTCCCGGGTTGCCCGCCGGCTCCTGTCCAGCTGTGGGTTCGACCACTGGGGGAGGTGCTTCGTGCCACTCACGGCGCCCTGACTCCGCGGCCGCGACACGCCGTCCAGAATGCGACACGCGGGGCGGTTAATTGTGGCTAAGTACTCCACAGGGTGTGGATTGCGTCCGTGAAAAGGGCTGAAATCCGGACATTTTGAGGGCCCCGGGCTGTGGATTAAAGGTGGGTTAAATGACATACTTGTAATACATCATCTTGGGGTCCGCGCGGGACTCTTGCACTACATGTAGTATCGACATACAGTTCGAGCGGAGCGGTTGCAGACCGCCAGGCGAGGCCAGTAACGGATAAGGATTCCTGTTCCGGTCGGGCCCCACCGGACACGAACCACAGATTTCAACTAAGGGGACCAGGACATGACCGTTACGGTTTACACGAAGCCGGCTTGCGTGCAGTGCAACGCCACCTACCGCGCGCTCGATAAGAAGGGCATCGCCTACCAGAGCGTCGACATCTCCCAGGATGCGGAGGCCCTTGAGCGCCTCAAGTCCCTGGGCTACATGCAGGCCCCGGTCGTCGTCACCGACCAGGACCACTGGTCCGGCTTCCGTCCGGACAAGATTGAAGAACTGGCACAGGCTGCCGCCGTCGCGGTTGCCTGAAAGCCTCCACACGGCACCAGCACGTCTGATGAGGTGACTCCCATGGCTGCACCGGCAACCGCCGGCCCGCCGCTGGCAGCGAGGACCGTGGACTCAGCCACGGTCCGGACCACCAGCAGCCACCTCATCTATTTCTCCTCCACCTCCGAGAACACCAAGCGCTTCGTACAGAAGCTCGGTGTCGACGCCGCCCGCATCCCCCTCCACGCGAGGGAACCGGGGCTGGTGGCGACCGAACCCTTCGTGTTGGTGCTTCCCACCTACGGGGGGACCGGGGGAGAGGGATCGGTTCCGAAGCAGGTCATCCGCTTCCTGAACGATCCGAGGAACCGGCAGCAGCTCCGTGGAGTGATCGGGGCGGGCAATACGAACTTTGGGGACAACTACTGCATGGCCGGCGACATCATCGCCGCCAAGTGCCAGGTCCCGCACCT
>ENA-OWNT01004952-OWNT01004952.1-seawater-metagenome-genome-assembly--contig:-NODE-4952-length-11320-cov-6.455750_pt1 | contig 11320 bp, 10 predicted proteins | sample MGYA00238136_ERZ651165 | MGnify/ENA primary metagenome ERZ651165 (study PRJEB26861, sample SAMN08777766) | seawater metagenome | isolation source: coastal seawater | place: USA: Florida | collected... | reverse complement strand
GGGGGCCTCTACGGAGACCTCCTCGCGGCCTGCTCGACGTGCCACGAGGCGCTCGGCCGGGCCCCCGGCAAGGGCGTCTACACGGGCGAGCAGTAGGCGCTCAGCACGCGACTGCTCGACGCTCCTCGAGAGACGGCGTGGTCAGCGGCGCCCGCTGACCACGTACGGCAGCGGGGGCTGGTCGCTCATCGTCCGCCGTCAGAGACTCCGAAAGGACCAAAACGACTTTTCTGAAGAAATTCGTCCGGCACTCTCTCCACCCGGTCACCTGCCGGCGTTGTCGGGGGGCGAGGGCGGATCATGGACGAAGAGGACGACGCAGAACCGTCGCCGGCAGCGCAGCTCTGTCTGCGGGCCGGCGGGCAAATCCACAGGCTGACGACCATCGGACGGCGCCCGGTCCTCGTGGGCCGCGACGCCGGTGCGGACGTGATCATCCAGGACCCCGCAGTGTCCCGGCATCACGCCCTCATCTGGTGCGCGGGGCCCGCAGTCCTCGTCCGCGACCTGGGGAGCGCCCTCGGCACCCGCGTCGGCTCCCGCACCCTGAGCCCCGGCGACGCGCACGCGGTGGACCGGGGGGAGCCGATCGTCCTGGCCCGTCGGGTGACCCTGTACTGGGAAGAGGCAGGAGGGCGACCGGTCGACCCTCCTGCGGTCGCCATCGTGACGCCCCCGGGCCGGATCGCGGACCCCCTGGGTCTCGACACCACCACGCTCCCGATGGACGACGGCGGCCTGATCGGGGTCACCGTCAGCTGTCTGTCGTCCGGCCCGCGCGAGGTGAGGCTCGAGGACGACCGGGGGAACGAGCTGCGGATCCGCGGAGAGAGCCGGGTGGTGATGCTCTACCTGCTCGCCGAACAGGCCGAGCGAGCGAGGCAGGGACTCGCCGCGTCGGCCTGGGTGGATGACCGCAAGCTCGCCATCGGACTCTGGGGAGCGAAGGGGCCGGAGCTGCCGACCTCTCGCTTGAACACGGTCATCTCCCGCGTCCGCGGACAGCTCCGGGACTCGTTGTTCCCGGCGGACCTGATCCAGAAGGACGCAGGCCGGACCCGCCTGGGCCCCTGTCACGGCACGATCGTGATCGAGCGGCGGATCTGAGGGGATGGTCCGGATCGTCGGCCTCGTCGCCGCTGCCCTCGTGATGATCGGCGCCGTCGTGTTCCTTCCCCGTGCCTTGCTGGAGCGCGCGATCGCCGCCGAGGACGCCGCGTTCGCCGCGGAGGAGCCCGGCCCCCCCGCGCCCGAGGTGCTGGCGGTGGCGCTGAGCTCCGACGGCCGTCGGCTGGCGGTCGGCGGCAAGAGCGCGCGCATCCTGCTGCTGGACGCGGAGACCGGGGCCCACACGTCGAGCCTGGAGCTCGAGGACGACTGGGTGACCGCGCTGGGCTGGTCGGCGCAGGGCCGCTGGGTCGGCGGCGTGGGGCACCGGGGACGCGCGCGGATCTGGGACGCCACCACGGGCGCGCCCGTGTACGGCAGCCCCGCCGGGGCTCACGCGACCGCGCTGGCGTTCAAGCCGATCGGGCCGACGGTCGTGTGGGGCGATCGCGCAGGAACCCTGCAGGTGGTGCACCTCGAGGGGCAGCGGAACGGGGGGCGCTTCATCGGGCTGCAGGGCGAGGCGATCTCCAGCATCGCCTTCACGTCGGACGGCGGGCGGCTCGCGGTCGGCACCGAGGCCGGTACCATCGCGCTCTTCGAGGTCACCTCCGGCGGCCTGCTGTGGACCGCGCCCGCGCACCGGGGCGCGGTCACCGGTGTGTCGGTGCCGCCGGACACCGACCTGCTCATCACCTCGGGTCACGACGGGGCCGTGCGGGTCTGGTCGATGGGGCTGGCGCCGGAGCTCGCCAACGAGCGCGTGCCGATCCGGGGGCGCTGGCTGGCGTCCGCCGTCCTCGGAGGCCACGAGCGGTTCGTCGCCGGTGGGACGGATGGAGCGCTGCACGCGTGGACGTTCGCAGGCGAGCAGTCGGTGGACACCGCCCCGGGCGGATGGACCCGCTCGATCTCGGCCTCGGCCACCGGTGACCGGTTCGTCACGGGAGGGGGCGACCGGGTCCTGGTGTGGCGCGGAGTCGATCTCGCGCTGGAGCGCACGATCTCCGTGGGTTCCGAGCTGGTCGCGCCCTGATCGCCGCTCCCAGGTGATGTTCGCCTGAGGTTCGGGCATCGGGGTGCCCTCCGGTAGACAGGCTGTCCCCCAGGAGGGGCCAGGCCCACGGGCCTCACGCACAGGGAGGTGTCGTGGGGCAGGGCAACCATCTGACGGACGGACCGAACCCCCAATGAGCAATCGAGACACTTCCTTCTGTACCAGCCGGTTCTTGACCGTGTTGGGCTTCATCGTGGCGCTGGGTGTTCCCGCGTCTGCGGCGGCCCACACCGTCCAGATCTGCTGGGAAGACTCCAACGGCGTGACGACCTTCTACGCTGGCACCTACCACAGCGAGAACGAGGCCCCGTCGCCCACCGGCGGCATCATCATCGACGGCTTCACCTACCCCTTCACCGGGTACATCTACCCGAGCCAGCTGCCGGCGACCGCGGGCTGCTGGAGCCAGCCGACGTACCAGTCGTGGCGGACCCCGGTCGGCAACCCTGACGGCGTGCCGCACCCCGGCGTGCGTCACTTCCAGACGTTCACGGCGGCCTTCCCGTACGCCCTGCACACGATCTCCTTCACCCAGACCAACGCCATCGTGTGGCCCTGGCGCGGCGGCTTCGACCCGCAGTGGTTCGGCGGCGGCGGCGCCTGCGCGGACGCTGACTTCGACGGCATCTGCAACGACCAGGACGCCTGCCCCCTCGACGCCGCGAACGACGGTGACGGCGACGGGATCTGCGGCAACGTGGACAACTGCCCGCTCGACTTCAACCCGAACCAGACCGACGCGAACAACAACGGTCAGGGCGACGCCTGCGAGGGCGTGGTCTGCGGCAACGGCCTGCTCCAGGGCAGCGAGGAGTGCGACGACGGCAACATCCAGGGCGGCGACGGCTGCTCGAACATCTGCACCATCGAGCAGGTGTCCGTGGACGCCGACGGCGACGGCGCGGACGACACGGTCGACTGCGACGACAACGACGCGAACAACTTCCCGGGCAACACCGAGGTCTGTGACGGGCAGGACAACAACTGCGACACCGCCATCGACGAAGGCTTCGACGCCGACGGTGACGGCTTCACGACCTGCGCGGGCGACTGCGACGACAGCGACAGCAACACCAACCCGGTGGCGGTCGAGGACTGCGACGGAGTGGACAACGACTGCGACGGCATCGTGCCGGTCGACGAGCTCGACCAGGACGGCGACGGCGTCTCTGGCTGCGCCGGTGACTGCTACGACCTCGACGCGAACACCTACCCGGGCGCGGTCGAGCTCTGCGACGGCAACGACAACGACTGCGACGGCCTCGTCCCCGGCGACGAGATCGACGACGACGGCGACACCCAGACGGAGTGCAACGGCGACTGCGACGACGCGGACGCGGCGAACTTCACGGGCAACACCGAGGTCTGCGACGGGCAGGACAACGACTGCAACGGCGCGGACGACGTGCTGGGCTTCGCCGGTTCGGAGACGGACAACGACGGTGACGCGCAGTCCGAGTGCAACGGCGACTGCGACGACAGCGACAGCGCGAACTTCAGCGGCAACGCCGAGGTCTGCGACGGCCAGGACAACAACTGCGATGTCGCCGTCGACGAGGGCTACCCCGACTTCGACGCGGACTCCATCGCCGACTGCGTCGATCCCGACGACGACAACGACGGTGTCGATGACGGCGCGGACGAGTGCGCGTGGACGCTGACGGACGACTGGGCTGCCGGCGTTCCGAGCACGGGCACCCTCGGCTCCAACCGCTGGATGTACGACGCCGCGAACGACGTGAACGGCGACGGATCGTTCACGCAGCAGCAGTCCGGCAACGGCAAGAACAACGGCAACGGCAACGGCAACAACCAGGCTGCCGGCTGGACCTACAGCGACACGGCGGGTTGCTCCTGCGCGCAGATCATCGACCAGATGGCTCTGGGCAACGGCCACACCAAGCACGGCTGCAGCAACAGCGCGATGTCCGACTGGAACGCGATCGTCTTCCCCTGACGGACGCGCACTGAAGACCCGGGACGCGGGGTCCAGCTGAGGCTGGGCCCCGCGTTCTGCTTGGGGAGCGCGTCGGCGCGAAGACGCGCCGGGCTCAGTGAGCGGGGCCTGCCGGCTGGGGGTGCTTGCCGGGCTCGAAGGGCAGCAGGTCGAAGCGGGTCGCGACGAAGGCATCCCCCGCGATCCAGCCTTCGACGGTCGCTTCGCGCTTGACCGTGCACATGCCCTCGGGGCCGTGGGACTGGTGGTCCTGGGGCAGCGCGTCCCCCTCGACGACGTAGCGGCGATCGCCCATCTCGACGGCCCAGAAGCAGCCCGTGAAGGGCTTGTCCTCGAACATGCACATCGAGCACCCGGCGACGACCGTCTGGGTGGCGACGGGCGTCGCTCCGTCGGGAACCGCGGGTGCCGGCGCGGCCGCGACCAGGGGGACCGGGGCCGGAGTCCCGCAGCCCGGCAGCAGCAGCAGGGACGCGAGCAGCAGGGCCCGACTCACTGGAGGTCACCCTGCTGTTCGGCCTCGAGATCGCCCCACTCCACGAGGAGCGCCTCCGACTCGTCGCCGTACTCGGTCTGCGCCAGCTCCACGGAGCGGGCGAGCATGGCCTCGTAGTCGGGCTGGAAGCGGGCCTTGACGGCCGTCCACGCCGCGAGATCCGCGGGCGGAGCCTCGAGCAGGGCGCGCTCGAAGGCGTGGAAGTGCTGCTGGGCCTCGATGACGGGGTCGTAGCTCGCGTCGGACGGGTCCATGGCGCGCATGTCCGGGTGGTCGAACGCGTCGGCCGTGCGGAGGGCACCGGGCTCGATGGCTGGCCGCGGACGCGGCACCTCCGGCGGCTCCGACGGCGGCGTGATCGGCACGGGCGGAGGTGCGCGTCGGGGTGGGGGCGTGGTCGCCATCACCGGCGCTGGCGTCGGCGACGGGCGGGCGGGCGTCCCCGTCTCGACAGGGCGGGCGTCTTCCGTCGCTGCGGGCGCGGGCGCCGCCGGAATCAGCGCTTGCGGCGCCTCCGTGGGTGCGCCCCAGAAGTACCCGACTCCGCCGGCCGCGAGCGTGAGGGCGCCGACGGCGATCCAGGAACGTGTGGTCATCGTTGGGCCGATCGGGTTGGGCGGGGCACGACGAGGCGGCCCTGGACGAGGTCGAAGGGGTAGGCGACCTGCAGCGGCGGCCGCTCCGGGTGCGGGAAGCTCATGGTGAGGAGGTGGCTGTGCAGACAGGTCTCCACCGAGTCACTCTCGAGGGTGGACGCCGGGTGGGTCCACGCGTCGAACACGGTCCCGTCGCCGCGGATGTCGAGGCTCAGCCAGAGCACGCCGCTGGTTGCCTCATCTTGGGAGACGAGCGGGTCGAAGCAGCGGCTGAACGCCTCGCGGTGGCGCCACAGGGTCGCGCGGGTGGCGGCGAGCGTGGCCGGCTGCGGAGCGGACTCGGTGAGCACCACGGGGTCCCGGGAGTCGAAGGGGGACGAGGACTCGGCCACCGGCGGCGCCGGCTCGGGCGCGCGCGCCCGGCGCAGCCCCATCCCTGCGGCCAGCGCGACGAGGATCAGGAGCGGAGCCGCGGCCCACGGGGACAACGCCTTCCGGGGCGCCGGCGGGGGAGGTGGGAGTAGCTCGGCCGGGGGAAGATCGAAGTCGACCGTCAGTCGTCCGGCGAGCATCGCCCGTTCGGCGTCCCGTCGCTGCTGGAGGTCTCGGGCGGAGCGCGCCCCGGCCCCGACGGTGGCGATCTCCCAGCTGCCGTCGGGGGCCTGGGTCACCAGCGGGCTCCCCGCGAACGTCAGCCGCATGGTCAACGCGCCCGCGGCCTCGACCCGACCGTCGACGCATCGGTCCAGGCGTCCGCCGGGCAGCGTCTGGTGAAAGACCGCTCCGTCCGGCGTGCAGAACCACGCCGCGAGAGCGGACGGCACGCTTGGGTCGTGCACGCGCAATGCGCAGTGCCCGGATCCGACTGCGTGGCGGCCGGGAGGCAGCGCGACGCACGTGCGCGCGCCATTGAGTTCAAGGATCAACAGCGGCGCCGGGGGCGGCTTCGGTGGAACGGGGAGACGGGTCGTCGTGGCGCGGGGAGTGCGGATCTCGATGCGGATCTGGACCGGTCCCAGATCCACCGAGGCCCCGTGGTCGAGGGCCGCGCGTCGGATCTTCTCGCCGTCGACCCGCACCTGGCCAGGGCCGGCGAGGTTCCGCACGACGACGTGGCGTTTGTCCTCGATCAGGAAGGCGACGTGCCGGTCTGCGATCCCGGGACCCTTGATGCGGATGTGGCTCGCGTCCCCGCTGCCGACGATCGTCGGCGACCGCTTGAGCGGCTTCACTGCCAGAGTGTCGCCGCCGCGGAGGAACTGCAGGAACACTCGCCGCTTCGGGGCCATCCGGCCACTATCGCGAACCGCGGGAGGCCGGACAACCTCGGCCGGACCTCTGGTGGACCTCTTGGCTCTCCGAGCCTGCGCTGGGGGAGGTGGGCGCACGGCCATGTGGCAAGCCCGTTGCTACCGTTCCGCTGCATGACCGCCCTACGCCTGCTGCTCGCCCTCCTCCTCCTCCTCCCGCTCGCCGGCTGCCCCGGTGGCGACGACGACGACAGCGCGGGCGATGACGATGACGGGACTGGGGACGACGACGACGCGACCGGGGACGACGACGACGCGACCGGGGACGACGACGACGCGACGGGCGACGACGACGACGACTCGGGCGACGACGACGACTCGGGCGACGACGACGACTCCGGGGACGACGACGACTCGGCCAGCGCGTGCCCGGCCGGCGATCCGCTGGACGGGACGATTATCGACGTGTCCCTCACCCTGCTGACCGGCAACGCGCCCGCCATCCCGGGGTCCTGCGCGACGCTGCAGCTCTGGGGGTACGACAGCGGGATCAGCGACCAGGCCGCGAACCTGCTGGGCACCTTCATCAGCCCCGTCGATGCGCTGCCGGGCACCGCGCAGGTGTCCTGGCCCAGCAACGCCCACGAGCTCATCGAGCCGGGCGGCGACACCCCCGCGAACAACCGGTTCTACGTGACCGGCGACATCGACGTGGACGGGGACGGGGTCGAGAGCAGCGGGGACTACACCTCGGGTCAGCCCGACTTCTGGGCCGCTCCTCCGCCGGCGACGACGACCGTCGTCTTCTCGTCCGTTCCTTGAGCTGCCCTCTCGGCCCGCCCGGGCGCGACTACGACGTCCTGTATCGCGCCCACCGGGACCTGCGGCTGCGGACGCGCTGCTCGGAGGAACTCTGGGAGGCGTCCCACGCGCGGCGGGACGAGGTGTGGGCCCGCGCCCGCGCCCTGGCGGAGAGCCGGAACCCGGCGGCGCCGGACCTGGCGGACGTCGCCAACCAGTACCTGCGGTACCCGGTGTGGTTCGTGAAGGCGCTCCGGGACGCGAAGACCTCCGTGGAGATCGAGCGGGTGCTCGCGAAGCTCGAGGGCCTGCACGTGCACGACGCGCAGGGATTCGCCATCTGGGCGGCCCGGCTCATCGACACCGTCGAAGCCCAGAAGGTGAAGGGCGCCGATCGGGCGCTCGCCGCCGGCGAGACCGGGTTGCTCTACGAGATCGCCTTGGAGGAGCTCCAGAAGGCAGACGGCCGTTGGTCGGGCGCGGCTCCGTTGCCCTCGGTGAGGGTCGCCGCCCTGCTGCGGTACCACCTGGAGGAGGCCCCGATCCTGACCCTGCCCGACGCCGCTGGCTTGTCCGCCTCCCGGTGGGCTGCCGCGGTGGACCTGTGGCGGCGCTACGAAGAGGCCTGGACCCTGCAGCAGCTCCCGCAGCAGCGGGTGTTTCGCCTCGTGCTCGTGCCCGGGCTCAGCGGGGCCGATCACGTCAAGCGCAACGACGCCTCGGCGTTGGTCGGGTCTCGGGGCCGCGCCGATCGCGCGGTCAAGGAGCTGATGCGCCACCTGGACGACTGCCCGGACGGGGAATGCGTCGCCGTGCTCGCGTCGGGAGGTCCCGTCCGGTCGCAGTCCAGCGAGGCGGACATCATCGCGTCCGCGCTGCAGAACCCCGCGACGTGGCCTGGTGGGGTCGTGCCGTCCCAGCTGGTGGGGCTCCGCGACGACCTGTCGCGCCACACGAGCAACAACCTCCGGGCCGCGGGGCAGATGGCCCTGCGCCTGGGCCTCCGCGGGTTCCGCGTCGTGACGAGCCCCGGGCACGCGCTGTCCTCGCTGCAGACGGCGTGGCTCAAGCGCTACCGCCGCGAGGCCCGCTGGGGGCTGTCCTCGCGGGAGCGGAACCTCCTGGCGCCGCTGGCCCCGATGGTGCGGCGGGGCTGCGGGCCCGGCTCCAACCCGGGGGAGGGTCGCGTGGTGTTCGGGGAGGTGATGCCGTCCGTCTTCATTCCCGCCATCGGGGATGCGCTGAACCCGTGATGTGAGGGACCCTCGGGGGTGAGGGGGTGCACGCTGAAGAGCCGGAGCGACAAGGGGCCACAGACGTTCTCGAAGCTCGCATTGGCGAACAGCGACATCGTCCCCCCGACCGACCCGTGGGATGCCGTGTTCGGCGCGCACCGCTGGTTGCTGCCTCGACCGCCGCGCCTCTACGACGAGCTCTGGGAAGCGACGGTGGGGCGGCGGGACGAGATCTGGGCCGCCGCGCTGGCCACGATCGAGTCCGAGGCCCCTCCGGCGCCGAGCGTGTCCGCCCCGGACATGCTCGACCCCATGTGGTTCGTGCATGACCTCCGCCGGTGTCGGACGCGGGGGGAGATGCGCGCGGTGTTTCGTCGGCTCGAGGGCCTGTGGCTCCACGAGCGCGACTGGTTCGCGGCGTGGGTGGCGCAGCTGGTCTACGAGCACGAGGTGCAGTCGCTGGGCCCGCGCTACGGGGCACACGACCCACGTCGATCCACGGATCGCGGACTGCTCTACGAGATCCTGCTGCGCCAGCTTCGGCGAGTCGATCGGCACGTGCGCGGCCACCCCCGCCTGTCGGTGCGGTTCGCCGCGATGCTCGACGCGTTCTTGCGAGGGCCGTCTCCCTGGGGCTGGTTCGAGCGGCTGACCCTCGACCCCATCCGGCGCTACCTCTATGAGTTCACCGCGCGGTGGAAGGGCTACCGGGAGGACTGCGACCTGGTGCAGCTGCCCCGGAGGCCCGTGTTCCGCGTGCTCCTGATCCCCGGGCGCAGCCCGTCGGGCGACGAGGACGCCACGGAGGCCGCCGCCGCCCGGGTGACCAACGCGCTGCCCGACATCGAGGCCCATCGCGCGGAGGTGCCGCCCGGGGAGGTGCTGCTGATCGTGCTGTCCGGAGGGCAGGTCCGGAGCTTCGTGTCCGAGGCGGAGTCGATGCACGCCGCGCTCCTCGCGGCGTACCCGGCCGGGCTCCCCGCCAACGTCGAGGTGGTGTGCGACAACCTCGCGCGGCACACGTCCAACAACCTGCGGGCGGCCGGGCAGGTGGCGCTGCGCTGCGGCCTGCGCGGCTTCTGGGTCCAGACGGGCATGAGCCACGCGCTGGTGAAGCTCATGACCGACTGGGCCCCGCGGTACTGGCGGGAGACCAGCTGGGGGCTCACCCGCGAGGATGACTTCCGGACGCGGTTGATCCCGCCCATGTTCAGGCTGCTCAGCGGTCCGGGCACGAACCCGCTCGGTGGGCGCGCCCACTTCGTCGACCTGCGGCCCGTTGTCTTCGTGCCCGCGATCGGAGACGCGCTGAACCCGTAGGATTGGGGCCGTGCCCCAGCATGTCCCATCTGGCTCGATCGTCGACGACGGCGCGGCCGCCGCTCCACAGGAGCCGGTCGCGGAGAAGGACGAGGAGGGTCCCCACTTCAAGCCCCCGGGGGACCCGTTCGACGTCGTGTTCAAGCAGCACAAGTGGGCCCTGCGTCGTCCGGCGCGGATGTACGAGATGCTGTGGCGGGAGTCCGTCTCCCGGCGTGACGAAGTCTGGCGGAACACGCTGCTCTGGATCGCGCGACACACCGGACCGACGGCGACCCCGGAGGCCCCCTCGAACACCCACCCCGCCCTCTTCGTGCATGCGCTGCGGACGGCGACCTCAGACACCGAGCTGCGGCGGGTCGTGCACGGCCTCGAGGAGACGTACACCCACGCCCAGGCGCACTTCGTGGGGTGGGCGGCGCTCCTCGTCTCGACCCTGAAGGTCGAGTCCGATTCCGTGGCGAAGGCGGCGCTGACGGCCACGGACCGCGGCCTCCTGTACGAGATCGTGCTGGATGAGCTGCAGAAGGCCGACGGGCTCTGGACGGGTCCGCCTCCGGGCCCCTCGGTGCGGGTCGCCGCGATGCTCCACGAGGTGCTGGTCCACCAGCCCTTCCGCTGGACGATTCCGGATGAGAAGCAACGGGCTGCCTGGAAGAACTACGTCACCCTCTGGCGTCGCTACCACGCCGAGTGGGAGATGCCGCGTCAGTACGACGACGTGTACCGCGTGCTGCTCGTGCCCGGCGAGAGCACGAACGAGTCTCGGAAGCCGGACGACTCCGCCGCGGTCGAGACGTCGAAGGCGCGTGCCGAGAACGCCGTGGGCACGATCCGGTGGCACCTCGACCAGTGTCCCCACGACAAGACGCTCATCGTGCTGGTGTCTGGGGGCCAGGTGCGGTCTGCATCGGCCGAGGCGGAGATCATGGCGGCCGTGTTGAACAAGCCGACGACCTGGGGAGGCGCGGTCCCCGATCGCCTCGAGGTCGTGCAGGACGGCCTCGCCCGCCACACCAGCAACAACCTGCGGTCGGCGGCCCAGATCGCGCTGCGGAGCGGACTGGCCGGGTTCTGGGTGCAGACGGGCATGAACCACGCGCTGTACGCGCTGACCGGGTGGAAGACGCGGTACCTGCGGGAGACGACCTGGGGGCTGTCGCAGGCGGACCGCGATCGGCTGGCGCACGTGAAGCCCATGGTGCGTCGCCCCTGCGGTCCCGGCGCGAACCCCGCCGGCGGACGCGCCCGCTACCAGGAGCTCCGCTCGCTCGTCTTCGTCCCCGCCATCGGGGATGCGCTGAATCCCTAGAGTCTTGGACTCTTTGCGCCTTTGCGCCTTTGCGCGAGACCTGAGGAACTCCCGCTGGGCTCCGGCCCATGCGCGACACGCTGCAGGCCGAGCCTTGCAGGGTGCGGACATCCGACAGCGCTCGGTGGTCCTGACCCAGGCTGGGTTCATGAAGCACGGAATGCTGGAAGCACGGAAGCATCGAGCCGA
>ENA-OWNT01004951-OWNT01004951.1-seawater-metagenome-genome-assembly--contig:-NODE-4951-length-11322-cov-3.870253_pt1 | contig 11322 bp, 16 predicted proteins | sample MGYA00238136_ERZ651165 | MGnify/ENA primary metagenome ERZ651165 (study PRJEB26861, sample SAMN08777766) | seawater metagenome | isolation source: coastal seawater | place: USA: Florida | collected... | reverse complement strand
ATGCAGAAGCCAACGACGCGGTAAGCACACACGACTCGACGGCTGCATGCTGCAGGCTTTTGCCATTTGCAAACATACGCCTTCAAATTCGTTGATACATAGCGCTTCAAAGGATGGACGTAGGAACGACAAAAATCGAGTTAAAGTTTCGATCGCGGAGGGAAGTGTGCTCGGCTGGCCACAACAACAGCAACACAATTGGAGACCAGCGAGTCAGATGCGAACGTTCATCAACACCATTTAGACGTTCGTGAACTACCTGAAGCAGGTACCCTGAAAAGATCATCGCAATCAACGCGACGAAGCTACCGATGAGCTGAGCGGCCACTTGGTTGGCAACGGTCATTCCGAGGAAAACAAAGAAAAAAGACGACGACAGAGCCTTCGCAAACGAAACGCACAGCGCGGAATCAGCCGTCAAGAACGAAATACCACACATGAGGTGCCGCTTACCACAAGGACCAGAATCAAGACATAAAACCCAAGTCCCGCTGCGTCGTCGGACCTCAATCCGGCCATCTGCAACCCATGTTGCCAGTAAGAACAATGTGGAAGATTTGTGCACACCAACACACGCGGACACCAACCTTCCAAGTTATCAACGAGTACAGGCACACAGAGACAACTCGCAGTGGCAAGACTTCGCAAAAGATCTTGGCCAAGATGTATCTGCATGCCAGGAGCAAAGAATGATGGGGTGGCACAACGCAAAGATAATGATGGCAGAGCTTACATTGTTGGCGAGTACAGAGGGCGATTACGACTTCCAGCTTGGGCTCTGACATGACGGATGCGCTCTGATGCCTCCAAAGCCATTGACGCCTACGAATGGGTGTGTGCATTATTAAAGTGGTGAGCAAGAGTTCCCAGTCTTCCCATGACACGAGAAAACATTCAGCCAGCGTACTTGAGACGTAAAGAAGAAGAAAGCGGCCGAAAAAAAGAACAGGCCTTGGCGATCCAAAAGGCCTGCAACAGTTTGATCGGCCCCCATGTACAGGAGTCCCAAGAGAACTGCCATCACTAGTGATGCTCCAAAGTTGAGAAGAAGCAGCGCGATATCCCGGAAACCTAATGACCGCAACACAAATGGCCCGCAGTACGCAGTGTGAGAGCTCGCTCTGCGCGACGTCACACAGCCAGCTACGAACGCACCAACTGTAAAGTGTCGCCGAGCGAATGCTCCACAGTGAATAGCATGCTTCGAGCAGCGAGGTGTCTCCTGAACAGGTTGACATAGAAACAAAGGCGTATTGCCACGATTGACGGCGACCATAGCTAATCCCCCATGCCCCTCCTTGCTGTGCAAGTCCCCAATGGCTTCAATCAAAGAAGAAGCTGCGGCCTGTTTTGCCTCGGGGTGCGCACCTCCAAAACTCTCCACTGCGAGATCTAATGCGGACACTGCTCCAGCTTGAAGTACGGCTTCACCTCGGAATGGAAGCTCACGGCTTGCAGCTAAAGCTCGAGCACAAGCCTGCGCGATGGTTCCGACTTGAGCGTGACATGGCAAGCGCTGGATTGCATTGCAGTCGCAAAAGTGTTCAAACCTGGTGCAGGGAGGAACCCTGATACAAGCCCGTAAGATCGTGGTGCACGCGATCTTGGTCCTGGCCCTGTTCGTGTGTGGACAGCAAAAAACAATGTGCATTTTAGTGTGGGCATGGGCACAGATATATCACAGCCGACCGAATTGACCTGGTGCTGCTGCTGATATGCGGTTCCGACTGAGACAATAAATTCGGCTGGGTTAAAGAGGCCCATCTATTCAAAAATGGCGGCGAGCACATTGTGGCATGAGAAGGTTTGTATGAGCGACGCTGTGTCGTGGAGCAGCAAGTTACCGGAACTGGATGGCCACAGCAGACAGCGAAGTATGGCGCTGCCAAACGCGATGGGCCGAAGTAGATGCTGCGGCCCATGGAGAGAACCATTGTCTGGTCCAGACGAGCAAACCTGGGCAGAGCGAGGAGCAGAATGTCAAGATGGTGCGCGAAGGTTTGTCCGCCCCTCTTGTGCATCAACGTACAAACTGGTCGAAGGTTGATGCAGAGTCATAATAACTGGAATTTGACCAGCAAGAGCCTGTGGTAGCAGGAGTTGATGTGTCAGAAACCTCCCGTGGGTTTTCAGCATCGAAAGTGAATGAGGATCATTTACCACTTCTTGCAACATCGCAATCAACGACTCGGCAGAGGCACTGTCCAATCCTCCTGTCGGTTCGTCCAAAAGTAGCGCACTTGGACGTCTCAGCTACGTGTCAAAAATGTTGGAGTGTGACTCACTTGGTTGCGAGTATACGACCAACATGCGAGCGATGATTCCAAAACCACAAGCTTACCAATTCAATTGCAATCGCCAGTCGCTTCTTTTGGCCACCCGACAAACCGCGCCGAAAAGCTCCGCCCACAAAAGTATGCATGTGTGGTAACAGTCCCATCGTCTCCAGGAGTGAAAAGACGACCTCGGTTCGCTTCTTCGCAGATTCCGACCAACGCTTCAATTGAGCCTACAAGGAGCACGCAAGCACCTTCGATAAACATTGCCCGTGCAGCGACAGTGGGCGTGCACGGTTCTTGGGTGCACTATGGTGGCATGCAGAGTATGCGGTGCCACGTACAGCCATCATTAACGTTTCAAAGCACGTCAAAGATTCGTCCAACACTGGGTGCTGGTGCACATAAGCGGCATCATATGCATTTTGCTTGTCTGCTTCTCGCACGGGTGCCACGCTGTCGCCATTTTGCGTTTTGCAGTTTGAAGCAGATTCTCTACGAAATTGGATCATCAATTCACACAATGATCATTCTCTAAAGCATCGGAAGCAAAACCTGCGGACAGCGCCATGGTGACACGGGGATATCGCACCTCCCAGCAACGACAGTGCCGTTCAGAGCGACCGTCCCATTAAGGAGCGTGCTAGCGTGGCAGAGTAGAACAAGTTATTCGGTGATGCACGCACTACGAGGTACCACACAACGGCGTGGTGTTTGCACAAACCTCTGCTTGTGGCCTCCACAACCGCGTTCAGCGAATCGCCCGCTCAACACATTCAACAAAGAGGTTTTGCCGCACCCACTATGTCCGACGATTCCGAGCAGCCCGGGCCTACGAAAACACATGAGAGCAGTGAGTAGGCCATATGTATGGACTAAAAAGAAATTGAGCGTACCCGGCAAAACCAGATACGTCCCGGAGTACTCCACGAGGCTTGCGGGATCCACAACACGCGGCAGCATTCGCAACATCGACCGAAATCTCGTCCCACGTAAGAACATTGGCTGGCGTGATTGTGTTCGGCAACGTATGGTTGCTCACTGAAGAAGGAGGTCCCTGAATATCTCTGTCTGTCATCTCAGTGTGCTCTATCTGTGCGCTACTGTCCACGCTATCGTGCCCTGTCGGCGACGCTGCCGGACTCGAAAAGTTGCGGGCCGCTATTGCTTGCCGGGCCTTGGACAATGATGGGCTATAGCACAACATGTGTCACGCGACGGTTTCATTAGGTAGACATTCTAGCATTTGCACACGCACCGTGGCTGCGACCACGCCCAAACGAAGCAAGCAATCATCCCTGCAACTGGGATTATGGCAACCACAAGCAAGACTGCTTGAATGCCGGCAGGGTCCTCCTGAACAGCAACTACACTGTCAGCACGCTGCCTCACATAACTTTTGACAAGTGTACGTGTCCTTACCTCAATCACGAGCACAGGTGCCGCTGCAGAGACGTCGCCAAAGTCGTACTTTTCGATGTCACAGTTCCCCGACTGAAAGACGAAACAGAAGCAACACATACCCATTGTCATGACTCAGATGTTGTCGCCGTGGTCACATTTGAACTTACGCGAACGTTGAATACCAACTGCAGGGATCCGCCAGACACGTCAAGGAGGCATTGGTACGTCTGGTGCGACACGACAATTCAAACGACTGTCACTGCCACGTATGCGTACATACATTGCAGTTGGGAGAAGAGCAGCAAAGTCAAGTTCCCTACCCCATTGAAGTCGGGTTTGTCGCTATAAGAGTGGTACGGGCAATATAAATTGGTCGGCGGGCTGTAGAAATAGTTGCGACAAGTGCATACATCTGTGAGTGTTAAGCGATCTGCAGCGCCCCAAATCATGAAACATGGTGATACCTTGCGAACACCAGTGCCGCAGCACAGTATGTGTTTCGTAGGGCATCTCCTCCACTGCAAATCGAAGACAGCATATATGGCGTAAGGGCATTGTTCTACGTTGCCTACAATGTCAAGCTCACATACCTGTAGTCCTCGCCTTGCGCAGGGCAAGACCATTCGGCATCAGGGCATTCCCAGCTCAGACAAAGCGGATTTCCTGTGGTGGGTTCTCCGGTCGTGAATGGTGCTCCCGTCGTTGCGGAACCTCCTGCTGAGGTGGAGAGCGTCGCGTTGGCGGCTTCGTAGATGTTCGGTGTCGACAGCAGGTCCGAATTCCATTCAGGGCACTCTTTCACAGCGAACTCGCAGGAAGACCTTCACCACATAATGCGCAAAAGTCAGACATCGGTGCAAGAAAGATGCAAACCGCGCCTCAGCAGCGTCTGTTGCAACCGCGATGGCAACGGTGGCAAGCAGTGCTACTTACGCGCTAAGCAATAAGAAGTCGGAGGACCGAATGTTGTCTCCGACAGGCGAGCTCACAGCAATGGAGAGTCTGGCGTCGAGACTGTCGCCGTGGAGGTTGATAGGCCCCGATGAGATCAACGCGCGATTCTCTGCGCCGAAGAAGTCGCTGAGAAATCCCTCGACCAAAGATCTGGCAGAACAAAGTGCATGCTACAGGATTTAGAGAGCTTGCACAACAATGCGCCACAACTTCAGGCGTACAGTTCCGACAGCACGTACCCCACTGCAGCCTCCCCGAATTCTACAAGCTCACAGGTAATGCTACTCTCTTCTGGGTTGATGTAGCGGTTGCAGAATTCGCTACACTGATCGTCGCGTGTACATAGCCCACAATCGACCCCCGTCCAATCGTCCGGGCACTTGCACATCGCGTTGCCGAACACGGGCACATCCGGGTTCAAGTCGTTGCACGGTGGGCTTGGGCACGTGCTGTAGTTAAACCACAGCCTTGAGCCTCCATTGAGGCACCGAATGTCGCTGTCGACGGGGACTTCAATTTCGATTGCGGGGGCAAGCACGGTCACGGCCGTGAGCTCGGGGTCGTCCTTGCATTCCTGGTATGTTTTGGTGCCCCCGCACCACGAATTGCAGTCGCACCCGACGGACGAAGCATCTGGCCCGTCCTCGTCTCCGGCCATGCACGTGTAGCTCTCGGCGCACCATCCGCATTCGGGCACAGCGCAGCACGCGGTTGGCGTCATAAGCTGTGTGCATGGTTGCTCGGAATTTGCAGCCAATTGAGTCGCTCCACGCTGAGCATGAAGCAGACACAGCGCCACATGCATCAAGAGACCAGTCAATGGCCTCGGCATTGTCTTCCTCATCAATGCCGTGCTGCTCGCCAGCGGTTCGCTCCGTTTCAACCTTCACAATCACACTACCTCGCCGACATTCCCAAGTGACACTGTGTGTGCAATGTAGGGCGACGTCACCGTGTATGTGTGTGTGTGTGTCCAATATTGTTGACGGTAGACCCGCTGAATAAACACCGCTGCAGTTGATTCGGACTCCGTGAAGTGGCCAATAGTTTGGTGAAAACATTCGCAACGAAACGAACGCAGCCACAAAAGAAAGCAGAGAAAACCCCACGCACGCACGCCTCAACGCCTTCACCAGATCGGCACAAGCAATGTCTTAGAGTGGCCAACGGGATTGAGTGTTGCACTGTGTTGCACTGCGCCGAGCTCAAGAGTCGCCACGATTCCTTCGATTTCAAAACTTCCAAGCAGCGTCCACCGCATCCCGCCATCCAACACACATGCACCCACACCCCGACCCCGTCACTCCAAAACGACCCAACTCCGCCACTTCACTTAATCAACGACGGCGCGGCGGCGGCGGCGGCGGCGGCGACCAGCAACGTTACAAACATCTCGGTCGACTGACTTCCAGAACGCCACTGCAAATCAGATCAGAACCACGACGCACGACGCACGACGACAACAACGAACAACGACGACGAAAACGAAAACGACAACAAGATACTACTCAGCGTGTCTGAGTGAGTGGGTGGGTGAGTGAGTGGGTGGGTTGGGGCGGTGAGTTAGTTGCACTACGCTCACAAACACGCATGTGCGATGCGGATCGCGATGCCGTCCGCGACGGTGCGACCGACCGACCGATCCAACTCTATCATCCATCCTCCAAACACACGCGTGCATGGATATTATATTCCCCACCGTCGAATCGAATCGTTGTGACGGCGAAGAAGCTATCACTCACTGTGGTGGTTGCTTGGTGCATGGACAACAAGTAAGTCGACAGCACTGCTCGGAAAGTGATTCCCGGAGCCACGGAATGCAAGCATGAGGAGCAATTGGTGTCTTCAAGTTGTTTGTTTGTTTGTTTAACTGACTGACGAATTTATCCCGTGCAAGTTGCCGCATACAATACACAATGCATGAGATATTCGTACATACGGGCGTGAGCATTGATTCGCACTTCAAGCAACGGGCGGCCAATATGCGGAGAAGACCGCGTTCCAATGGGTGATGCAGCGGAGAGATGTTGCTGCCACGTTGACGGTGTGAGCGAACGCAAGCACTGCTGAATCGCTACGGGGCCCGGCCGAGTCGTCGATTTTTCTCACGAGTCATCAACTCAATCTGCGAACACAACCACGTCGACACCGACTGTGAGCGCAGCAACACGCTGGGTGTTCGATGGCAATCAGGGCCTCACCTCAATACCGACTTGCTTCTTCGCCTTGGCAGCGTCGATACGTGTTTGACTAACAATCTTCTTCAGTTCATCAAATTGTTGCACTGTCCCCTGACCAAGAGAACGCATCGTCAACTCAAGTCACTTCAGTCCAGTCAACAATACGGCCGCGCACCTCTTCTGGGACAAACATGTCAAGAAGATGTGTTGCTTGCTTGTAATTGCTCTGTGCGCGTGATGTACATTGGAAGACGTCATGTCAGTCATATCATTGTACCTCCGCACGAACTGCAAGCCATGGTTTGGAGAACGAACCGCATATATACGCAACACGTTCTGCATCCCTTCTCGGGTTTTGAGAACAGGCAGCTTGTCAACGGCGTCGTCCGCCTTGCGCTTGATTGCTGCGCTCGTAGCAAGCGCACTCTTGAGATCTGGAAGCTCTGCGATGAACCCAGCAACCTGCGATCGAGTAGCAACTCCTTCAACATCACACATGCAACGGCCATTCGAACCACAGTAAACCTGCTCCGAACCTCTCGACTGCGTTTCTCAGCTTTTGCTGTCATCTTTGCTTCCCGATTCACCTGTGTGTGTGAAAGATGCCGTGCTCAATGCTCTGTACCGCACAAGACAAACAAAAAATACATGTGTGCATCTCACCTTTCGGTTCTGCTTGCGTTCCACCTCCAACTGCGCCAAAGCAAGAAAGTAGCACGATCACATCACAGCGTACGTCGCAGGCGTGCGTGGCGGCATCACAGTAACTTACCTCAATTTCCTTCTGCACCGCATGACAGACCCCAACCGCCTCATTGCGCGTGTCATTCGCGCACACCCACACGCGCGCGAGCTGTAGCGGGTCATCCCTAGAGGAAAACACGGGCCATTACGATCTCTGCGAGCAAACACGGCCACGGTAGTTCGCGGATCAAATGAACCCCGTACCGGTCGACAGCATCAAGTAGCCTTTCAAGACGATCGCATTTCGTGCTGCATGCGGCCACTCGGATTCGTATCGCAGGAATGAGACGGACTACATCTTTGCCGTTCCGGTCGTTGTTGATGAGCTTCTCTGCCCACGCGACTTGCCCGCGCGCGTACTTCAGCAAATTGACGGAACGTTTTGCGAACACTGCTTTCGCTTCTTGTACCTACAATCAAACAGGTTTCCGGGCACCGCAGTTGAGTGAGTGTTTCACATTCGCAGCAACACCACTTACTGGATGGGCTCACCTTGCTGGGGAACTCGTCCATGAGTTGGCGTGCTTCAAGAACATATTTTTTCGCTTCAGCAACGCCGTGTGTTGCATTTTCTTCGGACGAAAACTTTTCAGAGTTGGTGCCAATGGATGACACGTACTTCACGAGCTTTGCGGTGTTTTTCAGAACATACTCCACCGCCGGCTCCTCACGGAACGACGGAGCAGCTTTGCAAAGTGCCAAGCCATCGTCTAGATCCGAAACCGTATCCCGCAGCATTGTAGTAAATTCCAAAGCCCCGTCGATAAGGTTGCGCAGGAGATGCAATCGTTTGTCTACTCGTAGCATGTCGCCCACCACAGTTGCCTCTGAATGTGTGTCGAGTGGCACTGCCAACGTTCCGGCGAGACTAGCTTGCATGGCGGCTATCCGCTGACCTAACGTATCCTACAACGACGGCACACATGGCACGGGTAACTGAATACATGACACAACAAGCTTCGCATGGGACCCATGCCGTTGCCACAGCGTACCAGGAAGCCACTTGCAGCCGTAACCTCCTGCATCAGTGGGAACAGCTTTGTCTGAGACAGTTCTTGAGATTCCTCGAGCGGAGCCGTGCCGAAATCCCACGAGGTGTACGCGCGATCCCGCCCCGTGGTTTCTTCATATGTCACATGCAGCACAAGGTCCTTGTCGTCTTCTGAAACGGCGTCGAACCCGCGGCAAGCACGAGTCCGATAGATTGTTTCCCTGCGCATACGGTCCAGTAAGGATGCCTTCTGTCCAGCAATCATTTCCATTGCGGCCTGGGCTTTCTCCATACAAACCAGCCCGAGCGCGGCCAACTTGGAGATGTGTTGTTGCGTGGATTTGGACCAGCGAATGTTTGGAATGCCGTCCACTTGTGCTGTTGTCAGGCCCCTTTGTGCGATGATATCGAATGTTGAGGTCCAGGCCAGCTCCAATGAAACGAACGTTGGAAGCGGTTCCGTCAAAAGTACCAGCAATGTTTGCTCCGTGCATCTTTGGGCAGCCTGATTTTCGCGACAACGGAAACATGATCCCATGGCCATCACAAGCTCAATTCAAGTTTCGATTGATCTCAGTCAGCACAAAACATTCAATGCGTACCTCCAATGCGTTTTTCAATACAGTGACTCCCGCGAGCTTTGGCGGTGCGCTGGCGATGACGCGCTCAGTCTGTGCGATCATGTGTTCGGCCGAAAACACCAACAATATGTTCTGCAGCTCCACCGCTCTCCATTGTGCAATGCGCGCAAGGGCGTGGGCCTGTTGCGCCGTAATCTTGCTTTTAGTCTTCGCGGACTTGCCGAGCCTGACCTTCTTGACAGCCATACGTGCGTGGCACAATGCTAACTTTGTGGCCGTCGCAAGAGGTTTGATCAATGTATGGTCGCCGAGGATTTTGATGTTGTCTAATATAAGCTTCAACGAGTTGTCCATCGCTCGGAATGCATTTGAGAGCACATTGACAGTGGCATGCGCCATTTCTATGCGGTCGTGCTCCTTGCTATCTAACGCGAGACGCGTTTGTAGTTGCACGTCGCTTTTCGTAACGACGGTTGGCACCGCGCCCACATTTTCGAAGTCGTACCGCAAGCGACGTAGATCCGTCAGATCTAGTTCAAAAACGGCTTGCTGTAAAGTACGCGGGGTTTCTTCTGGGGAAGCGTTGTTCGTCCGTGCAGAACGGTCCCGTTTGCCAGAGCTGGGCCTCGGCCCAGCGTCAGACACTGACACCACGAGGTCTGCATCTTGTCGCTGTGGATCAGGGGCAATAGAAATCAAAGATTTCGGCCGCCTGCTGGAGGCGCTGGTGTGCTGCTTGGCGACAGTGGGGGCATCATTCACTCGTGGTAACTTCACGCCTCGAGCGGCGCGACGACTGCGACGAAATTGGGCCTTGCGGGCAGCCAAAACGTCCTGAGCTCCCGGGTTCGATGGCATTGTCGCCGATGTTTTCTACGTGCGCTGACTGTGCCCGCAGCACATCGAGAAGTAACTCTGTGGCATCACGAACCCGAACACATCATGCGATCGGCTGTTGTGCCTGCCGCAGAAACCACTCGGAATGAATCTTTGAACTCCATCATTCGTCCCAAATTTTACTCTCTGTATACTTTTATTGTTTGTGTGGACATTCTGGTTTATGTACGCTCTGCCAGTCTTGTGCGTCGTGACGTCGTTGCCGCTGTTCTGTGGTTTCTGGAACATCGTCGATGAGCTGAAACTCCGCACCTGCCCAACTCTCCCTCCATGCCACTCGACCCCGCAACTCAAACTCCGCAACTCCACACCTTCTCCACAACTCCGTAAATTTTGCTGCAACACCGCAACTCTACGACTTCGCCACTCCTCCGCCACCCCAAAACTCAAACGCAAACTCCGCGACTCCGCGACTCACAAACCTTCAACTCCGCAACCCTACCGCTTCGCCCACTCCTCCGTCCTCCACCACTCAACTTTCCCGCAACACCGCAACAAAGAAAGCCCCGGACGGCGGACGGCGGATGGCTGACGGCAACACCTAGCAACCGACGTTCCGACGTTACGTTCGTCGTTGCAACAACGACGAACGAACGACGAACGAACGACGAACAACGACGGCGGCGACGTCGACAACAAAACCTATTTCGTTAGTACTAGTACGATTAGTAGTACTCTAGGTATTCAGGAATTCTGTATAAAACAAGTGTCACCGTGTACAGTAAAGTGGTAAAGTGTACTCAGTACTGTACAGTAGGTCGTCCACCTCCTCCCACCCACTCACCCACTATAACTCACTCAGCACCGTACTGTACAGATGGCCGATCACCTCCTTCACACTCACTCACTCACTCACTCACTCAATTTTCAATTTCCAATTCAGTCAATTTAGTCAATTTCCAGAATTCCACCGTCCGAATCCCCAATTCCCACACTACGCACAGCCACTAACCGCCGCGCGGCATTTGAACCGGGAGTACTGTGTACTTGACCACAGCTTCGCCGTGGGCGTCGCGTAGACCAACTGCACTACGGTCGTAGGCAGCCTCCGTATTTCAGCACCCACGCCCAGCACCCGAACCAGCAATCGCCGGCTGCACTGCGGTCGCTGTACTTACTGCGCAGCTTCGTTCAAACCGTTGGTGCCCGCCCACCCACCCACAGGCAGTCAATGTGTTCGTTCGTTCGTTTGTTCGTTCGTTTGTTCGTTCGTCGTCGTCGTCGTCGTCGTCGTCGTCGTCGTCGTCGTTGTTGTTGTTGTTGACGTGGTGTTGAAGTCTGACCCCCCCCCGTGC
>ENA-OWNT01004950-OWNT01004950.1-seawater-metagenome-genome-assembly--contig:-NODE-4950-length-11323-cov-3.766050_pt1 | contig 11323 bp, 12 predicted proteins | sample MGYA00238136_ERZ651165 | MGnify/ENA primary metagenome ERZ651165 (study PRJEB26861, sample SAMN08777766) | seawater metagenome | isolation source: coastal seawater | place: USA: Florida | collected... | reverse complement strand
GAGCGGGGGCGCCGGTGTCCAGGAAGACGAAGGGGTCGACGCCGGCCCGCAGGGCGGGGGAGGGGAAGGGGCGCAGGATGCCGCTGCCGGGCTGGGGGGTGGTGCTCACCAGCTGCTTCACGCTGCGCAGGGAGAGGCTGTTCAGTTCGGTGGCGGGGGTGTTGTGTCGGGTCATGGCGTTGTCTCCATGTTGATGACCCGAGTTTAGGCCCACAACGGAGACAGGAAAATGAGCACAAACGGGACAGCCTGTCCCGATCAGTCCGCTCCCATGCCCTCGGCCAGCGCGTCCATCACCTGTGGATGCACGGGGCCGGAATTGTCGGATGCAAAGAACATCAGATCGGCTCCTCGATTATGAAATCTTCCCATTCCTCGATCGGTTTGTCGAATTCGCTGACGGTACGATGCCTGACCGATATCCCGGCGTCATGTACCGTGTCTGGCGTGCCCGAGATCAACGGGTGCCAGCCGGGCAGCGGTTTACCCTCCCAGACCAACCTGTAGGCGCAGGTCAGGGGCATCCAGTAGGCGTGACTGTCGATATTGTCGGGTCGTAACACGATGCAGTCCGGAACAAACTGATGCCGGTTCTCGTAATGGGCGCAACGACAGGTTTCGTCGTCCAGCAACCGGCAGGCGACGCAGGTCAGCGCGACCTCTCCGGTGTCTTCGTCCTCGAGCTTGTTGAGGCAGCATTTCCCACAGCCGTCGCACAGCGCCTCCCATTCCCGCTCGCTCAGCTTTTGCATGGGTTTGCGTTCCCAGAACCGGGACTTGAGCCCGCCGCGGTCGATCACATCCGTCATCTTGTGGTCATTCCGACACCAAAATCGCGCGGGCCTTTTCGCAGTCGGCATCCATTTGGGCGATCAGCGCTTCCAGCCCGTCGAATTTCAACTCGGGGCGCAGAAAGTCCACCAGACCCACTGACAGCGTGGCTCCGTAGAGGTCGCCGGAAAAATCAAAGATGAACGTCTCGAGGTTGGGAACCTCTCCGTTGAACATCGGGCGCACGCCCAGCGAGGCGGCGCCGTGATAGCTGCCCTTGTGGGGGCCATCCAGAACATCGACCAGCACGGCGTAGACCCCGAATGCGGGCAGGTGCAGCCCCTCTATCGACATATTGGCCGTCGGATAGCCGAGCTGACGCCCCCTCTGTTCGCCGCCGATCACCTCGCCCTCGATCCGGTGCCAGTGGCCCAGCATCGCCGCCGCGTCGCGAGGGCGCCCTTCGCTGAGAGCAGCCCGGATCGCGGTGGAGGAGACGATATTCGCCGACTCTTCCAGCAGTGACGCGATGGTGACGCCGAACCCCATGTCCCGGCCGAAGTCGACCAAGTCCTGTGCCGATCCGGCCCGGTCCTTGCCGAAACAGAAATCTGCACCCACGATGACATGGCTCAGCCCAAGCCCGTCGGCCAGCACGGTGCGGGCAAAGGCCTCCGGGCTCATTCCGGCCAGGGTGGCGTTGAAATTCAGTTCATACAGATATTCGACGCCCAGTTTTTCCAGCCGGTGCGCGCGCGCGGTCCGGCGCATCAGCCGAAAGGGCGGTGAATTTGGCGCGAAATACTCGCGGGGATGTGGCTCGAACGTCAAGACGCCCAACGGTGCGCCCGGAACCGCCTGGCGGGCCAGATCAATGACCGATCGGTGGCCAAGATGGACGCCGTCAAAGTTGCCAATCGCGACACTGGCGCCGCGATCCTGAGGTTCGATGAAGTGATAATCCCGGATGATCCGCATGAGGCAGAGGTACCGCCCCGCTGCGCCATGTTCAAGCGTTGCTTGCGCTGTGCCGAAGCAAGCGCATAATTGCAAACACGCGATGATGCTGTGGTCGAACTACTTTAGAGAGGTATTCGCAATTCAGGAGCTGTTTCAATTACCTGCGGCAGCGGCGGCGCTCATTTTCGTGACGGCAACGCTGGTGTTGGCCTGGTCTGCCTACGGGTTGACCCGTTTTGCTCTTTGCCGAAATGGCGAAACCAGGAACGACCTGGCAGGGCCCATTTTTACGCGGGTGGGTGCGCTGCACGCACTGATTCTCGCGCTGGTCTTTGCGCAGGAATTGATCAATGTGCGGGATATCAGCACGGCCAGCGCGAGAGAGGCGGTGCTGGTCGGCGATGCGTTTTATGATCTGGCGCGCTACGATCCTGAAGCGACGCTACCGATCCGTCGGGATCTTGCGACCTACGTCCATCTAGTCTTGCACGAGGAATGGGCGTTGCTTTCCGAACAGGACACATTGCATCCGCAAGCGTGGGTGGCCTGGGAAAACGCTTATGAGGCGACACTGGATCTGACGCCGGCGACTGAACGGCAGGCGGTGTTGAAAGACATCATTGTGAGTGACCTGCGCGAGGTCTCGGGTCTGCGGCGGGTGCGCGAGAATGCTGCGATTGCGAATATTCACAGTCTGTTCATGATGGCCGCAATCGCCGGGCTGGTTCTGACGGCGGCCGGGTTGTTCACGCACGCACCGACAGTACAAAACACGGTGCTTTTGGCGATTTTTTCCACCTACACCGGTCTGATCGTCTTTTTTGTCGTGGCTTTTTCCAACCCCTACCATTCACCCGGCGTCGTTTTGCCGACAGGGTTTGAACGGTTGTATGTGGGCGAGGTCGCGGCGCTGGGCCCGTCACTCGAGCGCTGAACACGACCGCAGCAGGCCGGGCCCGCCGCGTGTTGACCCCGCGAAAGGATAGGTCAGTCGAATTTGCGGCTGGGCGCCAGAACCATAGCCTCGCCGATCAGCACTTTCTTACCATCGACCGAACAATGGCAATCCAGTTTCACCCGGCGTTTCGCCATGTCGATGTCTGCGACTTTGACCTCGGCGTAGACCGTATCGCCGGGGCGGACCGGGGCAAGGAATTTCAACGACTGACCCATGTAGACGGTTCCGTGCCCGGGCAGCTGTTCTCCGATCACGGCCGAGATCAGACCAGCAGTGAGCATGCCATGGGCGATCCGGCCTTCGAAGATGGTGTCGCGGGCATAATCATCGTCCAGATGCACCGGGTTCCGGTCGGTCGACACCTGGGCGAACATCTCGATATCTTCGTCTGTGACCACTTTGCGCAGGTACCGGGACATGCCCATTTCGATATCTTCGATGCAGATCGTTCCGCGGGGCAGATTGTCCAACATGTCGTCCTCTTTCGTCATCGGCAAGGTAATTATTGTTCGCCGCTTGGTCGTGTTCGGGAACTTTATTACTTTGCAGGTGCAGAAAATCAACCCCTTTTTGAGTCACCTAAGCTGACCTATCGTGAAGCCCGGATTTGAATTTTCCCTTGAAAGGTATGCGTTTAGCGCCTCAGGGTCAGGATCCTGATTTGTTTTTGTTTCGGCGGCAGCCAATCCTCCTGAAATGAACAGAGAATCATAGTCCTCACCCATTGCTCCGGAAATGTCCGTATGGATACCGTCGCCGATTGCCAGAATCGACATCTGGTCCGGATCCTTGCCCAGTTCCAGAAGGCGTCGGCGGGCCAGGTCATAGATTGGCGGATGGGGTTTGCCGAAATACAGGCTCTCGCCGCCCATCTCGGTATAGAGCCGCGCCAATGCGCCGGCGCACCACTCTCGAACCTCGCCTCGGTCGACCACGATGTCGGGGTTGGCGCAGAGCAATTTCATCCCCTTCTGTTTGGCGTAGAGAAACGCCGCCCGGTTGGTATCGGGGTCTGCCTGCGGATCGTCGGGGCCGCAGCATACGATGCCCTCGGCCTCGTCCAGCGGCACAATCTGGATGTCGGCGGGGGCGTCGAGCATTTTCAATGGTTCGAAGAACCCTTCGTCGCGCGCCCATTCCCCCATGAAATGCACCTTGTTGCCAACGGCGCCCTGAAACATGGCCGACCGGGCGCTGTCGCCGCTTGTCGCGATGGTGTCATAGGCATCCTCAGGCACGCCAAACTCTGCGATCTGCTCGGCAACACCGGCCCGCGGCTTGGGAGAATTGGTCAGCAAGACAACGGTGCCGCCAGCAGCGCGATAGGCCCGCAGCGCGGTGACGGCCTCGGGGTAGGCGGTCACGCCATTGTGGACGCACCCCCACAGATCGACGAGCAGTGCATCGTATCGGTCGGAAATCTCGGCAAGGGATTGGATGATCCGGGTCATGGTCGGGCCTCTGGCAAAGCTGGCTGACGGTCATGGGTCAGCTGTGGGCTGAATGCGGCTTTCTAGAACACCGCGTGGAATGAATGACAACCGTTTTCAAGTGTGCAACGGTCGGTCGCGGACCCCGACTGGCCATCAAACCGACCAACCGGAAAGGACATGTTTTGGACAAGCCAATTTTGTATCACATTCCCGTTTGCCCGTTTTCACAAAGGCTCGAAATCCTTCTGGCGCTGAAGGGTATGACCGATAGCGTGCGCTTCAGCGTCGTCGACATAACCAAGCCGCGGGACCCCGAACTGTTGGCCAAGACCCGTGGCACCACGGCGTTGCCGGTGCTGGAATTGCCGGACGGCCGTATTCTCAAGGAGAGCCTGGTCATCCTGAATTACTTTGACGAGGTTCTGGGCGAACCGGTGACGCGCGCCGATCCCTATGAGCGGGCGGTGGAGCGTATGCTGATCCAGAAGGAAGGCCCGTTTACGATGGCCGGTTACGTCATGGTCATGAACCAGGATCCGGGCCAGACCGGTGCAATGCGCGACAAGATGCTGGGGCTCTATGCGGATCTGGACGATTTCCTGCGCTGGCAGAATCCGGACGGAACCTTTCTCTTTGACCGTTTTGGCCTGGCCGAGGCGGTGTTCACACCGATGTTCAAACGCTTCTGGTTCCTCGACTACTACGAAGCTTTTGATCTGCCGGACAGCGCCGACTATGCCCGCGTCAAACGCTGGCGCGACGCCTGCATGGCGCATGAGGCGACGCAACAAGTCAGCAAGGAAGAAATCGTCAAGCTCTACTATGACTATGCTTTGGGCGCGGGTAACGGCGCACTGCCCGAGGGACGCAGCGTATCAAGTTTTGCCTTTACTCCAGACTGGCGCAACCGCCCCTGGCCGCCGCGCGACAAATATGGGGCTACAGCCAGCGACGCCGATCTGGGGCTCGTCCAGGCATAAATAGAGGGGCGCCTTCGAGGCGCCCCTTTGAACCGTCTAACCGGGTCTGGATCAGACCTTCAGGTTCGGGATGATCTGCTTCTTGCGGCTGACGACGCCGGGCAGCACCACGCTGTCACCGTCCGCATCCGCGTCGAACGATTTCTTGGCGACCGTCTTGACCAGATCATTCGGCACCAGCAGCGTCGATTCCTCGTTCAGGATGTCGACCACGAACAGCAGCACCTGTTCCACGCCGTCTTCGGCGGCGACGGTGGTCATGGTTTCCATCAGCGAGGCCTTGCGGTCCAGCACCGTCGAGGGCGATGTGGTTTCCAGAACCGACACGCGGAACTTGGTGCCATCAACCGCGTATTCCTTGGAGTCCATCCGCAGCAGTTCGGCATCCGAGAAGGACGAGACATCGGATTTCGCGGCGAACATCTCGGCGGCATAGCCGGGGATCTCGATGCCCAGATCGGCGGCCAGTTTCTCGGCCACGGCCTTGTCATGGCCGGTGGTGGTGGGTGACCGGAATTCCAGCGTGTCAGACAGGATGCAGGTCAGCATCGCGCCCTTGACCCAGTCGGGCATGTCCACGTCGCCCATCAGGTCGTGCATTATGGTCGCCGTGCAGGCCACCGGACGAATGGTGATGTCGATCGGGCCCTTGGTTTCCAGTCCTCCGACCAGCTTGTGGTGGTCGATGATCGCCTGAACGTCGGCGCCATTGATATTGACGGGGAGCTCGGCGGGGTTGTTGGTGTCGACAACAACGACCGGGGCGTCATCTTCGACGTCAGAGATGATGGCGGGCTTGGGCAGGTCCCACCGGTTCAGCAACCAGGCGGCTTCGGTGTTCGGCTCGCCCAAAAGCTTGGCCTCGGCAGGGGTGCCTTTGACCTCGTTCAGGTACCAGGCCCAGATGATCGGGGAGCCGGTGGAATCGGTATCGGGGGATTTGTGGCCAAAGACTTGAATGGTCATTGTTGCGTCCTGTTCAAACGGGGATTTTCGCGCCTTATAGGCGCGCGCGCGATGCTTGTCACGGGGGGGGCTGGTGTCAAATGGACGCGACCGGTTTCCTGCCTTAATGTGCCGCTCATGCAGTTGGAAAACGATCTTTATCCGCCGGTTAAAACTCTGCTGGAAGCCCAGGGCTATGACGTCAAGGGCGAGGTCGGCGCCGCAGACGTGGTGGCCGTACGAGGAGAAGAGGACCCGGTGATCGTGGAGCTGAAACTGCGGTTCACGCTTTCGCTGTTCCATCAGGCGATTACCCGGCAGACGGTCACCGACCTGGTCTATATCGCCGTGCCCAAGCCAACAGGACGCACCGCGCGGCGGGCGTTGAAGGATAACCGCAACATGTGTCGGCGGTTGGGGCTGGGGCTGATCACCGTCATGTCGGATGGCCGGACCGAAGTGCATTGCGATCCGGGCCCCTACGCGCCGCGCAAATCGAAACAGCGCAAGGCGGTGTTGCTGCGCGAGTTCGCCAAGCGCGAGGGTGATCCGAACCGGGGCGGGACCCGGGGGGGTATTGTCACCGCCTATCGGCAGGACGCCATTCGCTGCGCCGAATACCTGTCCACACAGGGCGCAACCAAGGGCGCGGTGGTTGCTAAAGAAGCCGGTGTGGCCCGCGCGACGCGCATCATGGCCGACAATCACTATGGCTGGTTCACGCGGGTGTCTGCCGGTATCTACGATCTGGCGGAACCCGGACGCCTCGCGATCGGCCACGCCTGATTTTCCTTGCCTCGTGTTGCCGCCGGTTGGCAAGATCCCAGCGTTCAGGAGGGAACCCATGTGTTTCACGGCCGAAGCGAGTTTTGTACTGGGTGCCGGGCTGGTTGCGTGCGGCAGCGTCACATTTCGCTATGCGAGAACCGATGACCGCCGGTATACCGCGTTGGCCGGGCTGCCGTTTTTCTTTGGCATCCAGCAGATTGCCGAAGGTGTGCTGTGGCTGCGGCTCGATGCGGGTTCGCCGGGAAACACAGTGCTGCCGATGTTGGTGTTCCTGTTCTTTGCCTATTGGTTCTGGCCGGTCTGGGTGCCGTTGTCGGCTGCTCTGATCGAACCCCGGCGGCGGCGGCAACGGATCTTTGCGCTCTGTTCCATGGCGGGCGCGATCCTTGGCGGTGCGCTGTTCCTGCCGGTTCTTTTGCATCCCGAGGTGCTGAACATCAGCATCGTCCGCCACTCCATCCAGTATTCGAACCCCGAGATGTTCCCGTACGAAGAGGCAAAACTGTTCGCACGGGTCATCTATGCGGCAATTATCTGCATACCCCTGCTGCTGTCTTCGTTGGCTCAAGTTCGGGTGTTCGGCTGGCTTATTCTTGGGTCGGTGATCTTTGGTTTCCTGTTTCTGTCCTACGCGTTCACCTCGGTCTGGTGCTTTCTCGCAGCCGTCCTGTCGGCCTATATCTATATCGTTTTGCGCAGAACCCCGCGCCCCGCAACCTAACTCGCCCGGTGTCGCACGAAACCAGCGACCAGATCCACGATGACAGGCGCCAATGCCGGCGTGATGATGTGGCCCATGCCGTCGATGGCGTGGAATTCCGAATGCGGGATGTTTGCAGCGATCTCTTCGCCCAGCGCCACCGGCACCAGCGTGTCGTCGCGGCCGTGGAGTACAAGGCAGGGCAGATCCACCTCGCGCAGGGCCGGGCGGCGGTCCTGGCTGACCGCCAGTGCCAGGACCTGACGGTTGCGCCCCTCGGGGTCTATGCACCGTCCGTAGGCCAGGTCGGCCATCTTGCGAATGTCGCTCTCGGGCATGGGGTAGCCGGGGCTGCCCCAGAGTTGGTGTTCGAGGACCTGCGCATCCTGGTATTCCTGCAAGGTCTGGGGATAGGCGAGAAGGCTTTTGGCCAGCGCGTTGGCGGCACGCGGGTTGTCTCCGTCTGGCGCGGTCAGTGGGCGGCAGGCGGTCATTACGATGGTTGCGGTCAACAGGCGTTCGGAGTTTTCGGTTACGATCGTCTGCAGAACCGCGCCGCCCATCGAGATGCCCATCATGTGCGCTTTTTCGAGCCCCAGCGCATCCATCAGACCGACCACGTCATCGGCCATGTCGCTGATCCGGTAGGGTGGATCGATTGCGGCGCCTGCCTCGATCAAGCGCAGAATCTCGTCGGCGCTGCTGGGCGAGCCGTCTTTCGGGCACCGCTGGCTTTGGCCGGTGTCGCGGTTATCGAATGTGATGGTCCTGAACCCGGCCTCGCAGAATTTCCGGATCAGCACGTCTGGCCAGTGCGCCGACTGGCTGCCCTGTCCCCGGATAAGGATCAATGGTACGCCATCTTTTGGCCCGTGATCGTAAACCGCCAGAGCGATTCCGTTCGCCTTGACCATTTCCACCATGCCGAACCTCCTGCTTCGCGTCGCGCCCAACTGTCATGAAAGGGCCGCGAAGTCATGTAAATCATGACGCTGCGGCGGGCCAGCCTGCGGGTCAGGGCGCGCGCTGGAAAGACTGTGCAATTTTTCCCAGATCAAATGTTGACAGAGACGGACCCTCTCCTTAGCTATGCGTCGTTATCACTCGACCTGATTGAGTGCTAACGGCCCCGTTTCTAGGGAGAGGGGCCATGAAATAATAACTTTGAGCCTCAAGGAGCTGCAAAGATGGCATTGAAACCGCTTCATGACCGCGTGCTGGTACGTCGCACGGAAGGCGAAGAAAAAACCGCTGGTGGTCTGATCATCCCGGACAGCGCAAAAGAGAAGCCCAGCGAAGGCGTGGTCGTTGCATGTGGCGAAGGCGCCCGCAAGGACAGCGGCGAGCTGATCGAGATGGCTGTCAAAGCCGGTGACAAGATCCTGTTCGGCAAGTGGTCGGGCACCGAGGTCAACCTCGACGGCGAAGAACTGCTGATGATGAAAGAAAGCGACATCATGGGGATCATCGAGTAATCCGGTCGGTTTTCCGAACGATTCTCTGAACCCTGAACGCTGAACGCGAAACAACTCTTAAGGAGATACAAACATGGCTGCTAAGGACGTCAAGTTTGATGTAGATGCCCGTAACCGCATTCTGGCCGGTGTAAACGTGCTGGCCGATGCCGTTAAGGTGACCCTGGGCCCCAAAGGCCGTAACGTGGTGCTGGACAAGTCCTTTGGCGCGCCGCGCATCACCAAGGACGGTGTGTCGGTTGCCAAGGAAATCGAACTGGAAGACAAGTTCGAAAATATGGGCGCCCAGATGGTGAAGGAAGTCGCTTCCCGCACCAACGACGAAGCCGGCGACGGCACCACCACCGCTACCGTGCTGGCCCAGGCCATCGTCCGCGAAGGCATGAAGCGCGTGGCCGCCGGCATGAACCCGATGGACCTCAAGCGCGGTATCGACCTGGCCACCGACAAGGTCGTGGCTGCCATCAAGGCCGCTGCCCGCGACGTGACCGACAGCGACGAAGTCGCCCAGGTCGGCACCATTTCCGCCAACGGCGAAGCCAACATCGGCCGCATGATCGCGGACGCGATGCAGAAGGTCGGCAACGAGGGTGTCATCACCGTCGAGGAAAACAAGGGCATGGAAACCGAAGTGGATGTCGTGGAAGGCATGCAGTTCGACCGTGGCTACCTGTCGCCCTACTTCGTGACCAACCCCGACAAGATGACCGTCGAGCTGGAAGACTGCATGATCCTTCTCCACGAGAAGAAGCTGTCCTCCCTCCAGCCGATGGTTCCGCTGCTCGAGTCGGTGATCCAGTCCCAGAAGCCGCTGCTGATCATCGCGGAAGACGTCGAGGGCGAAGCCCTGGCGACCCTCGTGGTCAACAAGCTGCGTGGCGGCCTGAAGATCGCCGCCGTCAAGGCACCGGGCTTCGGCGACCGCCGCAAGGCCATGCTGCAGGACATCGCGATCCTGACCGGTGGCCAAGTCATCTCCGAAGATCTCGGCATGAAGCTCGAGAATGTCACCATGGACATGCTCGGCACCGCCAAGAAAGTCTCCATCACCAAGGATGAGACCACCGTTGTCGACGGTGCCGGCGACAAGGCAGAGATCGAAGCCCGCGTGGCCCAGATCAACACCCAGATCGCGGAAACCACCTCTGACTACGACCGTGAAAAGCTTCAGGAACGTGTGGCCAAGCTGGCAGGCGGCGTTGCCGTCATCCGCGTCGGCGGCATGACCGAGGTTGAAGTGAAAGAGCGCAAGGACCGTGTCGACGACGCTCTGAACGCGACCCGCGCGGCCGTGCAGGAAGGCGTCATCGTCGGTGGTGGCGTGGCCCTGGTTCAGGGTGCCAAGGCGCTCGACGGGCTGGAAGGTGCAAACTCCGACCAGAACGCCGGTATCGCCATCGTGCGCAAGGCTCTGGAAGCCCCGCTGCGCCAGATCGCCGAAAACGCCGGTGTCGACGGCTCCGTCGTGGCTGGCAAGGTGCGTGAATCCACGGATCTCAAGTTCGGCTACAACGCTCAGACCGACGAATATGGCGACATGTTCGCCTTCGGTGTGATCGACCCGGCCAAGGTGACCCGGACCGCTCTGGAAGACGCGGCCTCGATCGCCGGTCTGCTGATCACCACCGAAGCCATGGTCGCCGACAAGCCGGCCAAGGAAGGCGCCGGTGGCGGCATGCCCGACATGGGCGGCATGGGCGGCATGGGCGGCATGATGTAATCATCTGCCATCCATCCGGATGACTTTGGGGCTGCCTTCGGGCGGCCCCTTTTCGTTTTGAGTTTATAGGCTTACAACCTCTGGCATGAGCAAAGCAGTTTTCATACAATCCTCCCATTCCAGCTACGATGATCAGCCTGGTAGCGCCTATCACTTCCCTAAAAAGCAGTATTTGAGCCGGGTTGAGCAAACTGTTGGCGACTGGGTCATCTTCTATGAGGGAAAGAGGGGCGGAGGCCGGGGGTATTACGGTGTTCAGCAGGTCCTGCAGGTACTGGATGATCCTCTGAACCCCGAGATGGCATATGCAGTTTTAGACCAGGCCAGCGAGCTATCCTTTGAGAATTTCGTTCCGCGGTGGGTGGAGGGGCAAGGGCCTTATGAAACTGGGTTGCCCAGGTCGCGCGGTAACAATACCAGCGCGGTCCGGCTGATCTCCGATGCAGATTTTGCGCGTATTATCAACGCCGGTCTGGCGGCGCGTGAAGAGCCGAATACGATTCCGCGCACCGGGAATTTCACCGCAGAGCCAGGTTTCGCCGAGGCGCAGACCGCCTTCGTGTGGATGGTCGACGTGGCGGTGAAGGATGAA
>ENA-OWNT01004948-OWNT01004948.1-seawater-metagenome-genome-assembly--contig:-NODE-4948-length-11324-cov-4.686672_pt1 | contig 11324 bp, 6 predicted proteins | sample MGYA00238136_ERZ651165 | MGnify/ENA primary metagenome ERZ651165 (study PRJEB26861, sample SAMN08777766) | seawater metagenome | isolation source: coastal seawater | place: USA: Florida | collected... | reverse complement strand
AAATAGAGGCACGCTCACAGAATGATTGAGTTAGCATCTGATGCAGTGAATGAATGACTGATTTGTTGTGGGATTGAATGCTAAATTGAATGACTGACGGTCATGTTAAATGCACTTTGCAGCGAGTGAAGGATATGTACAGTGCATCAACCTGACAGTGGTAGACTGATTTCACCACCAACCGAACTGATTCGCAACTGATAACGAAGATCGAACGAAGCCAAGAAGGTTTCCGTTTCGCCGTTTCGTTCGTCGTTGCGTCGTTGCGTCGTTGCGTCGTTGGTCGTCGTGTCGTCGTTGCGTCATTGCGTCATTCGTCATTCGTCATTCGTCATTCGTCATTCGTCATTCGTCATTTCATCCTTTCATCCGTGCCATCCTGTCCTTCTGTCATCCTTCATCCTTTCATCCTTTGTCCTGCGTCCATCGTCCTTTGATGTTCACCTCGTCTTCAACTGCAACCTCGCTTTTCACTTCCAACCACATCTTCAACTCCAACGCCGAGTTCATCGTCTGTGCCCGTCGTTCGTCCGTCGTTCGTTGTTCGCGTTCTTCATGGTCGTCGGCCGTTGTCGGTATCTGGTCTCTCACTTGGTCTTCGTCTCCAACTTCGCGTCCGTCGCTCGTTTGCGACGTTCGCCGTTCGCCTCCACCAAATGTCGTTTTGGGTGTGGTGCAACACTCACCACTCGTAGTCAAGCGAGTTGAGCGTGTCTAGATGACGTGAATGATTTCTGTACCGTCAATTTTTGCAAAGTCCACGAAAACTTCTTTTCGAAGCACTTCCTGACCGCAACGTCTTCGAAATGTGAAAATCTATCCACGGGGCTCACGTCCCACTCGTGCCGATGGCCACTCGCACAGTTGCCTCCGACTCGCGTCGGAGCATGCTGTCGCAAACGGCGAATCGCGTCCTGGCTCGAGCACAGGCAAGTCGATTTTTTCGGACGCCCGCGCTTCCGTCCCCTTGGCAAGGCATTCCAGGTGTACGGACCATTTCCGTTCCTGCGGGTCCAATTGGCCTTCGCTTGTGGCCCCGTGACGAAGATGAAGATATTGGAGCCGTAGTCAAGGGATTCGTCGGGGTTCCGGCCGCCAAAGGATCGCCAAACCACCGCCGCGGCAAAAGTGACCCCTCGCCAGTGGCCGTTGCGGGCATTTCCATTGGGACCGAGTTGATCGGGATCAATGATGTGCAAGTCAGTGAAATGCCTTACGAGGACATCATGGATGAGCTTCGATCAACCGCTCACAAACCAAAGGAACTTCACTTTCGCAGCCCCGATGTCATCCCACGTGCAGGATCTTTTCAACACGCCGCGCATGTCGCCAGGAGCAAGTCCTCCAGAAACGAATCGGCCGCGGCGACGTTTAACCCAGCGCCACGCCATGTTAAAGCCGGCACTGTCATTGTGTGCAAGTCTGTGTCGGGCGACCTTGGCATTTCCCTGAAGCCCGCAAAACCCATTCGTGCAGTTGGGGCTGTTGTCTGGGAGTTCAAAAGCGTCGAAGTGACATACGATGGAGGTGTACGAGAGTTTGTCAAATCTCCCGTTGAAGCTCAAGGAGTTGTTGCTGGCATGCATTTGACGGTGAGATATATTTGAACTGTGATTGCTTGCGTCCTTTCCGTTGTGTTGACCAATGACGTTCCTATGCGTGCGCGCTCGCTGATAGAAAGTCGATGGGCACCGCATTGACGACATGCTGCACGAACGCATTCTGAGATTGCTCGATACTGACGAGCCAAAGACGTTAACTTTTGAAGTAGGTTCCCTCCACAATTGTCACGATCCGTGACGCACGCATTTGACTGACTCAACGTACCGTTGTCTCACTAGGCATTGAACGGGCTACATGAAGCTTCCAATGCCAAAGCAGCAGCCGTAGAATCCGACAGCGATGATGACCTGCCGGTTGCGCGTTCCCGAAAACGACGGAAATATCGGGGTCACATCCGCAAACCAACACCGAAAATGTCCTTCGACAAAGATGATGACGACGATGATTTTAGCCTTTTCGGACTTGACTAACGTGGCTGTCCGCATCACCCACCTAACCCACGAACTGCTTGTGGAGCTGCAACCGAGTTCACACATAGTTTTTAGCATTCAGTGTAATAAATTATTCAAACTGCTAGAATGCGATCCGGTCAGAATCGCGCAAGACGTGTGCTTGCGTTCGCGTATGGTATACTTTGGCCGAGGCTAAACTTTTAAGCGTTGAGGTAGGGGTCCAGCTCCTCGCCGGACAACTCTTCTATTTGCTGCTTGAGTTGACGACACAGTGCTTCCACATGCGGGCTTTCGTCTTCGAGCAGCTCTGCCATGAAAGGGATCGTCTCGGGAAGCAACACGAGGAATTCCTCGCCGATGGCTTCAAAACACCATTGCAATACCTAGCCACCACAACAACAACTCCACGATGAACATCGCGAAGACTGCAAAACAACTGACTACAGGTCAACAAGAATCTGATTACCTTCAAAGCAGCAAAGCGCACTCTCCAGTCGTCGCTGCGGCTTTTCATGCACACTTTGAAATGCAGCGGCTTCCAGAGCGTGTCGTCAGCGGCAGCTCTGGCAAGGTGCACAAGGCACGGAACCACCGAGCCCAGCACATACGCCAGGAATGGCTCTGTTCCCGCGAGGTGCTGTGACAGAGCTGCTGGAGTACCTTGCATGATGGCAGCGCGTGTCTCGAAGCCGCTGCTTTCCACGCCTTCTGCCTCGGAATCCGTATCATCTTCTGCACGCTTGCTTTTACCGCGCTTGCTGCCAGAACGACGGGCGAATTCGCTCCGCACACTAGTGGGCTCCTTGAACAAGCGAGACTTGTCTTCCGGATCGAGCTGGCGGACAATTTCAGGCATGATGGCATCGAAGTGGTCTTTGTCGATGATGCTACTGGCAGCAGAGTCACCGAGGCTGTGAATGAAACACTCAGACAGCGCGCCGAGAACTCGCTCTCTTTGCATTCGCTGCAACTGGCATCTACGAGGACTCCACTCAGCACCCGACGACGATCCGTTGGAAGTCTTGGTCCTCTTCTTCGCTGCGACGATTGCCAAACCTCCGCTGCCATTGGATTTCGCACTAGTGTCTGCACTTTGATGCAGAATGTCCACCGCGTTACGCCACACAAACTCATAGTACGGGACGAAAATGGAGCGAAATTTGCGGCAGAGTGCGCCAGTCACACCCCAGAACACGACGCTGCGGCGCAGTTGTCTGCACGTGATACTTGCATCAGTCTGTCCATCCTCATTATCCCACGTCTGCTCCGCAATGGAGGCGGCTCGTTCGATCCGCGCAGCAATCTGGGCAGAGTCTGAAACTCCAGAGAGCGCCAGGACCGCGGATGTCACACCACTTGGACCATTGCCCTGTCCTGCCCGAGATCGATTGCGTGTCCAGTCGCACATTGACAGGAACACTGGCTTCAGTTGTCCTTCGGTTAGTTTGATGACGAAGCTGTTGATGGACGCACATAGACTCTGCTCCGCAGCCAGACTTGACAGCACCTCCCTCTCAGCTTGCAAGCGGAGATGGTTCGTGGTCGACTTCTTCGCCAACGCAAAATTGTTGGAGACTGCGCTGTCGATTTCGATGTCCACGAGTCGCAGGGACCCAAGGTAGGGAAATTGACTTGCGGTCACAAAGCACGATGCAATGAGCTCCATGCCGCACACAAGTAAAGAAGCAACCCGCCCATGATACTGTTGAATGAAGGCGCGACGTGCAGCCTTTGCTTTGCTGGCACCGTTGACGCCGTCTTGCTGCATTTGCACCCATTGCTTAGCATCGGCACGGCAATTTTCTCCCCAGCACTCTCCTAAAAATGAAACGAGAAGTCGCGTGCGAGCCCGCAGCTGGACCAACGTGATGCGACTCGAAGATGCCTTGCCCGCTGAGGCGTCAATAACCGCGAATGTGGCAGAGATCGCCGGGAGTAACAGCCGAAAGTTCACTCTCTGCGCCAGCAATGAGCAAAGGCTTTTGCGAATTGCTCTGACGGGGTGCGTGTGGCGGCTTTCGCTCAGATCTGACTGATCCAGAAAACTGTGGTGTGTCAAGATGCCGATCAGAGGCGCCAAATGGGATGACACGAATTGTGGCAGATGGGCGACGACGGCCGACAGCGACGCCATGGACGAGTGCGCTAGAACCGCCACCTCCTGGAAGTGCTTGCTCGCTGCTTTACCGGACGGTGAATATGCCACGGCTGCATCTACCACTGAAATCAGACGTGTCATGAATTGCGGCAAGTACGGCAACATGCGGGGACCGAGGCCTCCGCACAACGACGCGAGGCAGACCAACGCGGAGCCAAGCACGTGCGGGCGCCAATGAATTCCGAACGACTTGTCGGCAACAATGCGGACGACTCCGGGCAACAAAGCGATGAAGGGCTCCGGGTGTGCCTCGGCGAACGCTCTCGACAGGATATGCAAGGATAGAAGGGCAGCCTATAAACAACAGCGGCACGTGGTGAAACAACACGCAAGCCATGTATGTTGTCGGAATGTGACGGAACGCACCTGCATATTTGCGACTGTGACGGTTGCTGCGGCTTGCGGAGACCGCCGCGCACCGGCAGCTGCCTCTCGCTCCGCTGCATCAGCTGCCTTGCACGCAGCAAACTCGTCTTCGAGCAATTTCTGCAGTTGCGTGGTGAAATCAAGGAAAAGCACAATTTCCTCCGGTGACAGTACGCTCGCTTCCTGCGTGACTTTTTGATTGAACAAATCCAACGCTTTCCGGCGAATGTGCGGATCATCGTGCATCAGAAGTTCTCCAATTGCAGCGAGGAAACCAGGAATAGACAGCAGTTGGTTGAGCTTGTCCATCACAGAATACCTGAGGTTCCAAAAAATAAATGTTCCAAAAAATAAATGTGAATGAGAAATGCAACACGTGAGAGGCAGGAACACGCGCAACCAGCAGGCAACACGAGACTTACGCAAGTGTTTGAATGTCCAGTGTTTCTTCACCGGAGGCTCCATCTGCATTCGCTGCCAGATCCAAACCAGATCCGGAGGTGTCCGCCCCTTCGCTTGCACGGGCGTCGGTCACCTTTGTGGAGTCACTGGCGGCTTGCAAGATGTGGAATAAATGTTCACACAATCTCAAATAATCGCGCTGCACCACTTGGCGTTTGCGGCCGACTGAAGCCCGGCCACGACGGAGATTCAACAACATGTGGAGAAAAGATCGCTCCGACAAGTGCGACGACACAAATCGAATCAATAGCGCCACATGCAGCCGTTGGCGATTCACCGAACGTCCCAACACAATCTGGGCATCGGGGTCAATGTAGGACTGGCGGTACTTTGCGGGCAGTCCCTGCAGCATCGCAGCCATTGCACGATCTGCATCAGCACCAGCGTCGTCTGATTCATCGTCAGAATCTTCGTCCTCGATGTCATCAAGCGACGTGCAGTTGTACAGAATCATGACTGCTATGGCCTGCAAAGAACATTCCAGCAAACAAGAAACATCCGTCAATGCAAAACAATTGTAGAACACGATTCAAACACTCGCGAGACGAACCATGAGTTGCCGCAGCACAACGAGCTGGGTGTGCGGAGAGAAGTGGTAAAATAGCTTGTGGATCATGGCATCGTTGGCGACATCCGCCATCACTTCCGCGGCACTCGCTGCCAGAGTATTGCTATCACTTGCTGTCATGTCCGTCGTCGAGGATGCAGATTGCCCGACTGTTGTGCGAACATGCACCATCTCGCTGAACAAGCACAATATCAATGATGCGAGGTGTTCTTGCCCGAGTACTTGTGCCAAGTTGCTGAAGAACGGAATCTTATTCTGTGGTGGGATTGATTTGTACGCCCCAACCAAAACGCCTTGCAGGCGACCAATCGATGCACCACCATTCGTACTTGAATTCTGCGGACTGTCTCGAGCCGCCTCAATCGAAGAAAGGTAAGCGGGGATGACAGTGCGAACCACTTGGTTCGTGACGTGGAACATCCACCGATTGGTGCTGAGCAACGCAGTTGAGGCAACCTGATCCAACATTTCTGGAATAGATGCCACAACTTGCCCAGGCGCAGCTTCTGTCACCGCTGACAGGACTAAGAGAACTTCGTTCGTTGTTTGCAAACTGGTCGGTGCTTGCTGTTTTCTTGTACGATGCCCAGCGTCATCGTCAGTAGCAGAGGCATTGCCACCAATGAGTGACCGCTGAATGCATGCCATCAAGAGCTGGACGTGCTCTTCGGAAGCCACTCTCACCAGCAATGCGGTGGAATCATCAGCAGAGGGCAGGGTTTTGGCTTCGGCGATGACAGCGCGAACGTATCGACGCAGTGCAACAAGCAAATGTTGCGTCACGAAGTCGGCGTTTGACGCACTCAGCAGGAAGGTTGGCTTTGCTGCAGAAGCAGCAGCGGCGGAGGCTGTCGTCGTGGAGCCGGAGGCGTGGTTTTGCAGCACTGACAGTGCATCATAGAGCGCGCGGACGATCGTATCGCATCCAGTCGTGATGAAGTGGCTAGCAGAATCGGCAGCGCCATTGGCTGAGAGCTTCTCCGCCTTGAGTTGCAGGATGTCCAGCAACACGACCAGCTTGTTCAAACATTCGTCGCTGCTCGCATTTGGTGTGTTTTCCAAATCGTCTACAAATTCCCTCCACCGGGCCAAGCTGCCAGCTAGGTCTTTTGCTGTCAGCGGCAGCCGCTGCGCGGCAGAGATGGTCAAGCTGTGCAGGCGAGTATCGCCTTGCGAGAACAATGCTTGCAGACAATCAACCACCTGCTGGATTTCGGCATCAGACAGACTCTCGTAAAACCGAGCATTGAGGAAAGACATCGCTTTGGGAGCCAAGAACTCGATCGCGCTGTCGCGGAAGTTATCAGTTCGCGAACTGTGTGACAGGTCACTCTCCCGTACGCTCAAAGTGCGCAAGATTTTGAACAACAATGTTTTGGCCGCGGTAGAAATCGGTGGCAACGCATCGCTGTCCTGATGAAGTTGAATTCTAAGCAGATGCTCCAGCGTGTCGAATTGGAGACGTATGGTCTTGGCCGAAGGCGCACGATCGACTCCAGCACAACGGCGTTCGAAATCGTCAAGGCTGACTGGGAGCATTAGTTGCATCGTGAGTTGGCGTAGATGCTTCACGCACTCCCGTGCAACCTGGACAAGGTCATCACTCGGTTTCGACGACCCTGCAGGCGACCCACCTTTCCGACCATTCTTACGTTTGCCATTTCCGGCGTCGCCAGTGGGCTTTCCGGATGCAGCACGGAGGATAATGGACGAAGCCGCGTCTCGCATTCCGTCGAACACACGCACAATGTTGGCTTGCACCCCATTCGTTGTACCTATTGCGCATTTCGATTCAGCAGTAGCAGCTCCCTCGATGAAAAATTGAACAACTTTCTCAAAAAAAGTAGCAGCCGGTACCGAAGCGGTACGGGCAGCATTCAGCATCGCGTGGCAAGTGGATGTCAGGAGGAAGCCAGTGCTGTCGGCACTTCCAGCTTGGGCATCTAGGAGCAATTCAGCCTCATTGCCCACAATGACCAACAGCAAATGACGAACGCATGGATCCAGCTCCTTCACAGAATTATCAACCATCGTTCTGACACAAGAAAGAGCTGCCCTACGCAGCTCGAGTTCCGCGCTTAACAGCTCGGACAAGCAGGAGCTGGCAATGAGCCCCAAGGTATCTTTTGCAACTGCCTTCGTCCAATACAATTTTCGGAGGGCTGCGGCGCCCTTGCGCTGCGCGGTGACTTCTCCAAGCATACGCTGCAGCAACAACCAAGCCCGGCTTCTAACCACGAGACTTTCTTGTAAACCCACGTCGGAGTCAACATCTCCGGGGGCGATGGCAAGGGAAGAGAGAACGGCCATCGCTTGATGTTTGGCGTGCTCTCGCAATATCGGCCTCAGTGCCAGGTGAGGCGCGAGGCGTGCAAACGCAACAGAAGGCACAATACCAAGCGTATTTCGCAGGACTTGCCAATGGATGGCGGACAGAGTCGGTCCGGCTTTCGATCCAGGCGTGTCGACTGCAGCAAGGACAAACCCGACAAGAAAACGGGTGTAATCAACAACCTCGTCCACAATTAAGCTGGAAGACGGGACCTGCAACTTCTTCACAGTTTCTAAGCCCTCGAAACTCGCACCGAGCTTTGCATCACTCGCCACTGCGCGTAGCTCTTGGAAGCACAGATCCAGTGTTTCTTGCATGAACTGCTGAGCCCCGTCAACGCCTCGACGGCCCGCCTCGACGAGCAAGAGCACAGTCGCACACGCGATCCTCACGATGGCGCTGCGATGCGCAGGGCTTTGGTTTTGTGCGAGAAGCATCTGCCATGTGCGCACGATCGAACCCTCGTCGGAAGGGGTACCCAATGCGTTGGACAACTTCCGTGACACCTCCCACAGCGCATCGCTGGCAGCGGCGGTGATGCCCTCCACAGCTGGGCCGGTCAAGGCGGCGGGTTTGCGGCCCTTTTTCTTGCCGTGTGCCTTTGCCAAATCTCGCGAGATGGCAGCCACAGCGTCCTGACACGAATCAAAGAGAGGATGCCTGCACACGCTCAAACACTTCCACGCAGCCTTGGCCAAGCCGCTTGCGGTGCCCAGAAAGCTCTTGTCCAGGGGCACAAACGGTAGCACGGCCAGAATTGTCCTATTTTGTGCGTCGTGGCCCAACACATCTGGAGCCGAGGCCATCGAAGTTGCAAGACGGCGCATGATAGCGGAACAGACTTTCGACGTGCGCGCTGTCAGTTGTGACGCGCCGGTAGCTCCCAGTGGCGCCACGGGGGACTCGCCATGGTCCGAAGTGGCCTGCGCGCCTCGAATGGTCCAAGCTTCCAAGGCGCTGATGAGGTTGTTTGTCACCTCTCCGACGGTAACTTGACCATCCTCATCAGCCGATCTGCACAGTTCAGCAAAAATGACGCGGCTGCCGAAGAGCCTGGCGGCGACTTTGGCATTGGTCTCTGATTGGCTGAGATGTAGTAGATCACGCTTCGCTGAGGTCTGCAACCGCCCGCCCTCTGACTCATCTTGCAGCCGTGTTTCCAGCGCGCTAATTGCCTGTATGCGCACGGCTGCTTGGTTGTGGCGGAGCGCCATACTGACGGTGACCTGTTCGGCGGCATCGTCGTTGAGCACGCCGTACAGCGGAGACTGCAGTGAAGACAGAAACTCGAGCCGTGCAGATCGTGTTGCCTGGGTCGCACTCGAAATGAACCCAGCAACAGCTTCGTCGAATGGGGCAGAAAAACGGGCAACCAGGGCGTCCATAATACTGCGGAATGCCGACGCCGATCGCGGGTTTTGCGCGGCGTGTGATGACGCGCTCTGGAAAAACGCAAAGTACGCCGACAACAGGGCAGCGCACAGCCTCTTCGCCGAGGAAGCGGACAGGCAATCATTGCGAGGGTCGGACTTTGCCGCAGCGAAGACTTGGTCTAAGATCAAGCGCTGCAACGCCGCGAGAGCCTTCAATGGATCTTCGTCGGTGGCTGCATTGTCGTGCTGGATGTACGAGAACAACGCCAATGTCAAGGGCAAGAGCAGTGGCCCAACGCGGTATCCACTCGCCTTGGTTGCTTCGAAGCATGCACAGATGTCACATTGAGAACGCAGCATCAACAACAGCGCATCCTTGGGGAATGTCAGCTGGTCTGGTGCAGCGCCACCTTGCGCTTGAAAGAGCGACGCCAATGCCACGAAAACGGCCTGTCGTTGATCGGCCCGCCGCGGCAACGAATCGCAGATCAACACCACGATCTGTTGAAACACTGCGTTTGGAAGCGAGTGCCTGTGCGCAAACTGGCACAGCAGCAGCAGTCCGGCAGCTTGAGCCTCGGGGGACGTTTTGTAGGAAACACATTCCAGAGAGAACGCCAGCAAGGCCCGGAGTAGATTCTCTTGCCCGGAGTCTACCCGCTGCAAAATTTCCAGCAGTAAAACGGTTGCGAACGATATCGCCGGGCGCGCCGTTTCGTAACCCTCGGTGAGGGCCTTTAGAGTCGTGGACGCGACAAAGTCCACAAAGCCCTTTTCTTTGATGCCCTGCTGGACAAGAGTTGCTCGGACCAGGGGCGCCTTGCTGCGCTTGGCGCGCTCCAAGAAATGCCACAGCGAGGAGCCTGCGATATGGCACACACCAACAAGTCGCCCAAAGAAGTCGGTCTGGTGGAAGGGCAAGGCGGCCGCAAGAAGAGAGTCCACGTTGTAAATGTTGGCTTCAAAGCATCGAATGAGGTGCTCGACGGCCTTGTGCGCGGCTTTTCGTTCAAGAAACGGGGAAATCAAGCGCAAAAACCGTTCGATTTGTGCGTCCACTGGGCCCGTGTCTTCAGCAGTGAGCAGCCCTCGTTCGAACTGCGCTGTGTGCTTGCCGAACAGCGGCTCTTCGTACTCCTGCAGCCGAGGCTCAAGCTGCAGCAACTCCGTGAACCCGTTTTGCCCGATCTCACGGATCTGAGTGCGCGAAATTCGCACGGCTTCCGTGGACGTGTAGAGAATACTGGCAGCCTTTTTGCGTTCAACCTGGACGACATCCTTGGGTCGAATAAGTCCAAGCTGGCGGGCTAGTTCGGACGACATCGTTGTCGCGGCGGGCACGTGCGCCCCCCTTTGGCCGTGTCAATTCGGTGTCGCAGACAGATATAACAACAGAAGGAAACAAAAACGTGCGCCACCCTTTTGTCGACTCGGACAATCGAAGCGTGCGGCGGCTGCGCTCCCAAACTACTGTCGCGCACAGCCTCTTTCTTGAAATTTCAGCCCTTTTCTCCGGCGCACCTTTCCGCGTCGTGTGAAGAAGTGTCGGCCCTCCACCCAGTGATCCGGCCCGGGCACGCAGCAAACAACAGCTGCAATAATACCATCTTCAACGACGGGGACGGCAACGACTATAACTTCAATTCACAGGCGACGACAGCTTCATAATCTGCAACAACGACGACAGCGAACCGCTACAACGAACCACTAACGACAACAGGTACTTCAGCGACTTCGGCGACTGCAACAACGACAACGACAACAGCTACTTCAACGACTTCAACGACTTCAACGACTTCAACGACTGCAACGACTGCAACGACTGCAACAACGACGACGAACGACGACGAACGACGACAGAGACAACGGCAACAGCTACTTCAACGACTTCAACGTCTTCAACATCTGCCACGACGACGACGAACGATAACAGCGATCACGGCGACGAACAACGACAATCGACGATCGCCGATCGCCGAACGACGAACGACGAACGACGAACGACGAACGACGAACGACGAACGACGAACGACGAACGACGAACGACGAA
>ENA-OWNT01004947-OWNT01004947.1-seawater-metagenome-genome-assembly--contig:-NODE-4947-length-11328-cov-3.561906_pt1 | contig 11328 bp, 6 predicted proteins | sample MGYA00238136_ERZ651165 | MGnify/ENA primary metagenome ERZ651165 (study PRJEB26861, sample SAMN08777766) | seawater metagenome | isolation source: coastal seawater | place: USA: Florida | collected... | reverse complement strand
GGGACAGGATTTGAACCTGTGACCTCTGGGTTATGAGCCCAGCGAGCTACCGAACTGCTCCACCCCGCGTCGCTTGAACAACTTTACCCTATTTTGGCCTGCCGCCCGACCACGGGCAGGGTCTGCCCTGCCACGAGAGGCGTAGACCGTGCCGCCCCGCGAACGGTAAGATCCGAGAATCCCATGTCCGTCTAGTCTCCGCCTGACCAAGAATCACCCGGAGATTGGGCCGTTGTCCTTCGACATCCGCGTCCGCGGGAAGGAAGGAAACCGTCGCAGCGGCGACGATCCTCAGGAACGGAAAGAGGACGAGCCATGTCCGGACCTGCACGATCGAAAATGGCGCCTGTGCTAAGAGCGCCCCTGCGGTTCTTCCGGCAGCCGGCTCCTGCGTTGGCCGCCGCGCCGGGGGCGCTCCCGGATCGCGCCCCCGCCCGGGATCGGTACCTGGACCTGCTGCGCGCCATCGCACTGGTCCGCGTGGTCGCCTACCACTCCTTCGCCAGCGCCGTGTGGCTAAGCGTGGCCTTCCCGTCCATGGGCGTCATGTTTGCCCTCGCGGGGTCCCTCATGGCCCGCTCACTCGAGCGGCCTGTCTTTGGCGTCTTGAGGAGCCGCACGCGGCGGCTGCTGGTTCCCTTGGCGGTTTACAGTGCGACGGTCCTGGTGCTGTTGCTTTGGGAGGGCTGGACCCCCAATCCGCGGGACGGGCAATCCTGGGCGCACATCCTGCTCTGGTTCATCCCGGTAGCGGACCCGCCCTTCCCGGAAGCCATCGGAACAGATGCGGGCCTCGTCGAAGCCTCCTGGGCCTCACAGGCGGAAGAGATCCTCTGGTACGTCCGGGCGTACTTCTGGTTCATGCTGCTCTCACCCCTGCTGCTCAGGTCCTTCCGTCGCCTTCCGTGGGCTACGCTGCTCGCCCCGCTCGGCCTGATGGGCCTGCTTAGCTTTGTTGCCGTCCCCCTTCCGGACTGGGGAAACAGCGGCATCATTGACTTCGCCACCTACGGCTCCTGCTGGATCCTCGGGTTCGCGCATTACCAGGGTCTGCTGCGCAGGATCCCCCGGAAGGCGGTCTTCATCGTCGGGCCGGCGGTGATGGCGCTGGGCTTGCTCTGGGCCTCCACCCACCTTGGCGAGTCCGACTGGGACCTGAACAACATCCCTCTCGCCCAAGCCCTCTGGTCCTTGGGCTTCTGCGCGATGCTGTTACGGATTTCACCGTCCTGGCACTCGCTCCCGAGGCCGCTGCGGTTCCTGGACAAGCCAGTCACCCTGGTGAACAACAGGGCCATGACCATCTACCTCTGGCACAACCTGCTGCTCGTCATCACGGTGGTCATTATCGACAGGCTTTACGACATCGACTCCGTTGCCACGGCAATCCCCTGGCTGCTGGACAGCGAGTGGACCCAGTTCATCGCGGTCTGGTTCCTCATCGCCCTCCTGTTCCTCACCATCGGGTGGGTGGAGGACGTCGCGGCCAAGCGGCCCCCACAGATCTGGCCCACGGGGTCACGGAGCACGCCGGCCGGAGGCGGGCATCCCCGCACCGCAGGGCGACAGGAACCCGCGCCCCTGAGCCGGCGTGGCCAGGCCCCCGGCGCCGTCCAATGCGGCCGAGACCACACCATCCCCGCAACGCAGGGCGAACGGCCCCCAGCTACTGCCGACCCGCGGATTTCGGCTGAGCCGATCACAATCGGAAAGCTGACAGCCCTGCCGCTGTCACGCCAGACGGGCCTGGTCCAGGCCTACAAGTGCACCATCGCAGCCGGACCCGAAAGCCGTCCACCGGCGCCCCATGCCCACGACGGCCAGGAGTCGATTCACGTTCTCAAGGGCACTCTCCGGTTGCTGCTCGGGGACAAGGATCTGATCCTGCACGCGGGCGAGGGCGCGGACTTCGACCCGCGCGTGCCGCACTGGTTTGGCTGCGCCGGGACCGGACCGGTGGAGTTCCTGGCCTTGTTTGGCGGCTCCAGCGAGCGGATACACCTGCCCGTGAGATCTATCCGCACCGGCTAGCCGCCGGTAACCGCGGATCCGGCCGGCGGCGAGGCTTAAAGCAAGAAGTCCGGAACACTTTCCAGTGTTCCGGACTTCTTCTCAGTTGCGGGGACAGGATTTGAACCTGTGACCTCTGGGTTATGAGCCCAGCGAGCTACCGAACTGCTCCACCCCGCGTCGCAAGATCAACTCTACCTGCCAGTGAACGGGAGGCAAAATCGAGGCGGCGTGATGTGCGTCCCACCCGCGTCCGGCCCGCGCCCGGCCCGGGGCGCGAGGGGCCGCCAGGCGCGGAAAAGGCCGGATCCCCCGCTCGAACGGAACGGGGAATCCGGCCAACAGTTGTCCTTCAGCTGCCTGTCAGACCGCCTGCGCCTACTTGCTCGGCGAGGGCGACGGCGACGGCGAGGCGCTGCCGCTCGGCGACGGCGTCGCCGAAGGTGCCGGCGTCGGCGTCGTCGTGGTGATCTTGCCCTCGGCCTCGATCGCCCGCTGCAGGGCCGCGGAGAGCTTCTTCTGCTGATCACCGTAGGCCGCGAAGTCACCCTTGGCGAGCGCCGCCTGGCCGGCCTTGATGGCAGCGTTGGCCTCATCCAGGGCCGCCTTCAGCTCCGCCTTGGCGTCCGTTGTCCCGCCGCCGGCAGGGGGCGTGGCACCCGGGGCCGGGGTGGTTGGAGTCTGGCCGTTGTTGGCGGCGTCGCCGGCGGTGGCGCCGGAGCGTCCACCGAAGAGCTGGTTCAGTGCCTCGTCCAAGGTCGGTGCGAAGCCGATCTTGTCACCGAAGGCCACCAGCACCCGCTGCAGCGTCGGATAGGAGGTCTCACCGGTCGACTTCAGGTAGACAGGCTGCACGTACAGCAGGCCACCGCCCACCGGCAGCGTCAGCAGGTTGCCGTTGAGCACCGCCGACGCACCCTGGCGGAGCAGGTTCAGCGCCTGCGAAACGGTGGGGTCCGAGTTGAACTTGTTCTGCGCCTGGCCGGGGCCGGGGACGTTGGCTTCCGGCGGGATCTGCAGCAGCCGCAGCTGTCCGTAGCTGGCCGCCTTCACGCCCTTCTGGTTGCCGGCATCCGAGTCGGCGGCCAGGAAGCCGTAAAGGACGTTGCGGGCATTGCCGTTGACCACCTGCGGGATGAAGGACGACGTCAGCTGGAAGGCCGGCTTGTCCTGGTCAGGCATCTGCAGCGACATGTAGAACGGCGGCTGCTTGACACCCTCCTCCTTGACGGTGGGATCGTTCGGCACGCTCCAGGCGTCATTGTTGGTGAAGAAGCTGTCCGCGTTGGTCACGTGGTAGCGGCCCAGGAGTTCGCGCTGGACCTTGAACAGGTCCTCCGGGTAGCGGACGTGGCTCATCAGCGCGCCGGACATCTCCGAGTACGGCTTCAGGGACGTGGGGAAGACCTTCTGCCAGGCCTTCAGGACCGGGTCCTGGTCATCCCACGCGTAGAGCGCCACGGAGCCGTCGTAGGCGTCTACGGTGGCCTTGACCGAGTTGCGGATGTAGTTCACCGAGTTGCTCGGCAGTGCGGCGGTGCGCCCGGCCGAGGTTTGCGAGTCCCTCGTGGCGTCCGAGAGCTGCTCCTGCTGCGAATACGGGAAGTACGGGCTCGTGGTGTAACCGTCCACAATCCACTTCACCCGGCCGTCGACGACGGCGGGATAGGCGTTTCCGTCCACGGTCAGGTAGGGCGCGACCTTCTCGACCCGGTCCTTCGGGTTCCGGTCATAGAGGATCTGCGACTCGGCGTTGACACCGTCAGACAGCAGCAGGTCCGAGGACTGGAACTTGATCGCGTACAGGATCTTGTTGAAGAAGTTGCCCACGTTCGGGCCGCCGTTGCCGGTGAAGGTGTACTGCGTTCCGGCGTCGCCTTCCTTGGCCGCCGGGCGGTCCTGCTCGCGGTGCGGAGCACCGTCCGGGGCACCGACGATCGAGTAGTCCGGGGAGTTCTCGCCGAAGTAAATCCGGGGCTGGTAGCTGGTATCGGTTCCCAGCACACCCGTGGAGGGGATGCCGGACTGCAGGAACTCGGGCTTTCCGTCCGCGGTGAACTTGTTGCCCTTGGCCGCGACCACGCCGTAGCCGTGGGTGTAGACCACGTGCTTGTTGAGCCAGGACTGCTGGTTGGTGGCGAGGCCGCTGGGGTTCAACTCGCGCACGGCAATGACGGTGTCCTGGATCTTGCCGTTGACCTCGTAGCGGTCCACGTTCAGGGTGCTCGGGAACTGGTAGTACGGCCGGTACTGCTCCAGCTGCGAGAACGCGTCCGAGATCAGGTTCGGGTCCAGCAGGCGGATGTTGGCCGTCGTCTGGGCGTCCGGGGCCAGGGCGCCGGTGGTGGCGTTGGTGGTGGCCTCGTAGCGCTTCTCCTGGATCTTATCCAGGCCATAGGCCGCGCGGGTCATATTGATGTTCCGCTTGATGAATTCGTTCTCCAGGGTCTGCTCCGAGGGGCGGACCTGGAACTGCTGGATCACCCAGGGGTAGACGCCGCCGGCCAGGATCGAGGTGATCACGAGCATGGCGGTACCGATCACCGGCAGCCGCCACTTGCCGATTACGGCGGCCACGATGAAGAGCACGGCCACGAGGGCGGCGGCGACGGCGAGGATGGCCTTGGTGGGGATGACCGCATTCACGTCGGTGTACAAGGCGCCGGCCCAGCGGCCGCCGTTGTTCAACACGGCAGAGTAGCGGTCCAGCCAGAAATTGACGCCGAGCAGCAGCAGGAAGGCCGCACCCGTGACCGCGAGGTGGATCTGGGCGGCGCGGCTGGTGAAGACGCCGCGTTCCATCAGCCGGATGCTCCCGTACAGGTAGTGCGTGAGGATGCCGGCGATTCCGGCCACGACGGCGACGCTGATCAGGAAGCCGGTGACAAAGCCCAAGAAAGGCAGCGTCATGAGGTAGAAGCTGATGTCCAGGTTGAACTGCGGGTCGTTCTGGCCGAAGGGCTGCTGGTTCAGGAAGAGCATAACCTTTTGCCACTGGCTGGCCGCCGCGCTGCCAGCGAAGAGGCCAAACAGCACCGGAAGGCCGATCATGACCACGCGGCGGATCGGCTCAAGCTGGGCCTGATAGCGGTTGAGGTTGTCGCGGACGTCCGAGTCAGGCGCGTAGACCGGCCGCGCGGTGTAGGCGATCCGGATGGCGAAGAACACCGCCGCGAACATCACGGCGAAGCCGGCCAGGAAGATGACGATCCGGGCGAGGTTCTCGGTCATGAAGACTTCGAAGAAACCCAGCTGCTGGTACCAGAGGACGTCCGTCCAGACATTGGCGAAGAAGATGAAGCCCACCACGATCAGGGCGACAACAATCAGTGTCGGCGTCAGGGCGCCTCGCCGTTGCTGTGGCCTTCCGGGTGGGACGGTGCTGGGACGGGACAAACTTGGTACCTCATAGCTGGTCGTCAGTGCTGCTGGTTTTTAGTTGTCTAAGTGCATCGTGTTGCTGCAGTCTAGCGACTGCCGGCGCCGCCCCGGCAGGGCGCGGCAGCGGCCGTCACTAGTGCCACGAGTGGCGCCGGAGCTTAGTTCCGGGGCCAGTCTAGTTGCTGGTGCAGGCCGGAAGTCCCGATGTGTCGCCGCCCGCAGCGGCAAGCTCGACGGCGCGGCGTGCCTGGGTAAGGTTCTCCACTTTGACGACCTGGAGGCCCGCCGGGATATGGCCCACGACGTCGTCGCAGTTGGCAGCCGGGGCCAGGAACATCGTGGCGCCGCCGGAGCGTGCCCCGACCATCTTTTGGCCGATCCCGCCGATGGCTCCAACGGCGCCGTCGGGCGTAATGGTGCCGGTACCCGCGACGTGCTTGCCGCCGGTGAGGTCACCGGGGGTCACCGTGTCCACAATGCCGAGGGCGAACATCATGCCCGCGCTCGGGCCGCCGACGTTGTCCAGTGAAATCTTCACGTCGAAGGGGAACTTGAACTTGTACTGCAGGACGACCCCGAGGAGGTATCGCCCGGCCTGGGACTTGCTCGGGGTGACGGTCAGCGGCAGTTTGCTGCCGTTCCGGTCGACGACCACCGTGACCGGTTTACCGTTGCCGTCCGCGAGTTGCTCCTGGACCACGCTCAGGGCGGTGATGGGCTTGCCGTCGATCGAGACGAGCACGTCGCCTTCCTGGATTTTGCCCTTGGACGCCGAGTCGTCCGGAATCCCGGCAACCTGCAGCTTCTGTTCGAACGGGATGCTGACTTCCTTGAGCGCCGCAGCGACGGCGTTTTCCTGCGAGGTGGTCATGGCGACAGCGCTTTCCTGCTGCGACTGTTCCTTGGTGACACTCTTGGGGAAGATCAATTCCTCCGGGTAGACCGCCTTGGAGGCGTTCAGCCAGGCGCTCAGGGCTTCGAACACCGTGACCGGCCCGTTGGGGCCGCCGTCGACGTACACGGTGGTGAGGTCCAGGTTGCCCTTGGCGGGAAACGCCTCGTGGCCGGAGACGGTAATGACCGGCTTGCCGTTGTCGGTGCCGAGCGTGTTGAACGTCGGGCCGGGCGATTCGATCACGTAGGGCACGGGCAGGCTCATGGCCGCGAGCCCAAGTCCCACAGCCAGCAGCCCCGAGACGAGCATGGTGGAGGAGCGGTGGCCCTCTCCCCCGTCGTTTGCGCCCTTGGTAGTGCCTCCAACGTTGGCGCCGCCAGCCGCCCGTCCGGCAGCGGCCGTGCGCCCGGCACCGAAGCGGGACCGGAGGCTGCGCTTGCCGCCGGCGGTGGGGCCAACGCTGCCGCCCTCGCGGGGCGCAGAATCACCGGCGGGCTGCCCGCCCTGCGTAAACGTCAATGAAGGACCTCTCCGTGGCGGCGTCTGGGACCCTGCGGAGGCCGGGATCAGCGCACTGCGGCTGCGGCCGAACCGGCTCCGCAGCCTTCAAATATTCCAGCCTCTAACACTACGCGCTCAGGTGCCGCCGGGGCTCTTTGCCGACAGCGAACGCGGCCGGGTTTCGGGAGACAGCCGATCGCGCGGAGGGGTAGCGTGAAGTTGAGCACCAGTCACACCGACGATCGGCGGGATCATGACCTCTAACCCACTCAATCCGTCCAACGGGGACGACGAACCCAAGGATCCGCTGGCAGAGATGCTGCAGAACCTGATGGGCGGCAAGGGCATGGGGGACATTGATCCGGCAGAACTCGCCAAGGCGGCCGGGCTGCCCGACGACCCGAACCTGCTGGCGCAGATGTTCTCCCAGGTCCAGGCCATGATGAGCGCATCCTCCGACGGCCCGGTTAACTGGCAGCTGGCGCACGAGAACGCCCGCCGGGTGGCCGCCAGCGGGACCGATCCGTCCGTCACCGCCGCGCAGTCCCGCGAAGTGGACGAGGCGCTCCGGCTTGCCGAGCTCTGGCTGGACCAGGTCACCGAACTCCCCGCCACCGGCCTGATCGGCCGGGCCTGGTCCCGCGCCGAATGGGTCGAAGAGACCCTGGGGACGTGGAAGCGGCTGACCGAGCCCGTCGCGAACAGCATCGCGAACGCACTCTCCTCTGCCATGACCGAGCAGATGCCCGAGGAAATGAAGTCCATGATGGGCGGCGCTTCCTCGATGCTGCAGAACATGGGCGGGGCCATCTTCGGCATGCAGCTGGGCCAGGCGATCGGCGCACTCTCCGCCGAGGTGGTCAGCTCCACCGACATCGGCGTTCCGCTGGCCGACCTGGAAATGGCGCTGCTGCCTGCGAACGTGGCGAAGTTCGGCGAGGGCCTCAGCCTGCCGGAAAACGACATCCGCCTCTTCCTCGCGGTGCGCGAGGCGGCCCACGCCCGGCTCTTCGTCCAGGTTCCGTGGTTGCGCGGCCACCTGCTCGGCGCGATCGAGGCCTACGCCCGCGGCATCCACATTGACACGTCCAAGATCGAAGAACTCGCCCGCGAGCTGGACCCCAGCAACCCGGAGGGAATCCAGGATGCACTGTCGCAAGGCGTCTTCATGCCGCAGCGCACGCCCGCCCAGGACCAGGCGCTCGAGAAGCTTGAGACGGCGCTCGCCCTGGTGGAGGGCTGGGTGGACGAACTGACCGCCGCAGCCACGGAGAAGCTGCTGCCCTCGGCCGCGGCACTGCGCGAAACCGTCCGACGCCGCCGCGCGACCGGCGGGCCCGCGGAGCACGCCTTCTCCTCCCTGGTCGGCCTGGAGCTGCGGCCGCGCCGGCTGCGCGAGGCTGCCACGCTGTGGGCCCAGCTGAAGGAAGAACGCGGCGTGGAAGGCCGGGACGCCATCTGGCAGCACCCCGACCTGCTGCCCACCGCCGCGGACCTCGATGATCCGAAGGGCTTCAGCGAACGCCGCAAGCTGGCCGAGGCCAGCGACACCGAGGTGGACGACGCGCTCCAGAAGTTGCTCAGCGGCGGCTTTGACACGGCGGAGCCTGGCGCGGACGAGAGCGGCGGGGAAGCTACCGGTGACACCGGGGACGACTCCAGCGGGGAGCCCGGCGCCGGCGACGAAAGCGGCAGCCCGAAGGCCTGACCGGCGTTCTCAGCTGTCGACGTCGGCATCCCCGTCGGCCGGGAGGCCTCGGGCGGTGGCGAAGGACACGCCTTCCAGGAAGGCCTTGGCGCGGCCGGTCTCCGGATACGCGGCCAGCAACCGCCAGAACGCGGCGTTGTGCGCGGCCACCAGGAGGTGCGCCAGCTCGTGCAGCAGCACATAATCAATGACCCACTGCGGCATCGGCTGCAGCTTGTGCGAGAGCCGGATGGTTCCCTCCGACGGGGTGGCCGAGCCCCAGCGGGAGTTTTGGTTGGTCACCCAGCGGACCGACGTCGGGACCGCCCGGCCGCCGAGGTACTTGGCGGAGAGTTCGGCCGCGTGGGCAGCGAGCTCCGTGTCGCTGCCGGCCCGGCGCTTGCCGGCGGCCTTGGTGCCGCGGGCACCCTGCAGGCGGAGCTTCTCCAGCATCCGGTGCACCCATTCACGTTCCTGTGCGCCGCTGAAATGCGCCGGAATGGCGACCACGGCGGTGCCGTTCTCCCAGAACGCGGCCACCGTGCGGCGCCGCCGGGCCGAGCGGCGCACCTCCACGGGAGCGCCGTCGGCGGTGGTCACAGGGGTGGGTCCGGTGTTTACCGCGCCGGCCATCAGAGGCTGGAGCTTTCGGCCAGGACCGCCAGGACGGCCTCGCCGTATTTTTCCAGCTTCGAGGCGCCGACTCCCGGCAGCGTGGCGAGCTGCTCGAGGGACTCGGGCCGTGCCTCGGCGATCGCGGTCAGGGTCGCGTCGGTGAAGACGACGAAGGCCGGCACGTCGGCCTCCAGCGCGGTCTCCTTCCGCCACTGCCGCAGCGCGTCGAAGGTCTGCTCCTCGTAGCTCGGCGGACACTGGTTGCACCGGCCCACCTTGCGTTCGGCGCCGCTGGAGAGCATGCTCCCGCAAACCCGGCACGACGCCGGCACGGCCGCCTTGCGCCGCGGCGCGGCGCCCTTGCCTCGGACCGAGGAGCTCGCCACCGAGTCGGGCCGCAACCCGTCCAGGAAACGCGAGGGCTTTCGGTTGGCGCGGCCGCCCGGGGTCCTCGCCGTGGACCAGGACAGGTGCAGGTGTTCCTTGGCCCGGGTGATGCCGACGTAGAGCAGCCGGCGCTCCTCGTCCACGGCTTCGGGAGTGTCCGCGAAGGAGATCGGCATCAGGCCCTCACTCAACCCGACCAGGAACACCGCCTCCCACTCCAGGCCCTTCGCGGCGTGCAGCGATGCCAGGGTCACGCCCTGGACGGTTGGGGCGTGCTGCGCCAGCGAGCGCTCCTGCAGTTCGTTCACGAAGTCGGCAAGGCTGAACTGCGCTCCCCTGCTCACCACGAGCTCGTCGGCAAGGGCCACGAGGGCTGCCAGCGATTCCCACCGTTCCCTCAGGGCACCGCCGTTGTGCGGGGCGGCCTCGGTGTAACCCAGGGAGGACACGATGTCGCGGACCAGCTGGCCGAGGGGTTCCGGCGTCGCGGTTTCGGCGACGGCGCGGGTGGCTGCCCGCAGCTGCAGGATCGCGTCCCGTACCTCCTTGCGGGCGAAGAACCTCTCGCCGCCGCGCAGCTGGTAGCCGATGCCGGCCGAAGCCAGGGCCTGTTCGTAGGCCTCGGACTGGCCGTTGGTGCGGAACAGCACGGCAATCTGGCTGGCCGGGGTGCCGGCATCGAGGAGCTCGCGCACCTTGACCGCCACGGTGGCGGCCTCCGCCTCGTCGTCGGAGCATTCCGTGAATTGCGGGACCGGGCCGGGCGGGCGCTGCGCCACGAGCTGCAGGGGCGTGGCCCAGGCTGCATCGGCCACCGGGCCGCCGCTGCGCCGGCCGCCCAGCAGCTCGTTGGCCAGTTTCACCACCTGCGGGGTGGAACGGTAGTCGCGGATCAGCTTGACCACGGTGGCCTCGGGGTACTGCGCCTTGAAGCCCAGCAGGTGCTTCGGCGAGGCGCCGGTGAACGAATAGATGGTCTGGCTGGCGTCGCCGACGACGCACAGCTCGTCACGGCCGCCCAGCCACAGTTCCAGCAGCCGCTGCTGCAGCGGCGAAACGTCCTGGTACTCGTCGACGACGAAGTGCCGGTACTGCTCGCGGACGGTTGCGGCGACCTTCGGGTCCTCCTGCAGGATGCCGACGGTGATCAGCAGCACGTCCTCGAAGTCGATGACGTTCCGGTCGGTCTTGACGTCCTCGTAGGACTGGAAGACACGGGCGACGGCGGTCAGGTCAAAACCGCCGGGGGCGCCGCGGCCCTGGGCTTTTTCGAGGTAGTTGGCGGGCGTCAGCATGGACACTTTGGCCCATTCGATTTCGGAGGCCAGATCCCGGATTGAGGCGCGGTCGGTGCTGAGGCGCAGCCGCCGGGCGGCCTCGGCGATCATCTGGGCCTTATGGTCCAGCAGGTTGGGCAGGACACCGCCGACGGCCTGGGGCCAGAAGAACTGGAGCTGGCGCAGCGCCGCGGCGTGGAAGGTGCGGGCCTGGACATTGCCGACGCCGAGGTCGCGGAGGCGGCTGCGCATTTCGGCCGCCGCCCGGGCGGTGAAGGTGACAGCCAGGAGCCGCTGCGGGCTGTACACGCCGGAGTGCACCCCGTAGGCGATCCGGTGCGTGATGGCCCGGGTCTTGCCTGTACCGGCGCCGGCGAGGACGCACATGGGGCCCTGCAGCGTGCTGGCGACTTCTCGCTGTTCGGCGTCGAGCCCGCCGAGGATCCGCTCCTCGAGGGAACGGTTGTCCGGCGCCAGGGGTTCTGGATCCGGCACACCGTCGCCGGACGGGCCGGATGGGAAAGCGCTGGACTGGAAGATATCTGTGTTCACTTTTGCTGCTCAGCCGTTCGGGG
>ENA-OWNT01004946-OWNT01004946.1-seawater-metagenome-genome-assembly--contig:-NODE-4946-length-11330-cov-3.838265_pt1 | contig 11330 bp, 11 predicted proteins | sample MGYA00238136_ERZ651165 | MGnify/ENA primary metagenome ERZ651165 (study PRJEB26861, sample SAMN08777766) | seawater metagenome | isolation source: coastal seawater | place: USA: Florida | collected... | reverse complement strand
AACACGAACGTCACTACTGTTACCACGGCCACGACCACGACCACGACCATGACCATGACCATGACCATGACCGCGAACAACAGGACGGTGTGAACTTCGAAAAGAAAATGTATATGGCATTCGCTGGCACGCTCGCCATCACCGTTGGCGGAAATCTTGTGATCCTTCTTTTCATCAACATGAAAGTCGTGGCTGATACTTTGAACGTACTCACTAGTTTTGCCATGGGGGGCCTTTTGGGAGACGTCTTCTTACATTTGCTACCTCACGCAATGGGTAGCCACGACCACGGAGGCCACGGACATAGCCACGGACACGGCCATGACCACGCGCACGGTCATTCACACAACGCAGATGGGGATTGTCATCATCACGGCCACCACCATGATGACCACCACCACCACCACGACCATCACTCAGCGGACGACAGCGCTGCGGTTTTGACTGAGGAGTATGCGTACCGTTTGTATGAGACGTTCACTTCTCCCGCTATGTGGGAGGAACTGCAAAACGGATTGCTTGTGCTGACTGGCATTATCATATTCTTTATCATCGAGAAAACTCTTGGCTATTGCTCCGGCTCGTCTCACTCTCACGGGCACGGACACGGGCACACTGCCGTGCCTGCAGACGACGCAGACCAGAATGCATCGTCAAGTGATGGAGAAACGCGGTCGAAGACGGAGGGTTCGAAAGATGCGACGACTTCGAAGAAGTGCTGGCTGAGTAATATTCAGCCAGGTGCTATTTTGTCACTGATGGCGGACGCAGCCCACAACTTCACTGACGGTGCGGCAGTGTTTTCCAATATGAACATGTGAAACAAGATTTCGGCATTGATGATTGGGTTTTGTCGTGTCGTTCCATCCAGGCTTGGCCATTGCTGCGTCGTTCATGAGTTCTGAGTCACTTGGGGCGACAACAACATTGGTACAAACTGCTGCACCCATTCGTGCATCGAGGAACCTGGTGTCCGAATATGTTGTTCCTTGTGCATCCCCTAGGCTGTACTCATTCACGAAGTTCCGCACGAGCTCGGGGACTTTGCTATCCTGATACAGCAAGGCCTTTCACCGTGGGTTAGTACATTGTTTCGGCTGTCTTTCTGTTGTTGCCACATCGAAAAGTGCTAAACATTGGAACTTGCGTCCTTCGCGGACATACAGGATGCTTTCTCGGCTCAATTCGTTTCGGCTTTAGGTCAGTGGTTTCAAATGGTGGCACTCTGCGTTCAGGGACAAGAGTGAGCGTCGTTTGTGTTGTGTGGAATTTCTAGGTGCCATTCTCGGCTGTGGCGTTGGTGTGTTGCTGGCATCCGAAGGCCCAGCGTGGACGCTGTGTGTGACTGCTGGTTCGTCTCTGTGATGAAGACACGTGGAATATTAATCGAAGCTGACGAGGCCACGCCAATCTTGTATTCACAGGCGGCTTCATATACATCGCCCTGGTCAAAGTCACGCCCCAGCTTTTAGAAAACTGCAATCCCTGGCAAACAACCAAAGAAGTGGTCGCAATGTAAGTTCTCGACTGTGGACACATGCATTTCGTTTTGTGGGCTCTGCTTACTGTTCTCTTGCGACGTTCAATTTGGCACAGGTCTGTGGGCATTGCTTTCATGATTCTTATTGCGGTGATCGAGCACACGGAATGAACAATGTTGAAACGGCCATGTTCGCAATCGTCGACTCGTCCCCGCGTCCTCGATTCACTCTCCTTCGTTGCTCGACCTCATGTACATACGCAATACAATACAACATGTCCCCCGTACAGTATGCCATAACCATTACTGAAGTACTGAACCTGGTCAGCGAACGAACGTCTGCAAGCCCGCGGTATGCCCACAGATAGATCAAGGTCTACGTATACGCCAGTGTTTTATGACATCTGCACGTCATTACTACCCAAGTATCGTAGCGCCAGAGCCAATCCGGAGTCAGCTCTTGTGATGAATCAGGTTCAACACAACAGCTCAAGTATGATAGAAGTCTATGCCATAGCCGCACTACGAACATACCTGGGTACATTGTCCATTTCAACGACACCAGATTCTACGCATGACACTGATTACTTGCGAAAATAGCTTTGAGAGAGCACGATTGGGGATGTATGTACACCACCCCACAACACCATGCCAACACCACAGATTGAAAACAACATTCAGCGTCCCTGAAAAGGGGTTTGGGGTTTGGGGTTTGTGGGGCTTTCGATGGGGGTGCAGCGTTTTTATTATTATGGATACAGCTTTTGGCTTTTGGAGCTTTTCAGCTTTGGGTCAACCCCTACCCACGAAGCCACAACACAGTACAGTACGAACATCGAAGTACTGCTCTACCGTGGATAAGCGCCGACGAACTCAGCGTCTTCCAAATGTGTTACACTTTCAAACGAACAAACGAACAAACGAACAAACGAACAACAAACAACAAACAAACTGTGCGTCGGTTTGTTGTTGGTGACCATCATCCATCCATCCATCCGTTGGTGGTGGTGCCAACAACGTGCCAACGAACAATCAATCATTATCAGTCGGCGCGGCGTGTCGTCGCCGTCGCCGTCGTAGTGTGTTGGTTGTGTCGTCACAGTTCGTAGTTCGTAGTTGTTGTCGTACGTCGTACGTATGCATGCATGCGACGTGCTCAGAGAGCAAAGCGAACAGGGAAAGAGAGGCAGAGTGAGTGAGGTATGGAGGCTGCCGTTGCCAGTGCTTGCTTTGTTGGCACGCACGGCAAGGACGGAGAAATAGATGGAGGAGGCTGACGGAAATGGTGAGTTGAGTGGGGAGAAAGCTCGTGGAGCAACATCGACAATGACAACAACGACGACGACGACGACGTCCAAATGCACATTGGTGCCAACAAACGTGCCAACACGACAAGTGGTGATGGTGATCATGGGGCTTCCACGATACCACTTACGCAACGAGTGGCTGGGTGTGTATTGTGAGGTCGACGTCACGATTCCCATGAAGCAGCGGACAGCATCGACACGGCGACTGCGCCGAGTCTTACGGCGGCATTGCTCACGTCTAAAGGTATCGGCGCGGAATACAAGGCACCTTGTGTGGACCACAGCAAGTTGAGCCTGTCCAATTTCTCTTGGATTTTTTCTATTGTCGTTCGTGATGGGCAAAACTTCAGCAAGCTCCTCCGCGCAAGCTCTGAGTGTCGATGTCCTGCACCCTGACTTCGGCCTCGGCGGCGCGGAGGCTTTGATGCGCGATGTTGTCCTCGCGTTGGAAGCCAGTGGCGCCAAAGTGCGGGTGTTCACATCGCATTACGACAAAAACCGATGCTTTGCGGAAACGAAAGACATGGAAGTGCACGTCTACGGCAGCGCAGTGCCACGCCACATTCTTCAAAAGTTTCACATTGTCTTTGCTACGGCTCGGGCCGCGGTGTGTGCCTTCCGCACCGTCTTTTCTCGCGGCGGCTCATCTCGCAAGGCGGACGTCTACGTGTGCGACCAAATATCGGCTTACGTGCTGTTTCTGCGGTTTTTTACGCGGACGCCGATCCTATTCTACTGCCATTTTCCTGATCGATTGCTGGTCCAGAACAACGCTGGGGGACTCGTTGGGAAATTAAAGAGCTTGTATCGCATTCCATTTGATGCCTTCGAAGAGTTCACGACAGGTATTTGTTTGCGTGCTGATCGAATCGCTGTTTTGTCAATGTATGCTGACTGACCGTGGTACTCGTTGGTAGGACTGTCCGACAAGATCGTCGTCAACAGCAACTTCACCAGGGGTGTTTTCAAGGGCGCCTTTAAGAAGCTTGATCGGGCAGGGGTTGTGCCTGAAGTACTGTACCCCGTATGCAACGCCGCACAAGGGCAGTATGATCCGGTACGCGATTGATTGTGTACAACGGTTGGGCGTGATCACGTCCTGATCTTCGTTCGAATGTATCTTCTATTCGCAGAACATCTGCCTCAGCGACAAAGTCCTCGCGACGCTGTTGGCCACCAAAGACATTTCGAACCCAACGTTCCTGTCCATCAATCGATTTGAGAAGAAAAAGAATATCGCGGTGGCAATTGAGGCGTTAAAACGACTTCGGGACCTTGTCGACGCAGACTCCAGCCAGGTTTGTTTGGCTAGCAGAGGTAGTGACATTGCAGCATGATCCTTTACTGGTTGTTGTTCTTCATGGATTGTTGCAGGCTGCTCTACGCAGTCGGCACGTTCGGCTGGTGATTGCAGGTAGCACGGCGTCAGTGTATGTTGGAGTTGTGCAAATCACTTGACTGACTGCGTCTCCATGACAGGCGGATATGACACAAAGTTGCTTGAAAATGTCGAATACCACGACATGTTGTACGAGCTTGGAACCGGTTATGGGTTCCGCTGCTATTCACCCATTCGTGACGGTGGTTCAGGTTGGACTGAGGTCGAATTGCTCCGTGACCGTGCTGTTTGATGAACTTTGACATCGTCCGGTGTTACCTTTATGCCTAGCCGGAGACTTCGATGAGTATGGCGTGCCAAAGGCAGCTCCCGATGATGCTGATATCATTTTTGTTCCATCTTTTACTGATGCTCAGCGAAGGTTCGTCGATGCTTGCTGCCACTTTGAGCTCAACAATTTATCGGTGCCAGTTTGGTTAACTTTGCAATGTTGTGCGCAGCTGCTTACTTGCTGGTTGCTTGGCCGTGTTGTATACACCCGATCGGGAACATTTTGGCATTGTGCCGCTCGAGTGCATGGTTCGTCTCATTCGTGGAAGGTACTCATGCCGGATCCGTCCTTCACAGACAAAACTGTCGTCGTGTTGATCAGGCGGCTGCTCGTCCAGTTCTTGCAGTGAAAAGTGGCGGTCCTATGGAAACTGTGGTTCATGGTGAAACTGGGTTTCTCTGCCCTCCGGACGCTCCAGAAGGTACGGGTATGTTTGGGATTGCCTTGCTACACCAAGAGTGTTGACTCCACAATGTGTTATGCAACAGTGAGTGCCAACGGCGACGCGAAAAAATCAAAATTAGCGGATACAATGGCAAAACACATGCAGTCATTGTTGGACGATCCAGACAGGGCTCGCGAAATGGGACTCACAGGCCGCACGCGTGTTCTCAATGAATTCTCTTTTGCCTCGTTTCAAGAAGCGCTCCATCAGCATGTCACACGTTTGCATGGGGCGGTACGGTTGTGCTCATCACTCTGCTCTTGCAGCTGTGGCAGATAGTTTATGAGGGCGCGTTGTTTTTTGGTCAGGCCAAGGATGGATCGCTCGGGAAAAACAGACGAGGAAGCGGCGCCGTGTGTATTTGCGCAACGCTGTTTTTAGTCCTGGTTCGTGATTGCATTGTATGACATACTTGCACTCCAGTGATGGCAGTAACGAGTGCGTTTCAATTTTTTGCAGTTCATCGGGGCCGTAGCGATCGTGTCCGCATTGCTGGGATTCCTTTGGTAAAGACTCGCAGTTCAGGCATGGAGGTGGCGATTCATGCGTGTTTTTGCCATGCAAGATGCTTCAAAAAGAGAACAGACCACAATCACACGAAGTCATTATCACATTTAGACAACGAGTATGACCACAGAGTGCATGTCCCTCCTCATCTTGCACACTGTGTTTCTCTCTCGTAAGAATCCCGAGCAACTGTGTAGTGGGCGCGCAGGTCCGGGTTGTCCGAAATGAATTGTGTGATGTACATCAAAATGTTGACCTTGTCAAGGGCATAGTCTAGTTCATTGGAGATTGTCACACAGAAGAATATGAAATCCCAGTACACGTTGGGGTTTTTGTTGTTTTTGTATATATGCCTGAAACAATGAATGCCAACCACACACCGCGTAAATGTGTACTCAGGTCAGGCAAAGCAATTCCTACAAATAAGACTCACAGAAGTGCTTCGAAGCTTGTGGCGATGCATCGCTGGGCATGTGGTCCAAAGCCTTTTTCTTTTTTAATCGTCATAAACTGGAGCAACTTCCGGCGTCGGAGAACTGTGAGTATTAGTTTGCACAGCACGCGGCGATGACTGCCAAAATCGACGAATTGGGCCAAAGCACCGCGAGCAGTTTGGGCTTGATTGCTGTCTGGCAGAGGGTCGAACACCTTGGAAGGGTTGTCACCGAGATCCGGACAATGTAGGAGTTGAAAAATAACCCCGAGCAAAGAAGTCTGCGTATTGGACGCCACAGCCGGGACCAGCTCGTCCAAAATGCCTGGGTCATGTTGCAAGTGCTCTTCCAGCACTAGAGCAAAGTTGTTGCGAAGCTCGCTCCGAATCCGAGTGTCAAGCACAGCTTTGACTGACCTCGCGATGATGTCGATGGATGGTCTGTAGTTGATTTCCCGAGTCAACGAAAAAATCTCAAACAAACCTTCTGGTCCTTGGGCTTGGGCGTGAAATTTCAAAGCTGATCGCAGGTCCGGCAATATTCTTGGACGTGAGGTAGCTTCGTCGATCAAAGTCCTCACCAATATAAACTCAGGACGTTCCTGCTCTTGTGTGGCTTCTTCTGCGAACATAGACGCGTCGTACGCAGGAAAACCATCATCTTCGACATGAATCACGTCTTGCGGGTCCATCATTCCGTCAGCACTTCTGCCTTCCAATTTTTATCGGTCGGGTGGCTCAAGAGCCTTTCACCAGAAATGTGCCCTCATAGAGAACGTCGACAAGTCGGTGTGGCCAGCTGGTCAGTGAGATGGAAACTTTGCAAAAAGGCACAATTCTTTCTGGGCGGTGCTTTGCCTAGCATCGCTCCTCAAAACTATGACATCGCCAGGTCGATATCTCGAACGTTGCAGTAGTCCAATTGCCCAAATTTCTTTGTAACACACTCTACGTTGCACGGCATCCGGGTGCGCAGCAGTCTTGCTCTTCCCGCTCTTGCGTTGCTGGCAGGCATACTTTTTGTCGTGCCGACAAGAGCATCGGCACCAACCAAGAAGCAACGCTGGCGTCCCCCTTGTTGAATACGAACACTTGTACCACCGTGTCGCACAACATGTCTTCGTTGCACGCAAGGACTTCAAGCCGGCACCACGACGAACCACGGTCGTCAAGCGAACACCGTCAATATCAACTCGACAACCACCCAACCAACAACGACGACGACAACGACGACGACGTCGACGAACGACGAACGACGAACGACGAACGACGAAGTCAAAATCAAAAATCAAACCAGCAACACGGAGCGTTTTGGTATCTATAATCGCGATTCTACGTTTTCGGCACTCTTAGCATAACATTAACACGTGAAGTCTCAGTTATAGACACTCATTCGTCACGATAGAGGAAAGGCGCGAAAAGTTCGATCGTTCGTTCGATCCTCCATAACGGTATTGCCGGGAATCTTTGACATCAGCGCGCAGTGCCATATGCGCACTAAATATGAATGTACTTGCAGTATCCTTCTTTCTTTGTTGCGCTTGTTTGCGCTGTTCGTCGTTTGTCGATCGTCGTTCGTCGTTCGATCGAACACTACGACGACAACGACACGACAACACTTTGTTTCGTCTGTCCAATGACGAGGACGAAGCAGGCACCCGAGCGTCGTGGCGAGAGAGGAGCAGTGATTATGTTGAAGTTGAGATGAAAGGAAACGGGGGGAGACGCCAGTGTGCGAGATGCGAATAGTGCCGCATCTGGACGATGGGTGAGCTGGGCTTCGCAGAAGTGTTCTGGCGTTTCACCTTCTGTCGGCAAGTTTAGTCTGTGGTGCTGTTAGCATCGACGACTGTTGTCATACACAAGAAGTTCTCAATTATAATAGTCGGATAATCTTTTTCTTATTGGGAACTATTTCTGGCGGAGTATCTGCCTCCTGTTTGTCCACCTGAGACCAGACGCGCCCATAGTGTGTGAACAGGTCAGAGAACGTGAAAGATATTTCCGTGCCGCCAAACTCGTGTCAGATCACCAAGCCATGCCAGCGACTCGCTTGTATGTGTCAGGCAATCGCTCTCAGGTGGGCAAAAGCAGTGTGTGCCTCGGTTTGATAGGAAGTTTGCTCAAAAGCGGATTCTCTGCAAGTGAAGTGTCCTACATCAAGCCCGCAACGCAGTGCACAAAGAAGACGCTGGTTGCCGCGTTTTGTGAACAAAACGGTATCAAATGTCAATACATTGGCCCAATTGTGTACTATTCGGGTTTCACCCGGAAATTTTTGGATGGAGAGACGGATTCTAGCGCAGAGATGATTGAAAAAGTGCGCAAAGCAGTTGATGACGTTGCCCAGGGTGTGAAGGTATGTATTATAGATGGCGTTGGGTATCCGGCGGTCGGGTCTATCTGTGGTGTCGACAACGCGTCACTCGCCCAAGCACTTGGAGCCTCAGTCATTCTCGTTGGAAAGGTTGGAGTTGGAGATGCGATTGACTCATTCAACTTAGATTCAAATTGGTTTTTATCTCGGGGTGTGCCGGTCCTTGGCGCCATCTACAATAGGTACGTGCATGACTTGAAAGGTGTCAGACGCCCCACAACCAATGATATTGCTGACATTGTTTTGGCTGCTATCTTCTGTGACAACATATTTAGATTTCTCACCACTGGTTACTATAGTCTTGACAAATGCCGCAAGTACCTGGAAAAGTATTTCGAGCTCCGGCGCTCGGAAGGTGCGACCCAAAAAATTTATGGGTTCGTTCCGGAGTTGTCCGCAACAGTGACTGCAGAAGCTAAGCCTCCTCAATCTGTGGCGACCGGCATCAATCAAAACGACAAAGCCAGAGACAATGGAGCATTTGTTGCAAATTTGATAGCACATGTCCACGAGCACATCGATGTCGTGGCGTTGGTGAAGGATGCTGCTGCGGCGCAGACGCGTGGAGTTGAAGTGGGGCGAGTCATGAACTATCGGGTCACGCCGCCACGCACAGTTGAATCCACCACCATTGGTACAACCAACGATTCTTCGAACGCGACGACAACGGAGCATGTCCCTACAATTGCTCTTTCAACTCCATCAGAAAATAATAAGACCGATAGCTCAGAGGAGGTCGCCAAGAAACCGCGCTTGGAATTCAATTTTGACTTTAGTTCGTTCGACGACTCGGCGACGAGTGCGTGAGGTTCAAAGGGCTGTCCTTAGAGTTTGGACGGCCCGATGTGAAACACATACCCACCAGTGAACATTGTTAGGGCGATGATCTGTGAATGACGTTGGACTCTTTCGCTTTGCGCGGAGTGGAACCGAGATGCAGATTCAATTCCTGTCCCTGTAACGCTAGCCGTGGGCACTACCCAGCTAACGAAACACTTTATGTAACTACTCTTTTTTATTGGCGACAAACAATTTCCTTCGCATATGTTTTCAAGCGTCGCTCGAATGTGAGCACTGCAACAAGTACACAAGTGTATTATCGCCCGTTGATGGTCCGCATATGGGCATTTAGGCGCTGCTGCTCTTCCTACACCATGGCATACAATTGGCTTTTGAATCAGTCGGCAAGACAATCGCGGCGACGGGATCGGGCACATTCACCAACCTCTTGCCCCAGCCTTAGAACTCTCTGTCGATACCAAATTGCAGACAAAACCAGGGAGCCAAAAACCACAAGAGCATCGTCGATTAATCCGAAAACTCCGAAAATTGCTTCTGGCAAAATATCTATTGGTAGCTGAGAGACAGAGTTGCACACGCTTGATAGTAAGTGGCCGTCACTGGTTTCACAAACACGCAACACAGACCGGGTCAACGAACCAATGTGTACGCGGCCACAAACAGCCACTTCAGTGCGTAGAAGATTATCGTGCAAGTTAGCATGCGGCCAGCACGGAAGTCGCGGATCTGGCCAGCAATCATGTGCGGCAAATCGCGCAGATGCTGCATAATAGACAATCTTCCTCCAGCTAATCGTGTGTTGTACCTGTTCAAAATGTGCAGATTGCTTCAGATACAGCTGATCTCATCAGATACACATCATCTGAATGTGCAACGCACGCGTGTAGTCGGCGGTGGCTCCTTGCCCCCGCTTCTGATTGGGATTCGTCCTCAGTCCATCCGCGTCTTACCAATAGTGTTATTGTCCTCCGGCACAGTGGGCATGTTGGCACTCTGCCCCGCATATGATCTAAGTAGGCGATGACGCACGGCGCGCAAAACACGTGGCCGCAGTTGGTGGAGCAAGGCAAATCCATCCGTTCGAGGCATATAGCGCAATTGTCCAGTGAATTTCTGTCCGCCTCGTCCGCGTTGGCTGGTCGTGTTGCTGCAACTGGAACGTTATTGTGTGCTGGTGTGATGGCTCGCTTCATGCCAACCACGAATGTGACACTCAGAGCAAGGGCGATGAATCCAAATACAAGCAAGACGGCGTCATCGATCCCGGTAATGAGTGGCATTTCCTCGCTGAGCTTCAATAAGTGGATGCCGCAAAACTGCTCAGTTTGGTACTTGAGGCGTCATTGCGAGTTCCATTACAATGGTTTTGAGTCAAAAACTAGATCTACTAAAATCACCAAACGGCAGACCAACGAGCAACCCACGGCTAAACAGCAATGCCAACCCCGTCACGCTGTACTGTTGTGACACCACGCCAAAGTCACAAAACACACATACCACAACCTGTCCAACGCCGCTTAATAATAATGGCTTTTCAAGCTACTCACTTGACAGACACTTGCGTCACAAAATACAACAGTAACGTGTTACCGCCTCAGCGTGGCGACGTCGCCGACGACCAACTGGCACGTCGACGGTACACAGTCCAACGACCAACAGCAACGAATAACAACAACACGCCAACCGACAGACAGACAGACAGACAGACAGACAGACAGACTCACCACACAACACACACAACACACACAAAGACACAAAAGACAGCACACATCATACCGCACACAACAGACACGACAGAAGACACGCGCCCAACAGACACAACAGATACCACAGACACCACACAACAGACACAACAGACACAACAGGCACAACAGACACAACAGACACAGCAGCGCTGCAACGCTGCAACGCAGCAACACTGCAACGCAGCAACACTGCAACGTAGCAACAACACAACAACAAACAGCAAAACAAAGCACAACAATCCAAAGTGTTTTGGTTTGGGAGGTCGTTTGGCGTCGCTCGTTGTCAGTGCTCAGTGCAGCGTGCGTGCGTGCAAAGTGGCTGGCTGGGAGCGTCGAACTACCGGTGTTGGTTTGTTGGGTTCCTGCAAAGCGCACTGTCGTTCGTTCGTTCGTTCGTTCGTTCGTTTGTTCGGTCGGTCATCAACAACAGTTCTGAGTTCTCAGTTCGTAAATTGACGTCAGCGAACATCGAACGAACAACGCAACAACGCGAACGACGAACGACGAACGACGAACGACGAACGACGAACGACGAACGACGAACGACGAACGACGAACGACGAAC
>ENA-OWNT01004944-OWNT01004944.1-seawater-metagenome-genome-assembly--contig:-NODE-4944-length-11331-cov-2.875778_pt1 | contig 11331 bp, 7 predicted proteins | sample MGYA00238136_ERZ651165 | MGnify/ENA primary metagenome ERZ651165 (study PRJEB26861, sample SAMN08777766) | seawater metagenome | isolation source: coastal seawater | place: USA: Florida | collected... | reverse complement strand
TATAGATGATATTAGAAACTCTAAAGATGATAATGTGCCTAAGTATATATATCTAACTGTGAATTTCACTGATACAAAATTGAGAGGCGATGATGATCATTTAGGTGAGATAAATTATTTTTCAGTTCAATCTGCTGAAGATGTAGTGTCCAAAAAGATTGGAACTCAGTTTTATTCGACGGATGAAAAAGTTGCATTATTAGTGACTTTAAAAAATCCAAGTCACTTTAAAGATTACTTTGATGAATATGGTTCAGAATACTTTGAAGGCTATGATGAGCTGAGTAGTGTACTGTTTGTCAATTCTACCAAGGAGAAAGAAATCAAATAGTGGGAATCATTGGAAATATCATCTGGCTGATTTTTGGTGGCCTGGCCACTGCCATTGAGTATTTTACATCAGGCTTGTTGTTATGTGCCACCATCATTGGCATTCCTTTTGGCATACAGGCATTTAAACTGGGCATGATGGCTCTATGGCCATTTGGCACCAGAGTTGAAAACAAAAGTCAGTCAATGGGTTGTCTTAGCACCCTTATGAATATTGTCTGGTTACTGATAGGGGGAATTTGGATTTGGCTTACTCACATATTTTTTGGCTTGCTCTTGTTTATCACCATTATCGGAATTCCTTTCGCCAGGCAACACTTCAAAATGGCAGGCCTGGCACTTACACCTTTTGGCAGAGAATTGGTGCCGGTTGATTAAGCGGGCACATAATAAACCAAAATTGTTAAGCACCTGCCCAAATCGACTCTCAGGGCATTAATAAGCTTAATTTCGAAGAAAATCAAAGCATACCCAATGAAAGCAAAGCTACTAGCATTCAGCCTGCTCTGCTCTTCAGTTGCCATGGCACAGGTAGCCTGGCAAACTGAAATTGAAATGAGTAGTCCCGCCGAGCTGAACTATGAGGGCAACCTAATTTACACCTGGCATTACAAGCCCAATACTTACTATGAATACAACCTTACGGTGTATAACAACCAGATGAAGGAGCTCAATACCATAAGCTACAAAAACAAGAAGCTGGCCAAGTTAATTGGCGCCCAAGCTGTTGGCAATAGCGTGTTCTTCTACATTCTGGGAGGTAAAGAAGCTACCTTAATGAAAGTGGATGCCAAAGGTGAGAAGGTGAAGGAGATCAGTTTTGAAGATTCGGAAAGCGATATATATGACTTATTTATGCGTTCTGATGGATCCAGCCTCTATGTAGGCAGGTCAATCAAACCCAAAAAGCGTGGATTTACGATAGAATGTTACGATGAAGCCCTTAGCAAAAAATGGAACTATGACCTGGTGCCCGATAAGGGAAGCAATGTAATAAAGGCCATGGACCTTACACCAAGGGGTGTGCTGATTTTCAGTTCATACCAAAAGAATGCTTTTAGCAATTACACTTACAGCAGCATGGCCATAGACCATTCGGGTAAGGAAACCGGCAATGAAGCGGTTGAAATGCCGCCTTACCTGTCGGTTCAAATGGGGAAGACACTTTCTGACGGGAGTTTCATTGTTGCCTGCAATTATGGCAATGGCCCAAGTTCACTTCCTGATATGTCAAGCGGACTTGTTCTAAAAAAGTTTTCTGCTACAGGAACCCTTGTACATACCTACGACCTGGCTTCAGCTGAAATAGCCAATGAAATAATGCCCATGGAGTCTGCAAGACCTTTTGGAGATGTGCCTCCGGCTCTTCATCCAATTGATATTGTAGAAAAAGATGGTGAAACCACCCTGATATGTGAAAGCTATTATTTTGAAAAAATTGCTATCGCCGGCAGCTCAGGTGCGGCGGGTACCACACCGTCAAAAGAAGGGCACTATTTTATGCTTGATCTTATTTCGGTAAAACTGGGCAATAACGATTATGAAATCAGCAAAACAGCCAAGCCATATCAGGTAATCAAATTTGAGAATATAATGGCCATTTCAGATGGTGAACTATACAATCAGATCAGCAACTGTAGGGCTTACACCTATCAGTTCAGTCATAATGGGGTATACTACACCCAGGGCTGGTTAAGGAACTTCTATTATTACAACGCCACAACGCTTGATGGTAGCTATGTAAATGTAGATGAACGGGTGTTTTACGGACGACCCTATTTTGGTGCCATAAATGTGAGAGGAATTAATGGCAAGGTGGTGCGCAAGCCTGACTTTTCAGATAGTAAAGCCCTGTCGTTTAACGGGCTAATGAAGTTTGACAATCACTTTGTAGTGTACCAATATAGGTTGGGAGTTTTAAAAGCCGCAACGGTAAATCTCTAAAAATGAAAGCAATGAAAACGATAAATATACTTCTCAGCATATTGCTCATGGTATCGGTGGCAAGTGCACAGGAAAAGAAGATAGAGTACCTGCATTCAGGTGACCATATGGGCTTGTTTAGAATGGGGTCGTTCGCAGGCGAATTAATCCGTTCTGAACCAGCTCCTGACAATAAGATGGTTTACATATTAAAAGCCCTTGATGCCAATCTTGAAGTGGTGGCATCAAGCCATGCCATGATTCAAATGAGTAGCCGGTTCATCAACATGGTAAGCAATGATGACAGGGCAGTGCTGGTTTTCGAGAATTCGGGTAATGAATTCATTGAGTTTGTGAAAACGGGACCTGATGGCAGAATTGTGAGCCATCAGATTTATACTGACAACCCGAATGACGATTATGTGTGGAATAACTTAAGCAACGTAACCATTGATGAAATGGGCTTGGTATATCTGGCCAGGTATTACCAAAAGTATGAAGATGATAAACGCAGAAAGGTTGAAGAAGCTGGAGTGGAGTTGCTATGCTTTGGTGAAGAATTTGACCTGAAATGGACAAAGAAAATCAAAGCTCCTGGCGACAGAGTTAGCCTGAATACAGACAAACTGGTGGCCTTTAATGGTGGATGTGTAGCCATGATAAGTGAAAATTCACGACTTGACAAGAACTTTACCACAGCCCTTCATTTTGTGAATCCACAGGGCAATGTGCTGGGAAAGTATGAACTCAAAAAAGGTGAAGATATTTACTACCCAACGTCATTTTTGGCGCAAGGAGATAAGCTGGTTGCCTGTGGTATGTACTTTGACGAACCATGGTATAAGGCACTTAACTCGGCGGGTATGTTTTTTGCCAGGTTTGATGCTTCAGGCAAGGAAGTAACAATGCAAACTCAGGGTTGGAAAGCCATTGATGAAACAGTCAATTCAGGCAATAGCTCTGATTTCTTTTTCAGTGGAAAGATGAAGGTGCTGGTGCATGATATTTATGCCAATGCCAATGGATATAATGTGATTTGCGAAAGCTACCAGAAGGCAACAGGCGTGACCGGGGCTGAGATATTGCTTGACAGCGACAATGGAAGCAACAAACGTTCATTTACCATTTTCGATTTCATCATATTTGATTTTGACGCAAATGGAAAGCTTCTTAAATCAAGGAAGATTGAAAAAGAGAAGCGCAATATTGAGGTGCTGGGCAACATTGCCTACAAGAAAGGGGTTGAGCTAAGTTTTATCCTGCGCGATAACTACTTATTTTCTTACAGATATGTACATGATGATCAGTTGGTATATATGAACCTTGAAGACAATGAGCCGATGCTATACTGGGCCGACCTGAACTCAGGAGATGTGCTAAAACATGAACCGATTGCTATTCAACCCGTCATTATTGAAGAAGAAGATCCGGCAGCCCGTGAGATGATAGACAATAGCAAGGTACTGAGCGGCCTGGAGAAGTTTGCCAATAAGGTGGATCAGGTAGATCAGAAAATGCAGGATGTGGGCGAAGACCTTGAACGAGGGATTACAAAAAACGATCAGGTTTTTACCATAGGTAGCCCAAGGTTTGGAGGCCTTGTTTATCTGGGAAATGGAGTGAGTGTTAGTTACATCTTATTCCCACCGCAGAACGAGTTGTACCTGAAAAAGATGTAGGCGTTTTAATTTCAAAAAATGGAGGCCCCGATCACATGAGTGATTGGGGCTTTTTTTGCTTGTTTAGATGTCAGACACTTTTAAAGTGTCCGACATCTGTTCTGGCCGTGTTTCCAGTTTTCCGTTCCCATCACCTGTCTTCGATTTCCAAAATTGAAGATGGTAATACGATAAGGTCTCCTGACCGCTCACCCGCAATGCTCATGTTGCTGGTACCGATTTTGAAATCGTATCATAGGTTTCACTTCGATCAGGAGATCGAAGCGAGTGGTATTCAGCATTCGCAAATAGGCTTAAAAGCCCAGACTTATGCTTTCACCTGTCTTCGATTTCCTAATCGAAGATGACCTATGATAGGGTCTCCTGACCCAAAGCCCGCAATACAGTGTTTACCAACGCCGATTTTGAAATCATGTTGTAGGTTTCACTCCCATCTGTAGATCGAAGTGATTAGCATCTGATTCTAGCCTTTTACAAAGCGCTTTCTAAGCATCTGCCCGCCGCTGGTTTGCAGGGTTACAAAGTAGATTCCTGCTTCCAGATCACCAACGTCAATACTTGCAGTTGCATGGTTTGCGAGGGCGAGCAGTTCAGACTCTCTTACTCTTTGGCCCTCAACATTATACACTGTAACAGATACCTCATCAGCAGTAATGCCTTCTACCGCTATTTGCAAATACCGTGAAACCGGGTTCGGAAAAAGATTCACAGAAACCGTTATAGGAGCTCCAGCCGAGTTTATATGGCTCACTGGTTGATAATCACCACCGCCAAGGTTGTAATAAGTGCCCGAATTGGTTTTTTCATGCTTTACCGCCCTTGCGGTATAAGTGTAGTTACCACTCACCCAATTGGTCTTATCGGTAAAACTGGTTCCTCTTATGGGTATCTCGTTTACCTTGGTATATGCATTATGGCTGTTTACCCTGTAAACATTGTAGCCATCAATGTCATGCCCCACAACGTCATTCCAACTTAAATCTACTTCTCCCCCATCGCTGGTGGCTTTAAGACCTTCAACTTTTGGCAAATGTCTTAAGCGAAGGGTTGGATCTCCCATCAGGGCGATGTGAATACCATTCTCAGATGAGTTAAACTGACCGCTGAAATAGTCGAGAGTATTGTCTTGTGATAGCTTGACACCAAACCCTATGGTTTCTCCCAGAGCCATATGATGCACATACCACTTGGGAATACCTCCCCAAAAACTCGCCAGGCTACGATTACACAAAGGTGCCCGTAAGAAGTTGTTGCTCACATCCCAATCACCAAAATAGCTGCCCGCCACTATAGTAAAAACATTATGCAGGGTTTCATCAGCAATGTGCTGGGTAGTCGCCCTGCCGTTATACAGGCCATTGCAGGTTGTGTAAGAACCGGCGCCGCAGCCATAACTCCATAGAAATGAACCGGCACGTTGTCCTTCAACGTAGTCGATATCAGCATGAATACTGTCAGCTTTAAAGAAGGTTGAGAAATTATGATAGCCTGTTGCCGCCAGATTAAACTGAACGAAATTATTGTCTATCAAAGCCCTTTCGCGCACCTTCCACGCACCTGTTCTAAAAGCATGATTTCTATCAAAATAAGCTCTCAGAAGATCAAATTCACTCTTTTGAAAGGCTGGCATATCTGATAAATCAACACGTCCCACCATTAGCTCTACTGTGCTCGGTATCTTGTTCTGGTCATATTTCCCATCGCCAGGCTTGTTATTGCCTCGCTCCTGAGCCGCGTCTGAGTGATTGGCCGAATTATCTGTCCAGCTGCCATCAAGGTCAGCATAAAAAGCATCGCAAGCCCAGGCACCGGTGTGATTGCCTGAACCTTCAATATGTCCATCAGGCGGAGGTGTTCCAAAGCGGGTGAAATTTCCTGAATAGGGTACAGGCACGTGACCTATAATCAATAAGGTTGATATACCACCATTGCTCTCATCATAGGCTTTTTGAATTTCAGCCTTTATATCAACTACTGCTTGTCTTTGCCCAGCCAATATTACTACGGGTGTCCAGCCCTCGCTTGACAAATCATCTTCCAGGCGCTCCATTTCTGATTTGAGTGAATCCATCACCACACTGTCAATGAGTAGAATAATCCCCCCATTTTTTGCAGACACTTCTCTATCTACTCCTGAAAAGGTATACCCAAAAGCCACAGCTTGATTGGATACTACCTTTACTACCCGGTATTCATAACCCTCGCCAACCACAATATCATTGTCAACATAATTTGTTTCGCTGCCATTGATGGTAGTTAGGTCTTGCCAAGTGCTTTCACCAAAATCCCTTCTGTATATCTGATATGATCCTGTAAAGGCTTCTTCGTCAAATTCAAGATTGAGGTAGTCATCACCGGCAGTAACATTGAGTTGCACCACCTGGTCATCTGCCACCTGCGAAAAAACACTGGCTATTGAAAGTAGTAAAATGCTTAGTAGAGAGAACGTTTTCATTTGCGAGCTTTGAATAGACCAAAGTTAGAACTTCAGTTTTAATGCATTAGGCAAACCTGACACAAGTCATTTAAAAGGCGCGACGAGGGCAGATACTTTTGCCCCCTTATTGCGAACAAATGTTTAACAAAGCTGCTTTAGCGGTTATCATCTTTAGTTTTTTCGGGCAAGGATTATTGGCACAAGAGTGCAAAATCACCGGAAAGGTTTTCAATGCGGTTAATAAAGAGGCGCTCATTGGGGCTACGATTCAAGTGCAGTCAACAGATATTGGTACCACTACCAATGGCGAAGGCTGGTTTGAAATATCAGGCCTCAGTCCCGGGCTTTTCAATCTTGAAATCAGGTATACTGGTTTTGAAACTTACATTGAATATGAAGTAAGAACCTCCAGCATAAAACCCATATATATTGAAGTAGGGCTCATTGAAAGTACTTACTCACTAGGCGAAATTGTAGTGAGCGACGAGGCACGAACTAACGCAGTAGTCAGTCCATTGGCTTTGCAAAAAATGAACTGGTCAGAGCTTCAGCGAATGCCGGGAACCGCACTCGATATTTCAAAGGCCATTCAGAGCTATCCGGGCGTACTACCCAAATCATCCTTTGGCTACAACATCGTAGTGAGGGGTGGTGCCCCCAATGAGAATGTCTTTTATCTGGATGGCATCAAGATTCCGGCCATCAACCATTTCAGTGTGCAGGGAGCCAGCGGCGGACCTAACAGCCTTATCAACCTTGATTTTGTTCATAGCATTGACATGTATTCAGGGGCCTTCCCTTCTAACTACCAAAATGGTTTAAGCGCCCTACTTGACATCAGGCAACGAGATGCACGTGCTGATCGTTTGGGTGCAAGAATTACTCTGGGCTATAGTGATTTGGGAGCCACAATTGAGGGCCCAATTGGAAAAAAGTCAGAATTCATCGCATCGGCAAGAACCTCTTTTTCACAATACCTGCTCAAGCCACTTAATGTACCTGTGCTACCCGCCTACAATGATTTCCAGTTTAGAAACAAATGGAGGCTCGATGATAAAAATGAGTTGATAATTACCGGATTAGCCGGTTTTGATAAATACTGGCTCAATACTGACGCCCCTGAAAGTGATGCCTTACTATACAATGTGGGCTACATTCCGGAAGGTGAGCAAACCCTATATGCCTTTGGTGCCAACTACAAACATTTTCTCAAGAACTCATTCTACAGCTTTGTAATAAGCCGTAATGGCGTTACCAACAGTGCTGATAAGTTCAGAAATAACACCTATCTGGAAGAAGACCGTTTGCTTGACTATGACTCTCGAGAAGCTGAAAACCATGTGAGACTTGAGCACAATATCTACTCTGGCCAATACGAATTCAAGTACGGTCTTAACTACACCCAAAACACGTCGTCGTTTGACATTTTTGGCTATGATATAAACCGCAACTCTCTTGACACGGTGAACTTCTCCAACAATCTAAGCTACAATGAATATGGTGGCTTTTTTATGGTGAGCCGAAGGTTATTCGATAGTCGCCTTGGAGTTACTGCGGGCATGCGTCTGGATGGGGCCAATTTAAATGAAGAAACGCGCAACCCATTTGCACATATTTCACCAAGGCTCTCAGCCAATCTGGCACTTTCAGAACATTTCAGTTTGAAAACAACTGCCGGAATCTATTACCAACTACCGCCTGAAATCATTCTTTCATACAATGCCTATTCAGATTTGCCTGAAGCAAGGTCAGATTATATGCAAGTCAATCAGGCATCATTTGGCTTTGAGTATCGCAACAAAAAAACCTACCGCGCATCTATTGAAGGTTTCTACAAGGCGTATAGTAACTACCCTTTCTTGCTTAAAGACTCGATTTCATTTGCCAATGCCCTGGCTGATTATGTAGTGGTAGGCAACCAGCCCTCAGAACCCACTTCCAACGGGAGGTCATATGGCATAGAATTGTTTATTCAACAAAAACTCAAGCGCAACTATTGGTGGATGCTGGCCTACACATTTAGTGTCAGCGAGTTTGAAGACAAAAACGGCGATTTCCAACCATCATCGTGGGATAGTCGACATTTCTTAACCATCACCGCAGGTAAAACCCTAAAGCGAAATTGGTTGGTGAGCGGTAAATGGCGTCTGAGTGACGGAACACCTTACACCCCGTTCGACCTCAATACTTCAGCTTTGGCCAGTAACTGGGATGTGGCCAATCGCGGCGTTTTTGATTACAGCAGAATCAATGCAAACCGGCTTTCATCCTTTCACCAAATGGATATCAGGATAGATAAGAACTGGTGGTTTGACAAATGGAACCTGAATTTGTTTCTTGATTTCCAAAACATCTATGGGGCTGACATTGAGTTGATGCCATACCTGACTCTACAAAGGGATGATAACTGGGTCGCTCAGCGGGATCCTGCAAACCCGGACCGTTATCTGCTGCAGGAGGTGCCCAGTGATACTGGCAGGTCAATTTATGTGATTGGCCTCATTGCAGAGTTTTAATCTTCTTTAATGTGGATAAACGGGAGCCGCCCGGCCTCGTTATTCACAGGCTATGATTCCTTGACAGCACTTAAACTACTGGTGTACAAACCGTTAAATAAGAGCTTACAAGGCACTTTTTACTTCCATCCAATTTCTTAATACAAAAAGGATGCATTTCTTCTTTTACTAAAATTAACAACTACATTTGCGCTGGATTTTGGACATGGTTCATTATTTAAAGTTTTTAGGAAATATGTTCTCTAAAAGGCTCAGGAGCAGGTCTTGCTCACTTCTCATAGCATCAATTTTACTTTTTGGACAAAGCGCTCAGGCACAGGATGCTGCCAATGGAGAGAAGCTGTTCAAGGCTAACTGTAACTCCTGTCACCAAATGGGTAAGGCCATTGCGGCGCCTAACCTGGTTGGGGTCTCAGAGCGATGGGCGGGGAATGAAGAGCTCATGAAGCTCTGGATTAAGAACCCGACCAAAGCAATGGAAGCAGGCGACGCTTATCTCGATGGCGTTGTGTCTGACTGGAAACCAAGAGGTGGTGTTATGCCAGCCCAGCCAGTTAACGATACTGAAATTGACGACATTCTTGAATACATCAACACCTGGGTAGATCCTTCTACTCTAACAGTTGACAATGGAGACACCACTGAAGATACTGAAGGTGGCCTCACCTGGGACGAGAATCTTATGATTCTTGGTTTAGTGCTTGGTGCGCTACTCCTTATCCTTGGTCTTGTCTTTAACATCAAGCGTCGCATCAACAACCTTATTAAAGAGAAAGAGCAGGGCGAAGCACCTGCACCATCTCCAGTTCAGGTATTGATGGGAGAGTTGAAAGACTTTTTCACCAAACACATGAACCCTACTCTTCTGGTATTAACCATTGGTGGTGTTCTCACAGTACCACTACTGGGCTACATGTGGAGCGCAGGTCAGGACTTGGGTTTGCAACAAGGTTACGCACCAGATCAGCCCATAAAATTCTCGCACAAATTGCATGCGGGCCAGTATGGCATTGATTGTCAGTATTGCCACACCGGAGTTGAAAAATCAAAGAATGCCAATATTCCGTCAACCAATATTTGTATGAATTGCCATAAGGTGGTGCAAAACGGTCCTAAGTACGGAACACAAGAGATATCAAAAATTTACGCGGCTATTGGCTTTGATCCTTCTACGGGTAAATACTCAGGCGAAACCAAGCCGGTTGAATGGGTGAGAATACACAACCTTCCTGATCACGTTTACTTCAACCACCAACAACACGTGGTGGCCGGTAACCTTGATTGTGAAAACTGTCATGGCAATGTAAAAGAGATGGAGGTAGTTCAACAAGTATCACTTCTTGAAATGGGCTGGTGTATTGATTGTCACAGAGAGACAGAGGTAATTATAGACAATAATTACTATCAGGAACACTTTCACCAGGTGTTTAAAGACGATTACAAGAAACATTTCGACAGCTTAACCAAAGAAGAACAGGAAGAAGATAAAGGCCTTGTTGATTTCATCAAGAATCACAAGAAGTACACTATAGGCGATTTAGGTGGTCTTGAGTGTCAAAAATGCCATTACTAGTCTTTCAATATCAATCTAACTGAACGTTATTAAAATGGAGCATAATAACAGAAGGTATTTCAAGAGTCTTGAGGAGCTCAATAGTCCCGCCTCTATTCAACCTAAAGAATTTGAATCAGGCACCCCTGGTAAAAACGTGGTTGAAGAAGGCGACTTTGATCTCAAATCTTCAAGAAGGGATTTCCTTAAGTATATGGGCTTTGGTATTTCAGCTGCCACCCTGGCCGCCTGTACCAAAACACCTGTAAAAAAAGCTATCCCTTACGTTGAAAAACCCCATGAAGTAGATCCCGGAGTTCCTAACTACTACGCTTCTTACTATCAGGATGGCGGATATGGAGTTTTGGTAAAAACCCGTGAAGGCCGACCTATCAAGATAGAAGGTAATGACCTGGATCCACTTTCTCTTGGTGCTACAACGGCCGCCGGCCAGGCAAGTGTTCTTTCATTGTATGATGAAGGCAGGCTTCATGGCCCTATGAAAGATGGTGTTGAAACCACATGGGAAGACCTGGATAAAGATGTTTACTCAGGTCTGAGAAATATCACCCGCGCAGGCGGTGGTGTTGCCATACTTTCAGGAAGCATTGATAGCCCTTCTACTCAAAGAGCTATTGCAAAATTTAAAGAAACCCATCCCGGCACACGTCACGTTCAGTATGACGCCGTATCATATAGTGGTATTCGTGATGCTTACCGCGATTCAATGGGTAAGGGCATTATTCCCAGTCATGATTTCAGCAAAGCAGAAACCATTGTTTCTTTCAATGCTGACTTCCTTGGTACCTGGTTGTCTCCTGTGATATTTACCAAACAGTATAGCCAGGTTAGAGATGTAACTATGAGTGACGACATGGCCTACCATGTTCAGTT
>ENA-OWNT01004943-OWNT01004943.1-seawater-metagenome-genome-assembly--contig:-NODE-4943-length-11332-cov-3.987561_pt1 | contig 11332 bp, 9 predicted proteins | sample MGYA00238136_ERZ651165 | MGnify/ENA primary metagenome ERZ651165 (study PRJEB26861, sample SAMN08777766) | seawater metagenome | isolation source: coastal seawater | place: USA: Florida | collected... | reverse complement strand
CGCCCCCGACCAGGTGCAGAGCCTGGCCGCCGAGCTGGTCGACGCCAGCGGCAGCCGGGTCCCCCTCCCCCTCGACGGCGACATCGTCACGGTCGACCCCGAGGGCTTGGCCTCCGGCCCCTGGACCTTCGTGGCCACCGCCGACTACGGCGGGCGCAGCTCCGTCAGCGAGCGCAGCATCTTCCTCGGCGCCGACTTCGTGCCCACCTGGGCCGCCGACGTGCAGCCCCTCTACGAAGCCGAGTGCGCCGTGTGCCACGGCGGCGACGCCCAGACCGTGCTCGACGAGCCCGAGCAGTGGGAAGCCGAGATCGACGACATCCTCTTCAACGTACGTCAGGGAAACATGCCCCTGGGGGGCGACGCGCTGTCCGACCTCGAGGTCGTGGTCATCGAGGCCTGGCGCGACGCCGGCTTCCCCCGCTGACATCCCCCCTTCCCGACGTCCGAGGGTCCGCCTGGCTCCCCGGCGTACTCCCGGATGCCTCGCCCGGCCTGGGGTAGCATTCGGCCCTTCGGGAGGGCACATGACGGGAGAGGACGTCTCGCTCGAGCTCGGCTGGCTCGACGACATGGCCCGGAGCGACGACCTCCACAGCGCCCTCGACCGCTCCCTCGAGGCCGCCATGGCCGCCACCGGCATGTCCGGCGGGGGCATCTACCTGCTCACGGCAACGGGCGGCCTCAGGCTCGTCGCCCACCGCGGCCTCCCCGAGCGCTTCGTCGAGAGCGTCGCCCACTACCCGCCCGACAGCGCCAACGCCCGCCTCGTGCGCGAGGGGCAGCCGGTCTTCGCCAGCTACGACCAGCTGATGCAGGCCCTGGGGGCGGAGCGCCTCGGCGACCTGCGCGCCTCCGCCGTGCTGCCGATGGTCGTGGGCCACACCGTCGTGGGCGCCGTGAACCTCACCGACCACCGCATCGACGCCCTCTCGAGCGAGCAGCAGTCCGCCGCCCGAGCCGTCGTCAGCTTCGCGGCCCAGGTCATCGCCCGCGAGCGCGCGCTCCGGCACGAGCGCGACCAGCTCCGCGACTTCCTCACGGTCTTCGACACCATCCCCGACTACCTCTTCATCGTCGGCGAGCAGGGGCAGATCCTCCGGGTCAACGACGCCGTCCGCGACGACCTCGGCTACACCGACGAGCAGCTCCTGGGCCAGCCGGTGCTGATCATGCATCCGCCCGATCTGCGCGAGAAGGCCGCGCGCATCGTCCAAGCGATGGTGCAGGGCAAGGTCGACGTCTGCCCCATTCCCCTTCAGCGCACCGACGGCACCCTCGTGCCCGTCGAGACCCGTGTGCAGGCGGGCACATGGAACGAGAAGCCCGCCCTGTTCGGCGTCTCCCGCAACATGAGCGAGCAGCTCCGGAGCCAGGCCGAGCTGGAGCGCGCCCACGCCCGCTACCGCGCCTTGTTCGAGAACGAGCACCTCGTCGCCCTCCTCATCGACCCGGCCACCGGCTGCGTCGAGGATGCCAACCCCGCCGCCGTGGCGTTCTATGGCCACCCCCGGGCCCAGCTGTGCAGGATGCGCATCCAAGACATCAACGTGCTGGGCGACCACGCGGTGCAGGAGGAGATGGACCGCGCCCGCGCCCAGGCCCGCCACCTGTTCCACTTCCGCCATCGCCTGGCCAGCGGCGAACAGCGCGACGTCGAGGTCTACAGCGGCCCCGTGGAGATCGACGGGAAGCAGCTGCTGTACTCGGTCGTCTTCGACGCCACCCGCCAGCGGGCCCTCGAGGCCCACGAGAAGCGCCTGGAGCGGAGGGTGCGGGTCCTACAGCAGCGCCAGAACCTCGGCACCCTCGCCGGGGGCTTGGCCCACGACGTGAACAACGTGCTCACCGTAGCGATGGGCAATGCCGAGATCCTGGCCGCCGAGCTCGACGGCGACCTGAGCTCCCTGGCCGCCGAGATCGTCGGGGTCACCCACCGCGCCCGCTCCCTCACCGAGGAGCTCCTGGCGTTCGCCGGTCAGTCCCAGCCCGATACGGCCTCGGTCGCGGTCGCCGAGCTGCTGCGCGGGATTCCCGGCGCCCGTGACGGCGTCATCCTGCACCTCCCCGCCGGCGCCCCCATGCCCATGGTGCGCGGCGATGTACAGCAGCTGCACCGCGTGCTGCGCAGCATCGTGGCCAACGGCTGCGAGGCCCTCCCCGCCTCGGGGGGCAATGTGTGGGTGTCCGTCGACGAGGTGGTGCTGGGCCACAGCGACCTCGCCGAGATGGTCATGGGCAGCACCATCGGGCCGGGCCCGTGCGTGGTGGTCGAGGTGCGCGACGACGGCGAGGGCATGAGCGAGGAGCAGCTCGAGCGCGCGGTGGAGCCCTTCTACACCACCCGCTTCGCCGGGCGAGGCCTCGGCCTGTCCGCCGCGCTGGGCATCATCCAGTCCCACCAGGGCGGGCTCCGCATCGTGAGCGCCCGCGGCGAGGGCACCGTGGTGCAGCTCTTCCTCCCCCGGGGCGAGCCCCGCCTCGAGTCCCCCGACGCCGAGGCCCACGCCACCCCTCGGCGGCCCATCTTGGTGGTCGACGACGAGCCCGCTCTGCGACGCATGCTCGAGCGTCTCCTCCAGCGCGAAGGCTACGAGGTCGTGCTCGCCCAAGACGGACAGGCCGCGCTCGACCGCTTCGACGAGCTGGGCGGCGACTTCGAGCTGGTCATCCTCGACCTCACCATGCCCGTGCGCGACGGCGCCTCCACCCTGCAGGGCATTCGGGAGCGCGCCCCCGACCTCCCCGTGGTCATCATGAGCGGCTACCGCGAAGACCACGCCGCCAGCCGCCTCACCGGCATCTCAGGCGCGCCGCCACGGGCGTTCTTGCACAAGCCCTTCAGCCGCTCGGAGCTTCGGTCCGCCGTGGAGCTGGCCGCTGCTCGGCTCCCCGTCGCCAGCTGATCGGTCAGTCGTCGTCCCAGGTCAGCTCGTCGCTCTCGGGCGGCAGCCGATCGAGCAGGGCCGGGTCGACCCGGACGCTCTCCAGGAAGGCCAGGGTGGACTGCATCACCAGCGGCACGAAGTCGTCTTCGGCGATGTCGTCTGGGGCACAGCCGTCGTCGGTCTCGAGCAAGCACGCGATGGGGGAGAAGCTGTAGTGCCCCCCGCGCTCGAAGATGCCCAGGCGACGGGGGGTGACGCTCAAGGGAGCCCAGATCGACCGCACCTGGAGGATGGGCGTGATCTGGTCGCGGCGACCGGTGAGGATGAGGGTGGGCACGTCGACGTACTGGGCGCCGTCGGTGATGACACCGAAGCCATCCCATGGGGCCAGGCCGACGCTGGCCCAGACGCGGGCATCGTCGACGAACACCTGCCCGCCGTTCACCGGGTCGTTCAGCTCGGCCCCTGCGACGGCGAGGGCGGTGAAGCCCCCGAAGCTGTGCCCGGCCACGGCGTACCCCGCGGCGGGGTCGACGCAGTCGGCCACCTGGGACATGCCCGGGAGCGCGTCGAAGGCCGCCGCCACATCGAGGGGGCGGCGCAGGGCCAGCTCGTCGAGCAAGGAGTAGTCGAGGTCGAGGAAGGTGTTGAACTTGTGGTCGACCGAGATCACCACGTAGCCATGGCTGGCGAGGTGCTCGGTGAAGAAGGGCGACTGGTAGCGCAGCCCGCCATTGCCGTGGCTGAACACCAGCACCGGGCGCACGGTGCTGCAGTCGGCGGGTAGGTCTTCCGTGGCCTCGCCCTCGAGCAGGCCGTAGTTCACCGTGTCGCCCTGGGCCTCGGACGAGGGGTACCAGACCTGCGCGGTGAGGGTGAGGGCGTCCGGGCCGGCGATGTCGGCGTCGAAGGTGCCGACCGCGTAGTCTCCCCACACATCGTACGGAGGGGGCTCCGGATCGGTCGGGGGGGTGCTGTCGGTGGTGGTGCCCGTGCTGGTGGGATCCGTGGTTCCCGTGGGGTCGGAGGACCCGGTGTCGGTCGTGCGCTCGGCCGGGTCGCTCCCCGAACCACCGCAGGCCGCCACCAACATGAGCATCCAGATCGCGCGCATCATCACCCCCAGGGGGACAGGTGTAGCGTCTCGTCGCACCACCCGCAGGTCCCGCGGGCTACACCGCTGCATCGGAGGACCCCATGCCCGCGGATTCCGACTTCCGGATGCTCCTGCTGGACCTCGACGGCACCACGCTCACCGAGGACCGCGCCCTCGCCCCCGTCGACGTCGAGGCAGCCCATGCCCTACGTGACGCAGGTGTGCACGTCACCATCGCCACCGGTCGCCTCTTCCCGGGCACCCAGTGGGTCGCCAAGGAGCTGGGGATCGACGCCCCCGTGGCCGTGCTCAACGGCAACGAGCTGATCCACGCCTCCACCGCCCAGACCGTGAGCGGCCACTACGTCGAGGCCTCGGTCCGCCGTCAAGCGCGCCAGATTCTCTACGACCACGGGCTGCAGGCCTTCCTCTTCGGCTCCCGGGGCATCCACCTCGGTGCGGCCGCCGTCGCCCACGCCCCCTACCTGCAGATCTGGTCCCCCGACCTCCATCACCACGACGACGTGTTCGATGTGACCCACTGGAACGAGGCCGACGACATCGTCGCGGTGTGCGCCGTCGGCGACGACGATGCCGTGGCCTCCGCGGCCGCAGCCCTCGAGGAACACCTGCCGCAGGGCATCGGCAGCGTCGCCTTCGACACCTACACCGGGGAGCGCTTCCTCCACGTGTCGGGCACGGTGTGGGACAAGGGCACCGCGCTCAAGCAGCTCGCCCAAGACCGAGGGCTCCGGCCCGAGCAGGTCGTGGCGGTGGGTGACTGGTGGAACGACGAGCCCATGATCGCCAGCGCCGGCCGGGGCTACGCCATGGCCCACGCCACCGACGAGCTGAAGCACATCGCCGACGAGGTGCTCGACGCCTCGCGGAATGGCGGCGCCATCGCCGAGGTCGCGCGCCGTGTATGGGGGATCCGATGACCTACGACGCCGATGACCCGCACCTCCCCGAGGCCTGGCTCGCCATGGCCCCCGCCGACCGCCGAGCGGCGGTCGAGGCCGCGCACCACGAACGCGTCGACGCCCTCCATCGGCCCACGCTGCAGCGCAACATCCACGTCGGCCTCCACACGACGGTCGAGACCCTCGCCGCCCAGGGCGAGCCCCATGTGGTGGCCACCCTCGCCCGCATCACGGAGGAAGGCGTCCGTCGCCACGCCGCCGTCCACATGGTGATGGAGGTGCTCGCCCGCCGCATGGCCGCCTTGGCCGAGGCGAGCGACCCGTGGGACGACGCCCGCTGGCGCGCGGCCCTCGATCGCCTCGACGCGGGGGAGTGGATCGGTCGGCGCATGGCCGAAGATCTCCGGCCGAGCGACCCATGACCACGGAGGGCGTTGTGCGACGCAGCATTCTGCTTGACGCACCGCAGCATGACGGGTACAACCCTGTCCAGCCCTCCTCCGCCTCGGAGCCCGAAACGACCATGTCGTCCACGCCCCACCGATGCCGCACCGCAACAATCCGGCTCTGCTGCATTGCAGTGGTGGGGGCTGTTCTGGGGGGATGCTTCCCCGACGACTGGAACGGCCAGCCGTACCAGCCCGACGACACCCGGCCCACGTTCACCGTGCCCACCACCACCGACACTGCCGTCCCCGTCGGCAGCGTCGACCCGCTGGTCGGCGTGTGGGTCAGCGAGGGCAACGACATCAGCCCGCTGTTCAGCAACCTGCCATTCTTCTACGAGTACATCGAGGCCACCTTCCGGGCCGACGGCACGGTGGTCACCTTCATCGAAGACCGCGACGGCGCCACCTACGTCACCTCGGGCACCTACGTCGCCAACGACAGCACGGTCCCCGGCGTGATCACGCTGCAGCAGGTGGAGCCCTACAGCGCCACCTTGCAGGGCATCTACCTGGTGGAAGGCGACGTGCTCACCTACGAGGTCGTCCAGCTCACCCCCGACTACGGCTACAACCCGCCCACCCCCGCCCTGGGCTTCGGCAGCACGAACGGCCCGAACCTCACGGCCGGCGTCAACATCCAGACCTTCGAGCGCGACTGATGGGCGGCCTCCTGCTGATCCTGCTCACCGCGGCGCTGGCCCAGGAGGCTGCGGTGCCCCCCGAGGCCCGCCGTCAGGCCAGCCGAGAGATGGTGGAGCCCGAGGCCAGCGGCCCCCGCACGGGCTTCGATGCGTTCGCCCTGTTCCAGGCCCGCTCCACCTACAACAACCTCGCCAGCACCAACCCCCTCCTCGATGGCCAGGTGGTGGGTCGGCTCGGTGGACTGAACGGCGTGGTGGTCAGCACCGACCAGAAGGCCGTCTTCAGCGAGCAGCGGGTCAACGCCTTCGCCACCTACCGCCCCGATGTGCTGGGCGGGAAGGGCGGCCTCTCGGCGGCCTTCGAGGTCGACTTCGCCTTCGGCGACAGCGCGTACGGCACCGGCGGCAACGTCGGCGGCGGCTTCGGCGCCGACCAGGTCAACCTCCAGACCCGGCGCCTCCACGCCAACTGGTGGCCCACCCTCGGTAGCGGCCACAAGATGCACGTGACGGCGGGCCTGCAGTTCGTCAGCGACTCCGTCAACGACCCCACCGCCACCACGCCCGACGGCCTGCTCCGCAGCGGCGGCCGCATGATGTTCTTCGCCTCCGAGGCGGCCGGTGTGCAGGTCCACGGCGGCCTCAGCGACGACTGGGGCCCGCGGCTGTCCTACCGCGTCGGCACCTTCACCCTGCTCGAGCAGGCCATCGCCCTCCCCGACGACGTGTGGCTCACCATGGCCGACGTTCAGGTCCACCCGGCCTACGCCACCTCGGTGGGCCTCCACACCTGGTACCTGCAGGACCGCTCCGGTGGCACGGGCGGCGCGCTGGGCATGGGGCCGACCTCCGACCTCTACGAGATGCAGGGCGGCCCCTCCATCGACCTGTACGACGGCTACCCGCCGCCCGAGGGCGCCCCCATCGACGCCGACATCGCCTGGCTCGGCGCCGACGCAGGCTACGACCCCGGGCTCACCCACGGCCCCGTCGGCGTGCACGGTACCGCCATCCTCAACGTCGGTCGGATGTACGCCCCCATCGTCCACGACGACGACATCTTCGGCGTGGTGGCCGATGCGGAGATGCGCCTGCGCTGGGCCCAGGGCAGCGGCTCGATCGCGCGGGTCGAGGTGGTCTACGGCTCGGGCGGTGGCGTCGACCCCATGCGCTACGGCGGTCCGATCACCGGGAACGCCTACGGCGTCGCGGGGGCCCTGATGCCCACCCACGGAGCCTTGCTGCTCTTCCCCGATGCCCGCAGCATCAACCGCATGACCGGCGTCGTGCACGATGTCTCCGGCGCCGGTCTCGGGCTGGTCGGGAGCTCGGCCAGCATCGGCTACGACCCCATCCCCGACCGCCTCACCACCACGGTGGGTGGCGCCCTGGCCTGGGCCGCCGACGGCAGCCCCTTCGGCACCGAGATCAACGTCGGAATCAGCGGGGAGCCCCTGCTGTTCTGCGACGTGGGCCTGTACGCAGCCACCGTGCTGCCCGGGTCCGCCTCGCGCCTGGATGCGAACCCCTGGACGCTGTACGCAGCGGTCGACTGGCTGGTGTTCTGATGTCGCTGAAGAGCCTGAGCACGATGATGAGCGCCCTGGTCGCGGCCAGCTGCGCTCCTCGCTACCACGACCTCGAGCCGCTGCAGCCCAGCGAGCTGTGGACCCCCCTCCCCGTCCAGCACGTCGAGGTGAACGGCGTCGACATCGCGTACGTCGACAGCGGCGGCGACAAGCCCCCGCTGATCATGGTGCACGGCCTGTCCTCGTACCTGTCGTTCTGGGAATACCAGATCCCGTACTACGCCCAGCGCTACCGGGTCATCGCCCTCGACCTGCCGGGCTACGGGCAGAGCGGCCGCCCCGACGCCCCCTACACCCCGCCCTGGTACGCCGACATGGTGGCCGACTGGATGACGGCCCTGGGCATCCAGCGGGCCCCCATCATGGCCCACTCCATGGGGGGGCAGATTTCCCTGCACCTGGCCCTCGAGCACCCCGAGCGGGTCGAGGCCCTGCTCCTCTCCGGGCCCGCGGGCTTCGAGGCCTTCAGCGCTGGCGAGGCCGAGTTCATCAAGAACTTCTGGACGGAAGACCGCGCCCTCCACGCCTCGGAGCAGGAGCTCCGGGCCACCTTCACCGCGGTGGTGTTCAACCGAGCCGACGACGGCGTCGAGCGGCTGCTCCAGGAGCGGGTCCGCATGGGCAAGACCACGGCCTTCCGCGGCACCTCCGTGGCCGTGAGCCGCTCCATCGCGGGCATGGTCGACCACCCGGTGCTGTCCCGCCTCGGCGACATCCGGGCCCCCACCCTCATCGTCTATGGCACCGACGACCGGATGATCCCGAACCCCGTCTTTCACGGCGGTCGCACGCGCAGCATCGGCGAGGTGGGTCGGAGCGGCATCCCCGGTGCGCAGTTGACGATGCTCCCCGGCGCCGGGCACACCGGTCATCACGACGACCCCGATGGCTTCCACCGCGCGGTCGACACCTTCCTCGCACGCCTGAACGCGGGAGCCGCCCGATGACGCACGCCCTGCTCGCCCTGCTGGTGTCCGCCGGCACCGCCCACGCCACCGACGCCTTCGACCCCACCTCCCCTGCCGCCCGCTACGAGGGCAAGGAGACCTGGACCCAGCCCGAGGACATCCGGCTGTGGAACGCCGTCGAGCGCTGGGAAGACCGCGAGCCCGGGCTGTTCGCCCAGGAGGCCTTCAACACCGGCCTCACGTGGCAAGACGCCGACTACAGCCCCTGGATCGCCACGAGCTTCGGCACCGGCACGCCCCACAGCTCCCAGTTCCTCCTCCACGTGGGCCTGCACGAGCCCACGGCCGAGGGAACGCCGGTGCTGATGGTTCCGGGCGCCGGCGACAACGGCAGCCGCGGCTTCATCACCATGGCCACCAAGCTCGACCGGGAGAATCGCCCGGTCTTCGCCATGACCTTCGCCCACCCCCACGGCGACGTCTTCATGCACGCCGAGGCCGTCGCCGACGCCATCGAGGTGGTCAAGCAGCGCACCGGCGCCGAGCAGGTCGACGTGGTCGCCCACTCCAAGGGCGGCATCGCCACCACCATCTACGCGTCCCACCACCAGGGCGCCGACTGGGGCCGCGACGACTACCACACCCACGGCACCACCTACCGCGACGACATCCGCCGCATGGTGCTCATCGCCGTGCCCCTCGGTGGGGTCGACACCACCTACCGTTGGTCGGGGCTGAACTTCTACAGCCTCGACGCCGACGCCGCCCTCGCGCCCACCAGCTGGTCCGAGTACTACCCGAACACCACCGCCGTGCCCGTGGTGTCCGACGACCTCGCCGACCAGGACATCCTCCCGGACGGCGCAGACTACTTCCCCGGGCAGCGCCAGCTCCTCGCTCGCTGGGACGACACCTACGAGCTCCCCGGTAGCCAGGCCTGGCTCGGGCTGTACGCCGTCCAACAGGACTGGCTCACCACCTACGAGGGCGGCTTCGGCCTGCTCTCCTACAGCGAGGGCATCGAGGCGGGGATCAGCGCCGGCGGCGATCTCATCCAGCGCCTCGAGAACATCGGCGTCGACCCCGCCGTCGAGCTCTACCTCCTCGCCGGCACGAACCCCATCATGCCCAACGGCGACGACGACCTCGCCAAGCAGTTCGACAGCCTCTCGGGCCTGGTCGACTACGAGGAGCTCCTGGCCGACGCCACCGCTCGCGGCATCCCGATGGAGGCCGACGCCGACGAGCTCACCGGCCTCGACGACGGCTACCTGGTGCTCGGGGAGCTCACCGGCCCCTCCGACGGCCTGGTCTTCGTGGGCTCGGCCCTCAAGCAGCGGGCCCTGGATGCCCGCGGCGCCCAGGTCATCGAGGCTCGGCGGGCGAACCTGTCCCACATCGACCTCCTCTACGCCAGCCCCATCACGGGCGAGCTCCTCATCGAGGCCGCCGAAGACGGCCCCCCCGAGGGCCTGTGGGCCCGCGGCGTAGGCAAGCGCTACGCCGAAGCGGACACCCTCGGCTGGGTCGTCGACGTGCTGGCCGACCCCGTCGTCGCCGACACCGGCACCGACTCCGCCACCGACACCGGCTGGACCGCCACCGACACCCGGCCCGGGGTCGGCTCCGACGAAACCCCCGGCGAGTTCGCCCGCCCCTGCGGCGGATGCTCGTCCACAACTGCGCCCGGCTCCGCGCTGGGCCTCATCTTCGTGGCGTGGGGGCTCACCCGCCGCCGCCGCCGCTAGAACCACGCAACCGGCGCTCCCCAGGTGGCCCATCGTGCCGCCGTGGACGGGTGCGCCCTGGAGGAGACATGAAGCTCGAGAACGTCCGTGCGCTCGTCACGGGAGGCGCCCAAGGGATGGGCAAGCACTTCACCCAGCGGCTGGCCGAGTCCGGCGCCAAGGTGGTGTTCTGCGACGTGAGCGAGGAAGGCGTGGCCAACACCAGCGCCGAGCTCGACGTGCGCGGCCTCGTGGCCGACGTCAGCAACGAGGAGGCCGTGGGCAAGCTGTTCGCCGACGCCGCCGACGCCCTGGGTGGCGAGGTCAACGTCCTGGTGAACAACGCCGGCATCATCCGTGACGGCCTGCTCATCAAGAAGGACCGCAACACCGGCGAGGTGAAGGTGCTGTCCAAGGCGAAGTGGGACCAGGTCATCGGCGTGAACCTGACCGGCCCCTTCCTCTGCTTCCGTGAGTTCGCCCGCCGCGCGGTGGAGGCGGGCCAGGAGGCCAGCGTCGCCGTGAACATGAGCAGCATCAGCCGCGCCGGCAACATGGGGCAGTCCAACTACTCCGCCGCCAAGGCCGGTCTCGTGGCCGACACCATGGTCTGGGCCAAGGAGCTCGCTCGCTACGGTGTCCGCGTCGGTGCCATCGCCCCCGGCTTCATCCGCACGCCGATGGTCGAGTCGATGCGTCCCGAGGTGCTGGAGAAGGTCATCAAGCCGGTGCCCCTGCGCCGCCTCGGCGAGCCCGAGGAGATCTTCCAGGCCATCCGCTTCATCGTGGAGTGCGAGTACTTCACGGGCCGCGTGATCGAGGTCGACGGCGGCCTGGTTCTGTAAGCTCAGCCCGCGAGCACGGTGGCCATCGCGGCGAAGATGTCGTCGTCGTCACCGTCCTGGAAGGGGTCCTGCGGGGCCCCTTCGTCCGTTTCGGAGGCCGCCTGGGCGGCATCGAGCTCCTCGCCCAGTGCCGTGAGGACCTCGGCGAAGCCCGCCACGAGCTCATCGTTCAGGAGCTCGCTGGCCGGCGGTGCCTCGGTACCAGCCGAGCGTTCCCGTGGCCAGTCCACCACGCCCACCGCCACATCGATGAGACCGCGGCGCAC
>ENA-OWNT01004942-OWNT01004942.1-seawater-metagenome-genome-assembly--contig:-NODE-4942-length-11333-cov-2.954335_pt1 | contig 11333 bp, 9 predicted proteins | sample MGYA00238136_ERZ651165 | MGnify/ENA primary metagenome ERZ651165 (study PRJEB26861, sample SAMN08777766) | seawater metagenome | isolation source: coastal seawater | place: USA: Florida | collected... | reverse complement strand
GCATGTCCCCTGGTCAGGATTGTCTGCCGCCGTCACAAGACAGACGACACAGATCGCCACCCTCAACAAAACGATGCGGGAACGGATTTTTGTCAGCCAGCGTCTGTTGGGCGGAACGGGCAGTCATGCGATGCTTCAGACCAGTTTCCACATCCGTTCCACGCCATGCCGCGCCATTGCCGACTGGCAGTTTGTCCGGGAAACACTTGATCAGGCTAGCGCGGGCTGATCAACGGACAAGCACCCACCATTCTATTAGTATCAATACAATACTGACCTGCGAATTCTGTTGCGGGTCACTGCTGGCGCTGTACTCTGGTTCCAAATCATCTTTTGGCCACGAGGTACCTAGCGATGTCCGACACTTCCCGCCGCGTCATTTTCAACAAACACCCCGTTGGCTGGGTTACCGAAGACTGTTTCCGTTTCGACGAAGCCCAGATCCCGGAACTGGCCGAGGGCGACGTTCTGGTGGAAAACCATTACCTGTCGCTGGACCCCTACATGCGCGGCCGTATGGACCAGCGGAAAAGCTACATTGACGGTTTCAAGGTCGGTGATGTCCTGCAATGCGGCGCGGTTGGCCGTGTGCTGAAATCCAGCAATCCGAAAATCGCCGAGGGCATTTTGGTCAGCGGCATGATGAACTGGGAAACCCACACAGTCGTCAAGGGTGGCCTGGGCCTGATTCCCGTTCCGCCGCTGAACGTGCCGCCATCCTATCATATCGGTGCGCTGGGCATGCCCGGGCTGACCGCATGGTACGGCACCACCAAAATCTGCGACCCGAAAGAGGGTGAAACGATCTATGTGTCCGCAGCATCCGGGGCCGTCGGCCAGCTGGTTGGGCAAATTGCCAAGATCCGCGGCGCCCGTGTCGTCGGCTCTGCAGGCAGCGATGAAAAATGCGCCTGGGCGGTGGAACAGTGCGGTTACGATGCCTGTTTCAACTACAAAACGGTCGACAGCTTCGGAAAAGCCATCCACGAATATTGCCCTGACGGGATTGATGCCATTTTTGAAAACGTCGGTGGTGAAATGCTGGACGCGGCCCTGGCCAACCTCAATGGCCATGCACGGATTGCGCTTTGCGGCATGATTGCCCAGTACAATCTGACCGAAACGCTGCCAATCAAGAATCTCGCTTCCCTGCTGATCAATCGCTCGAAAATCGAGGGATTCATTATTTCCGAGCATTTCCATCTGATCCCGGAATTCGCGCAGGAAGTCGGTACCTGGTTTGCTGAGGGCAAGATCAATTATCGAGAGTCGGTCGCCAAAGGACTGGACAGCGCTCCTTCGGCCTTCATCGGCATGTTGAAAGGTGAAAATTTCGGCAAGCAGATTGTCGATCTCACCTGAGCCTGACAGTCCCGCCACCTGACCATTCCATCTGCGCAGGAGTTTCAGATGACCAACCGCCTAAACAATCGCTGGGTGCTGTCCCGATATCCGGAAGGCATGCCGGAACCGGATTGCTGGCAGTTGCAGACGTCTGAAATGCCTGCGCCCGGAGACGGGCAGATGCTGGTGGAAAGCTGTTATCTGTCGGTTGATCCCTATATGCGGGGACGTATCAGCCCGCAAAAAAACTACGCCCAGTCGGTGGAAATTGGTGAAACCATGCATGGCGGCGGCGTTGGTCGCGTAATCGAAAGCCGTCATCCCGGCTTTGCGGTCGGCGATATTGTCGAAAGCATGTCCTTTGGCTGGCAGGAATACACCATTCTGGATGCGGCCGGCACACGGGTGGTGGATCCGTCACTGGGGCCGATCCATTCTTCCCTTTCCTATCTCGGCATGCCGGGGCTGACAGCCTATTTTGGATTGTTGCGGGTCGCAAATCTGCAGCCCGGTGACAATGTGGTCGTGTCCGCAGCATCTGGCGCCGTTGGGCAGATTGTCGGCCAGATCGCCAGGCTGATGGGGGCACGCGCCATCGGCGTGGCCGGACGGGAAGACAAACTCGCCTGGTGCCGGGAACTCGGCTTTGACGAAACCATAAATTACCGGACAGAAGATGACCTGACCCGGGCGATCGCAGACGCCTGCCCGAATGGCGTTGACGTCTATTTCGACAATACCGGCGGCGATATCCTGGACGCAGTGATGAACAATCTGGCGCAACGGGCCCGTATTGTCATTTGTGGCACGATCTCCCAGGCGGCCAATTTCGGCAAACCGGATATCGGGATTCGTCACATGCGTAATATTCTGGTCGCACGCGCACGCATGGAAGGCCTGCTGGTATTCGACTTCCTGAATGACTATCCCCGTGCCCTGAAAGCACTTTCCCATTGGGCAGAAGTCGGTTTGCTGCGCCATAGGGAGGATATCAGCGAAGGAATTTCTTCCGTCCCGGACTCATTCATTCGCGTACTCAATGGGGAAAATTTCGGCAAGCAGCTCATCAGGATCCGGGACTGACCGGATTCCTTTCGCGCCGATGAAATTTCACAATCAACATACATGTATATTCGAAAATAGGAATAACATCATATTTCCCAATAACTTAACGGCGTCAGCTGATCCATCGCCAATTCGCACAAACGTGCAGATTCACTAACGCCGATGCAGGGTTTCCGGGGTATGGTCATTTTCCGGTCATTTCATTCAGTGCAACAAAACCCCAACACACACCCATCGCGTTTCAATTGACCTGAATTTCACCAAAGATATATCCAGAACCGTAAACTGAAAATAAACCATAGAGCAGCGTAATCAGGTCAGCGCCGCCCATAATAAACCCTGCTATCATTTTACCTTCATATTGCGTCCATGCGACAGGAGTATTGAGTATGTACAACTGTAGCCTTAGTATCGCTTTTGTCTTGATTTAGAGGTCAACGAAACGCATGGGCGTCTTGGCGCGCTTTTCAGGTTCCAGGGACGAACCGCCGGAAGACCCCGAGGTGGCCAATATTCGTTGGTGGGACCTTGGGTTTGACGATCCCGTGCTGGAACGGGGATACCGCGAAAAATTCCTCGAACGCTCGCTGCCGGTCATCCGCTGGGCACTGATCCTGGGCGTGCTGGTCTATGCCAGCTTTGTATTTCTGGACATCCTGCTGATCGCTGATGACAAGCTGGCGGTGTGGGTGATCCGGTTCGGATTTGTCTGCCCGGCTCTGGCCATGGCGCTGTTGTGGACCTATCGCGCGCCGACCTATGAAAGACTGCAATTCATCCTGACCATGTCAATGCTGGCGGCGGGTATCGGCGTGGTTGCCATGACGGCCTTTACGTCTCCGCCAACCAATTATCTGTATTACGCCGGTATTCTCGATACGGTGGTTTATTGCAGTTGTGTCATGCGGCTCAGATTTTCAATTGCTGCGCCCGCCAGCATCATTCTGCTGATCGCCTACCAGTTAGTGGTCGGCTACGTGAACCCGATCCCGCCGATCATCTGGCTGAACAACACCTACTTCTTTGTTGCCGCAGTTGGCGTTTCAACCTTCGCCGTTTACAGCCAGGAATATTATATGCGGGTCAGTTACCGGGCGGAATCCCGCGTTGCAGCGGAACGTGACCTTGCCCGCGACCTGCGTGACAAAGCCGAAATGGCCAACCGGGCGAAATCCGATTTCCTGGCCATTGTCAGCCATGAATTGCGCACCCCGCTGAACGCCATTATCGGGTTTTCCGATGTCATCCGGGATGAAGTCCTGGGTCCGGTGGGCGAAGAGCGGTATCGCGGATATGCACAGGATATCAATCGCAGCGGCCGACAATTGCTGGAACTGATCGACAACATCATCAATCTGTCCAATGCCGAAGCAGGGCGGCTGATGATGGAAGAAAGCTGGGTGGATATCCGGGGCATGACCAGTAACGCCATGCAGTTCATGTCTCAACGCGCCCGGGAAAAGGGTGTGGATATCGAAAATTCCTGCCCCAGTGACCTGCCGTTGCTGAAAGCGGATCGCCGCATGGTTCAGCACATGCTGTTGAACCTGTTGTCGAATGCCGTGAAATTCAGTGCTTCCCGTGGCCAGGTGAAGGTCACCGCCAGTATGGATGGCAACGGCAATCTGCATATTGACGTGATTGATCAGGGCTCCGGCATGGATGCCGAGGACCTGTCCCGTGTCATGGAAAGCTTCGTACAGGCCGAGGGGCCATTTGCCCGCAATCACGAAGGGATCGGTCTTGGCCTGCCGCTGGCCCGCAAGATGGTGGAACTGCATGGCGGACAATTGGAACTGAAGAGCGTCAAGGGCCGTGGCACCACAGCATCCCTGATATTCCCGGCCGATCGCATTCAGGGCACCGGTGGTGAGGAAATGATGGCATCGCCGGTCAGTCAGTCATCAACATCGACAGGCAGCCATAGCAGCCTCGGCCAGGGGGGCGGTCTTTCCGCCTGACCCCATCCCCACCAGGTTCACGAACCAGGCGCGCATGCCATTTTCGGCGCGCCTGATTGCGTCCAGGGCTATTTGTCCAGGAACAGCAGCCAGTTATAACCGCTCTGATCCACCTCCAGCCGTGCATTTTTCGGTTCGAAATGGGCTGCCAGTTCCAGCATTTCACGCTCGGATCGGTAAATCAGTTCCCAGTCGAGGATAAATCCGGCAGGCCAGAACAAGTCCGTCCCCCCCTTCATGTTACCGATGATCAACTGACCACCTTCCTCAAGCTTGGCAAACAGCCCGGCCACCAGCATCTGTGCCTGCGCCTTCGGCAGATAATCCACCAGACCGACACAATAGATCAGGTTCTGGTTGGGCAGTTTGGCGACCAGGTCCGGCTGCCGCAGCAACTGGCTGAAGGACAGATGCAGACATTGCACATCGACCTCTGCCTGCGATTGCAGGGATGCACGATAGGCCCGCTCATGCGCATCTGACAAAGCGATATGATCCTGATCGATCAGGGTGAAATTGACTTTCACCCCGGGTTGCGCGGTCTGCAGGAACTCCGCGACTTCCCAGGAAGGTCCGCAGCCCAGCGACGTGACATGCTGCACTTCCTCGGTCGGCGACCCGACAATTTCCCGCAAGGAATCAACCACCAGCGCCAACCGGGTTCCGGCCGGTTTGGCCACTTCCAGACCGAAGTGATGGCAGAGGCGACCATAGGCCGTTTCACCCTCATTCTGCCATGTGTAGATCATGCTCATCAGACGGAAGTCGCCGGGATAGCCCAGCGGTTTTTCGTAGGCCTGACGCCATACAGGACCAGCCACCAATTCCGGTGTCAGAACCGTTTCGGTAAACCGTTTTGCAGCCAGAAAGGATCGACGATCCGACAGCAGCCCCTGGGCGATGGCCGCCCCTTCCCGCCAGAGCGTACGCCAGGTCGGCATGATGCGTTCCTTGCACTGCGCCTCCATCTCGGTCAGACGGGTCGCTGCACCAAGGTCACCGGTGCGGGCCTCATCCTCATACCGGTCGAGAATATTGCGGTAGGTGCGCAGGATATTCACCGTATCGGCGACGTGTCGACGATAGTCGTTGGATATCAGTTGCTGCGCTTCCACAATGGATTGATCCAGCTGCCAGTTGGCCTCCAGCCGGTCGTGGGTGGCGATCATGGCGTTCAGATCCAGCACACCGTCAACAACCCGCAGCCCGATGGTTCGGGCCACACCGGAATGTTCCTCGACCCGCATAACTTCGGCCGCGCCTTCGAAGGTAATGGCGCCATCGAACCCGATCTGTGACTGCACGATCGAGTTCAGCTCAGGTACGGACGCCCCGCTGTTCACGGAAACCGCAAAACCGTTCAGGCTGATGTCGCGGATTGCCAGCCCGCTGCCGACTGATTCGATTGTTGCGCTCGGTTGAACTGCCGGAAATCTGTGTCGTGCCTTGTAGCGTTCCGGACGAAACCGTGCTCTACGACCCTCCCCACCCAGCAAGTCCTGATAAAGCTGGACTACTGTCATACTCTGCCTCCTCCGCGTGGTGAATACCGCCCCAGCTCCACGCATTCTAAGTTGAAAAAGACGCCACCACAACACGCCTTATATCATGATTTTCAGATCCGCAGCCGATCACGCTTTCTTTACGCTGCCATCGCCTGATATTGTGGCGCATCTGAATTTGCGTGGACCATCATGAACGACGTTTCCGATCTCTTCAATGCACCCGAAAAATCCGGCTCCTACTCGGCGGATGATATTACCGTTCTGGAAGGGTTGGAGGCGGTTCGCCTTCGCCCGGGCATGTATATCGGTGGTACCGATGATGCCGCCCTGCATCATCTGGCGGCGGAAATTCTTGATAACTCCATGGACGAAGCAGTGGCCGGTTTCGCCAGCAGAATCGAGGTCACGCTGAACGATGACATGTCCCTGACCATTGATGACAATGGCCGGGGCATTCCGGTGGATCCTCACCCGAAATTCCCGGATAAATCTGCGCTTGAGGTCATACTGACGCACCTCCATTCCGGTGGTAAATTCAAACAGGGTGCCTATCAGACATCCGGCGGCCTGCACGGGGTCGGAATCTCCGTTGTGAACGCCCTGACCGTTACAATGTCGGTAGAGGTAGCGCGGGAAAAAGCGCTGTGGCGTCAGGATTTCAGCCGGGGATTGCCGCAGGGGTCTCTGCAGTCTCTGGGCAAGGTATCGAACCGGCGGGGCACGCGGGTAACCTTCCAGCCCGACCCGGAGATATTTGGTGAGGACGCCCGCTTCAAGCCCGCCCGCCTGTTCAAGATGGTGCGGTCGAAAGCGTATCTCTATGCCGGGGTCGAGATTCGCTGGCGCGCGCCGGAAGCCCTGGCCAGTGACGATGTCCCGGCGGAAGCCGTACTGCATTTCCCCGGCGGGCTGGCCGATTACCTGGCCGCCAGCCTGGAAAAGCAGGCCGTTTCGGTACCGACCCCGTTTACCGGCCGGGTTGATCTGCCGGACAATGGCGGTCGGGTGGAATGGGCCATTCAGTGGACAGAACACGGCGACGGCTGGGTCAATTCGTACTGCAACACCATTCCCACCGGATTTGGTGGCACCCATGAAAACGGGTTCCGCACAGCCATTTCCCGGGGATTGCGCGGGTATGGCGAGTTGGTCGGTAACAAAAAGGCGGGCCAGATCACCGCAGATGACGCCATATCCGGCGCCTGCGTCCTGCTGTCCATCTTCATCCCCGATCCGCAATTCCAGGGACAGACCAAAGACAAGCTTTCCACCCCGGAAGCAGCCCGTATTGTCGACAATACGGTCAAGGATCACTTTGACCATTACCTGTCCGGGACCCCGGCCATTGCTGAACGGCTGCTGGAACGGGCCATTGCCCGTGCCGAAGAACGGCAACGGCGACGGAAAGAACGGGAAGTAAACCGGAAATCGGCGACCCGCAAACTGCGCTTGCCCGGCAAGCTGGCAGACTGTTCCCGTCAGGCCGCAGAAGGCACCGAACTGTTCATCGTTGAGGGTGACTCCGCCGGCGGGTCCGCCAAAACTGCGCGCGAACGACAAACCCAGGCGGTCCTGCCCCTGCGTGGCAAGATCCTGAACGTCGCCAATGCCAGCGCCGACAAGCTGTCCCAGAACCAGGAATTGTCCAACCTGCTATTGGCGTTGGGGTGCGGTACCCGCAACAAATTCCGCATTGATGACCTGCGCTATGAAAAAATCATCATCATGACGGACGCCGATGTGGACGGCGCGCATATCGCTGCGCTGCTGCTGACCTTCTTTTTCCAGGAAATGCCGCAGATGGTCGAACGGGGCCGACTGTATATCGCCTGCCCGCCCCTATACCGTCTGCAACAAGGCGCCAAAACGGCCTATGCGCTGGATGACGAACACAAGGACAAGCTGCTGGAAACCGAATTCACCGGACGTGGCAAGGTCGACATCAGTCGCTTCAAGGGTCTGGGCGAAATGCCGCCGCAACAATTGCGGGACACAACCATGAACCGGGACCGCCGCATGCTGATGCAGGTCGCGCTGAATGGTGAAACTCTTCAGGACGCCGCCGATCTGGTGGAACGCCTGATGGGGCGGAAACCGGAAAGCCGCATGGCCTTCATCCAGCAAAACGCCCGGTTTGTCGAAGAGATCGATATCTGACGGCGATCAGATATCAGGATATCAATCTGTCAGCTGGTCAGTGTTGCCAGCAGTCGCAATGTGGCCGCCTTTGATGCGGACTGCAGCCGATCAAATCGCCCCAATGTAGAGAAAGAATCGACGTTGAAATAAACGCCCATGATGCCGGCAACCACCGCCTCTACTTCGTCCTGTCGGGCATGGGGGTATTCTTCGGAGATTTCCGAGTTCAGCATATCCATGAATTTGCCCACCCATTCTCTGAGGTACTGGGCCAAATCGTCCCGATCTGCCGCCGCGGTCAACAAGGCCTGCGCCAGCTGGGTCATGTTTGCGTCGGTGTAAGTCTCGTCAAACAGCAGATCAATCAGGGCCATAACCCTGTTCTTCTCCGGTAGACATGCCATCAGCTCCCGCAATTGCTCGCCGGACACATCTTGAAAGCGGGCGGTCAGTGCCAGCAGAAGATCCTCGCGGTTCCCAACATGATGACGGATCAGGGGGCGGGCAATGCCTGCCTTCGCCGCCACCCGTTCCAGTGTCGCGCCTTCAACACCGTAGCGGATCACGCAGGCTTCATAGGCTTCCAGGATTTCTTCTGTCCGCTGTTTTTTCAGCGATGGCCTGCCCATCACGTACTCCATCTGATTGACGGGCTTGACAATTCCCGCTGTTTCGATTCCATAATTTGTCAAATAAGATAAATTACCTTGGCGGCAATACACAATGGCAAAAAATCTGAAAGTCGGCGCTGTGCTGATCTTGCTCTATGTAGCAGTGATTTTCAATTTCACCTGGCTTTGGGGCGTCCTGTTCCTCTATTGGGCCGGGAATTCCATACTTCTGCGCCACGTGTTTTTTGTCGAAGACATATCCCGCGATGAAAACCAGCCCCTGTTCTGGACGGTGATCGGCAGTCTGGTTCTGATCGGCGTCTATTTCGCCGCTTACATCTCGCCTGATTTCGAAACCTACATGTATGGATTCTACGGCTACTGACGATCACATCGCGACATAACCGCCATCAATCGGCAGCACCACACCGGTGACATAGCTGGACATCGGCGACACCAGGAACACAACCGGCCCGACCAGTTCACCGGGCTGGCCAACCCGCCCCATTGGCACATGGGTGAGGAATTTGGCGAGGCGATCGGGCTCCGAACGTGTCACGGCGCTCATCTCCGTTGCGATGATGCCGGGGGCGATGGCATTGACCCGAATGTCATGCGCCGTCAGTTCCAGCGCCAGTGCCTTGGTCAATTGCGCAATCGCGCCCTTGGTCGCGCTGTAGGCAGCCGAGTTCGGAACGGCAACCAGCGACTGGATCGAACCCATGTTGACGATCCGCCCTTTGGATTTCTTCAACGGCTCCAGCGCGGCCAGTGTCATGTTCTTCACGCCATTCACATTGACATCAAACGCCCAGTCCCAACGTTCGTCAAAATCCGGCGTTTCAATATCGCCCCGAGGCAGGACACCGGCATTGTTGATCAGAATGGACAGGCCACCAAAGGCACGCTCGGCCTCCGAAACGATGTGATCGCAGGATTTCCGGTCCCGAACATCGGAGAGAACGGCCAGCGCGTCACCACCATTGTCCCGAATCATGGCGACGGTTTCTTCCGCTCCGGCTTCATCCACGTCGCCGCAAACCACTTTTACACCATAGGCAGCCAGCCCGATCGCGATTGCCCGCCCATTGCCCTGTGCCGCCCCGGTAACAATTGCAACGTCGCCGGACAGCATTTCCGTATCAGCAGTCATCACGCCTGTTCCTTTTCGGCGGCCAGCAGATGCTTGGCGGCGATATAGCCAAAGGTCAGTGCCGGGCCAATGGTGATCCCGGCACCGGGATAGGTCCCGCCCATCACCGACATCATGTCATTGCCGACGGCATACAGCCCCTGGACAACACTGCCATCCGCCCGCTGTACCTGGGCGTCGGGTGTCGTACGGATACCGGCGAAGGTTCCCAATTCACCCGCGACCAGCTTGATGCTGTAATACGGGCCGCTCGCAATGGGTTCCAGACACGGGTTTGGTTTGTGGTTGGGATCGCCGTTGAAGATATTGTAAGCGTCCGTGCCCTTGCCAAACTCGGGATCGTTGCCATCCCGGGCATGCAGGTTGTGGTTCTGGACGGTTTCCTTCAATCCGTCCGGATCAATGCCCATCTTCACGGCCAATTCAGCAATATTGTCGGCGCGGGTGAGGTAACCGGATTTCAGATGCGGCCCCAACGGCAATGGTGTCGGCCCGACCGCCCCCAAACCGTACCGCCGGATGGTGCGGTGATCCGTGATCAGATAGCTGGCAATTTCGTCCTGCCCTTCGCAGCCCGCCATCATCGCCGGAACATATTTGTGATAGGACCCGGCCTCGTTGACAAACCGTTTGCCGTTTTTCAGGACCGCAATCACTCCCGGCTTGCCCCGGTCAATGAAATGAGGGAATCGTTTGTGTGTGCCATCAGCTTTCGGGATCAGCGATACCGGGGCCCAGGCGGCCGGATGTTCGCCATCATTGATGAATTCGCCACCCACTTCCCCGGCAATACGTGCACCATCACCGGTATTGCCCGATGGGGGCAGCGAATAGTGGGATTGCCCCGCTGTTACATGCGGATAGAAGTCCTGTTTCATCTGTTCGCTTTGCGGGAAACCGCCGGTGGCGAGCACCACCCCCATCCGGGTCCGGATAAGCTGTTCGCCCTTGCCATCCAGGTCAACCCAGGCGCCGGTAACGCGGCCATCTTCCTGTTCCACCCGGACAATGGGTGATGAAACGTGAAACGGGATGCCAGCCTCCGTCGCCGATAACATCAGGCGCGCGATCAGCGCATTCCCGTTGGCGAGGCGTGTGCCCCGCTTGTGACTGATTCTGTCCAGGGCCTGCCGCGACAAAATCTTGACCATATAGGCGGCTGATTTCGCCGATCGCGTCGCCTGCAGCATGTGTGGCAGGTCATCCCGGCCGATCATCATGCCGCCAAACATCATCATGCTTTCCAGCGGTGCGCGCAGCCTGGGGAACCAATCACCGATCTTGCGGCCATCAAACTGATGCGGCCACAGGGAACGCCCGCCATCCGAACCACCTGGCAGTGTCGGTTCGTAGTCTGCCCAGGTCGGATGTACGGAATATTTGGCGTGGGTATGCTTTTCCAGAAAATCCAGCATTTCCGGGCCGGTATCCAGGAACGCATCCACCTTCGCCGTGTCAATGTGATTGCCGATCTTGCTGCGCAGATAGTCGAAGGCAGCTTCCTTGCTGTCCTTCACCCCCGCAGCAACCGCATGGGAACTGTTGGGGATCCAGA
>ENA-OWNT01004940-OWNT01004940.1-seawater-metagenome-genome-assembly--contig:-NODE-4940-length-11336-cov-2.790123_pt1 | contig 11336 bp, 8 predicted proteins | sample MGYA00238136_ERZ651165 | MGnify/ENA primary metagenome ERZ651165 (study PRJEB26861, sample SAMN08777766) | seawater metagenome | isolation source: coastal seawater | place: USA: Florida | collected... | reverse complement strand
TAGACGGTGCCCGTGCGATCATCATGGAACGCATTGCTGAAGACGCAAACTTACTGGAAAAAATCCGTAACCACTTAAATCGTAATGCGGAACTTGTCTCACGAGTCGTTGAAGGAAAAGAGCAAGAAGGTGAGAAGTTCAAAGATTACTTCAATCACAACGAACCGCTGAGCAAAGTCCCTTCTCACCGTGCACTTGCGATGTTGCGCGGCCGCAATGAAGGCTTCCTAACTTTAGCCATGAACGCTGATCCAGAGCAGGAAGAAGGTGCTCGCCAATCTTACTGTGAAACCATCATTGCCGACCATTATGGTGTGACGTTAAGTAGCGCACCAGCAGATGCATGGCGCAAACAAGTGATCAGCTGGGCATGGCGCATCAAAGTATCGATGCACATGGAAACCGAGCTAATGGGCGCAATGAAAGAGCGCGCAGAAATCGAAGCAATTGAAGTGTTTGCCACTAACCTGAAAGATCTATTGATGGCGGCGCCTGCCGGGCCTCGCGCGACGTTAGGTCTTGACCCGGGTTTGCGTACGGGTTCAAAAATTGCGGTTGTCGACTCGACCGGTAAAGTGCTGGCAACCGACACCATCTACCCACACCCACCACAAAACCAATATGACAAAGCCGCGCAGGTGGTGGCAAGCCTGGTTGCTAAACACAACGTCGATCTGATCGCGATCGGTAATGGTACGGCTTCACGTGAAACCGACAGCTTTGTTGCTGATCTGATTAAGCGTAACAACCTGAAAGTGCAGAAGATCATGGTCAGTGAAGCGGGCGCGTCCGTGTACTCGGCGTCTGAATTGGCGGCGAAGGAGTTTCCGAATTTAGACGTATCACTGCGTGGTGCGGTATCGATCGCCCGCCGCCTGCAAGATCCGTTGGCGGAGCTGGTGAAAATCGACCCTAAATCGATCGGTGTTGGCCAATACCAACATGATGTGAGCCAATCTATGCTGGCTAAGCGTCTAGATGCGGTAGTTGAAGACTGTGTAAACGCAGTGGGTGTCGACGTGAATACCGCTTCACCTGCGCTACTGACTCGCGTGGCGGGCCTATCCAGCACCATCGCGCAAAACATCGTCGATTACCGCGATGAACATGGCCGCTTTGAAGCGCGTACCACGCTGAAAAAAGTCGCACGTTTGGGGCCTAAAGCGTTCGAACAGTGTGCCGGTTTCTTGCGTATTATGGAGGGTAAAAACCCGCTTGATGCGTCATCGGTTCACCCAGAAGCCTACCCAGTGGTTAAGGCGATCGCCGAGAAAAATCGCAAAGACGTTAAATCTTTGATTGGTGACACAGACTTCCTGCGTAATCTGCACGCGGTGGACTACACCAATGAAAACTTCGGTGTACCGACGGTAACGGACATCATTAAAGAGCTGGATAAGCCGGGCCGTGACCCGCGTCCTGAATTTAAAACCGCGACGTTTGCTGACGGAGTAAACAAGGTGTCAGACTTGGAGCCGGGCATGGTACTCGAAGGGGTGGTGTCAAACGTGGCTAACTTTGGTGCGTTTGTGGATATCGGCGTACACCAAGATGGCTTAGTCCACATTTCCGCGCTGACCGATCGATTTGTCTCTGACCCGCGTGAAGTGGTGAAAGCGGGTGATATCGTTAAAGTGAAAGTGATGGAAGTGGACGTACAGCGCAAGCGTATCGCACTTTCAATGCGTTTGAACGATGAGCCGGGACAAGACAACCGCCCGCAACGCAGTTCTGCGCCGCGTGGTCAGCAACGTCAGTCCAACTCAGGTGGCCAGCGTCGACGCGATGAATCGTCAAACAGCGCGATGGGTGGTGCCTTTGCTGCCGCTTTTGCCAAAGCGAAGCGTTAATCTTAACGACGGTTAAAAATACAAATCCCCGCGCCTTGCTAAAGACGCGGGGATTTTTTTTTCGGTATTTCCTAATTGTAAAGTGTCGAACATTAGGTACTACAACACCGCAATGACATCGGACGGCGTGTTCGGCGCGACAGCTTGGCCGTAGTGGAACTTAATCACGGTTCTGCGTTTTGCCATTTTGCCTTCCGTTATCGCCGCATCGATTATACGTTTGGGTAACCGAAAGCGCATCGCGTAGCCTTTGCCCTGATGTTGACTATAGCTGTCTAGGGCGAGCAGTTGGAATATCCGGTCAAGGTTACTCTCGGGATCTTCCTGATAAGTAGCACTGACGTCATCTTGTTCTCCAGTGTCATAGCTTGGATGCTCTGACGGATCCCATGATGACTGCCTGCGCCGTTTATCGTCTGCTTTGACTTTTCGCTCAGCATTACTCTTGGCCAATGCCATTGTTGGAGTAACCGGCTCGCGCACTTTATTGTCACGAGCGGTCTGTTCCGTTTGAACATTCACCGATGGGGCGATTAGCGGCACACTTACGTTCGTAGGTGATACGAGCATCGTTAAACCTCCTCACACCCGGTCAAGTCTGCTTCGCAATATAGAACGAAGTTCCCTGACTCGTCTATTTATCGACCATGTTGCTCAAACATTTAGCACCAGAGGTTGATAAATTTGTTATCTATCACGAATAAAACGCGTGATTTGCTGACAAAACTCATCAAACTCGGTCATGAAGGGGGCATGCGAAGAGGCGCTAAATACAAAACTTTCACTGTGTGGCATTAATTGGTCGACATCCTTGGCAACTTTGGCAGGCACCAAGCCATCTAATCGGCCGTACAGGCGCAACGTTGGTAGTTGCAGCGCGCCGAGCATGTCACGGTAGTCGATATCAGCCAGCAAGTTGAGCCCAGCAAGCAGTGACTTTGGATTTGGTGACGGGCGAGACAGGACCGCTTTCTTTAATGATTTGACGTCTTGGCGCGCCGATGGGCTGCCCATCGCTTGCAGTGCCATGAATTGTTCGATGGTGCGTTGGAAGTCTTCGACCAGCTGGTCTGTAAACGCGCTGAGTACGTTTGGTTGGATACCGCGCCACGGTTTTTCTGCGGCAAATTTTGGTGAACTGGCAACCGTGATCAGTTTTTCAACCCGCTCTGGGTGATGGACTGCAATGTGGGTGGCCAGCAAGCCACCCAGTGACCAGCCTAGCCAAATGGCTTTACTCGGTGCGCTAGCCAGTACCAGCTCGGCCATATGCTCAATCGAGTCAAAGTGAGCTTGATGGCTATGGCCAAACCCGGGTAAATCGACGACGTGGACGCAGTAATGTTGGCTTAGTGCCTCGACGGTTTGGTGCCAGACTGCTCCGTTCATTCCCCAACCATGAAGCAAGACAATGTCATACCCTTCACCGGAAGTTTGCCAATAGAGTGGTGAATTTACGCTCTCACTTTTTGCCACTTTTTTCATCCTTTCACTGTTTCCAACCCATGCACAATGTTTTTCGGTTTTGCGCAGAGGTGGATATGTTAGCTCATTGGCTTAAGAAATACACAACGGACCTGTTACCGCCACATTGTGAAGTGTGTCAGCTCGACATAGAATCTGACGCTCGGCTGTCTTGGTTATGTGAGCATTGTCAGCGCTATATAGTAGAAAGGCCAAGGTGTGCGTGTTGTGGTTTACCCACTCAAATGCTGGTGGAAGTATGTGGGCGCTGCTTGACCGACCCGCCGGATTGGCACCATGTGTATTGTGTGGGGGATTATCAACAGCCGATTTCAGGATACGTACACAAGCTCAAATATGAACGGCAGTTTTGGCAAGCGGGGAAGCTCGCCAGCGTGCTTGTGCCAAGGATCACACAGCCGGCTGAGCTGCTCACATCCGTTCCGCTACATTGGCAAAGGCATTGGCAGCGAGGGTTCAACCAAAGTGAACTTATTGCGTTAAGTTTGGCAAAGCAACTCAACCGGCCCTATGCAAAACTCTTCAAGCGGACGCGGGCTACGTCGGCTCAGCAGGGAAAAAATCGCACACAGCGAATGCGTAATTTGCGTGGTGCCTTTCAATTAGTTCAACCTGTTAACGTTAGTCATGTTGCAATTGTTGATGATGTACTCACCACAGGCAGCACTGTGCAGCATTTATGTAAATTACTCCTTGAAGCGGGCGTGAAAACCGTTGATATTTATTGCATCTGCCGGACTCCTGAACCCACAGATAAGCCTTAGATCTCGAGTTTTCATACCGAGGGGCTAGATCTTGCAAAAATCAGGAGTAGAATGGTGACTAAATAGCCTACAATTTTACTCAGGTATTCGTCGTGTCAAATCCTATTACTATTACCGAAAATGCTCAGAAGCATTTTGCTAACCTTTTGAGCCAACAGCCAGAAGGCACTAACATCCGTGTATTCGTTGTGAACCCAGGAACGCAAAACGCTGAATGTGGCGTTTCTTACTGCCCACCAGAGGCGGTTGAAGGAACTGACACGGAATTCGCGTTTGAAGGCTTCTCTGCGTTTGTAGATGAACTGAGCCTGCCTTTCCTTGAAGACGCAGAGATCGACTTTGTGACGGACAAAATGGGTTCTCAGCTGACTCTAAAAGCACCTAACGCGAAGATGCGTAAAGTGTCTGATGACGCGCCGCTGATTGAACGTGTTGAGTACGTTATTCAAACTCAAGTAAACCCTCAATTGGCGAGCCACGGTGGTAACGTTAACCTAGTAGAGATTACTGAAGAAGGTATTGCGATCGTTTCGTTTGGTGGTGGTTGTAATGGCTGTTCAATGGTAGATGTGACCTTGAAAGAAGGCATCGAAAAGCAGCTGCTTCAAGAGTTTAATGGTGAATTGACTGCTGTTCGTGATGCAACAGAACACGATCGTGGTGAGCACTCTTACTACTAACGAATTTCGAGTCCTGTGATTCATGTATAAGAACGCAAAGGGTTGGCATTATTGTCAGCCCTTTTTTGATTTCAAACCCGTTGGATTTCTCCTATATTAGGAGGCTCAACTTTTACTAGGGAGTAAGCGTGTGGCCAAGCGAATGCCGCCAGAAATTCTGGCAAAAGAAACCGTTGCCCAATCTAGATTGTTTTCCATTGAAGCACTCGACTTGCGCTTTAGTAATGGCGAAAAGCGCACCTATGAGCGCATGAAACCGCGCGGCCGCAATGCGGTAATGATGGTTCCTGTGACACAGCAGGGCGATATTTTATTAGTACGTGAGTATGCTGCAGGCACTGAGCGCTACGAGCTTGGTTTTCCCAAAGGGCTGATCGATGAAGGGGAAACACCGGAGCAAGCCGCTGATCGTGAGTTAAAAGAAGAAATTGGTTTTGGTACCCGAAAGCTGACGCCATTAAAAGAGGTCATTCTCGCGCCGTCTTATTTCTCTAGTAAAATGACGCTGTTTATTGCAGAAGATCTATACTCAGAACAGTTAGAAGGCGATGAGCCGGAACCTTTGGAAGTGATTCGCTGGCCTTTGGCACAAGCAGCGGAGCTATTGAACCATCTCGATTTTTGCGAAGCACGGAGTATCACCGCGTTGTTACTCGCCCTAAGAACACTAGAAGCATAATAAGCAGTAGGGGCGTAAAGGATTTACTATGCCAATAACAGAAGACTTTTCCCATCACATTGATGCAGTGATTGATATTGCCCGCTCGGCTGGGCAGCTTATTCTCGATATTTACGAGAAAAAAGAGTACCAAGCGTTTACCAAAAGTGATGAAACGCCCGTCACCAGTGCCGATATTGCTGCGCACAAATTCATTACGGAACAGCTCTCAGAGTTGACGCCGGATATCCCGGTACTCTCGGAAGAAGACGCCGATATCAGCTTAGAAAAGCGTTCGCAGTGGGATCGTTATTGGCTGGTTGACCCACTCGATGGCACGCAAGAGTTTATTGCCCGCAGTGGTGACTTTGCCACTATCATCGCGCTGGTTGAGAACAATAAGCCAATCATGGGTGTGGTTTATGGCCCAGTATCCGGTGTTACTTATTACGCTTATCAAGGCAAAGGCGCGTGGAAGATCCCGGATATGAGCGAAAGAGTCGCGATTCACAGCCATAATCACGATGGGCAATCGTCGCCGATCGCCATCGCGATTAGCCGCCGTCAAGATATCAATCGTATTACCAACCGCATGAGCAGCGCATGGAACTATGACTTAGTCCCGCTGGGATCAGCCGCGCTAAAAGCGTGTTTGGTGGCTGAAGGGGCGGTGGACTGCTACCTGCGTTTAGGACCAACGGGTGAGTGGGATACCGCCGCGACGCAGTGCATTGTCGAAGAAGCGGGCGGGCGTATCTTGAGTACCCAGCTGGAACCGTTGTCGTACAACGAACGCGATACGTTGGAAAACCCCAACTTCATCGTATTAGGTGATGAAGGCCTACCGTGGGATGAGATCTTAAAAATTAAAGACTAGCGGTGGCCAAAACAGCCGTAGATGCAAAAAGGGTTGATACTGAGGTATCAACCCTTTGTCGTTTTAGGCTTTGGCGTATACATCTCTGTCACCCAGCCAACGGTCAATAATGGCAATCGAGTTATCTGGGTAATTGTCGTGAATGTAGCGTGCTATGCGTTGGACTTCCGGAATTAAGCGTTGATCACGAACGAGATCGGCAATTTTAAAGTCGGCCATACCGGTTTGTTTGGTGCCGAGTAGCTCACCGGGGCCGCGGATTTCTAAGTCACGCTGCGCGATCACAAAGCCATCGTTACTTTCACGTAGCACACCTAAACGTTTTTGCGCGGTCTTTGATAGTGGTGCGTGATAGAGCAACACACAGTGGCTCGCCACGCTGCCTCGGCCAACACGGCCGCGAAGCTGGTGTAGCTGAGCCAAGCCAAGACGCTCTGGGTTTTCGATGATCATCAGGCTGGAGTTCGGTACATCCACGCCGACTTCAATTACAGTCGTCGCCACTAATAAATGCAGATTGTTGTCTTTAAAGTCCTGCATCACGGCTTGTTTCTCGGCGGGTTTCATGCGCCCGTGCACCAAACCGATTTTGACATCCGGCAGCTTGCGTTGCAGCTCTTCGGCAGTATCGGCAGCGGCTTGCGCTTCCAGCACTTCCGATTCATCAATCAGGGTACACACCCAGTACGCTTGCTTGCCTTCGGTTAAACAGGCGTGACGTACACGTTCGACGATGTCGTCGCGTTTGGTATCTGGAATAGCGACAGTTTGGATTGGCGTTCTACCTGGTGGCAGTTCATCAATGACAGAGGTTTCTAAGTCTGCATACGCCGTCATGGCCAGCGTTCGTGGGATTGGCGTGGCGGTCATGATTAGCTGGTGTGGGAAGGCACCTTGCTTCTCGCCCTTTTCACGCAGCTCTAAACGCTGGTGGACACCAAAACGGTGTTGTTCATCAATGATCACCAGTGCCAAGTGATTAAATTTAACGTGCTCTTGAAACAGTGCGTGGGTACCCACCACCATTTGTGCATCACCACTGGCAATGCGTTCCAGCTCTGCCTCTTTGGCTTTGCCTTTAAGCTTACCGGCTAACCAACCGACTTTAATTCCCATTGGCTCATACCAGTTGGCAAAGTTGATCGCGTGTTGCTCGGCCAGCAGTTCGGTGGGTGCCATCAATGCGACCTGATAGCCGTGCTCCAGCGCACGCAGAGCCGCCATTGCCGCAACTAAGGTTTTACCCGAGCCGACATCGCCTTGTACTAAACGCATCATCGGGTGAGGCTGAGCCAAGTCTTGTTCGATCTCTTGCACCACACGGTTTTGGGCGTTGGTCGGCGAGAATGGCAATTGCGCCAGCAGTTGTTGTTTGAGCTGATTGCTCTCTGGCAGCGGTAGCGCCACGTCTTTTTGCCCTTTGCTGCGCACCGACAACATCGACAAGTTTTGCGCCAACAGCTCTTCCATGATCAGGCGCACCTGTGCCGGGTGCTGCCCTTCGTCAAATTCTTCCAGGTTGATGTTTGGCGGCGGACGATGAATAGTGTGCAGCGCTTGGGCGAGAGTAATTTGATGGTTGTAGAGACCTGAGGGCAGTAACTCTTGCACCGCCGCTTTGTCGAGCAGTGCTAAGGCTTGATCGGTCAGGTTACGCAGTGTGGCTTGACGCAATCCATCCGTAGTTGGGTAGACGGGGGTCAGGGTTTCTTCAGTGTCGGCTTTTTGGTTGGGGGAGTGAAACTTATAATCGGGATGAACAATCTCAAGGCCAAATCCCCCGCGTTTGATTTCGCCGTAAGCGTAAACCGTTTTACCTTCGGCGAAGTTATTTTTCATTCCCGCCGTAAAGTTGAAAAAGCGCAGCGTAATGGTGCCGTTCCCGTCACTGATTTTGACCGCTAGCATTTTGCGTTTACCGAAAATAGTATCGACGCTCATCACCTTGCCTTGCACCGCAGCCCATAAGCCAGCGTGCAATTTGATGATAGGGTAAATGCGGGTGCGGTCTTCGTAGCGAAGCGGCAGATGGAACAGCAAATCCTGAACGGAGTTTAAGCCAACTTTTGCGAGTTTCTCTGCGACTTTGGCGCCGACGCCAGAGAGAGAAGTAAGTGGGATCGCTGATAAAAGCTGGGACATAACAAAACTCGTAACTCATTCAATGAACTCGAGATAGTTAACCACCCAGCTGTGTATTTGTACAGGAAAAATCACATATGAGCAGAGCGGCTCACTATTTTTTCTGCATTTCCTTCCACCAAGCTTCATCGGCGACGATTTGGCCTTCCCCGTCCAAAGGTGGGTAAGGGAGCCCTTTACGCTTCGCGACTTTTGCCAGCACCGGATGACCACGTTCGAATAAAATGCGGTGAATCACTTCCTCTGGAAGGGCACTGTTTTCATTATCATACATGCCGGCGGCTTCGCGCTGACGTTGGGCTTCATACAGGATAACGGCGCTGGCCACAGAAACGTTCAGCGATTGCACCATGCCCATCATAGGGATGATGATATCTTGGTCGGCCAGTTTTTTGGCTTGTTCAGATGCGCCGACTTTTTCACTGCCTAAGATGATGGCGGTTGGTTTGGTGTAGTCAATGTTGCGAAAGTCGACCGCGGTATCGGATAGGTTGGTGACCAACACTTGCATACCTTGGCTTTTCAGTTCGCGGATCGCATCGGAAATTGAATCATGGGTATCCACTTCAACCCAGTTACGTGCCCCTGCGGAAGTGTGACTGAGGGTACGCATTTCATCTGGCCAGATTGCATGGACTTTGTGTAAGCCTGTTGCGTCAGCGGTACGGATCACCGCGGAGACGTTGTTAGGCTTATGGACTTCTTCCAAGCAGAGAGTGAGGTCGGTTTGACGAGTCTTAAGGACTTGTTGAATTCGTTGGTAGCGTTCTAGGTTCATAATTCAAAATAAACGCCCTTGAAATGGCGTATTTCAAGGGCGTTCTCGTTAGATTGAAGGCATTAATTTTTGCGTCGGCGGACTTTTAAGGTCTGCGGCATCGCTTTAATTCTGCGCATAATGCTCGCCAAGTGGACTCGGTCTTTGGTGGTTAATAGCACCGTGACTGTGTACAGGCGGCCATCGCGTTCTTCTGTCGACAGGCCATGAATATTGGAGCCAGTCTTTGAGATCACGTTGGTGAGTTCGGCTAGAGCACCTTGGCGATTTTGTACATCGACGCGTAGCTCGGCGATAAACTCTTGGTCATATTCTTCCGACCATTCAACGGCCATGTATTTATCTGGCTCTTTCTGGTAACCACGTACGTTTGGACACGTTTCACGGTGTACTACCAGGCCACGTCCCGGAGACACGTGAGCAATAATGTGGTCGTCTGGAATCGGGTGACAACAATTGGCGAAGGTCAGCAATAGTCCTTCTGCACCGCGAATTGGCAGTTTCTTCTTCGGTTTACCATCTGTGCCGACGACTTCAGTCAGCTCTTCCGCATCCCCGAGTAAGCGACGAGCTATCACGATACTCATCAGTTCACCAAGGCCAATCGCCGCGAGCAAATCGTCAAGCGAGGCGATCTTTAGCTCAGCCAAGACGTGGTTGATGTTTTCTTCACTGATGTCGGTGATAGACAGTTCACCCAACGCGTGGTTGAGTAAGCGTCGACCCAGCGTGATCGACTCTTCACGACGCATGGTTTTCAGAACTTGACGGATCTTGGTGCGCGCGCGCGAGGTCACCACGTAGTTGAGCCATGCTGCGTTTGATCTTGCACCCGGTGCGCTAATGATTTCGATCGTTTGACCGTTCTTTAGTGCCTTGCTAAGCGGGTATGGGTTTCGGTCTACGCGAGCACCGACACAGGTATTACCTACATCAGTGTGAACCGCGTAGGCGAAGTCGACCGCTGTCGCGCCCACTGGCATCTCGACAATACGACCTTTCGGCGTGAAGACGTAAATCTCATCGGGGAATAGGTCTGATTTGACGTTTTCGATGAACTCAAACGAGTTACCAGCACTTTGCTGTAATTCAAGCAGGCTTTGCATCCAACGCTGCGCTTTGACTTGCGCGGTGGTGCCAGTACGTTCGCCGTTGCCTTTGTAAGACCAGTGCGCCGCAACACCTTTGTCCGCCATTTGGTCCATGTCTTCAGTACGGATTTGTACTTCGACAGGTACACCGTGAGGGCCAACCATAGAGGTATGCAGAGATTGATAACCGTTGGCTTTCGGTACCGCGATGTAATCTTTCATGCGACCTGGACGTGGCTTGTACAGGCTATGTACCTGACCTAACACGCGATAACAAGTATCGGCGCTTTCGACGACTACACGGAACGCGTAGATATCCATAATAGTATGGAAACGCTGTTCTTTGGTTTTCATCTTGTTGTAGATGGAGAACAGGTTTTTCTCACGTCCTACCACACGAGCGTCTAGGCCGACTTCTTCTAGGCGTCCTTCGATCTCGCTGTGGATGCGTTGGATCATCTCTTTACGGTTGCCACGAGCGGCTTTGACCACTTCTTTGAGTACGCGGTAGCGATTTGGGTAAAGCGCTTCAAAACCGAGCTCTTCTAACTCTGTTTTGATGTTGTGAATACCAAGTCTGTGGGCAAGGGGAGAATAGATTTCCAGAGTTTCACGGGCGATGCGTCGTTTTTTATCTGGGCGTAGAGCACCCAGTGTACGCATGTTGTGAGTTCGGTCCGCCAGCTTGATCAGGATAACGCGAATGTCTTGCACCATGGCAAGCACCATTTTGCGAAAGTTCTCAGCCTGGGCTTCCTTGCGATCACGGAACTTAAGTTTATCCAGCTTAGACACGCCATCAACGAGTTCGGCTACGGTGTTACCAAATTGCGCTTCGAGCTCTTCTTTGGTGACATCACAGTCTTCGATGACATCGTGGAGCAGTGCCGCTTGCAGCGTTTCGATGTCCAGGCGCATTTCCGCCAGGATCCGGGCCACGGCGACAGGGTGGATGATGTATGGTTCACCGCTTGAGCGGGTTTGCCCTTCATGGGCATCTCTTGCTACCAC